>Ga0172377_10002963_pt1 | contig 17392 bp, 15 predicted proteins | sample Pumphouse3metaG_FD_119749 | JGI IMG/M metagenome (GOLD analysis project Ga0172377, IMG submission 119749) | Leachate microbial communities from a municipal landfill in Southern Ontario, Canada - Pumphouse #3 metaG | ecosystem: Engineered > Solid waste > Landfill > Unclassified | place: Canada...
GACGTTCCATTTTAATTTTTTCCTTTCAAATCAAGCAAATTGTAAAACCGTACCGGGGTTTGAATCGCAATTTAGCCATTTATAATGCTACTAGTAAATCGCTTTAATGTCAATTGAATAACCGCTCTAAGTACAAAAAATTTCATATTGCTTATATATATTACTTCACTTCAACTTCTTTTGCATTATTTTTCGAAGAATACCATACAAAAGGTGAAAAAATCAGTAGTAATATAGCCAATCCTATTAAAGCATACTTTATGCCATAAGTGTCAGAAACTAATCCAATTAGAGGAGCCAGAACAATAATAAACAAAGATTTCATCTGCGAAGCAATAGATAATACAGTCGCTCTTTCATCTTTAGGCATATTTTCGTCAAGTTCATCAATAAAAATAGGCTTTCTGAAGTTTTGAGTGAGGTAGATTATTAAGTAGCATATAATAACCGCGTAATAGTATTCAATCAACAAGCCAAGAACCGCGAGAACAACAACCAAACTAAAATATAAAAAGTTCGTCAAAAATATTCCCGTTTGATATTTTTTCAGCCTGTAAGAATTTCTGGATGCCACAGATCCAAATATGTTCAAAAACATATATGTTATACCTAATATAATATTTAAATTATCTTCAGATGACATCGTAGAAATTAACACCATTCCGCTTCCAATTATTATTATCTCCAAAATCGGTTGAATAAAGTCTTTTATCGAACTAATCGCTCCTTCGAAAAAACCTTCACCAATTAAAATGTGTCGCAAATTCTTATTCACTTTAAACGCCTTTATTAGTTTTTGTATCATCTGTTTGAAAGTTATTCGTTTTTCCTTGTCGGAATTATCCAACGACTTGGGATAAGACATTATCAGGACAAAATCTAAAATGTAAGGGATGATTGAAGCTAAGAATATGTACCCGTTGTTAGGAACATTCAAAATAATTATCACGCTTAGAATCGCACTGAGAGCTGCGCCAATAAGTGAAGCTGAACGAGTCTTGCCATATACGAACGTTTTTTGTTTAGCCCATCCCTTTTGTTCTAGATAAGTGAATATCATCGCTTTGTGAGTTCCAGATCTGAAAGCTTCGCCTAATCCGAAGAACACCATAGCTACTACAGCAATCCAAAACGTAGAACTGAAATAAAAAAAGCCGAACGAAACAATATACATCAAGAAACTAAAACTAAGTTCCTTTTTCCGCCCAAAATAATCAGCTAAAAAACCCGAGGGTATTTCAAATACATTTACAATCACTTCCCTGATGGCAAATAGAATACCAATTTGTAGAAGCGTTATATTGTTTCCCATTAAATATATAAGAAGATACGGTTCGAAAAATTTTAAATCCTTTAAAAAACCATATGCGGAGAATTTTTTTATCTGCCAATCTTTCAATATGATTTTTTGTTGATTTTCCATAAACCTTCCTTTGAATCATCTAGTTTTGCCGTTACTAATCTCAATTTATTTCGTTCAATAAATCAATAGATTAAATGATTCGGAGCAAAATCAGTCCACTTTTAATATTTTGATTTACTACTTTTTTCCGTTAATAACAACACATTGATTTTATAGATTATCAAACATTTATACAACATTAAATAAAGTAAATATTCGCATTATTTACTCGTATATTTAAAATTTGCATACTCTACACTGTAACGCTAAAAAATTTGGAATTTTGCATGCGCAAATTATTATTTTTAAATTGCTTGGCTCTTCTTTTCAGCCTTGTATTCATACATAGCCTTATCAGAAGCATTTACCGCCTGTAAGACACTGCAGTTAATTTTTGGATCTATCTCAACACACCCGTAACTAAATTCAATAGAATTATTTTCATAAAAAGGATTCTTTTGTAAATTGATTTTCAACTCATTGAGTTTTTCTACAGCTTTTTCTTTGGTGCAATCTTTGTATAAAACGCAAAATTCATCGCCGCCATATCGACCACACTCGTCACAAAAGCGAATGCTACATTTTAGAATAGTCCCGAAATTCTTAAGAGCTAAATCGCCCATTACGTGGCCAAAGGTATCGTTAATCACTTTAAAATTATCCAAATCAATCATTACAAACACCGACTTTTCATTTCGGTTTTTGGAAATTAAATATTCTTCAACTTTATCTAAAAACATATTCCTTGAATGAATAGAAGTGAGCGAATCAAATTCTATTTTATAATTCATCTCATTCTTTATGATTACGTATTCCAATAACAAACCCAATTCTTGCATGATATATACCATTAAAGTTAAATCAGCTCGTTTGAATTTGGTTTTTCCCATCGCATCAATATTAATCAATCCGTAGAACTTACCATCGTAAAATAATGGAGTTGATATAGTTTGATTGAGCCCAGTTGCTTTAGCGACAATAGTTTCCTTTTCTTTTTCGTTTAATATTTCTCTATCAAATTTTAAAGGGTCGCTTATAATAGCCGCCTTAGCGTTCCTGTTATATCTATATAAATAACTATTGTGAGTTGCAATAGTTACTTGTTCGAGTTCTTCACCGTATCCAACTTGTGCAGCAAAATGCATCTGCTTGGGGTTAGATTCATCAACAACCAACAAAGACCCGCATTCAGCAGCGGGAAATAATTCAATCAAAGTATGAATAATATTTTCAAATACCTGCGTATTGTTATCGCAATCGCGCAATTTTTCGGACACCTCAGAAATCTTCGCTTGCACGTATCTATGCCTGCGTTTCAAAAGATTTTTTTTAACAATTACAAAAGTTTCAACAATAGAAACCATTGCAAAGAATGCACATAAATACCACATTAACAAGTACCTCATTAATAATGATAGCACAAATTCTTAAATAAAAGAAAAATCAATATAATTTATTATTCCCAAATTATTTTATAGCATCTACTATTTGGAGAGAATATTCCCGAGATTTAATCCCTGATAAATAAAGAATTGTTATAGTTATATTAATTCCCTTCCAAATTTCTTTTGCCTATTCAAATCAAAATAGTCCATTTTTACTAGTATTGATCGTATTTTTTGGATTTACCTTTTACTATATCGGCGGGATAATGTTTAATATTTAGCTGCAACTTTTTTTCTATAATTTCATCAATGTTCAGATCGTAACAATCAGCCATCAATATCGCGTACATAAAAACATCAGCAAGTTCTTCTTCAATCTTGCTCTTTTTATCTTCACACCTTAAATCTTTACCAGACCATTGAAATATTTCTAGCAATTCACTTGATTCTAAGCTTAAGGATAAAGCCAGATCCTTGCCAGTGTGAAATTGTTTCCAATCTCTATCATCTCTAAATTTTATTATTTTTTTTCTTAATTCTTCATTCATTTTACTAACCTCTTATATAAATATTAACATATAAATTGTCACACAAAATACATATAAATTTAACTTAAGACAAATATGCTCGAAGCGAGCATCAAATCCATTTAACTTGACAATTATGTAATTCTAGATTAATATTAAGGTACCTTATGAAAGGAAGTATATTATGAAAAATGATGAAGAAATATTAAGTTTAATAAATCAGATTATGAGAACAAGTACTCGTACATCCTCCGATAATGGAGATTACGAAAAAGGTGGCAGAAGATTTCCCCGTACTATGGGGCCTGATATGAGAGCCAGTTTCCCTCCAAGAAGATTTGAGGGACAAGGTCGAGGTCAAGCTTCCGGTGCTCGCAATGGCAGTGGATATGGCCCGCAAGATGGCAGAGGTGGAAATCCTGAATGTAGCGATAAGCCTGGTTACAATCAAGATCGAACTTTAGAATATACCACTGGTCGCGGTTTAGGTCGCGGAATTGGCGATGGTCGCGGTTTCAATGGAGTTGGTCGCGGTTTAGGCCGTGGACTTAACGGAAACGGCACCGGACGTGGATTAGGTCGCGGCAGAGAACGTTTGCTTTCCATAATAAAAGAAAACGAGAATATCTCGCAATCTGAATTAGCTAAAATAGTTAATATTCGTCCTCAATCACTATCCGAAATCGTTAATAAATTAGTTGCTGATGGTTACGTCATTAAAAATATCAGTCCGAATGACAAGCGCGCAACTGAATTAGTCCTCACTGATGAAGGCAAAATTCGCGCTCAAGAATTTAAATGCTTGCGCGAGGAATATGCATCAAACGTGTTTTCTAGTCTTACACCAGAAGAAAAAGAACAACTCGTTACGCTCCTCCAAAAAATTAAAGCATAACAAAATTATTTAATCTGGCAACGCTATATTAAACTGAAACTAATTATATAAAGCCTCTAAAGTTGGTACGCTACAAAGTGTCCAGGGGAAGAGACTTTTTATTTTGAATTTAACCTCGAGTCTGGCAAATAGTTTTATCCCTGATGGTTTTAACGCTAGATAAGAAAAATGCATCTTTTGGAAGCATTATTTTTTAAGGTTATCAATCTTTCGTAAAAATCAAAAAAAGTATGCACGCTATATGTGTACATACTTTAAATATTCAACTAAATTTTTTCTTCTTCTTTTTGTTGGATAACTTTTAATTGTCTATCGGTAACCACTTTATTTTTACCGGATTCCTTTGCGTAATATAAAGCTTTATCAGCATCTCTAAATAGTTGAAGCTTTTGAAGGCTCAAATCGTTTTCTTTCCAACAGGTACCAATAGAAACAGTTAGATATATATCTTTTGTTTCGTCTCCGAAATTGGTATTCATAATCATTATTCTTACTGTTTCAGCTAGGCTGACAATATCTTCAGGTGTTTGATTAAATTCCAGTATACAAAATTCTTCGCCTCCCCAGCGACAAACATTAATGTCATCACCAGAAATATAAATAATCATCTTAGAAATCTTTTTTAAAACTTCATCTCCAAACAAGTGTCCATAAGTGTCGTTTATATTTTTGAAATCATCGATATCCAATATAAATAAGCCTATGCTTTCTGTCTCAGTTGAAGACATCTTTTTTTCAACGAGTGAATCAAAGTAATATCGATTATTCAATCCAGTCAAGTTATCGAGTTGTGCCTGTCTCAAGTAATTATCACGAGTTACTAATAGAACGTCAAATTTTTTGTTTATTCCATCAAAGATAAAATAACCTGAAAGCGAAAACACAGCGTACATAATTGGAAATATAAAATAGAATGTATCGTTGTAATAAGGATAAATTATAAGTGACATTCCTAAAGGAATATAGCAATAAAATATCGATATAAGAAAGCCAAAACCAATCAAGAATATGCTGGTTTTGCGTCCAAGTAGTTCATAGCTGAATGCCGGTAAAAATAGGCCCCAATAAGGCGAGAAGTAATAAGATTCACCGAACAGTATCATAAAAATTAAACTACATTCTAGCAAAACAAAAATGAAGTATTTCCCGATTCGCAATGTCTTAGGAAAATACGCCAAAACAGCGCATATTACATAACAAAAACTTATAGAAAAACTAAATCTCAAAAACACTAAATCCGCTTGAGAAATCTCGATAAACCCCGTGACTAAATAATATACGCTTAAAACTAAAGCAACGATTATCATGGTGTCTCGATATCTATATATTTCATTTTGTTTTTGATAAGAGTGAGCTTCAAATATTTTTTTAAAATTCATGTGAGTTCACCTTTCCTATAAACCAATTTATGTAAATGCGTTTTCTTTATATTATTACTTTCTTCTCGCCATGTACATAGCACCAGCGGTACTATGTATTTAAAATTATTATTATTTTTGGATTTATTCCGCTATCGGTTCAATAATCACTGTTTCACTAATAATCGTTTTCTTGTTGTTTTTAACAAACAAGAAGATAATTAAAGCCACACCGAAACAAGAGGCTGCGTAAGGGAAGAAAGCAGTGTTGTTAGTAACATCCATAAACCTACCTATTAGAATAGGAGTTACAGATTGAGCAACCATTGAAGCCATATAATAGACGCTGGTAAATTTACCAACAGTTTTCTTAGTTGCGAATTCAACGATCATCGGGAACGAGGCCACATTAATAAATGCCCAACCTATTCCAACGAATATAAATACAATATAAGCAAGTATCGTTAATTCAGTGAAGAATATGCCAGTCACGAAACCAAGCGTACAAATAACTATACCAATAATAATAGTCCATTTACGTCCTATTTTCTCTGCAAGTATACCAGCAGGAATGAATGTAGCTAAAGAAGATGCAATCAATAATGTAGAAGGAATAGCATAATTGTCACTGCCTAAGTTTTCTAAACAGTATGTAGACCAAAATGTATTAACTCCATTGAATCCCATAAACCAGAAGAATTCAGCAGCGATAATCAAAATCAAATTTCTCTTATCAGCTTTTGTGAGCCTACCATCTTTTGTTTCACCAACGCTTGTCTCTGACAATTCCTCTCCGCGATCCATATCATCTTTCATCTCTTTTTCAATTTTGTTTTCTTTAATATTAAAGTATAAAATGCCTAATGCAATAAGCATCAAAACTGATGTTATTACAAACGGCCATGCTAAGCCTGAGGCTCCAGTAGTAGGATCAATTATAACAGATGTAGTTGAATCTACATTGAACTTAAAAGGCGCAAGCATTAGTAATAGACCACCAAAGATACCACCGATATATCCAACGAAGTTAATAATACCATTCGCTTTGGATCTAAGTGGTTTAGGTGTGACGTCAGGCATCAAGGCTACAGACGGCGCTCGATACAACATCATAAATAGAATCAACAAACCCATGGAGACCATAACGCCAACTAGCGAGCCCCACAAGTAACATAAAATAATAAACGGGAATATAACTAGCGAAGCTAACATGCCAACAATAATGTATGGCATACGACGTCCGAGTTTTGTGTGTGTCTTGTCTGATAAATGACCGAATATGGGAAGCATAATAATTGCAAAAATATTATCCATTGCCATGATGACACCGATAAGAGTTTTGTAATCGCCATCTCCATAAGCTTCCGTCAACATTTTTTCAAGTATTAACGGGCACTGCGTATTGTAAACATACCACAATAACGTAATTGAGAAAAAGGCTGTACCAATCAGAAAAGTTCTTTTATTATTTAACTTTAAAGGGCTTAGGCTTTTCGTGACTTTAGAAGAGTCTTCGGAAACTGATTTTTTTTCACTCATATTTTTTTACCTCTAAAAATATTATATCAATAAAGTAAGCGCTATTATACAAAATTATTTATTTGTTAATTGAAAAATCCCACCGATAAGTGGGAAATAAGTTAATAGAGTTTAATTTTTGAACACATCGAATAGTTTTGTATATAATTCGTCCACAGTTTCACAGACATTTCCAGGATTGGCCGCGTCTAATCTCGAATAAGAAGTTGTTTTGTTGAACGATACGGATAATAAATCCACACCGGCTTTCTTGCAAGATCTAACATCCGCAACTGAATCGCCGATGTATAGAAGTTCATCAGGTGTTATAGAATAGTCTTGGCACAATTTTCCAAAGTTTTCCACTTTGCAAACCCCGAAAATAGTTCCATAGTAATATTTATCAAAGTACTTTCTAAGTCCTAAGTGGTCCAAACTAATCTGAGCAGATTCATCTGACCTCCCCGTTAAAAACACCATAGTAATGTTTCTCGATTTTAACTCATCCAAAACTTTGCGTATCCCGGGAGATTCGAACAAATATCCATCGTGATATTTCTCGTATAATTCTAAATATGTCTCGAATCCTTTATGGCCCAAGTCTTTGCCGAGAAGTTTAATAAAAATTCCTTCTTCGTTAGGCCCCCAATAATGATTCAATTCTTTTTCAGTGATTTGTTTATTATATTTTGTACATGTTTCGATAATGGCTTTATTTATCAATCCAAATGAATCAGCAAGTGTTCCGTCAAAGTCTATCGCAACAATTTTTTTCATATAGTTATCCTCTTTATTCCTAATAAGCTGTTTTTATATTAATAAATATGTATCGATTAATCAACCAAATAGCTAAATATTGCCTTCTTTGGAATTTTTGTAATAAAAAAAACCAATAACATTGGTTTTAAATAAGATGGTGCCGTCAGGGGTAATCGAAACTCCGACTGATGCTTACAAGGCAACCGTTTTACCACTAAACTATGACGGCGACATTGGAGTGTTACTAGCACTCCCTTTAAAAAAACTTCCGATTGAGGAAGCCATTATTAACGTAGATGGTGGGTCTTAATGGGCTTGAACCATCGACCTCGTCCTTATCAGGGGCGCGCTCTAACCAGCTGAGCTAAAGACCCGTACGCTTCTACGCTAATTAATAGTACTAATTACAGTAAATAAAGTCAACTCTTTTTTGGAAAAAACGGTGAAATAATTGGATAAACACTAAATAATATGCATGTGTCAATTATTCTTATCATTTTTATCAGCGTCAGGTTTTCTAGAACACATTTTTCGCATTTGATTCAAAGTCGCGACAATCGAACTGTTCTTAGTTAGATTTAAAATATCTTCTTTTGTGAAATAAGTAACTCGATTACCTCCGCACACCTTAGATTTATACATAGCGATGTCAGCGAGATTTACAACTTCGCTTTTATCGAAGTACGCATTATCTAAATCCATTTCGACATACCCGATTGAAAAGGTTGGAATAAAATCATCAATCTTTAATCTCTTCAAGGATTCGCGAAGTTTTTCAATAATTATTTCCATTTGTTCCTTGGAATAGTCATTAGAAAAAAAGAGAAACTCATCACCGCTCAATCTGTAAAAAATAACATTGTCATTAGAAACGCCGTATATCATTACACCGCCGATATCGTGAAGCAGTTCATTTCCGCGCTGATGAGAATACGTATCGTTAACTCGTTTAAATAAATCAATATCCATAAATCCAACGTAATGAATTCCATTTGTAGCCATCTTTGAATGCAATTCAAACGCATTTCTATTAAACAAACCTGTTAGTGGATCCTTGTAAGAATTCGCTATAAGTTGCTCATAATTTTCCTTGTCACCTTCCAAAACATCAATTATACAAACACAAATTCCTTTTTCTTTGTAACAAAACTTTCTCAATTTAAGAGTTAGTGCCTTTTCCCCTTTTAAAACAGGAATATTGAATGAACTTTTAGAATTTTTATCGCGAATTATTGAAGCGACTAAATCCAAATAATAATCCGCACCTTCAGCTTGACATATTTCTGAACGGCGGTTAAACAGATTTAATAAATCGTCAAATGTATTTATTTCCTCTAAGTTATATTCAGAAAAATTATTTCGAATAAAATGAAACTTGGAAGTTAATACGTTGCTGTTAGTTTCCAAGTAAAAAACTGCGCCATTAACATCTTCTAAAAATATATCGCTCAGTAGATCAATGCCTTTAGCCGACAAAGTTTCTGTTTCTAATTCTTTCACAATAAAATATATTATTTCCTTTGTATATATAGATTAGCACAAAATTTGAAATTGTAGTAAAAAAGCCCTTTTTTGCAAGGGCTATTATAAATTTAAAATTAGGCTGCCTGCGCTATTATTTTTCTTCTTCTTTTTCTTCGTCTTCGATTATGTTCGCATTAGTATAAATTGTTTGAACATCTTCGATTTCATCTAGCGCGTCATAGAAATTTCTATACTTTCTAACATCATCGCCTGTAACATCTACTTTCAAGTCAGGTATTAAAGTAACTTCATCAGTGAGGAAATCCTCGATACCATTCTCTTTAAGTACATCTTCAGCTTTGTGAAAATCGTCAGTGCTTGTGAGAACTGTTACAATGTTATCTTCCGCCGAAACATCTTTAACGTCAACATCTCCCAAAATTAACATTTCTGTAATTTCATCAACGTTATCACCGTCAAATTCTATTTCGCCACATTTTTTAAAGTTATAAGCAACCGTACCCGAATTTCCAATCTTTCCACCTTTGTGGTTAAAGATTGCTCTTACTAAAGCAAAAGCTCTTTTTTCGTTATCAGCTAAAGTGTCAACAATGAACATTGTGCCACCAGGGCCAAAGCCCTCGTAACGATTCTCGAAATAAACGGCACTATCAGTGCCTTGTGATTTTTCGATAGCTCTCTTAATAACATCTCTAGGAATAGATTGTCCCTTATATTTTTCTAATACAGCTCTTAAAGCTAAATTATTCTTCGGATCAGAATCGCCAGTTTTCGCAGCCATGTAAATTTCTTTACTGGCTTTCATATAAAGTGCTGATTTTGTCTTAGCTGTTGCAGCCATACTTGCCGCACGTACTTCGTGTGCTCTACCCATAAAATTCTCCTTAATATAAAATATTTTTACTCTTAAATCTTATCACTAATACTAGTTTGTATCAAGATTTAGCGACTCATTAATATAACAAATACTAAATAATCACTGCTGGATTAAATGCCGAATCTTCTTTTTATCGTGAAATATAAAAATTACAGTCTCAAGTTTACATTCATTGCGACTAAAAATATTTTGTCATAGAAAACATAATTAAATTAACTTTTCATAGTGTTTGAAAAAACACTGTATATTATTCCATTTAAATAAAGATACTTTAAAAGTATTCCCACTTAAATATATTAAAGGTTGGACCCCCAAATATAAAAGCATTTACAAACCAAATATTTATTAAAAACAACACCTAGTAGCACAAATATTAAACCTTACTCTTGTCTAGCAAAGAAAGTTGCTCTTGATTTCTCACACAATGTTTTTATCTCTTGCTCTAATTGGTTGTATTCAGTTTCATATATAGAAAGATTTTCTCTATATTTCTTACCTTCGGAATTCTTATAAACAATGTATAAAACTCCGGGTATAATCGCAAGTAAAATCAAAATAAATGCTGTTCCAAAACTTAAATCAGCAGGTTTTGTCGGCTTTACTAAAGCTCTTTGCTTTCCCATCAAATCTTCATAATTATATTCGTTTTTAACAAGTTCTGAATAGACCTTATTTTGAGTCTCTCTAGCCATAGAAACATCATTTCCGTTAATTGATAACAATTCCCAGCCAAATGATTCGTATTCCTTGATTCTTTTGTTCACTAAAGACCTATCTTCACTAAATAACTTTGATTCTCTTGACATAATTTGCTCCTTTATTTATGTTAGAAACGTTTTGTTAGAATAATTATACAATAAGATTAACCTTATTAAAAGTATTGAAAAATGAAATTACGACAATATTTAGACCGCCATGAAGTAAAACAGGTAAGTTGATCCTAAGAAAACAAACATGGATACCCACAGAACATTCTTGAACGCTTCGGTAAACTTTGTCGGATGTAATATAGTCATGCTATCGTTCGCTTTACCGAGCAAGTAGCCTATAGGAAGTATGATAGGAACGATGTATCTGAAATCCATACTGCAACCAAACGGCATGCTTATTTGCAAGTAGAGATACATAGCAATTATTCCAGCAATAAGATACAGAGCGAATGTTCCATCTCTTCCGATCTTCACTCTCGTAACTAAGCAATATATCAAATAGACTATGAACAAAGTCCACAAAACGTATAAAGATATGACGGAAATGGTGTAGATTCCACCGCCTGCTGTGCTAGCAAATTCTCCAAATATAGAAGATCTAATAGCGTAAGATAGCACGTTGTAGTTAGACCAAGCGCTACAAAAAATAGCGTTGCCACTGAAGAATTCATTAAAACTAATAGGCGCAATATACCGATAAAATATATTATTCCAAGTGCTGGTATAAATAAGACCGGAGTTGTTAGAGTTATAGTAATCCAAACTGCCAGGTTTATTGGCGATGACCCAATCTTGCGTACCGACAAACAAAGCTGAATTCAACCTGTCAAAAACAAAGTTAAATGGAAGCCCGTATACGAAGTGCGTATATAGTTGGAACCACAAGCCCAACGGAGCGCAAAGGGCTAAAAAACAAACGTATTGTAAAATGAGTCTGCTCGTTTTTAGACTGTTGTTTTTCTTTTGAATGCTTCTTACTAATTCGATAATAAAAGCAACTCCAATGCCGAAGCAGATGATAACTGCCGACATCTTCGTCATCATAGCTAAACCTATGAACAGCGAAGTCATCATGATGTTTAAGAAACTCTTTTTAACAAAATACCACTTGCAAAAATACAGCAAAGCTATAGCGGATAACATTATTGCTAGAGCGTCGTTGTTCAATTGACCAGATAATTGAGTTAAGCGAGGAAACAAAGCGACAAACGCAGAAGCCATAAGCTTGGAATTTTCGCTCAACTTGCTCATGTTAATTATTTTAATAAAGACGACCGCAGTAACAAACATGTAGAAACATGTGAGTATCTGACACGCGCAGAACAAGTCTTCGGGTGTATCTGAGATACCTGTGTTCCAACATAATGCTTCAAATACGTGCATGAATGAGCCTTCAATTGCCGCGTTGAGCGGAGGGTGATAGAATTGATAAATCGTCTCTACCGTTATGTTGTGATCAGGCAGCGCTCCAGTCAAATAAAACGACAGTGCATAGTCGTAATGACCATCGTTATTACTATTTGACCAGGTATCGTGCTGACGCGTATATCCAGTTGTGTAAAGAATGTATGTTAAATGAATGACAAACGCGAGCAAGATAATGATGAATATCTTCCGCTCATACGTCATCTTTTTGTATTTATAAATGTAGAATCCGTAGATGAAGACGCCAATGAGCATCAACCCGCCATAAAATTTAGCAAAGTAAGGATATACTCCAGCGTTAGTTTGAACTTCAGGAACGACGAAGACGTAAGAAACAAATATGATAATAAAAGCGGCAACGTACATTATTGCCTGTTTAAGAATCTTGTGATTAATTGCAGTAGATTGCGCAATTTCCCTTTTTAATTCTGGCATTATTTTTCTTCTTTTACTTCGTGATATTCTTTTTCAGTATTAACGTTCCAAACGTTGGACTTATCGGTTTTGCCCTCGATATAATCATCCGCCGCAATCAAAGCGGACAGCATGGAGTGATCCATGTTGTTATATCTGTGTTGGCCGTTGCGACCAATGCAGTACAAGTTAGGAATAGTATTTAAGTATTCTTTGACATCGTCAAATTTAGTGTATGATCCAAAATAAGCAGGATAAGCTTTCTTAACTTTAATTCGGCAGGAATCCAATACGTCATCCTTGGATTCAATGATTCCCATGGATGCCAATTCGCCAACTGCGTAATCTATAAAGTCTTTATCTGTAGCGGTCCACATATCGTCACCTTCAGAGCAAAAATACTCCAAGCCAATCCAAATTTTATTCATCGGATCCGCAACCATATAAGGAGACCAGTTGTTAAATATCTGAATTCTTCCCATGCGAACAGAGCGCTCCTGGACGTAAATCCAGTTGTCTGGGACTATATTGTTCAAAGTCTTAATTTTCGTCTTGTTCTTAATCTTAAGCCCGTCTAAGAGTAGACCAACCGTAATAAAGTCTCTGTAAGGAAGTTCCACTGCTGTTTCGTATACGTCAGCAGGAACATTATTTTTTCCAATCGCCTTAAACAAGTCCTTGATAGGCATCGTGGAAAATACTTCATCACACTCGTATTCCTCACCGTTAGAGGTAGTAATCTTATTGATTTTTCCTTCGCTGAGATCTATGCCGTTAACTTCGGATTTGTAAATGATCTTACCGCCAGCTTTTACAATTTCAGCAGCCATCTTTGTATAAAGTTGACCAGGTCCCATTTTAGGATACTCAAATTGATCAATCAGAGATGTTTCAACTTTATTCTTGTTGTGCTTAAAAGGTTTTGTAATTGCAGCGAGAACAGTCTTACCTAAAGAAAGGCCCTTAACTCGTTGCGCTCCCCAGTCGGCGGAAAGCTTTGAAGGATGAACTCCCCAAAGTTTCTCTGTGTAGTCCTCGAAAAACAAGGAATACAATTTTTTGCCAAATCTATTGACGTAAAAATCCTCTAATGAATTTTCTTTTCTCTTAAATACGCAGGAGTGCATGTAACCAAAACCGGAACTCATAGTTCTTAAAAATCCCATATTGATAAATGTTCTAGGTTTCAAACTGATCGGATAATCGAAGAATTTATTTAAAAAATAAATCCTAGAAACCCTGTGTCTAAGTAGCATTACGTCATCTTCAACTTCAGGATCAGGACCGTTTTCCGCAAAATCCTTGCTGTTGTTCAATATTTTGTCGTCCAAAGATGGTTTGCCTTGAATGGGCATTAAACCTTCCCATACTTTATTTACTCTGTCGCTCTTTGTGAAGAATCGGTGACCACCGATATCCATTCTGTTTCCTTTATACTCAAATGTACGAGATATGCCGCCAACAAAATCTTCTGTTTCTAAAATAATTGGCTTAATATCACTTTTTTTAAGTAATTCATAAGCCGCGGTAAGTCCCGCGGGACCCGCTCCTATAATAACAACGTTTTTTTTCGCCATATTTTCACCTCATTAACTCTATCAATTATAGCATATTAATTTTTTATATATTACCCAACTTAAAATATTTATATCACATATTAATATAAGCTAAAAACAGTTTCATGACTTTATAGCATTAATACTTTAAGGAAAATTTAATTAAATATAGCAATTGTTTCATATCCGCGAATAATTTTAGATATAATAAACACACAAGGGAGATTAACATGAAGAAAATCAGCAAATTATTCGCATTCAGTTTATCCGCAGTATTCGCTCTCACCTCATGTGGAGTAAATACTAATTCGGAAAGCACATCTAACAGTGGTTCGTCAGAATCCAATTCGCCTGTCGACACTTCCACTTCAAATTCGGAAATAACAACCGCACCATCAACATCTGAAATATCATCGGTTGAAACAACTTCAGAAAGCCAAACTTCTAGCGAGACGGAAATCACATTCATCTCTCAATGGAACGAAGAAACGCAATCGGATTTCACTAATATATTAGGAGAACAACTCCCGCTGGCACCTGTATCAACAGATTACTTTGAAGATAATTTCACAGATGAAAGCAACGTTCAAAATATTTGGATTTCAGACAATAATGTTGGAGACCAAGTCTCAAACTACGCAGCAACATTAATTGAGAGTGGCTTCATTCAATCTGAAGTAAATACAAATATATATTACAGACAGAATTCAGACAATTACATAGTCTACATTCAAGTTACATACAACGCGTTTGTAGAGGGAGATTTATCCTTCAATCTCATCGCTTGGAAAGAAAAAGGAGTTGATTACTTCACAAGCTTTCCAACAGAAAAGGTAGAAGAATATCTAGGTTCAACTGACAACTGCATCATTGAATATACTGCAGACACGTACTACTATCAATACGTGACGTCGGATCCAAATTACATAAGTATATTCTCCGCAGTTAGCGAAGGTTCAGAAACCGAAGCATCATATACGAACAAACTCTTATCCGCAAATTGGACCGTTGATGTTTCAGGTTACGATACGGTGGGTATCGAAGCGAAAGATGAAAACAACACAGTGGAAATATGGTTCTACGTATATGACGAAACATTTGTACTGAGCATACAAACGATTGCAAAAGATATTTCCAACAACGTGAAAATCAATCTCACAGGCGATGATTTTTCTTCCGATTATTCCGATTACGAGATAACTAAAACTAAAAACAGCATGACTTATCTATATAAAAATATTCACGATGCTGACGGCATTCAGTTTAAAAATAGCAGCAAAGGTTCAGGCTATCTTTACAACACAATGGTTTTAGAAGACGGAGTATATTCAATCACTTTTAACGAAGTTGAACAAGCCTCAGAGGGAAACGAACAGTATCAAGGTTACATAACTGTTTACGCCTCCGATACGATGAATGGAAAGCAGACAAAGATCACTGGAAGCCTTGGCACTACCAACACATTTATTTTGGAAGATGCAAAGTATTTCACAATCGTAAACGAAGGTGTATATTCCTTTAATTGTTCATCTATTTCCATCGTATTAAACACGTTGATAACAGCAGACTAGTCATTGTTCAGACAAAGTAAAAAACTCTTGTTTAAGTTTTGAATAAACAAGAGTTTTTTTGTTGATTAATGTTTGGTTTGAAGTATGTTTTCTCTAAAAGCTCCATCGTCCTGAAGCACAATCATTATTTGAATAAGAATTAAACCGATATTAAAAAGTAAAATATTTATGAACGTATATGAAAATACTTCTCCATTTATACTCAGCGATAGATCAAATAATAGAATCATTAGTTCGAAGGTAAATCCGACAATGATCAAGCTGTATCCAACGACCGAATAAATCAAAGATTTGTGCTTTGAATTTATTAAGTATTTAACCTGAATTGTCATTATCCTGCTTAAAACAAGAAGATCGTATATTAAAAATACTATGTAATATTTTTTGAAAAAGTATCCGACTCCAAACGCTATTAATCCATTAGCTACTGTAAGAATAGCTAGAGCTGTGAGCATTGTTTTAAACGAGGTATTCCCCCTGTATCCAATATCGTTAGCTAACAGGTGCATGGAACAAACCACACTCGATGCAAAGAGCATGCTGAAGCCGATTATATCGGACACTTTCGGCTCCCAAGTTTTGCAGTTTAATAAAATCCCCACCCCACAAATAGCGAATAGGACAACGAAGCTGGTTAACCATGTGCTTTTCAATTTATCATTGTAAAATTTTCTTCGGTAAGTACCAACAAAAATAACAATTGCGGTTATTGCAAATACCGAATAAAAACAGGTTGGTATAACATTGACTAAATTAGCGAACATCTTATACTCTTTTCTATTTATTTACTATTTATACGATAACATAATTAGTTAACCGCTCCAATATTTATGAAGTAATTAATAGAAATCAACATTTTTATAATACTCAAAAATTATTTTAATTCTAATTTTTCCAATAGGTTCAATTTGTTTCTTCGGGCGAACAATACGGCTTTTTCATTTGCATCTTCATCAGATATTTGTTCGGGTGCATGCGCATCAATTCCCAATATACATTTTGCATTCATTTCGCCCGCGATTGAGAAAAAATCATCAGTCGGGTAAATCCAGCGATCAACCTTTCCAATCTTTTTCTTTCCGTTGCGGATACCAGCTATATTAACTTCCAAAGGAATATCTAAAGCCATGCAAGCTTGAATCAAATCGCGCATAACATTGATAACATCCTTGTCAGGTTTCTCTATCGAAGACATAAAGTAATCAGGATGAGCAAAACAGGAGAACACTCCAGTTTGTAAAGCGGATATAGCGAGATCTCTGTAGCGATACAATTCGCTTGCAGATGTTATTTTAGAAAAATAACTAGTAATCTTTTTGGATTCATCCATCTGGGAATGATTGCCTAAAATCAGATAATCGATTTTACCTGATTCAATCAATTCTTTGTAATACGGCATATATACTTGAAAAGCTTCCGCTTCAAAGCCGAGCAATATTTTCATTCTATCTTTGTATTTTTCTTTCAAATTATTGATTGAAGTAACGTATCCTTCAAATTGAGAATACTC
>Ga0172377_10002965_pt1 | contig 17391 bp, 11 predicted proteins | sample Pumphouse3metaG_FD_119749 | JGI IMG/M metagenome (GOLD analysis project Ga0172377, IMG submission 119749) | Leachate microbial communities from a municipal landfill in Southern Ontario, Canada - Pumphouse #3 metaG | ecosystem: Engineered > Solid waste > Landfill > Unclassified | place: Canada...
AAGTATGGCGCCTATCGCTTTGGTTCAAATAAAGCGGTGGATCAGATCTACCTTCAGGCCAAGGATGCAGAGTCCTATCAGCGCTTGCGCACTCAGGCTCGCCAGCTCCTGCTTTCCAGACACAATATGTACCCCAATTTTAGCTTTATGGATATCGGCGCTATGATGCTGAATATCTCCGAAGAGATCGACAAAAACATGAAGAAGTGGAATATCACTCTTTCTACCATAGCCTCCATCGCGCTGATCGTGGGAGGAATAGGCCTGTTTTCCACCCTTCTGATCTCCATTCAGGAACGCATGACGGAGATCGGCATCCGCAAGAGCATTGGGGCTACAGACCGGGATATCTTCTTTTACTTCATCGCAGAGGCTTTGAGCCTGGCGATCTTGGGCGCCTTGATCGGTATTGGCCTGGCTTGGGTCTTGATTACCCTGGCGGGTAAGGCCATGCACTTTCCGCTGTATTTGCCTCTGCCAGGAGTATTGCTGGGGCTGTTCTTTTCTGTGCTAATTGGCTTTATTTCAGGTTTGTATCCAGCCATTAAAGCCGCTAAGATAGACCCGATCAAAGCTATCTATTATCACGAATAAAGGGGCAACTACCTATAGACCTTAGCGGATATGCTGAACGCTGATGCCTTCCGGATATTTATTGCCGATATTGAATTCAAGCTTTGATTTGAAGGCTTTCTGTTTGGGAGGTCTATACTCTCCCTGGTTTGTCCAAAAGCTCCCTTGCACCGTGGCCTGAATCAGCTTCCTCTCATGCGGCCCCGGCAATTCTTCCAGCTTATTGATCAGCACTTCTTCCACCAGCCACTTCTGGGCAGTACTGGGGATTTCAAAGGCCCCGGCTTGCATGTGTTCATTGGCAAAATCCCTGATTGCGCAGCAGATATCAGGCTCTTGGACATATTCCTGTTTGCTGAAAAAGGAAGGTAAGCCATAGACATAGAGCAGACAGGCAGCGAGGAATATGCCGGCCAGCCACAAAACTTTCTTGATCATTTACTATTTCCTTGAGGCATCACAAGTTCAGTTTCTGGACGATGCCTTCTCCGCAATTGCGACAGATTTCGATGCTCTGCCGATCTTGCAAGACTTTAGTTCTTATCTTATTCATCTGATCTGAGGTCCAAAGCTGGTAAAAGTCAGTCTCATAGACACTGCCTATTTTGAACTGGAGATCTTTGTCGTAGCAGCAAATACTCAGCTCGCCATCCCAATTCACCACCGGCTGAGTCCAAAGCCTGCGGCAGCGATTTAAGAGCTTGTTTGCCAGCTCAAAATGCTGCCCTTCTGCACTGTAGCGGCTGAGCTTGTGGTCTGTGGGCAAGTAGATCAGATCCTCCGGCTTGTAGATCTGCACTGTTTTGAACTCCAGGCAGTCCACGCCCAGTTTTTTAGCTTGTCTGCGCACAGCCGGGATCTCATGCTCGTTTTGCCGCATGACGATGAATTGCCAGACGAGGTACGGGGTCTGGCTTTTGAGCCTCTTCTTGGCTTTGATCAGCTCTTGCATATTGTCCAAAACCAGAGCATAATTGCCATTGATGCGATAGCTATTATAGGTTTCTTCCGAGATGCCGTCCATGGAAATGATGATCCTGTCCAGGCCACTGCGGACAATGGCTTCGTGATCCCAGGGCAGGCTGGCATTGGTGGAAGTCATGGTATAAAGCTTCTTCTGGGCAGCATAGGTTACCATTTGGTTAAATTCAGGATTCAGATAGGGCTCTCCCTGATTCCAAAGGATCAGCATGCCAACTTTATGATGAATCTGATCCACGATCTTCTGGAAATCTTGCAGGCTCATCATCCCTCGCACTCTGCTAAGTGTGCCATTGCCGCTGGGGCAGAGGGGACACTTAAGGTTGCAGATATTGGTGGGTTCGATCATCACAGCCGGCGGATAGTGCCTCAGGATCACTCTTTTAGAAAGCAGAGACAGGCGATAATCCAGAGTTGAGCCGATGAGCTGGATCAGGCGTTGATCTTTGAGAAAGGCAGTGCCAAGGCGCAGTTTGTCTTTTGTGAGCATACTTTAGACTTCGGCTTTTTTGAGGAAACCCAGACCGATGATGGTGAAGGCCAGATTGGGTGCCCAAGCAGCCCAGATGGGTGGGATAATGCCGTTGTAGCCCAGGCTTTGACTGATTTGCACCACGATGAGATAAGAGAAGCAGACCACCAGCCCCAGCATGAAGACCCAGCCCCGGCCTTTGCTACGCACATTGGAAGTGGCGATGGGGATAAAAAAGAAGATCACAATCAGGTTCGTAAGCGGAAAGGAGATCTTCATGTGCAGATCCACGATTTCCTTATTGGCATCTTCGCCCAAGCGCTGAATTCGTCCGATGTATTCCCAGAGCTCCATAAAATTCAGAGCGAGGGTCTTCTTGGTGATGCGGATAAAATCCGCAGGTTCCACATTCAAGACAGGAATGCTCGTCTTGGGATAGTATTTGGCAAAGACCTGCCTGCCACCGCTGAATCTGCGGAGATCGCATTCTTCCAATTCCCATCCTGTGCCATTCCAGCTTGCGCTACTGGCGGTGAGCCTTTCGATGATCTCGCCGGTCTCAAAATCGATCTTGGTAAGATCAATGATGCGGAGAGTGTTTTTGTAGCCATCAAAGAAGCCGAAATAGTAAAAGTCATTTTCCTGCCCTCGATAATTGATGCGGGCTTTGAGCATTTGATCATCGGGTTGCTCGCCTTTGATCTTGACGTTGTAGAGGACGCTGCGCTCAGATTCTGCATAAGGCAAGAGGTATTCTCCCATCACCGCTATCGCACCAGAGATGATGAGTCCCAGAGCAAAAAGGGGAAGCATGGCACGTTTAATGCTTACTCCTGCAGCCCGGATGGCCACAGATTCATTGTTCTTGGCCAGATTATTCATCATGAAAAGCCCCGTGAGCAGCACCGTGACCGGCGAAGTAAGCACGATCAGATAGGGCAGACGCAAAAGGAAATACAACATGGCCAGATCAAATGTAGCTCCCGCGCGCAGCAATTTTGGTAAATTATCCACGACATCGATCACGATAAAGACCGCGGCAAAGCTGAGAAAGATGATCACATAAGTGCGCAGAAATTCACCCAGGATGTATCTGTCCATCAAGCGGCGCATCAGTGTACTACCTCATCTGGAGGAGCAATCTTCTTGCTCAATTTCAGATGTTTCAATCTCCAGGAAAGCACCTGCATATCCAGAATGCGTTTTTCATTGATCGAGCCCCAGATCAAGAAACAGGCCAGAACAAAGAAGATGATATTGGACAGCCACATCGCCAAGAATGGACTCATTCCTCCTCTGTCACCGATCTGTTCCCCCATATTGAGGGCTACATAATAGACCAAAAAGATCACGCTGGATACACTGAAGGCCATGCCGATTCCGCTGGTTCTGGTCATCAGTCCCAAGGGCACGCCTATCATGATAAAGATAATGATGGCAAATGATAAGGCGAACTTCTTGTGATACTCCACCTGCAAAGCCCTGATGCTATCTTCCAGCTCCAAAATCCGGTTTTTGGCCACTTGCTGCATAGAGTAGAGGCGTCTTTGTTCCGCTTGATGATCATAGGGATTGTCCGCAAAATCTGCAGAGCCGATCCTGGTCTCCAGATTCTGAATTTCAGTCTGCTTTTGGACAAGCTCCGTTTTGCGAGCATTCAAGGTCTGGGTTAATTGCCCGTAGGTCATTTCCCGGTCACTGCGATAGCCGGTTTCAAAGATATCCGTGCGGTTTCCCAAATCCCGGATATTGATAATATATTGATCGAAATGGGTGGTCTGATACTTGCCTTGTTCGCGCTCATTGCGCTGCTGCATCTCTCCTTCCTTCAGGATGATGCGCATGGAATTGCCGTTGTTCATCTGGATCACCTGTCCACTTTTGGCGTAGATGGTCCGGGGAAATCTGCTTTCACTACGGTCATAGATCAGCAGGTCCAAAAGCTCGGTTTCGGTTTTTTCCCGGCACCAGACGGTAAAATCCAAAAGGTTGTTGTATTCACCAGCCTCGATGATGGTCATCGGCTTGTAGTAGGCTATTTTCAGCATCAGGTTTTTGAGTTTATGATTTGTATTGGGCAAGAACCAGTGATTGAAATAGACCATCAAGCCGGTGAGCAGTACAGCGGCTATCATCAAGTAAGAGAGCATCTTGTAGATGTTTATCCCGCTGGATTTGATGGCCATGATTTCGCGGTCCACACTCATGCGCCCAAAGGCCAGGATGGTGGCCACCAATACCGCCATGGGGATCGATAAAGCCAGCATATAAGGCAAAGACAGGGCAAAAACCTCCAGCACTATGCCCGCGGGTAATTGCTTCTCAATGATGATATTCAGTAGATCGATGACGCGATCGATCAAAAGCACAAAGGTCACCACCAAAAGCGAGATCAAAAAGGGCGAAATGTGCTCTTTGAGGACATAGCGCTTTAGGATCATTTATCGCGCTCCAGCATAGTAAGCAGCTCGTCTTCGCTGATGATCTTGACTGTGCCCAGCTTCTCAGCCTTGGTCAATTTGGAACCCGGTTTCTCGCCTACGATCAGATAATCCAGGCTTTTGGAGACTCCACTCAAGATCTTGCCACCATGGCTGATGATCAGGCTTTCCATGTCCTTGCGGGAAATACTTTTGAGGCTGCCAGTGACCAGAAAGGAGAGTTCAGCCAGCAGTTCAGATTCTTGCTCAGATTCATAGCTCATCTTCAGTCCTTGCTCAATCAATTCCTGGACGAGGCGTAGATTTTTGGGATTGCCAAAGTAATCTGAGATGGATTTTGCTATAATGTCGCCTACTTCCGGAACTTCACTCAGCTCTTGATTCGTAGCCTGCTCCAAAGCCTCAATGGTCTGGAAATGCACTGCCAGATTGCGCGCCGTCACAGTTCCCACATGGCGGATGCCCAGCGCAAAAAGCACGCGGTCAAAGTTCTTGTCTTTGGATTTCTGGATTGCTTCTTGCAGATTTTGGGCAGATTTCTCTCCAATCCGCTCCAGTTCCTTTACTTTAGCAAAATCGATGCCATACAAATCTGCGACACTTTCTATGATGCCTTCCTTGAGGAATCTGGATACGATAAAAGTCCCCAGTCCCGTGATGTCCATGGCGTCGCGAGAGGCAAAATGCTCGATGCTGCGCGCCAGTTGCGCTGGACAATCCGCTGAACTGCAATATTCTATGGCAGCTTCTTCTTCCCGGGAAAGAGGGCTGTGGCAGACTGGGCAGGTGTCTGGCAGCGAGATCGGCTCTGCGCCGGCAAGCCGTTTGTCAAAGTTTACAGCCAGGATTTTGGGGATGATCTCTCCGCTCTTGATGAGCCGGATAGTGTCGCCTTCATGCAGATCAAGGCGGCGGATTTCGTCAAAATTGTGGAGCGTGCTGCGGGAGACTGTGCTCCCAGAGATATACACTGGTTCCAGGATCGCCACCGGGGTAATCGCTCCCGTGCGTCCCACCTGGAAATCCACGCTTTTCAGCAAAGTCTCTTTTTCATCCGGTTTAAATTTGTAAGCAATAGCCCATTTGGGGCTCTTGGAGGTAGAGCCAAGTCTATTGTGCAAGGCCAGATTATCTACTTTTACCACCACACCATCGATATCATAGTCCAGTTCATTCCGAAGGGCTTCCATTTGGGTACAAAAGTCGATCAGGCTGTCTTCATCCACGCAAACGTAGTGTTTATCACTGATGGGAAAGCCGCTATCCTTGAGCCAGCGCAGCAGTTCATCCTGGCTGCCAAAAGGCGCAGTCCCAGCGATATAACCCGTGGTATAAAAGAAGGCTCTGAGTGGTCTGTCTTTGACCAGGGCGATATCTTTGAGTTTGATCGATCCTGCAGCGGCATTGCGCGGATTGGCAAAGGGCTTTTCTTCATTTTGGCGGCGGGCTTCATTCATGGCCAAAAAGTCTTGGATAGGGAAGTAGATCTCGCCTCTGATCTCAATATCATTTTGAAAGGATATTGTGCGAGGGATCTGGGGCAGGGTGAGGAAGTTTTCGCTAACGTCTTCGCCCACAGCACCATCGCCGCGGGTAGTGGCATATTGAAACTTGCCTGAGGAAAAGAAGAGATTGATGCCAAAGCCATCGATTTTGGGTTCCAGACAAAGCTCTGGCCTGCCTCCCAGTTCAAGTGAGATTTTATCCCACCAGGCGATCACTTCCTGGATGGAATAGGCGTTAGCCAGACTCGCCATCCGCTGTTTGTGCGGAATGTTTTTGGCTGATTTATCCAGATCATCACCCACTTTGTCCAAGACATCAGGAGTTTGCACCAGAGGATGTTTGGCCTGCAAATCCTGTAATTCCTGCACCAGCAGATCATATTCATAATCTGTGATCTCAGGGCTGGCCTCAGCGTAATACAAGCGGTTATGCCGCTCGATTTCAGCGCTTAGGATCTGGATGCGCGACCTGATCTGGGATTTTGTCATGGCAGATAGTACATAGAGGGGCGGCGATCCGCAAACACGCTGTTCACCTCGCTTACCTGTTTATCAGAAGCCAGTTCAGGGTCTATTTCCACGCTGTAAATCCCCTCTTCGGTATCGTTCATCCGGATCAGGATTTCACCTTTTGTGTCTAAAATCTGACCCTTACCGGTGAAATACTGTCTGTGTTCGCCGTTTATCTCGGTACCGGTACGGTTTGAAGTGATCGAAAATACCCGGTTTTCCAAAGACCTGGTTTTCATGGCTTCCTGACACCAGGGCAGCACCAGATTGGAGGGATGACAGATGATCTGAGCTCCCCTCAGAGCGAGACTACGGGCGGATTCTGGGAACTGCCAGTCAAAGCAGATCATCATACCGATCTTGACCCCTTTTTTGGCAATCGAGACCGAAAACGGACTATTTCCAGAAGAGAAAAACAGCTTCTCGCGGAAGTAGAGATGAATCTTGCGATAGATCTTATAGCTCCCATCCGGATTTACCAAAGCTGCGCTATTGTAATATTTGTCTTTAGCTTTTTCCGCAAAACCATAGACGATGCTGCTATCTATCGATTTTGATAGAGCCTGGAAACCCTGGAAGATTTCCCCTTCAGGGATGCTTTCTGCCACTTTATCCACTTCATCCTGGTGAGCAAAGACATAGCCGGAGAGAGCCAGTTCCGGTAAAACTATGAGGTCGCTCTTGAGACCTTTCAGCATAGAACTTATCTTGGCAAAGTTCTTTTGGGGCATAAGGAATTCTGGTTTATATTGCAAAACCGATACTATGTATTTCATTGTCTCACCCTCATTAGCGGTGCGATGGCCCGCTCAAAAGCACCATGCACTTTGCATATTAACAGTCCATAATTTGTGATGGGAACACCGCGCCTATAGCATTCCAGGATTCTGCGGTTCATTTCCGCGGCATTGATCATACAGCCACCGCAATGAACGCAGAGCGCAAAGTCTTCCAGATTCTCTGGGAAATCGTGCCCGGCATAGACTTCATAGGATAGCTTTTTGCCCGTATATTCGCTGATCCAACGCGGCAGTTTTACCCGGCCAATATCATCTTCCTGAGCGTGATGAGAGCAGGCTTCGGCGATCATCACTTTGTCCCCGTCTTTCAGCCGGTCGATCTGATCGATACCTGTGAGCAACACATCCAGCTCGCCTTTGTAACGTGCGAAGAGGATGGAAAAGGTGGTCAATTCAATGGGCTCAGGGGTTTCACGATTCACCTGCTCGATCACCTGAGAATCCGTAACTACCAAATCCGGCGGCTGCTCCAACATTGCCAGGGCGTCCTTTAGCTCGGTATCTTTGACCATGATGCCGATAGCGTCACGATCCAAAATCTCCCTCAAAGTTTGTACCTGCGGCAAGATCAAACGCCCCTTGGGAGCTGCACTATCGATGGGGCAGACCAGGATGATCCTGTCTTTGGCTTTGATCATATCACTCAGGATTACGCGCTCTTCACTGCCGCTTTTGGGGGCCAATTTCACCAGTGCATCCCTTGCTTCTGTGATGCCTGTTTTGGCTTTGGCGGAAATGCTTACATGAGGGATCTTAAGTTTTTGGCAATAGATGAGGTTAGCTTCCACCGGCTGCGCAAGATCCGCTTTATTAAAGACCATGAGCAGGGGAATCTTCATCTCCCTGATCTGAGCCAGCATATCCAGTTCGTGGCTATCAAAGCCGCTACCGTCATTTATAAAGATCACAAGATCCGCTCTGTACAGGATCTTGCGGGCGGAGGCCACCCTTTTTTGCCCTAATTCGCCTTCATCGTCCACACCGGCGGTATCATAAAAAGTTACCGGTCCCAGAGGCGCAAGCTCATAGTGCTTGGCCACCGGATCTGTAGTCGTGCCAGGGGTCTGGGACACAATGGCAACTTCTTGCCCGATCAGGGCATTGATCAAGCTGGATTTTCCTGCGTTTCTGCGCCCTAAAAGGGCAATAATCAATCTTTCACCACGAGGGCTAGTACTCATCTTAATGCTCCATAATATCTTATCATTCATCTCATACAGCTAAATCAGCCGTTTTCCGTCAAGTCCTTTTTTTTAAGGCCCTCATGTAGCGCAGGAAGAGACTGTTCCATTTCTCTCCCCAAGTCATGCCACTTTCTTTTGCACTTTAAGCTGAATAAGTGGCCAAGCCTATTCGAATCCTTATTATCCAGGCATAATACCTGCAAAGCGAGAACAAGGCGCTATTTTAGACAAGTCCTGCATATGAATGATGATGATGATGGAACACAGATCGGGCGGATCGTGTGAGTCTTGGAGTTCAAAGTGCCTAAGATAACTATCTATTTACCAGAAGCTTAGCGGCACTTTGGACTTCAAGCGGCAAAGAGAGCCTTTTTCATCCCCCGGATAAACCAGCATTCTGGAATCCTCCTTACTCATTTGAGCCACTTGATCACATCTTTATCTACCGTTAATCAAGCGTTAATTATTAACGCTTGATTAACGGTAGATAAAGACATGATCGACGCCCTGGAAAGAGGGAGAAGGAATCAAACACATATAGGAATTTGCTATCTAATATAGCTTACAGGACTCGGGCAGATTGCGTTACGCCGTATTCTATCTGAACCCACCTGAAATGGATGCAGCTGAAATAACTGACTAAAGTGCAGGATTGGGACGGTGTAGGAAGAGCAAGATTCAATCTGGGGATGATCAACCGCGAACAAGGCTATTTGAAACGCGCCCTGCACCAGCTTAATATAGGCAGAACTCTCTTTGAACACTGCGAGGCCAAGCACTATTTGTAAATGTGCGATGAGCAGGAACAGGAAATATTGGATTTGCTTGCGTAGTAGAAGGTGGAATTCTCTCTGGCGGAACATGCGGCTTCTTTTCAGACTTTGAAGACTGCAAAATAAGCTTGTGCAGCATGTAAGCCAAGGCACTTCCAAGCAGTTTTGTTTGTTTTATGGGGCAAAGAGAAAGGGCAGACATCATATTTTCCTTGCCAAAATAAGCCAAATGAAATCTATGGTATCCATCCGGTCGGGATGTGGCGCAGTCCGGGTAGCGCACTTGAATGGGGTTCAAGGGGTCGCAGGTTCAAATCCTGTCATCCCGACCAAAGATTAAAGGTGACTTTGCAGTCACCTTTTTCTGTTATAGTGAGAAACCTTGCAATGATACTGGGTTTTATCGCTAGGAAAGAAAGAGTCTGTGCCAAATCTGAGACAGCATAGCAGATATAAACAGAGATTTGGAGTCTGTACCATTTAACTTTTATCAATAACGGAACACTGCGCTATGGTTCTTCTTTTGCGATTAGCATGGAATATTGTGTATTCTCAATCCATTGTGACACTATGATCTATTAATAAAATAAGCTTTTCTTGCCTTACCAGCACAAAGAATTTCTCAACTTTTTCCGATCCGAGGATATAATAGAACCAGATAGCATAAAGAAAGGAGAGAAAAATGGCATCAGCAAATCTTTGTTCCCACGTAGATGATCTGTATTCTATCTTGCAACGTTCTAAGGAAAACCTGGCCTATGAAACCCACACTGTCCCCGAGCATATCTTTCACAGTAACTTCAAAGCCTTCGAAGCCGAAATGTATACTTCAGAGCTCTATTTGAAAAGCTTCCAAGCCTTCAATGACACGCCGGTGGGAAAAATCAGACCAGAAAATGTGATTCCACAGCTGAATGCTTTGCGGGACAGTGGTAGCGAAGTATAGGTAAAGTGGCTTGTTTTGAAAAAGATCTTGACTGAAAAAGCAAAGATGAAAAAAACTTGCAACAGGTAATATGACCTTAGATAAATTGCAAGAAGCGAGAACTTAGATGTTCTCAGATAACCGTGAGATTATGAGTTGAATTTACACCAACCTTTGAGACGTCACTAAAGATAATGGATTATATGCCATCATTAGTGATTTGTACTATACCTGCGAGGCTTTATCTGAACCGCAGTTTAGAGGGTTTAGAGGGTAAATAGTACTTGGCCTCTCATATCCCTCAGTGCGGGAGGCGTAGGGTTAGCCTATATCTTTGGCAAATAAGCCGCTTACCCTTTATAAGCTATCCTGGATCATTTCCAGGAAGGGAATCTCGAGCAGGAAGTAATCCGAAAGCTTGTTGAATTTGTGATCATAAGCACTGCCATATTTCAGGATGACGGGCACGAAGAGCAGATGGGTCTCTGCCCTTACTTCAAAGCCATTGGCATTATAGCTGCGGTTTTTAGGGCTGGAATCCAGGATATCCTCAAGCTGGGTGTAGTCGTGCCAGAGGGAAACTCCGGTATAGTGGATGGAAATCATATCACTTAAGAGATTGAAACCCATGTCGTTTGTGAGTTTGATATTTATTTCATTCTGCAGGTTCAGGATTTTCTTGCTTAGATAATTCGATTCATAGCCCCGCAGATAGTATCTCTTGAAAGCAGGCCTGTTCCCGCTCTGGATTATTTCATATTGATCGGTACCGGGTAGGAATTGTGGTAATTGCTCTCCATTTACAAATTCATAATGAGCCCGGCTTGCCAAACTCACAGTTCTTAGCAGTTCACTATCACTTTTATTTAGCAGCGGAGCGTAGGCAAAGCCGGCATGGATCGCGTGCTGATTAAAATCGGTATTCATGCCCAGCGCTCCTGAGGCCATTTGCAAGGTATAATCTGCACCCAAAGCACGTACCTTGTGCAGCTCGGAATTTTTCCACGGAAGATTGTAGCTATAGCCTGCTTTGCCTCCCAAGGAAGCGAAGCCTCGATCTCGGAAAATGGGGTTACTATTTACATCCCTAAGGTCTGTATAGCTTAGCCCAAGGGACAAATCCATATCCTGATAGGGGCGGATCAAGTTTACCGGGAAACTGATTTTGCCGCTTAGTTTGTCCATATCCTGATAATACAGCTTGTCCTCTCCCACTCCGGAAAACCACTGTTGGCGGGAATATGCAAGGTCTATTGTAGGTGCCAGGGTTTTGTTTTCGTACATCAGCATCCACCAGGCGCGGTCATTCTGGCTATAAGGGATGGCCGCAAAACCACCCAGGAGATGCTTTCCCAAGGCTTCGGAAAACAGAAAACCACCTGCCGCATACCGGTATAGAGGCAGGGCAAAACCCAAGCGCCACTTGATGTTGAGCCAGGAATTGTAGGGTTCCGGCTCTGAAAACTGAATATGTCCCAGGGAATCAGGAATGCTGTATAGGGGCTGCACACGCAGCCATTTATTGTAGTAATTCTCTGTAAAGTCTTTGGCTGGAGCGAACGGAGGCTGAGGAGTAAACCAACCCGGCAGTCTGGAGCCTTGATCAAAATCCGCCATCACGTACATTTTATCATCAAGATAGCGGATGGGGCTTGCGTTGTAGGGAGTTTGGGCAAATTCCTGTGTGCTCTGTGTTGCCAGATTATACATCAGGATATCCAGGCTGAAATCAAGCTTGTTTTCCAGGGTATAGAGCAGTTCGTCGTCGTTATTCCATTTCAGCGATAATGCCATGCCGGTTAAGGGAAGTATTTGCGAAACCTGCCTGTGTTTGAGCTCCAGAATGCTGATATTGAATTCTTTGGCGCTGTCAAATACGCTAAAAGCCAGCTTCTGACCATCAGGTGACAAGCTTAGATTGCCAATCTGCTCATCAAAGCCAAGTGAATAAATGCTCTTTACAGATCGGTCAGGGCTTAGGTACAATATCTCATTACTGTTAGCGCTCAGCTTTTGGTAATAGATGCCGCCTTTGCCGTCAATCTCGGGGTAATTGCCTTCGCCGAATCTCTGCAGCTTATGATTCTGGGTATCGTACTGGTATATTCGAGGTGCCAGGCGCCCTTTCTGGTGCCGCGTATAGACGGCAAAAGCAGCCCAATTGCCGTTTTCACTGAGGGATATCTTGGTGAAACTGCCTGTTTTAAAGATGCTTCGGGCTTTGTTGAGCTTGAGTTTATCGCTTTTCAGGCTATCGGCTGCCACATCTGCCAGTAAGAGATCAAAATATCCCTGGTTGGCGGATTTCCGGGCCACAAACAGCAGCTTATCGTTTTTCCAATCCAGATCGTTAAATTGGTAATAGTCGGTGGCAAGGGCGGTAAAATCGTTGATATTGCCTGCGCTGCTGGTATCGGCAGGACAGGACTTGGCCTTGTAAACTTCGCCATAGTAATAGGTATAGACATGGCGGCGCCACTCTTCTTCAAACTCGCTGTAGCTTTGCTTGTAAACCTCTTGGAAGGCTCCCCCAAAGGCGAAAAGCTTGCCGGCATTGCGGTATTTCAAGAGTTCGATGAGCTTTTCTTCCCCATACTTGGCGGCCAGATAGCGAAGCTTGGAAAATCCATCGGCATACATCAGGTGTCCCTCCACTCCAGGAGAGGGGATTATAGCTTCTTGCGACAAAATGGAGGCTTTCAGAAATCTATCACCACGATTGTAGCCCCAAGGCTCTCCGCTGAAATACTGGGCATAGCCTTCATTGATGTTACGGGGGATATTGGGGAACATAGGGATAAACGGAGTAAGCCAGCCCTCAATTGAGGCCGCCACAAACCAATGCGAAATCTCATGGGAGACTACTTTGCGAATCCACTTGTCATTGCCTGTAAATTGCGCAGTGAAGTCGTTCTGATTGATCCAAATGAAGATGTAGAAAGACATTGCGGCCGCACCATTGGCGATATTATCCTGATCCGAAACATAGATGATACAAGTCTTTTGGGGAGTGATATCATAGGTCTTCACCAAGGTGTCAAATGTGTTTTGAGCGATGCCAGCGGTCAAGCGGGCTTGCGCCTCCAGAGGATCATGATAGATTATTTTGCAGTTCTCGGTTTGGATACTCTTCCAGTCCAGTTCCGGGTGATTCCTCTGGTTGAAACCATTAAAAGCCACTATGCCCAATACTTGCCCGGCCAGCAGCAATAATAGAACTATCAGTAAAGGTCTTTTCATCTAAGTCTCCTGTAATCAGTTTAATCTCTTTAGCTTTATTCTTTCTCACATCAGTTCGTGATCTAAGTCCAAAATCGCATCATTTTTAGGGTTTATATTCGGTCAAGCTGAATAAACTCCTATGATCGCAATGCTGGTCTCATTAACCCAGGCAAATAGCAGATTAGCTGGGGTTTATCTTCACTTTAAACCAGAACAAAATCGCAAAAGCAAAAAAGAGCTTTACAGAATAGCGGGAATTTGGTCTTTGGAAAGAAAAATACATTCTGGAGTGATTTCATGAAGAAATACGGTTTTGACTTTCCTGAAAGCCTGCGTAAGACCTTCCTTTTTGACTTGGAAGAGAATTGGTATTTACCGCTTTATGCAGAGCGTAAGGGCATCCCTTTGCAGAGCGCCATACGTCGCAATTTTGGCGAGTATAATATGGCTGTGAACTATCTCAGCTCGGTTTTGGAAGAAGCCGCCGCGGTGAACAAAGTGGCGGTTTATAATATCGATCACATGGCGCAGATCCGGGTATTTGGCAAAGATGCTGCCGCGCTCTTAAACAGATCTTTGGGCGCCAGCTTCTCTGAGATGAAGGTAGGCGGCTGCAAATACTCCCTGCTGCTCAATGAAGCCGGTGGGGTGCAGGATGATATGATCCTGATGCGCATCTCGGAGGAAGAATTCATCCTGGTGATCAATGCTGGACACGACATCACAGCCGAGGTGGAAATCGATGGCAAAAAGGTGAATCTGATTGCCGATATCGATCGCATCATGAAAAACAAGAAGAGTGGGGAAGATGTGGAAGCCGAAGATATCTCGGATCAGCTTGTAAAGGTGGATATCCAAGGCCCGCTGTCCTTCAAGGTGATCAAGGAAATCTTTGGGGCAGAGGTGCTGAAAAACCGCTCCAAGCCCGAAAAGAACATGAGCTTCTTTACTTTTAACGAGTTTGAGAAGAATTCACAGAAGTATTACATCAGCCGCACCGGATATACAAACCGTTGGGGTTGGGAGCTTTATATCCCCGCAGCCAATGCTGCAGAAGACTTTAAAAAGATCGTGACCAAAGCCCTGGATTTGGGCGGACTGCTGGTAGGCTTGGGTGGCAGAGACGAGAATCGCATCTCCGCTGGTGCCTTTGGTTTACCGCTGATGGGCAGCGAATATGATCCTGAACACAATCCCATCAATAGTCCCTTGTATGATGCCGCCATCGACATGAGCAAGGAAGATTTTGTGGGCAAAGCCGCTCTGCAAAAGGCCTTGGATGCAGGCGTGACGAAGCGCCTGAGCATCATCATCACTGAAGGACTCGTCACAGGACGCGGCGTGTATCGGGATGGCAAACGCATTGGCAGCGTTAGCTCCAGCATCAATTCCCCCAATCTCAGCCATGAGCAACGCCTGGCGATAGGCTCCAAGCGCAAAAACGTCAATGAACCTGAAGGAACTGCGGCGATTGGCCTGGCCTGGCTCTCTGAAAACCAATTTGCCACCGATGCCGAAGGCAAAGACATTGCTACCCGGGATGATAAGCCTGTGCGCATCCCAGTGGAATTCTTCCGCGAAGACGAAGCTGGACAGCCCAAGGGCACAAGCATGGTGGGATATCTCACCCAGGAAGGAATCACTCCGGCTACCGCGCCGAAAGCCCTGAAAAGCATCGAAAACCTATAAGTATGGATCTGGCTCCCCTCAAACAAGGGGAGCCGGAGCCCTCTGATTTCTCAAAATAATGGAGCAAAAATGATATCAGTACACAATCTGGTGAAAGCATTTCCCCAAAAGGGCGGTACTACTTTCTATGCCGTGAATGACGTCTCTTTTAGCGCAGATGATGGCGAGATCGTCTGCCTTCTTGGCGTAAACGGAGCCGGAAAGACCACCACCATGAGAGTGCTTTCCACCGTCTTCAAAGCCACCAGCGGAACCGCCGAAATACAGGGCTGGGACATCAAGACCCATCCGCAGCAGGTCAGGAATAACCTGGGCTTTCTCACCGGAGATACCGGGCTTTACAATCGCCTGCGGGTGCATGAGTTTATCCGCTATTTTGGCAGATTGTATTCCATGAAAGATGAGGCTATCACTCGCAGCATGAACGAAATGGCCGAGCTGCTGGATATGAAAGACTTTATGGATAAAAAGATTGAGTTTCTCTCCACCGGCATGAAGCAAAAGGTCTCCATCGTGCGCTCCATCATTCACGATCCGCCGGTGATGATCTTTGATGAACCTACCGCGGGCCTGGATATCCTCACGGCGCGCAATATCATCTCCTTTATCCGCACTTGTAAAGAACGCGGTAAGTGTGTACTCTTTAGCACCCACATCATGCGGGAAGCCGAACGTCTGGCAGATAGGATTGTAATGATCCACAAGGGGCGGATTTTGGCGGAAGGAAGCCTGGATGCCCTGCGCGAGGAGACTTCACAGACCGATCTGGATGATATCTTCGTTTTCTATGTGAATCAATATACCGAAGGTGCCAAGGTGGAAGCTCATGAATTTTAAGAAGATAATGATAGTCTATCGCAAGGAACTGATGGAAGTTCTGCGCGACAAACGCACCCTCTTTATGATCCTGCTCTTACCGGTGATCTTATACCCGGTCTTGATCATCGGATTCAACGCCGTCATGTCCCGGCAGACCGGCGTCCTGGAAGAGCAAGGAGCCACGATCGCCATTCAGGATAGTGTGAATACTCATGTTTCGGCGCGACTTCTGGATGAACTCAGCAAGATCGAGCATTACACTCTGATCCCCGCTGCTGAAAATGCGCAAAGTCTATACACGAGCAAAGATATCCAGAGCATCGTTACTTTGCGTGATTCGGTCTCTGCAGATGGTCTGATCACTTACCAGATCTATGTTCAATACGATGAGACCAACGATCGCAGCCAGCTTACTTTTGCCAAAATCAGAGATGCCTTGAAGGCCAGCGAGAAGTCTCTGGTAGAAGAAGAATTGCAGCTTTCCGGCCTTAATCCCGAGATCATGAACCTCATCGATGTGCGCAGGCTCAATACCGCCGATTCGCAAAAGACCATGGGTAAGGTGCTGGGAATGATCCTGCCTTATATCATGATCATCATGCTCTTAAGCGGTGCTTCAGTGGTGGCGGCAGACCTGGTAGCCGGCGAAAAAGAACGCAAGACCCTGGAGACCCTTTTGGTGGCTGGAGTGGATCGGCGCGACATCGTGATCGGCAAATACCTCACCATCATTACCTTGGGGATGATAAATCTGATCGTGAATCTGTTTAGCATCAGTTTCTCCATGCAATATATGCTGTCCCAGGCTGGAATAGATTTGGCCGGAGCAGGGATGCCGATCAAGGCCATCTTCATTCTCCTGGCGGCGATGTTGCCTTTGGCCACCCTCTTTTCCGCTATCTTGCTTTCCATCTCCACCTTCAGCCGCAATATGAAGGAAGCACGTACTTACGAACAGCCTCTTTTGATGGTATCCATGATCCTGGCGATGATCAGCTTCCTGCCAGCTATCGAGATGAACAATCTCATGGCCCTCATTCCGATCGTAAATATCGCCCTGCTCTTCAAAGCCGTGATGATGAACGACTATCAGCTTTCGCATCTCTTTCTTACCATTCTCAGTACTCTCGTGTTGGATGTGATCGCGATCTGGGGTACGATCAAGCTTTTTGGCACCGAAGGGATTCTGTTTCGTTCCGAAGATGACGGCAGCTCTCTGAAGGGTCTTAAAAGAGGGGATAAAATGCGCGAACATGTCTTCTTCTCACCTTACAATGGCATGATCTACTTTGTTTTGGCCTTGCTGCTGCTCTACTATCTGGGCAGCTATATGCAAATCAAGGATCTGGGAACGGGGCTACTAATGACTCAGCTCTTTGTGATCCTGCTTCCCGCCCTCCTGGTTCTAAAGATCTTCAAGCTGCCAGCCAAGGAAATACTCAGGCTGAAGCCACCCAAAATCAAAGAAGTCCTGCTGGTTCCTTTTATCGCTGTATC
>Ga0172377_10002966_pt1 | contig 17384 bp, 14 predicted proteins | sample Pumphouse3metaG_FD_119749 | JGI IMG/M metagenome (GOLD analysis project Ga0172377, IMG submission 119749) | Leachate microbial communities from a municipal landfill in Southern Ontario, Canada - Pumphouse #3 metaG | ecosystem: Engineered > Solid waste > Landfill > Unclassified | place: Canada...
AGGGGAGGGAATCTCCCTCAACGCTGCCAGCGCTCTATTTCCCCAGGGAGTGGTTCAATTTTGAAATAATCACAGACTTAGAGGAGAAATAAGTGAAAAGAGTAGTTGTCCAGTTTGGGGGCACCGGTGACTTAGCCCTTAAAAAACTCTACCCTGCTTATGAACACCTCATGGAGGTGGGCTTTGAATTCACCGTAATCGCCCTTGGCCGGCGGTTTCCCAATCGCCAAGAGTTCTTGGAAGCTATGGTGTCACCTAAAGCCTCTAAGCAATTCTTAGAGCACCTCGAGTATCTCCACTACGATATGTACGCTGAGGAGGCGACTAAGCCTCTGAAGAGTAAGATTGAGGCGGTTATTGGGGGGGCTAAAGAGGTTGAACTAATCTACTACATGGCGCTTCAACCCTCCCTCTACGAAGAGACAATTCATCAAATTCAAGAGGTTGACTCCACCCTCTCCTGCAAATGTGAATTGACAAAAAAAATTGTAGTCGAGAAGCCGTTTGGCTTCGACCTAGAGAGTGCCGAGCGCTACAACGCAATCCTCCTCCAAGCTTTCGACGATAAAGAGATCTACCGAATTGACCACTACTTGGGGAAAGAGTTTATGCAAAACCTCCTCATCTTACGGTTCCACAACGATATTATCCGCTCCATTTGGGACAACCGTTCAATTGAGGCGATTCAAATTATCTTCGATGAGACCCATGGGGTCGACCAACGTCTCGGCTTCTATGAGCAAATTGGGGTGGTGCGCGACACAATTCAAAACCACATAATGCAGATTATTACCTATCTGACAATGAGTGAGCCGGCCACCCTCTCTCCCGAAGATATTGCTATTGAGAAGGTGAAGGTGCTCCGCTCGATTGCCCCTATTAGCGAGTTTTACACTGGCCGCTACGAGTCACTCGGCGCCAATAGTGGGCGTATTGTTGAGACCCCCACCTATGCTGCGTTTAACCTCTCGGTCAACACCTACTACTTTGCCGGAGTGCCAATCTTTGTCCGGACCGGAAAAATGCAAGAAGAGGCGAAATCACTTATCTATGTCAAATTTAGGAACACCACCGGCAAGGTGATGCACGATGAGACAATAGGGGAAAATGGGGTGATTATCACCATCCACCCTGAACTCACTATCGATATAAACATGAACTTGAAGCAACCCAACACCTCATGGAAGAGTAAGCCAGTGAGGTTCCGCTTCAACCAAGCCGAAACCTTTGGAGCTAACACCCCAGAGGCGTATGAGCAGATCGTTAAAAAGATATTCCAGGGCGATAAAAGCCTCTTCCCTACGATGCGCGAGATTAGCGAATCGTGGAGAATAGTGACCCCCATGTTGGCCAAAGACCACCACATGGAGGTCTATCCGGTAAGAACGCTCCCTAGATTTGCCCAAAATATGGCAGCGGAGAACGGCTTTACCTGGTTTGATTAATCTTCAAACTCATCCAGGAGGCGCTTGTCCCCTTTAAGTTTTTGTATGGGGGCAATGTCTTGGCTCACCTCTAAGGTCCCCATGTAGTTCCCCTCATCGTCGCGAATAGGCCAGTAGCGGATATGGACATATTTGTCGCCAAGGTGGATGTAGAATTCGGCACTGTCGCGTTCTCCCGACTTAAACTCATCTAAGATTTTCTCAACAATATGGACACTGGCGGGAGGGTGGCAGTTGGAGACCTTACGCCCTAAGATTGCGGTTGTTCTGGGGAAGATTCTCTCGCTCGATTGACTGAAGTAGAGCACCTCATCGTTGGCATCAACTACAGTCATATCGATGGGGAGGGTGTTGAGGACTCTTGTCAACATCTCGGGGGAGAAAGAACCCGAGGGGAGCTTCACAACCCCAGAGCCCAAAAGGGAGGCGTCAACCTTCGCATCTTGTAGCTGGGGCGGTGTCCAGTCGGGGTGGTTATCCATTAAACAGAACCCTACTTCAGCACTCTCATCGGCAATTTGACGCCAGTCGGTTAAAAAGAAGACCTCACTCACCATTGGAATCAAGATATCTTCCTCTTTAGAGATCATCGAGAAGATTTTTGTCTTTACCTCTTCGAGTTGCTCTAGGAAAGAGTCTCTGTTTTCCCAAGAGAGGGTGGCACGTGCCTCTTTAATAGCTGCTCTTATCTCATCGTCGACCCCCCACATAACTTGGGGTGGGGCGGTGATACCGTAACGCTCCATGATGGGGAACCAGAGGTTCTCCTTGCGCGCATAGTGGCGGTCAATTTGCCACAGCTCTTCTAAGTTGGCTTCAAGGGATTTAACAGCCCCTTTGTCACCGCCCTTGAGGCGTTCACTGTTGGGGTCAATTTGACCACTAAAGAGGCGCTCAATAGCACGGTTCTCCTCTTTCAACACCCACGCTGGGTGACCAATTTCCCGGTCTTTACGCTTACCGGGGGAGACCCCGTCGATAGAGCCCTCAAAGAGGGTGGCGTGGACATCACACAGTTTTTGAATCTCCTCAACCTTAACTTCTCCCTGCTCAACGAGTGATTTTTCAACATCAGCTATCTCTTGGGCACTCACGCCGGTAAACTCTTTAATAAACTCTTCGCGCACTTTATCGAAATCGTCTCCGGCGTGGAGTCGCTTAATAAGGTCTTTCAGTAACTTCTCTCTATTTGTTTGAGACATAAATATCCTCCTCGATATAATATCCGTGCTCTCTTAGGCTTTGCATAACTTGCTCTAAATCTATATTCCGCATAGCTGCCCCTTTGGGGAGGGTCATCAATTTGCCCACCGTGTTGAGCATCAGCGGTTTGACAATCTCGGTGAAACCGAGGTTGGCTAAGATTGAGACTAACTCAGGGTATTGAGTGCAGAGAGCATTAACACTCTCATTCAAGTTAATATACTTTTTATCCATACTCCCCCCTATTGTAGGGATGATAATAAAAATTGTCCGTTGCAATTGCAACTTTATTTAAAAACCCCCAACAATGCAATAGTGGAGGTTATGGCGTTGAACTTCTTTAAGCGAAGAGGGCACTAATCTCTTTTTGGTAGAGCTCATTAATTTTGTGGCGCATCACCTCTTCCTTAGCTGAGAGTTCTCGCCCAACTTGGAACTGCCGGGCAATAATCTCAAAGCGTCCAATTAGTTCATAGTTCTTAAACCCATTTTTTGCACTAACTAGAGCGTTAATCTCCCGGTTTAGGAGCGCCTTCACCTCCTCCATCTGACTTAAATCGAAGCGGGCTAGATAGGGAATTCCACTCTCCTTTAGGTAGAACTCAACTTGTTTAGTGTCGAGAGAGAGGAGGGCTCCCAGATATTTTTGGTCTTGCCCCACCACCACCGCTTGCTCAATGAAGGGGGACTCTCTGAGGCGCGCCTCAATGGGGAGGGGTTCAATGTTCTCCCCACCATTGAGGACAATTGTATCTTTGGCGCGCCCTTTGATGGCGTATTCACCCCGATGGGTCCAGACTCCAATATCACCGGTATTGAGCCACCCATTTTTGTCGATGACAGCTTGGGTGAGGTCGTCCCTCTTATAGTACCCCTTCATAACCTGTTGCCCTTTGATGTAGATTACCCCCTTAACACCCGGAGGGGCCAATTTCCCCTCTTCGGTAACTATTTTAATCTTTGTTTCAGGAAGAACGTTGACCACCTCCGCTACCTGGTGTCTAATGTCGCGAAGACCAATAACAGGGGCTGTTTCAGTAAGGCCATACCCATCGAGGAGGGTGATTCCAATAGCCCTAAAGAAGGTGTCAACCGATTTAGGGAGGGAGCCCCCTCCCGAAACTCCAGCTTTGAAGTTCTCGCCAAATTTCTTCTTAATGGAACGAAAAACCAAGAGGTCTCCCAACCAACGTAAAGGGGTGAGGAGAATCAACGGAATAATTGCCACCAAGAGGTCTAAAGGGTAGAAGCGCTTCTTAAACTGGGGCATCCGGTTGGTTACCATAGTTAAAAAAAGGTTATGGGCTTTGCCTACTGCTACAAAGAAGTGGAACAGGGCCCTAACAACACCACTCTTTCCCTTGATGTTTTGGTAGATGCCCGCTTTGACCGCCTCCCAAATACGGGGCACCGACCCCATCCAAGTGGGGTTAACCCGCTGAAGGTCAAACAACATAATCTTCCCGATGGGTTTTGAATAGGCGATTGTGGAGGCTTGGGAGACGATTACATACTGCAGGATCCTCTCAAAGGAGTGCCAGACAGGTAGGACGGAGAGCCACCGCTCCCCTTTACCAAAGCTGACCATCTTAGGGAGCTGCTCCAGTTGGAAGAGGAAGTTAGTGTGGCTTAAAACAACCCCTTTGGGCTCACCGGTAGTGCCACTGGTGAAGATGATGGTGGCGGTATCATCTCCTTCACCTTTTGAAATCTCACCTTGGACAAAACTGGGATTGGTTAAGAGGAGCTCTTCTCCCCTTTGCATCACCTCTTTGTAGGTTATAAAGGTGACTTTGGGGTGGGTTAATTGGTCTAGATAGGTGGCGTAGTGAACTGTATCAATGATAACAATTGTCTTCAGTTGAGGCAGCTGCTCAGCTAAGAGGAGAATCTTATAGGCCTGCTCTGAGTTTTCAGCAAAGCAGAGACCACTTTCGGTCGTCTTAAGGATAAATTTGAGTTCGTAGGGCATAGCATCACGCCCTCGCGGGACATCACTTGCCCCAAGGGAGAGGATTGCCATATCGGCCACCAACCACTCTTGGCGGTTGTCGCAGATTAAACCAACATTGTCGCCCCGCTTTACCCCAAGGGTATTAAGTCCGGCAGCCAAGGAGGAGACCTCCTTGAAAAATTGATTATAGGTGGTAGGGTGGAAGATTCCACTCTCATCTTTGCTTAATTGAGCGTCGTTGTTGCCATAGCGGTCAACAACCTCGGTTAGTAGTTGGGGAAGAGTTTTATACATAGCGCCTCCTTTTTATGTTGACACATATTGAAATAATGTCAGATACAATATATAGTCTTTATATTGCAAGGGCAATAGGTAAATGGATTATCAAAAGAAGCATTTACCCATAAAGCAAAAGAGGAAAGGTTCTAGTAATTTGTGTTTACAATGAAGTTTAGGGCAAAAAAAAGCTAATAAAGATGAACTATTAACTTGTAATGATATCCAAATATGTTACCATTAAACGACCTTGTGTCAAAAGTGAGATGAGATGGTTTTAGACATTCTTTTCAACATTGCTATGCTTTTGTCCCTCAGTATTGTCTATACGACCCACAACCTACGCCGCTTAAAAGCAGGTCCCTTAAGAAACCTAATAATGGGGATCATCATCGGAGCGGTTGGTATTTTAATTATGAGTCGCCCCTTTGTCTACCAAGAGGGGGTCTTCTTCGATAGTCGCACAATCTTGATTGGGGTCTCGGGGATGTTTTTTGGTCTCATTTCCACCTCAATCGCTAGTCTCATTATGATTGTCTTCCGCCTCTTTATTGGGGGAAGCGGAGCATTAACTGGGATTCTTTCAATTTTGTGTTCTTTGGGAGTGGGGACCCTTTGGCACCGCTGGCGCTACCCAAAGTTGATTGAAGAAGAGCCGGTAGCCCGCTTTGAATTCTACCTAGTGGGTTTAGTTATCAGTGTCTTAGAAGTACTATCTTTCTTAACTATCCCCAATCAAGCCCAATTTGAGATAGCTAAGTTGATGAGCATACCAATTTTAATCCTCTACCCCGTGGTTATCTATCTCCTCTCGCTCCTTTTAACAATCCAGCTTAGGGAACATACCCTTGCCAATCAACTGCGCCTCAGTGAGATGCGCTTTAAGTTGATCTTCCGTGATGCCCCGATGGGGGTAACGATGACCGACACCTTAACTGGCAAAGCCCTTGAAGTGAACCAACGCTACCTCGACATAATTGGTTATAGTCGTGAAGAGTATTCAAAGCTCACTTGGATGGATATAACCCACCCCGACGATTTAGCGATTGACCAAGAAGAGTTTGAACTCCTCTACCGGGGAGAAATCGACTTCTACGCCATCGACAAGCGCTACCTGCGTAAGGACGGGTCACAGGTGTGGGTCCATATCGCTGTCTCACGCCTTGAGGGGACCCTCGACAAGCGCCATGTCCACCTCTGTATGGTGACCGATATCACAGCGCGCAAGGAGAGTGAGAGGGCCCTCTACTACGCCAACACCCACGACCCCCTCACCGACTTGGGCAACCGTCTCATGTTCGAGGAGGCCCTCAAGCAACACAACCGGGAAGAGTTATACCCCATGGGCCTCATAATCTTTGATATCAATGGTCTTAAACTGGTCAACGACGCTTTTGGCACCGAAGGGGGCGACGAACTCTTAGTGAAATTGGCTAACGAGGTGAAAATAATTGGTGAGGAGAAGGGGATCCCTTGCTTCCGCATCGGAGGCGACTCCTTTGCCTTCATCTTAACTAATAGGTCCAAGCAGGAGATTCAAGAGCTAATCAAAGAGTTACAGGGGCGTCTCAATCCCATCCAAGTCCAAAATGTTGAGTTAACTATCTCGTTTGGAATGGCCCTCAAATACGACTCATTCATGAGTATCGATGAGGTTATAAAGCGGGCTGAGAACGACCTTAACAGGAGTAAACTAAGTGAAAACCCTTCAAGTAGGAGTCGGGCTGTGAATACTATCCTTTCAGCATTACTAGAGAAAAATCCCCGTGAAGAGCTCCACTCTAGGCGGGTTAGTGAATTAGCCTCCCGTCTAGGGGCCCATTACGGCCTCTCTTTAAAGGAGGTGGGGGAACTAAAGACAGTGGGTCTCCTCCACGATATTGGCAAAATTGCTATCGATGAGACTATTCTCAATAAAGCCGACAAGCTCACTACAGAGGAGTGGGAGGCGATTAAGCGCCACCCCGAGACTGGCTGGCGTATCTTGAGCTCAGTAGGGGAGTTTGGTGAGTTGGCCACCTATGTGTTGACCCACCACGAGCGCATCGATGGGGAGGGCTACCCATTGGGACTAAAGGGGGATGCTATCCCTCTCCAGGCGCGGATGATTGCGATTGCTGATGCTTACGATGCGATGACAAGCGAACGTACCTACAGGGCTAAGTTATCAAAAGAGGAGGCTGCTAAGGAGTTGAAGACCCATGCATCGACCCAATTTGACGTAGCACTAGCGCGCCTCTTTGTTGAGAAGGAGTTAAGCCTTGTTTGGGAGGATCTCTAAAATCTTAACTAGATCGAGGGGCTCTAAGCGGTAGCGCGAACCCGCCCCTTGGAAGAAGCCGTGGTCCCTAATAAGGTGGATATGGAGGTCGGTATAGGTTATCGCTTTGTCGAGCTCTCGGTTGACTACCGTTGTATTGACCTTATCGTACATTCCAGGGCCTCCAAAAGGGGAGGGGAGCTTGCCTCTAACAGAGTCAACGCACACTTCAAAGTGGGGTTCAATTGAGATATATTCTCCCAGCCCCCTAAGACCCAAGTCACGAAAATATTGCATCCTCTCAGCAATTGCTTCAACTGTAGTATTGGCGTAGTGGACCAGCTTCTCATCGGTGGCAATGATGTCGACAAGTTTACGTTTATCGGGGCCCAAAAACCCATCTAATGTGATTACACCGGGGGCCATCTGTTTTTGAATCTCATCGTAAATCGGTGTCTGTTTCATCCTGCACTCCTAGAATTTGTCGTAGTAAACTGCATCTTCAGCCACCCCTATGTCGTGGAGCACTGCGATACAGGCATCAATCATCCCGGGGCTTCCACAGAGGTAGGCTTCGCTGTTTTGACCATTGGTAGCTCGCCTGCGCACCACTTCGGTAATGAGCCCCACTTCACCTTCCCACTTATCTTCGGCTGCTGGTTCACTCAACGCAGGGATAAAGGTGAAGTTTTCCAATCGCCCTTCAAGCTCTTTCATCTCATCCAAGAGGAAGAGGTCTTTTCGGGTGCGTGCCCCAAAGAAGTAGGTCGCCCGTCGCTTATCGCCCCTCTCAGCCATATCGAGGAGAATAGCCTTTATAGGGGCCATTCCTGATCCTCCGGCAATGAAGATTAGATCTCTATCGTTATCTCGTAGATAAAATTCACCGTAGGGTCCGTTAATCATAATCGTCTCTCCCACCTTGAGGTGTTCGTGGACATAGGTGGTGCAAATTCCGTGGGGGACGAGGCGTATTTGGAGCTCGACATGATTTTGATTAGAGGGGGAGCTAGCCATTGAGTAGGCGCGGTAGACCGATTCATCACTCAACGCATACTCGGGGACTTGAAATTGGACAAATTGCCCCGCCTTAGGTTCAATGATTGGGGGGTCTATCAACTTGAGGGTCACCTCTTTAATGTCGTGGGTGAGGTCGACAATCTTCTCCACTTGGGTGGTGAACTCTTTAACTAGGAAGAGCTCCTCTGGGATGATAATCTTGATCGGGTTTTTCACCTTGAACTGGCACGAGAGGCGCATCTGGTTGGCAATCTCCTCCGGGCTCATCCAAGGGAGTTCGGTGGGGAGGTAGGCCCCTCCCCCCTCAACAACCTGCACCTTGCAGAGGCCACACGAGCCACGCCCTCCACAGGCGCTGGGGATAAAGATCCCCTCACTTACCAGGAGGCTTAAGAGGGGCTGTCCCCCTGGCACTATCAACTCCCGTTCGTTGTTGATTGTGATACTCACATCACCGTAGTTGCCTACAGTGGCGTCGGCAATCACCAGCAAGAGGGCCAAAAGAGTGGCAATTGCCGTAATAATTGCGACACTGACAATTAATGTTACTACCATCTTCTACCCCTATGTGATTTGGATCATGCCAGAGAACCCCATAAATGCCATCGCCATGAATCCGGCAATGATAAGGGCAATGCCGGCCCCCTCAAGGCCAATTGGGATTTTGGCGCCCCTCAGTTTGTTACGGATTCCAGCCATTGCCATGATGGCGATGAACCACCCAATGCCACTGCCTAACCCAAAGAAGAACGATGTTATAAAGGAGTACTCTCTAATCACCATAAAGAGGGAGGCCCCCAAGATAGCGCAGTTGACGGTGATGAGGGGGAGGAAGATACCTAGAGAGAAGTAGAGATTCTCGCTGTAGCGCTCAATAACCATCTCAATAAGTTGGACAAAGGCGGCAATGATGATGATAAAAACAATAAAGCGGAGGTACTCAAGCTGGAAGGGGACCAAGACTAAGTAGTAGACGGCCCAATTGAGGGGGGTGGTGACAGCCAAGACAAAGGTGACAGCAATGCCGAGACCTGCACTTGTCTCCAACTCCTTACTGACAGCTAAGAAAGAACACATCCCTAGATAGTTCGTTAAGAGGATGTTGTCGGTGAAGATTGCCGCAAAAAAGACCGCTACTGGAAAAAGAAAGTTACCCATTTTTGCCCTCCTTCATCACCCCTTCGTGGACAACCCAAATGAGAATTGCCAACATGAAGAACCCTCCCGGGGGCATCACCATAATGGCCCATTTGGTCCACCACGAACCGAGCACTTGGTAGCCCCAGATTGTCCCACTCCCCAACAGCTCCCGCACAAAAGCGATTATGAGGAGGACGTAACCGTACCCCATTCCGCTCGCTAGTCCATCAATTAGGGAGAGGGTTGGTTTGTTCTGCAGGGCAAAAGCCTCTACGCGCCCCATGACGATACAGTTGGTAATAATCAACCCCACATAGGGTCCAAGCTGTTTCCAAATCTCAGGGTTGTAGGCTTTGAGGATGATATCGACGATGATGACGTAAGTGGCGATTACCAGCGTCTCAACCATCATCCTAATTCTAGAGGGAATCTGCTTTCTAAAGAGGGAGATGGTCCAGCTTGAGAGGGCGGTAGTAAACATCACCCCCAGCACCATCACCATCGTATTGGCCAGTTTGTTAGTCACCGCCAGTGTAGAACAGATTCCGAGGATTTGGACAAAAACAGGGTTATCTTTCCCCAACGGTGTTAAAAAGGTCTTTTTGACCATTCCACGTGCCATCTTATTGCCCCCCTTTAAGTGTAGCGCTCTCACTAATGGCGCGGTTCATAATATTCTTGAAAGCATCACTGGTACGCGTCGCACCGGTAATCGCATCCATCTCACTCTTAGCAGCAGCTGTCCCCTCCTCAACAAGGGAGAAGGGACCCTCTTTGCCCCTAAATTGTTGGCTAAACCACGGCTCTTCGATGCGTGCTCCCAACCCAGGGGTCTCGTTTTGGGCAAAGACTGAGACCCCGGTAATGGTTTTGAGGTCCTCCTCAAAGCCCACTAAGATGGTAATCTCTCCCCAGAGTCCGGGCCCCTTAAAGAGCTTAACGTAGGTATTACCACCAACTACATAGACCTCACCCACCTCTTTCACCACCGACTCGTAGAGGCTGTTAACCCCCTCCACATCGCCACTGTGCTCCACACCTGCCGCATCGAGGATACTGCGGCGCATGAAGAAGAGCTCATTCATTGCCACCCGCTCTCGTGTTAAGAGGTAAAGTGAAGAGGTGAGCACTATACAGATGATGGTCACCACCGCCATGAAAACGAGTGGTTTTATCCGCTTTGTATAGAAAGTTTGACTTTTCACCCCTTAGCCCTCCTTTTAGCACGTAGGTCTTTGATGTAGTAGTCGATAAGAGGGGCAAACATGTTGGCTAGTAAAATGGCAAAGGTGACCCCCTCGGTCCAGTTGGAGAAGGTTCTGATTAAGACAACGAAAATTCCAAAGAGGGAGCCATAAATATAACGTCCTAGATTGGTGCTTTGAGAAGCGGAGACCGGGTCGGTAATCATGAAGAAGGCTCCCAGCAAGAAGCTCCCACTTAAGAGGGCGTAGAGGGGATTGACCGTTAAACCGGCACTCCAGAAGATGGTTTGTAAAATAAGGAAAGAACCAATTGAGGCGACCACAATCTTCCAGTTGGCACTCTTCTTATAGATCAAGTATAGACCCCCCAAGATGATTAAAAGGGCACTCGTTTCACCAAAACTCCCCCCGATGTTGCCCAAAAAGAGGTTTAGGAGCGACTCGTTTTGGGTAACCAACGGAGTAGCTGCCGAAATAGCATCGGCTTTGGTGAGCCAAGTGGCAATCCCACCGACATAGCTAATGGCGGTTTGAGGCATCACAAAGCGGGCTGTCAGAGGCACTCCAAAGCTGATGTAGATAAAAGCACGCGCTGCCATGGCTGGATTGAAGATATTGCGCCCAAACCCACCAAACACCATCTTCCCAAAGACAATCCCAAAAGCAATTCCCAAAGCGGCAATCCAGAGGGGGATGGTGGGGGGGAGGGAGAGGGCATAGAGGGCGCAGGAGACGTAGAGCGATTCGCTCACCTGTAGATTGTAGCGGCGGGCCATCAACCACTCTGCCAGCAACCCTACCGCCACCACCACCATCAACACTGCTAAGTAGCGCCACCCAAAGAGGTAAATTGAGGCTAGATGGAGGGGAACCAACGCGATTAGGACATTGCGCATCGCCTGTTGTTTTTGTATTTTCACATCTTTCTCCTTCAAACGCTGTCATTGTAACCTATGTTATTACATCTGTAAAAACCTTTAATTTTAAATTGAGATAAACTTGAAAGCCTCAATTGAGATTGCCCCCTCATCACATACAACGCGCCCCTCTATTAAAAGGGGGAGATTGCGCGCTATAAGGTGGGCGTAGCGCGTATAGACGTTGGGGAAGAGGATTACTTCAAAGAGGGCCGTCTCATCTTCGAAGCTAGTGAAGCTCATCACCTCGCGGCGGATGGTGTAGACCCTCTTTTGAGTTATAGGCCACCCCACCACGGCTACCTTCTGCCCCACACAATGCTTCAAGTTAGCCCCCTTAAGGGGAGTCACCTTCCGGTAGAGGGCTAAAGGGTGCCCTTCGCGTAGGAACCCCAATGTCTCAAACTCTCTCTCCAACTCTTGACGCGTAGTAGGGTGGCACTTGCCAGTCGAGGGGAGGGGGGGAGGAGCGAAGAGCTCCCCCTGACCCCCCAAGGAGTGCCCCCCTCTGCTGTGTGTTAAGAGGGCCCTAATTTGTAGAGAGCGACCCATAGTGGGGGCTAAAGCGTCAAAAGCCCCCCCATTGACGAGGGCCACTAAATCATCTCTAGGTAGAGAGAGGCGCTGAGTAAAATCGGTTAGAGTTAAAAACTCTCCCCCCCTCGAGCGCTCTTCTATGAGAGCTTGAGCCCCTTTGAAGCTCAAGTTAGCAATAGCCATCAACCCTACAACCACCTCCTTACCCCTTCCCCAGTAACGGTAGCGGCTCAAGTTGATATCAGGACCCACCGTTTTAAGGCCCATTCTTCTACTCTCGCTGATATAGGCGAGGGTGTGGTAGTACCCCCCACCATTGGAGAGGACAGCTGCCATAAACTGGGCCGGGTAGTGTCGCCTTAAGTAGGCACATTGGAAGGAGAGGAGGGCGTAGGAGGCGCTGTGGGCTTTACAGAACGAGTACCCCTCAAAGGAGAGCATCATCTCCCAAACAGACTCTATAACCTCTTCACTAATCCCATTTTTAAGGCACCCTTGGTAGAAGAGCTCTTGAAACTGTCCTAAGCGCTTCCCTCGCTGTTTGGTGATAACTTTACGCAAAGCATCGCCTTCAGCCTCATTGAAGGCGGCGAGGGCGATGGCGACTTTAGAGAGGTCTTCTTGGTAACACATGATCCCATAGGTCTCCCCCAAGAGCTCCTCTAAGTGGGGGTGGAGAGGCTTCCAGTCGCCCCCTTTGAGGCGTCGCACGTACTCTTTTATAAACCGATTAGCGGCCGGTCTTATGATTGAGGAGTGGATTACGATGTGTTCAAAGTCCCCCTTCCCACTCTTTATCTGGAGTTGTCGCATAGCGGGGGATTCAAGGTAGAAGACCCCCATTGAGTCCCCTCGCGCCAACATCGCCTGTGTCGCCTCATCTTCACAGGGGAACCAGCGCCTCTCATCGATAATCTCCCCTTCAGCTTCGAGATTGGCTAAAGCGTCGCGCACCACCGCTAAAGAGCGGTTCCCCAGTAGGTCAATCTTCACCAAGCCAGCGGCTTCACACCCCTCCTTCTCCCACCCCAGGAGGGGATACCCCTCAGCTGAGTACTCTACCGGGGCATAGTCGGCGATAGGTTTGGGGGTCACCACCACTCCACCACAGTGGAGGGAGAGGTGGTGGGGAAACCCCTCTAGAAATGTGGCAATACTAATAATCTCCTCCCCTAAATTTCCCTCGGGAAGTGAGGTTAGGCCATAGACGCGTAGCGTTTCGCGGAGCGCTGAGCGACGCCTAAAGCGGTTGTGGTTAGCGACGCGTGCACAGTGGTCTCTCTCAAACAGCGCTATTGTTGCCTCCAATACGCCATCACGCTCATCCCAGGCAAAGTCGACATCCAAATCTGGGGGGTCTTGCCGCTCTCTATTTAAGAAGCGTTCAAAGTAGAGGTTGTGGAGGAGGGGGTCGACATTGGTGATCTCGAGGGAGTAGGCGACCAGTGAGGCGGCCCCCGAGCCACGACCGCAGGTGCGACTTGCTAAGGCGACGATATCAGAGAGGACGAGAAAGTAGGGGGCAAACCCTTTAGTGGTTATAACCTCCAACTCATACTCCAAGCGCCCTAGAATAGCATCGGAGAGTTCCCCATAGCGCCTCTCGGCTCCTGCATAGACTCGCTTGTAGAGTTCGGCTTGGCTATCAGGATAATCGGGGAAGGCGAGGGAATCAAAGAGGGTGAGACCCGAGCAGCGGTGGGCCACCTTCTCACTGTTAGCAAGGGCCTCTTCCCAGCCACTAAGGGCCTCCCTGTAGCGCTCTAGAGGGAGGAGTACTTCTCCCTTAATCTCCTCCAATAGCCCTAAAGTGGTCCCCTCGCCAATAGCCCGCAAAACACGATGGGCTCCCACCTCCTCCTTAGAGAGGAGAGAGGCGTCATCGAGGGCTAAGAGGGGGAGAAAGAGACTACGAGCAGTGGGGACAGCCCCAAAGTTGGTGGGGCTCACCCCACCATAGATGTACTCAACCCTTCCAGCGACCCTCTTTAAAACTTCAGGAGAGAGGGAGGCGAAGATTAGCCCAGCACCATACCCTTCAATTGAGGCGAAGAGATCAAAAGCCTTCTCCATCTTCTTAGCTGAGAGGAGGCGGGTGAGGTTGGAAAACCCCTCTTTAGAGGTGACGAAAGCAAAGAGAGAACCAAACGAAGAGGTTAGTTCAGCTCCCACTAAGACCTCAACAGAGTACTCTTTACCCACCTCCCTCAGGTGGTGGAGGCCATAGAGGTTGTCTCTGTCGGTGATAGCAACCCGCTTAACCCCCTCTTGGCTGAGGCGCTCCATTAACCTCTCGGGGGTTATAGTCCCCCACAGAAGGGAGTAGTAGGTGCGAATTGCTAGACGGCTAGCCATAGAAGAGGGTCGTGGCCCGCCTTAAACCGGCTCCACCGTAGCGTACCCTCGTTGAGTCGGCCACCGCCTCAACGCTCGCCTTAAGGGGAGGGGTAAAGAGGTCGCCTCCACTTGAGGGGGCCAAGTTGGTCAACTTAACAGCGATGGAGTTGATTCTTCCCCTCCTCAAAATCTTCTCGCACCCTCGCCAAGCAGCCTCCAATAGCTCCTCATCCCCCTTGAGGGGAGACTTCGAGTTGAACCGCTCACTACACCATTTCCCGTCATCGTAGAAGAGATGGGTTTCGACAGAGTAACACTCCAAATTCTCCCGACGGAGACTCAGCCCCACCCCCTCAATTGCCCTTAAAAGTCCCCCCCTAATCTCATCGAAAGAGAGGGCACTTTGGGCAAAATCGACCCTCTCCTCTAGGGTGCGCTCTCTCAAGGAGCGGGGGTCAACTAAAGAGGGGTCAATTCCAAGAGCGGCCTCCTTGAGGGCTAAGCCACGTCGTCCCAGTAGGGTTGTCGCCTCAACGTCACTCAAGGTGGCAATCTCCCCGATAGTAGTGAGGGAGGCAATCTGTAAGAGGGCCCCTATCTTAGGACCCACCCCTGGCAAAAGGGAACTGTCTTGGACCGCGAGAAAGGGGGACTCCTCCCCCTCACGCACTTCAATAATCCCCTCTGGTTTAATGGTGCGGGTTGCAATTTTGGCCACCAGCTTGTTGGTAGCACTCGCCACTGCCACCTCAAGGTTCAACTCCTCTAAAAGGGCCCTCCTAACCTTGACTCCACAGTCAATGGGGGGACCAAAGAGGCGACTAGTACCACTCACATCGAGGTAGAGGTGCCCCTGTGAGTCGTTCTGGATAGTGGGGGTGAAGTGGGAGGCAATCTCTAGAAGGGAGTGCTCCACCTTGGCGGCTAAGTGGGGGTTAGGGGGAAGGACTTTGAGGTCGGGGAGTCTTGAGAGGGCCCGACTTAAGCTCATCCCAGCCACAATCCCCTCTTTAATGGCCCGCGAAGAGGGGGTAATTACTATGGGGCGATTGGCTGAGGGGTGGGCAATGACATAGGGATAGTCGTGTAAAGAGGGTTCTATGAGGGGGAGAATCGCTGCTTGGAAGTTGGGAAGGTTGATGTGGATTACAGCACTACCCATCGAGGAGTTCCTTGAGGGAGAGGGCATTTTGGACCGCTTGCCCACCCCTGTGGTTGTTAAAGTAGACGAGGGTGAGGGGGGTGGTGGCCGCGAGGGTTCGCGCTCTCTCGGCTATAGATAAGAGCTCTTTTGGGGAGTAGAGGTAGTCGTAGCGACTGGCAACATCACTGCCCCACCAGTTCTCTTTGTTCCTCCCATGGAGACGGAGGTATGCAAAAGGGGCTGTCACCACGTCAATGTGGGGGGGGAGGTTGGTGAGGTTGGGGAGGTCTAGCGCTACCAAGGCGACCTGGCGCTCCCTTAAGGCTTCGATAGTGCGGTTGTTGTACCATTGGGTGTGGCGAAACTCAACGGCGAGGGGTAACCCCTCCCAATAGTGCAAAAGGGCATCGAGGTAGCGGCGTTGCTCAACTTCGTAGTGGAAAGAGTAGGGGAACTGGAGGAGAAGGGCTTTGAGGGTGTTGGCCTTCAAAAGGGGTTCAAGGGCCCTCCTAAAAGTTTGGGCCTCACTGCGCCACTCGGCGGGGACAATCTTGTGGGTCAAGCTTTGGTGGGCCTTTAGAGTGAAGGAGAGGGAAGAGTTAACTTCCCCCATCGCCCTCAATTGGTCAGCTGTGGGCATCCGGTAGTAGCTGAAGTTGAGCTCGACGGTGGTGAAATACTCCCCATAGCGCTCCAAAAACTGCTCACTTGGTGTCCCTTTGGGGTAAAAAGGACCCACCCAATCGTTATAACTGTAGCCACTGGTGCCAACCATTATTGTTCCCATACTTGAGGTATACTATACATTTGTTTAGTTATCAAGAGGGGGTAGATAAATTTTATCCCTTACCACTTTATTAGGGTATATCTTGTTAACTAGTGGTGAGGGTCGCTCCCCCTGTGGCCTCTTCCATCAGAGCCTACACTTCCCCTTTCTTTCTTTAGGTAAAGACCCTCTGGGGAGTTGACCAATACCCCTCTTACCCTAGTTAAGCCCAAGGGCCTCCTTGTCACTACCAGCTCAAAGGGGACCTTAAGGAGTAACCTTCTCCTTCTTGGCATAGGTGGTGTGGAGTAATTCGTGGGACTTGTGGCTAAGGGGCTTCTCGAGGAACTCTGCGTAGATCTGTTGAATGGCCGGGTTGTCGTGGCTCTGGCGCAAAGGCTTCCCCTCATCCTCTTGGTAGATTGCCCCAATGCGGGCTAAGCGCACCGCGTCGGTGGTGAAGCGGGGTTGTCCCCCCCCACCAATACAACCACCGGGGCAGGTCATCACCTCGATGAACTGGAATTCAGCGGGGTGGTCTCGAATATACTCAACAACACTAGCGGCGTTTCCCAAGCCGTGGGCCACTGCCACCTTCACCTCTTTCCCCTCTAAGAACGACCAAGCATCGACAGTTCCACTCAAGGTGACTGAGGCGGTCTTCACCCCCTCAAGTCCTGCTAAGGCTTCGATATGAAGGTCTTCACTCGCCAAAGAGCGCCCTGTTGTGACGGCGTGGACAGTCCTGAGGGCCGCCTCCATCACCCCTCCGGTGTTAGCAAAGATGTCAGCCGCTCCGGTCGAGAGGCCCAAGGGGGAGTCCATTTCGCCATCGGGGAGGGCTATAAAGTCGACGCCACCCATCTTTATAAGGTCCCCCAATTCACGCGTTGTCAAAACATAGTCAACATCTTGGTAGCCGCTGGAGCGCATCTCGGGGCGCACCGCTTCAAATTTCTTGGCGGTACACGGCATAACCGAGACCACCACCATGTCGGCCGGGTCGACATTGGCCTTCTGGGCGTAGTAGGTCTTAGCCATCGCCCCAAACATCTGCTGGGGGCTCTTACAGGTGGAGATCTTCTCTAAAATTTCGGGGAAGTAGTGCTCAGCGTAGTTTATCCAACCGGGGGAGCAACTGGTAAATTGGGGTAGGCGTGCCTCTTGGCCCAAGATAAAG
>Ga0172377_10002967_pt1 | contig 17381 bp, 24 predicted proteins | sample Pumphouse3metaG_FD_119749 | JGI IMG/M metagenome (GOLD analysis project Ga0172377, IMG submission 119749) | Leachate microbial communities from a municipal landfill in Southern Ontario, Canada - Pumphouse #3 metaG | ecosystem: Engineered > Solid waste > Landfill > Unclassified | place: Canada...
AACCGTACCTCTTGTTTCGGATGGCAACAAAGGTGATACTGGTGAATCTGCACCTGTCGCGTTTGCAACCCCTGCCCAAATATCAATTCCATGTTATTCAAATGGTAATGTCAAAGCGCAAAAGGTTACAGCTGTTATTTTCTCGTTAAATGTAGGTACAAACACAGCAACCGTAACAAGTGTTTCAAATCTCACTAAGCCTACTGGTGTTGTCGTTACAGGCGTATTCAGTAATATTGTTAATATCAAAGTTGAAACAACGGCGACAGCAAGTAGGATTCGGGCAGGTGTTACGTTTACAGTTACTGGCACTTACGACGGTAAAACGTATTCAGCAGATGTTACCGTTGCATTGATAGGTTCTGAACAAGGGGAGCAAGGAGAGCAAGGCGAGCGCGGAGAGCAAGGTGCTCGTGGCAAGATTGGCCGTTTCTTTTATTACGCACAAGAATGGTCAAATTCTGACACCATAAGTTACACCGTAAGCGACGCAGAAGCACCATATTTCTTGTATAATTACAATTATTGGGTGTTTAATCCGACGGCAAACGGAACATATACGATGGCAGAAATGGGAACTCCGTCAGCGAACAGTGCTAATTGGCAAATAATGTATTCGGATTTTAAGTACATAATAACCGAGGCTATTTTTGGTAATTACGCACACTTTGGGTCTGCTATCATCAACGGAGATTGGTTGCTATCAACACATGGTAAAAGGAATGGTAATGATTCAACCGAATACACGTATTTTGACGCAAGCGACCCAAGGGGTATAAGTTCATCAAGCCATTTCGCACCGAATTTTTGTGTTGACTTAAATACGGGCATAGCTTACATGAACAATGCTTTTATAAAGGGAGAACTATCGGGTGTTACTGGTAGTTTTAAATCCCTTAATTGCGTCAATAATAGCGGTACGGTGGTGGCAAGCATTACGTTTGGTCCGGACGGACGTTTGTGGTTTGAAGATGGTGACTTGTATAATCAGGGAACAAAAGACGGACGCTCCTTACGTTTCTATGGTGGCGATATTTGGTGTCGTGGTGCCTTTGGGGCAAGAAAACGCACAGTATTACTTGTTAATGGTAGTCAAGGCTACTATTATTCTAAAGGCACAGGCAATGCTGGGCAACTTGTTTCTTTTGGGTCGACAACATCTTCAGGAGGGCAGACATACTATACGATTGAGTGCTTCGGCCTATACGGCGACTATAGCGGCTACCCAGTGGACGAAATTGTATTTAATATAGAAACGGGAACGTACCGATATCAGCTAAACATGGCGTCCACACAGCGTGTCTTGCTCATTAACGCCAACGACCACCACAACGACGTATTTATCTACACAAATGGTTATCAAGAGCGATGGGCCGGCGGATGTGTTGGAGAAGTTATAAAACTACCAATCACTTTTATGAGTCCACAACCTTCCAATTTGGTTCTTGGTCGTGGGATAGTTGTTGGTGCTAAAAGAGATAACGATTGGGGTTAACATATTAAAAAGCTATATTGTTATGTCAAGAATAATCTACAACAACATTATACCGTTCAAAGGTTACTTAGCAATGTGTGTCTTTCCGTTCATATTTGTGCGGAAAGATGCACGTAACCTTACCGTAAAGGACATTAACCATGAAAAGATACATGGTGTGCAACAAATAGAAACGCATATCGTGGCATTGATATTGGCCGTTCTTTTGGCCGCTGTCGGTCTTTTTTCTTGGTGGTGGGTACTTGTAAGCCCCTTGGTGTATTTTGCGCTATACGGCCTTGAATACATTGTAAGGTGGATTTGCTACGGATTTGATACACGCGAGGCATATCGGAATATAAGTTTTGAACAGGAGGCATACTTGAACGAAAACGATTTGACGTACATTAAAAACCGTCATTTGTTTGCATCGTGGAAGTATCTTTTCCGAAAAAACGTATCATCGCAAATAAACAAATTCGTTGGCAATATTACAAAATATAGTTAAAGGTTTGGCATAATGCAAAACACTTCGTATCTTTGCACACGCAAAATCAATAAAAACGTTTTTATACACTTATTAAAAATTTAAAATTAAAAATAAAAATTATGGGAACATTTAAAGATTCATTGAAAAAGTGGTTCTACACACAAGGCACAACGGCAGCTGCCGCAACGTCACGTATTCCACTCCTTGACGCATCAGGTAACCCCATCGGTTCTGATACGCCAGATAACCTTTTCAAGAAGCAGCCTTTGTTCACCGCTAATGTTGGTGTGGCCGTCTATGAATCGAATTATCTTCGTTTCCGACAAGCAGACGAGGCCGCATCTAAAGCGTCTGTCGCCGTTGGCGTATGGATTTGCGAATGCGGCAAACTTATCATCGTAGCCAAAGACCAACAAGCATCCACAAAGTGGGCTACGTCCAATGTAACAGGTGGAAACACCGCAAAAGGACGTGAGGCCGCTATTGCTGACATGGCTGGTCGTACCAATACGTCAACAATCATCACTACACTTGGCGAAAATGCACCTGCAGCAAAGTATTGTAACGAATACTACCCATCAAACGTAGATTCTGCAAATGCTTTTGTTGGCGCAGGCCGTTGGTGGCTACCGAGCGCAGGAGAATTGTGGATGATTTGGTCGCACTTGCTCGAGGTCAATCGCATTCTCGCTCAAATAGGTGGCACGGCATTGAACCGTAGCGAACGGTATTGGAGCAGTACCGAGTACTCTGCTACGGGTGCTTGGAGTCTGTATTTCGGCGATGGCAGTTTCGACTACAACTTCGGCAAGACGGGTGAGTTCAGTGTTCGCCCTGTCTCCGCATTTTATTAACGATTTATCCCTTTAGTTCCTTATCCCTTTATCGAGATTATCAGTTAATCGAGGTTTAGGGATAGGGAATACCCAAAAGGGGTGTGACATATTACAAGTTTTACAAATTCAAAAGCAAAAGAAAAAATGCTGGCAAGAGATACGAAAATATATAAGGATGCGCAACTATTGACAAAGAAAATCTACGAGGTAACGCGGACGTTCAAGACCGAATACCGTGCAACGATAGCGCGGCGTTTGGAGGAATATTCGTCGCAACTTGCGGATATTATTGTAGAGGCGAATTTCTATGCGCCCAATAGTTCTGAACGCGCACAATGCCTTGGCCGTGATTTTATCGTGGCGTATGAACGTATCTTTTTCCACCTTTCGATTGCCGCCGATTTAAAACTTGTCTCTTTTAAGCAGCAAGCACAAATCGCACGTATTTTGGACGAAATAGGTAAACAGGCGACTGGTTGGCGTAAATCCACTGTGAAAAGATGACAAAAGACTTCTATTCCGCAAGGTGGAGGAACACAACGGGGTCATTTAGTCCACGGACGATGATATTGTGTTTTTCTTTCAAATGGACGCCTCACTCCCAGTGGTTGTGCCGCATGTTATGGTTTATGGCCGTGACGTGCAACAAGGCTATGAATGTTGTTCTTGGAGTTTACGATAGTTTTGCGTACAACGAAGGAGTTAAGAATAAGAAAGTAGGCGTGTTAAACCGAGAACTCTGCTACGAATGCTTGGAATCTGAATTTCAACAATGGCAATTTCAACAACAACAACAAGACGTATGAGTACAGTGTTCGCCCTGTCTCCGCATTTGATTGGAAATACAAATATGTGCTACTTAATATATAGGCAAAGTATGGCTACAAAGGATAGCAATAACATACAATGGTAAGGGACGAGGATATGTTCGAGGCATTCCGTGCATGTCTCCGTCACAAGGCAAGTTCACCATCCGCAATCAAATACTTTCCCGATTATCAAAGGGATTTGTTACGGTTGTGTGATGAAATAAATGCCAGAACTTACCGCCCGTCAACAAGTATAACCTTTGTCGTAACAAAGCCCAAGTTACGCGAAGTGTTTGCTGCTTGCTTTCGTGACCGTATCGTACACCATTATATTGCGTTACGTGTCGAACCGCTATTAGAAAACCTTTTCTGTGACCGCACTTTCAATTGTCGCACGGGGAAAGGTGTATTGTATGGTGTCAACCAATTACAAGCCGATATAAGGGAATGTAGCGAAAACTATACAAAAAACGTATGGATAGCAAAGTTTGACTTGCAAGGTTTCTTTATGTCTATTGACGTGAACCTATTGAACACCATGCTACAAAAGTTCATACGCGAAAACTACAAAGGCGATGACCTTGATGATGTCCTTTGGTTAAGCGAGGTTATAATGCTGCATGAACCCGAAAAGAACTGTGAACGGCATAGCCCAATGGAACTATGGCATCAACTACCAAAGAACAAATCGCTATTCACAAACGGCGACGGTTTCGGTTTGCCTATTGGTAATCTACCAAGCCAACACAACGCAAACTTTTTATTGCATTGGTTGGATATGTTGATAGAGAAACTTGGCTACAAGTATCATGGCCGCTATGTCGATGACGGTTATTTTATGATGGTATGTGAAACGGAGGAACAAAGGCAAAAGATGTTGCATGATATGGAGGTGATACGACGTTTCCTTAGTCTTTACCTACATGTAAGGTTGCACCCAGATAAGTTCTATTTCCAACACTACAAGAAAGGTGTGCAATTTATTGGTAGTGTAGTAAAGCCAAATCGCGTGTATGTAAGCAACCGTACAATTGCAAACGCACGTGACGCGGTATATAGGCTAAACAACTATTCAAAGACAAACGAAAAACTATTGCACAACGTCCAAAGCCTTAATTCCTACCTTGGCACGATGGTACACTATAAGACGTACCATTTGCGCCGACAATTGGCTATGATGATAAAGCCCGAATTGTGGGATAGGATTTATTTTAAAGGCCATTATGAAAGCGTACATATAAAGAAAGTGCCAACAAACAAGTACGGAAAGAAAATAACTAAAGATGATTTTCCGCAAGTTATCTACATGAAAGACCCAATAAATTCATGCGCAAAGTTTTCGCAAAACGTATGAAAATCTTTTCTTGTTATCTGTTCCATAATCTTTATTTTTCGTAATTATCTGGTAGTTCTAATTTAATATCGAATTTTCCAGTAGAATTTAAGAGAGAAAGCATATAACCCTTATCAAGTTTCCCCTTGTAAGGTTTCAAACCTGCGTTTTCAAGTTTGTCACAAGTTAAACTATTTATAAAGCCTATGCCCTTTGTTTGTTGTCTTTGAAGTTGACATAAAGCCGCACATATTGTACTTGCTCAAAATCTGGCCAAACCTGTATTTCTTCCCAATCCTCAACAACTGAACAACCGTCGATTTTTATAGGTGTTCGACATTGGGGTAAAATCTGTTTTCTTCGGAACTCCAGTGGTACTGCTGATGGCAATGTGGACATACAGCCCCAACGCCTGCGTAAGCATCAAATTCTCTATTGCACGAAGTGCAGAGGGCTAAAAATTTTGGGCTGATTTGTACAAAATGACGCGAGAAACCGCCATCACCCATTTCTAATGCGCCCTGCTCAGATAGGGCTTTTAGCAAAGATACCACATCGCGAACAGAACTCGATTCCAAATCATCAACACGAGATTTCAAAAGGTTGTTAAGAATCTGTACGGTCTCTTGACCAGAGAAGCGAAAGTCTTTAAGATTGAGTGCGTCTGATTGTACTTGTGCTCTGTAAGATTCGTCAAGCAAATCCTTTAGTTGGATAATGCTTTGTTGTGTAAGCATAGTTTCTGAATCTTTCTTTTTTGTTGAAAGATAAACTTCTTCGTCTTCCGTGCCTATAACTTTTTTGAACTCGCTCATGTCATAAGCAAGCGCAAACGCATTTTGTGGCGACTCGCCTAAAACTACCATCAATGTAAAGATGTAGTCTTTTTCGTCTATTGCAATGCCTCTTGTGTGCATTGTTGAAACTGCTTCCAAATATCCTACCATGTCTCAATCTTTAAATTTTGGTTCATATCTATAAAGTGCATCGTACACTTCTTTTGTTATTTTTCCGTCCTTAAAATAGGCATCCGCTACTTCTCTGACATAAGCAACCTTGCCTTGCTTATATGCTTCAAACGCTTCTTCTATTGTGTCAAAGTGTCCTAAATTATAAGTTTTGTTATGCTTTACCAAAAACGCTGCGAATCTACCTTTTCGCGTTATTGATACACCTTTTCCAAAACGACTACTTTTCCTACGACGTGTTACAATCATTGCGTTAATTTCGCTTGGTATCATACAACAGGTGCTTGGGGAATATATTTTATTTCCAGAAACAAGTAAGTCTTTATCAACCACATATCCATCTATGTAGTTTTTCTTAAACCAATTTAGAAAGTTTGAAAAATATAGCCATTCGTCACATACTGTACAGCCTATGTATGTTGGGTGTGATTCTTGGTATTTTTTATAATAACAACGCTGTAACATATTATACCAAACACCATACGCTTTGTGTGTTATATCATCCGCATTGCTTGCAAAATCTATATCTAAAGTAGCCACCCTGTAAACAAGTTTTCTTTTGCCAAATTGAGGCTTTTTCTTCGCCCAACAATTAGGGCAATTGCACCCGTTTAGATGGACGTTAGGTTTACACCAAAACACTCCACCACAACGATTACATTTGATTGGTACTTTTGTTTTGTTGTTTACATACTCTTTGATAAGTGAATAATCGTACTTATCACCATGAACTTTTCTTGCATCTTCAATAAACTCTTCAAGAGTCTTTCTTATTGTACTTGCCATACTTTTCCAATGTTTAAAAAATCCGATGGAATTGAAAACGTGGAAGAGCCATCGGAACACTCTTGTCATTGGGACATGACCCCCAACTATCCACGTCTGCAAGGTTACGAAATAAATTTGGAATATCCAAAGATATTAACTTATTTTACATCTTCTTTATTGACTTCAACAATCGTAAATTCTATTCGCGGATTGTTTTTATCAATAAATTTGTTAGCCACAATCTTAACACAATTACGGTCATTTTTAATAGCCTTGCACGCTTGTAGGCAGTCTAAAAGGCATTTTAAAGAATTATCAAGGTCTGGTCGGTTGCTATGAAAATATACATCTACATACAATTCAAAAAAACCTTGTATATTCTTGTTACGATAAGCACCGCATTGTAAGTAAAACTTTTTTTCGTATTCTTTTAATGCACTTGTTTTTGCAAGGCTACCATGCCCACACAATGTTATAATCTTGTATTGATTTGCCTTTGATGGAGCATTTCCCAATATTACCTGTTCATGTTTCATATTAAGATATAACTTCGTTATACTTTGTTTTCTTTAAGCCCACCAATGTCATGTTGTAGCCCTGCTCTAAATACGACTTAATGTAGTTGTATGCAGCATCCACGTTAAGGGCGAACAAAGCCACCTTGTAGACGATTTCAACCTCCTCGCCATTGTCATTGTGTTGTACGTCGGCAACGTCGGCAACAAAAATCTTGTCATCGCCAGTATCACGGCTATTCAAGATTTCCTTGATTTTCGACCGCTTGACATCAATGACATCAAGGTCTGTTTCTCCGTCACAAAAGTCGTAGGTTTGCTTTTCTGCGTCGCCAAAGCTTTCCGCTTCCTCAACGATGTAACGTTCTTTAACGACCTTATCGTTTCCGTTGTCATCTACTTTTATAAATGAGCATTTTGTTTCGTATATCATAATATTGTTTATTTTATTTGATTACTTGTAATTTAACATCTACACCACTTGGCGGTACTACCTTTAACGTTATTGTCGTAGGTAGTTTATCCGTCGTAAGGCTACCATTATCAAGAATGGCCTTGATGACGCGCTTAATGATAATCCACCGCTTGACCCATATAGGCTCCGACTGTACCATCATCGACATCTTACTAATACAATATCCGATGCTTCCAACCGTGAACTTTCGTTTTGTTCCAGTCTTACGCGCAATGCTATCGTAGGTTTCGTTTGTCATATAGCGGTATGCGAACCAAAAGAACCAACGGGCATGAGAATTTTGTATATGCTTGGTGTCCGTGAGCATTTCGTCAACATCGACATCACACACGGATGCAACCATCTTTGCAAGATACATGCTTGTCTTTGTGCCGTATTGTCGCAAAAGGTCACATACAACGTCAACCGTTTGTTGGTCAATATCTTTCAAGTCTTGTGCTATTTCATTATCGCTTTTCATTCCTTTTTCTTTCTTTTATGCCATTGATAATAGTTTGTTCTGACATCGGCAAACGGTCAATGAAAAGGTTTAGGCGTTTCGTGTCGCGCCCAAGCACATTATCCCAAATGCCGACAATCTTAAACTTTAACCGCATGAACAAAAATTCTCCAACGTAGGCAAACGTGCCGCCATCGACTTGCTTTTTCATATACACCTCAAATCGTGGCTCGCGTTCCCTTTTGTTGTACTTTTGCGCTTGCATGTCATATTCAAGTAGCGGCTTGCGACGTAGCCAAAGATAGTTTTCGCCATCTTGCTTGAAATATTGTGCTATAATCGGCGAAAGGTCAATACCCTCGATTTTGACAATCCCCATGTATTCACCTCCCGCCTTTCTTTCGACGTAACCGTTTATGTATTCGCCGTTAGTCATTCCGATTCGCTATAAGATTTGTCGTACATTTCCCAACCTTGGCAATCCTCTAACATTTCCTTTAGTTGGCGTTCCTTGGTTGCACTTCCTTTATACCGTTCCAAATCTTGCTTGATATACGATTCAAGTTCGCCTAACAATTCAAGTACGGTATAATGCTTTTCGTTGTAGCATTCTTCCAAATCGTCGTCATCGCCTGTTGTAACAACATTAACGTTATGTTTTTGCAAGATGTATTCGACATCTATTTCCTTATCCATTTCGATAACGTCAATATTATCATTCCAAGGAGCACGTTCTTCTTCACTTTGCATAAGTGTTGGTGTGTTACTACTCATATTGCTTAATCGTTTTGGATTAGCATCGGCATGATAAGCGACGTGTATTCATACACACCGTTTGGCTTATCCTCGCAAAGCACACCAGCACGGCTTGGGTCTTTCAACATGACCTTTACGTTATCGGTGTCGATGTTTTGGAGTAACTGCAACAATGTGCTACCCTTGAAACCGATGGTAAATTCATCTTGTGCGTAGTCGCAACCTACGTTTTCCGATGCGGACTTGCTAAAGTCGAAATCCTCGGCCGAAATCGTCATCATACCCATGCTAAATGACAAGGCGACCAATTCGCTATTTGCATTACCCATAGGCAACACATGTTTCATAGCGGCCACAAAGTCATTCTTTGCGATGGTAACGATGCGGTCATTATCCTTTGGAATGACGCTATCATAGTTCGGATAGCGGCCTTCTATAAGACGCGCAGACATCTTGAATTTGGTGTTATTTACGGTAAAGCAATGGTCATTGAACATAACCTTAATATCACCTGCAACTGTACTACCCAACACGTTAAGCAACGTAGAACACGGCTTTTTAGGCAACGTAAATCCGTAAATCGTTTGGTCTTCGCTATTATCGTATGTAATGGTCAAATCCTTGTATTTAGCAAGTTTATAACCATCGGTTGCAACGGCTACCATACCGTCTGCAAAGAACTCAAAACGTACACCGTTCATCACTGGTCGCAGTTCATCGTTGGCGGTAGCAAAGCCAGCCTTTTCAATAGCCGTAAGCATTTTCTTTGCATCCATCAACTTTGTCTTTGCGCAATCGGGTGCTGCCATAGGCAACGGGAAATCCCGTGCGTCCTCGTAAGGCAACGAGAAATGACCGTTTCCATAGTCACATTTTACGATGTGCTTTGAATCGTCAATTTCCATTGTCACGGGCTTACCACCAAGATTACGCAAGGCTTGTAACAATCCTTTGGCCTCGATACAAATAACTATACCTACCTCGGCCTCTGTCAAAGGTGCTTTCATTTGCAACCACGTTTCCGAATCACTTGTCATCAATTCGGCATACGTGCCACCGTTTCCGTCGGCCTTTGTTTCAATGCGTACATTTGACAAAATTGGTAAAGAAGTTTTTGTTAACACAACGGTGTTGACAATTGCAAGCGAGGGCAAAAAATCCTCGGTTTGAAATTTGATAATCTTCATAAGTTTCTCTTATTGATTAAATTAAACTAAAAAACTAACTATCTATTATGCAATATATTATGTAAAGTGCTTTTTGATTGTATGTTAAATTTTCCCATCGTCTTTTTATACGAATGTGTTGCTTGATAATACGTCTTTATTTCTACAACTGTATCTTCGTTCCATTTCATCCATTGTTTGTGACTACTTATTATTGAACGTCTCCTCCTTATAGAAGGTGGAACGTCAAACATATTTTCGCTAAAAGTCCCTATTTCTATGTTATTAAAAGAATTATCCTTTTGGTTTCCGTTTAAATGACGGACGCAATCAGATTGAAACATGATTTCTCCGTATTTTTGATAAGCAACAAAACGATGCACCATGACGTGTCGAACTTTATTATCTTTTGTTCTTACACTAAAACGAAAATACCCGTTTTGTGTACTGCATTTCAAAGTCTTTCCTGTCGGTGATATAACATCTCCACTCTGCGTTACACGGTAGCCTTTTTTAAAAGCATCTTGTAACAAAATGTCTGACTGTGAATTTTTCGATTTCATACTTTTTCCTGTCTTTATTTACTCCTGTCATTTTTGCAAAATGGAAGCGGCGACAGGATTGCCGCTTTTCGGTGGAGGTACTAATTCCACCTATCCATTTCTTTGTAGAAGTTGAGGGAATCGAACCCCCGCCTTTAGAGCCAAATTCTAACGTGACTACCACTACACCAGATTCCCAATCTTTTTTGCGGAGAGCAATGGAATCGAACCATATCCGTTATCCACGAACGAACTACTTAGCAGGTAGACGCTATCACCATCAAGTATTACTCTCCATTTTTGAGGAGGTGGTGAGATTCCAACTCACACGCCGCTGTTACACGACTACTGGCGGTTTTCAAGACCGCTACCTTAGCAATTAGGCTTACACCTCCGAGAAAAGCTACTCCGTTTCACAACGTTTCACTAAACAACTTTATAGATGTTTAGCCTACTACGTTTCGCAACGGTTTGGCCTTTCATGTTTAATGTTCAATTTATAGGAAAAGAAAATTATCAAGTGCGAAGGTACATCTTTATTTTGAATACACCAAACAAAACACATATTTAACACTAAATTAACAAATCAATCAAAAAGCCCTTTTTGTTTTACTTGCATTTCCATTGACTTGACGTTTTTAACAGCCTCAGCAAAGTAACTATCTTTCAATTCAAATCCGATGCCGAAACGCTTTAGTTTTACAGCTTCGTACACTTCGCTGCCAATACCCATAAAAGGCGTAAGAACCGTATCACCCTCATTTGACCAAAGGATAATAGACCGTTCAATCGTTTCGAGTTGCAACGGACAATTTTTCACGACACAACCTTCGGCTGTGTAGGAATGGTCTTCTTCAACTTCTATATTCCAAACATCGACATTTCCATGTTCATCAATGCTTTTTATGGGTTTCCAACAACCTTGTTCATCAATCCTTATTGATACAAGAAATATTCTCTCTCTCTATTTTGCGGTACACCGTAATCTTTAGCATTAAGTACCTGCGCAAAGTTTCGATAACCCAATCGTTCAAGTTCCAACTGCCACAAATTGAACATTCCTACAAACTTTCCGCTCACCATTGCCTTGACGTTTTCAAGACATAAGAACTTTGGGCGTTTAATCTTTACCGCATCACGTACATTCCAGATAATAGATGAACGTGTGCCACTACCCCATGTAAAGCCGTGTTGTAATCCTGCTTGACTGATACTCTGGCATGGAGTTGAATAAAAAAGTAAGTCAAAGTCATCAACTTGCGTCCAATCAATTTTTGTCATGTCACCAAGATTACGGTCTTTCCATTGAGGAAACAACGCATTGTGTGCAACTACCGCAGGCTGTTTGTTTAATGGTGTCTTGCTTTCTGGGTCAAATTCTGACCAAGCAACTAATTCGTAGTCAAATTCTGAATAGACGCTTTTAAGCCTTTCCAAAGCAAGACACTGACTATCGTAGCCACTACACAAAGTTACAACCCTTAATGGTTTTTTGTTGTATATTCCATAACCTTTCTTGTTATTTGTGATTTAAATATTTCAATTATTACTTTCACTAAAACCTTTATGCTTATGTATAATATAAGCGTGTTTCACCCGATTGTTTCTACGTTTACAGCCTTTGTAGTCGGGTTACTGCCTTTCATAGACACGTATGCTTTCCGTGTTGTGTTTCATTGATATTGGTTTAACCTTTCGGCATAAGCACCCGTTGTCAGGTTTCGGACATTGCGGGATTTTACCTCTACCAACCTATCTAATCAGACATATATTTGTGTAAAGAAGCAGTTTTATATATGAGCGGCTAACCTCAACGGGACTGCACTGTTTGAACCCTATGTCTTTTTGTTGAAAACAAGAAAAGCCGAACCATATACAAACAAAAATTCCAACCGATGTAGCCGCACCTGTTGGAAATTTTGTATATATTGATTCGGCTTATAGCCTAACAATGTATCTAATAAGTCCGTTTACTACAAGTCGGCTACCTTGTTTCAACGATGCAAAGGTACGCACAATATTTTGATATACCAAATTATTTTGCACTTTTTAAGAAAATAGTTATTCCTTTGTAGCAAAAGAAGGTACAAATAAGTATGTTTGCAATGCAAATTGCATAGATGTATTCGATGTATAGTTCTATTGTTGGAAAGTACGTTTGTTGTTTTAGTAATACAAGCAAATAAACTTCACTTGTTTTATTCCAAATGCAAGTTTCAAAAGCGATAGACAAAAATATTGCTAATAATACCGAATAGATTCCAATTTCGTATTTTTCGCCTATAAACCACGCAAAAGGAGTGTTTAGTGTAATACCACCATCGAACACAACAAAGTTGCTTATAACCAAAGCAAATAGCGTTTCTGATAAAGAAATAAGTACAATAAAGCAAAGTAAGAACGGAAACACTTTTGCAAAGCGTATCAGTCCTATTCTTGATTTATAAACCAAATTCATTTCTTGCGAATTTTAACCTTAAACGTGATACCATTCGTAGGTAACACGGTTTTTACAGGTGCTTTCTTTAACGTATCACGTCTTGCTACCCTTGTATCATCGTTCTTTTCAACAATACGAGCACGTTGGGTAAGTTTTACCTTACCCTTAACGCGCTTTCTCGATTTTGTTTTAATACGGCTTTTCCTTGCCATTGTTCTTGACCTTTTCTTTTTCGTCCAAACACGCCTTAATCAAATCGCTCTTCATGGTAGAAAGTTTCTTTTGTGTTTTCTCGTCAACACGCGGACAACCCTTGCACCATGCGTTAAGATTTGGTGTGTCTTGATTAAATTCGTTAGCCCAAACACAATATTCCTGCCATTCTTGGTAGGTTTCATAGGAAACGTTGTTCTCTACACAATAGCGTATATCATCTATGTTTATGAATATGCTATCACCATAGACATAAACACCGCCTACTTCGTCACCAATCCAATAACCATATCCTTTTGGCGTTAGGTCGTGGTCTAAATCCCACATATTATGCAATTCCAACAAATAGGCATTGCAAGCATTTTCCCATTGCTCTTTCAAGTGATTCTTAACTGCATCGTTTACTTTGTAAGCCATTTTATCATACTTTAACAAGCAAACCGCGCATAGACCCTCTTTCAAATGTTTTGTATTCGTACTTTCCTTGCTTCAGGTGGTTGTATATTGTTTGTTTTGTACAGCCAAGTCTTTTTGCAAGTGTAGAAACACTAACCCATTTTTCTTGATTATTTTCCATCGCCTACGCCCTCCCTTGTTTTTCTTGCACCATAGCCTCTTGTAAGGCCGCAACCTCTTCTTGGGTCTTTTCCTCGTCTGTCTTTTTGTGAATGATGACAGCCTCTTTCATGCCCTCCAAGTATTTCTTTTCGTTGTCGATAAGTGCATCAACGAATTGCAGGTTAGTCATATCCTCGGTATGTTCCGAAAGAATGACTTGTGAACGTGCGACGTTGTGCAAGTATTGTTCATAGACAAGGAACGATGCAATCTCGGTTTCGTCGATAGAATACAATGGAGAAAAGATGTTGTTAAGCCACAGGTCAACATACCAGCACATATTGTACTCGGTCTTATCCTCTTTGTTTTTAATAATTTCAAACAGTTTTGAATAAGAACGTCTAACCTGTCCTTTTTCGTCTTTCCACGTGCTATCATTAGCAAGCGCAATTTCTATAAACCTTTGTGTGTAAAGGTACGGTCTGCTTATGCCTGCAACAGTTACACTTCTAAACACGTGTTGATGAGCACCAGTTGCGATAATAGCCCAATCTTCGTTAATTGTAAGCCTAAGACCTTTATCGTCAAAGTAAATTGACTTAGTTTCTTTTGTTTTATCAATGTGCAAAATAGCACACTTTAAACGCTTTTCAAGTTGAGCTTTTGTTGGTTTTTTGCTTTGCTTGTTATTCATTGAAACTTCCATATATTTATTTTTTTAATTACAACGGTGCAAAGATAGTCACTTATTTGTAATATTCAAAAAACTCGCTACTTTTTAACTTTATTTATGTCTAATTCTTTATTAAGTATAGTTCCTATATTGTCATAATCCCAATAGGGTATTTCGATAAAACAGGCAGCGCACCGATTTAATTTAAAAGAGTCTATTTAATAATTTTATCGTATGAGTGAGATGGTGCGCTGCCCGTGGTTGCTTATTGTTTGTCTTATTATTTTTTAAGTTCCTCTACAAGTGCATCGGCGCATGACGAACTTTATCGCCTACCTTTAACTTTTCAAAATCTCTTGTCATAATCCTGATAAGTTAAGTTAAAAGATTAAAGATTAAATGCTGTGCAAGGACGCACGTAGTGACTGTTGGACTTGTTGAAGTTATACAAGTGACCATTGCCAAAGCCCAATATCCAACTGAGGTTCTGGTAGTTCTCGCTGCTTGACCAGTAGTAGTCATCGGTCTTTAATGGCTCTCCACCGGCATACTCCAGAGCCTTGTTGAGCTGCTCCCTCATACGGTACATGGCTACCAGCATGGCTGCCGTCGGAATAAGCTCTCCGTCCTTCAGCGGAATATCCGTACCAGCCTCTACGATGTGCTTCGTGTGGGCTTCTGCGTCCCAGTCAAAGATAGCATCAATCTCTCCCTTATACAGAGGGCTGTCTTTCTCACACTCATCTGTGTCCCTGACCAAAGCATATTGCTCAGGCAGGTCTTTCAGGGCAACAGCGAAAGAGTGACCGTCAAAGACGATGCCGACGGACTTAATGCCGTCTTTATCATTTTCACCCGTAAACATCTCATGGTGGCCGTCCTCGTAAATGAGGTAAACGCCGTTCTTACTCTCTACTTTGGCTTCCTTACCGCCAATTACGAACGCATACGCCTTTTCTGCTTCCTCAAGGTTACGTGAAGCGAGGTAAAGAGCTAACCTGATTTCTTGTGATTTTTCCATTACGATTAAATTTAGTGAATGTATATATGTTTTTTTTACACTGTAAAGGCAGTGATTTTCAGTGAGTTACGCAAATATAATATTTTTTCATAGTTTCATATAAGTTTTAATCATCAATACTTCCATATCCAATCATTTCATATCAAACACTTTTTAAATACTTGTGATACGCAACAACTCTCACATTATTTCTTTTTAATTTCTTTGCCCGCTCTCTTATATCAGACAAACTGCCTTTTAATGCAAGAGAGAAATCATGTGTCCACCAATACTTTTTAGATTTTCGTCTATCAACAAGCATTAAAGTCGTATCATCTTTCCTGCTATCTTGTACAATAACAAATAGGTTATTCCTTTGTTTTTCCCTATTTAATCTATCTTTTCTTTCTATTTCCTGCTTCCTGCGTTTACGTCTTTCTTTTTGACGAGCATAATAATCTTCGTCTAAACCAGCAAGATTCATTATTGTATTAATTCTTTGATATTCTGCTTCTGCAATTTCCTCTTCAAAACTTAAATCATGATTTTCAAAGCCACTGTGTATATCTCCCAAGTGGGCTGCTTCTGTATCACTATAATCAAATTCACACATAGTTTTATATCTCTTTTAGGTTAAACATTTCCGCTTGCGTGAAGCCCTTGTGCCAAGGTGATGGTTTTCTCCATGCCCTTTACATTCAAATCCTCGATGCAGATGGTATCATATCTTCTAACAAGGGAAATGGAACATTTATGCAGATAGTCGGCACGACAATTGGCAATCTTTTCATAGAGTCTGGCAACTTTGAGTTTTTGGTTTTCAAACCCTCTGCTACCTTTTTTCTTACGGGAAAGATTGCCAATTATGCCTTTAGTTTGTGGCATTCGTAACTACCCAAACATTACTTGTTTCTTTTTTGCAATTCTTTGTAAATAACACCCAAACGCATAATAATTGTTTCGTGCTTGGATGGAACAGCACCGCGAATGTTGTTGTCACGGTTATAGGCGGTTATGAAAGCAATTGCCTCATCGTCATTGTGGATATGGTCGAAAAAATACTCGTTTTCGGGCATTTTGACCTTTCCCTCATTTTCGTCGTGCGTTTCGGTAAGTTCCTCGGTTTCTTGTGCAAGACGCTCGGCAGCCTCTTTTGATTGTTCGTCAAGGTCGGCATTTTCGATGTCCTTTGTGTCCATGTACGACGGCACAACGAAAACCTTGTCTATACCGCTGAAACGTTCCTCGGCAAATACTTTCTTGATACGTGGCTCTTTGTCCGTGTCGGCATTGAACGTGCAAACGGCATAAGCCAAATCGCCCAACAAAAGTTTTGTAACGGCAACGCCGTCTTTAAACGATGTCTTACCATTCCATTCCTTCAAAGGTATGGACGGTAAAGAGAGGTATTGGCATACTTCTTTTTCAAATCTAATTCCCATATTTTTTCTTGTTAAAAATATTAATATTCAAAAAAACTTGGTGCAAAGATACAAAGACTTTTTGAAATATGAAAAAACAATTTGAAATATTTAACTATTTTATCGTACCACAAATTTCATGCGCCCTCTTGATTTGTCGCTTTCCTTTTTGCGTGGGATTGCCATCTTTATCGCACTCTACCAATATTTTTGTACGTGAATTGATGGTGTACCAACGATAACCATTCTTTAACATCGCCTTTTCATAACGATGCGCTTTTTCCAAGCCCATACGGTCACTTTCCGTAACCGTAGGACTTGCACTTTGAGATACCCAGTTAGTTTCGTTCATCGTCGCAAATGATTAGTTCTTTTGCGTAAGGCAAACTTTCTATCATGTTACAGAAAGCCCCCCAATCTTCACGGAGTCGATGGTTGCGACGTTGGCGATATATGGTAGCAAGTTGTTCGTAATTCGTTGTGACACGCATAAACAACTCTATAC
>Ga0172377_10002970_pt1 | contig 17374 bp, 20 predicted proteins | sample Pumphouse3metaG_FD_119749 | JGI IMG/M metagenome (GOLD analysis project Ga0172377, IMG submission 119749) | Leachate microbial communities from a municipal landfill in Southern Ontario, Canada - Pumphouse #3 metaG | ecosystem: Engineered > Solid waste > Landfill > Unclassified | place: Canada...
AATGCAGGTAAACCCTTTGGGCATCAAATTTCGTAAGACTAAAAGTCAATGGGGCAGCTGTAGCAGCAAGAATATAGTTAGCCTCAATACTATGATGATGAAATTGCCTCAGCATCTTATTGAATATATCATTGTGCATGAACTTTGTCATATTGTACATAAGCATCATAAAAAAAGTTTTTGGGGAATGGTAGAGAAATTTATACCAAACTATAAACGAGTTAGAATGGAACTCAAATCTTATATATAGATTTGAACTTTATATTTGATGAGAATTCAAAGTTAACTTTATCAAAAAAGCATTATAATTCCAAATCTTACCAATGGACATTTTAGATGCTAAAAAGCACATTAAATACACTTGAGCCAAAACTAATTACTTTTTTTAAAAAACATACTTATAGCAGATCCGATTTTGTCAAGGATATGCTAGCAGGTTTATCTGTTGCCATTGTGGCGCTTCCTTTGGCAATGGCTATAGCAATTGCTTCAAATTTACCTCCAGAGCGCGGACTTTTTACTGCTATTGTAGCAGGCTTTTTAATCTCAGCTCTTGGCGGCAGTAGGTTTCAAATAGGTGGGCCGACTGCGGCATTTATTGTAACTGTTGCAATGGTGGCTATGCACCATGGATATCAAGGCTTGGTGCTTGCTACTATGATAGCAGGAATATTGCTCATAATTATGGCCTTGGTAAAAGCCGGAGAACTTATCAAATTCATACCTTACCCCGTAGTTACAGGCTTTACATCCGGAATCGCCCTATTGATACTGTTTTCGCAGCTCAAAGATTTTTTTGGGCTTCCTATTGAAAATATGCCACCTGACTTTATCGATAAATTAGTATTATATGTCCAAAATCTTTACCAGGCAAATCCGGTTGCCGTCGCCGTGGCTTTGATAAGCATCATTATCATCTTTTTTATGAAAGCCAATTATCCTAGGATACCCGGCCCGATCGTAGTTGTGGTTCTTTCTGCAATCGCAGTTTATCTGTTTGATTTGCCCATAGAGACGATAGAGAGCCGTTTTGGGGCAATTCCGTCTATGCTTCCTAGCCCATCTTTCCCGGATATATCTTTTGAAAAAATCAGAGCCGTTTTCCCTGATGCTATAACCATAGCTGTATTGGCAGGAATTGAATCATTACTTTCAGCGGTTGTGGCTGATGGTATGGCGGAAACAAAACATAAGCCAAACACAGAGCTATTCGCGCAAGGCGTAGCGAATATAGGATCAGCTATGTTTGGCGGATTACCGGCAACCGGTGCAATAGCAAGAACTGCCACCAATGTAAAAGCAGGAGCCGTTTCTCCAATTTCGGGAATATTTCATGCTCTTTGGCTGCTTGTGTTTATGTTGCTGCTGGCCCCTTTTATAGTCAAAGTCCCGCTAGCGGCTTTGAGCGGAATACTCATTGTCATTGCTTGGAACATGTCCGAGATCAAACATATCAAATCCATCTTAAAAGCTCCAAGGGCGGATAAGGTAGTGCTTTTTGTTACTTTTGCTTTGACAGTGCTTGTGGATTTAAACTTTGCTATACAGACAGGCATATCTCTTGCAGCGATACTTTTTATAAACTCCATGATGAAATCGACCAAGATCAGATCATATGATGAAGAAGAAGAGACTGATGACCCTGACTCTATTAATAAAAAAGTTGTACCCGAAGGTGTAGAGGTTTATGAGATACAAGGACCGCTGTTTTTCGGCATAGCAGAAAAATTGGTTGACGCTTTGACAAACATGGAAGTCACTCCAAAAGCTTTTATCTTGAGACTCAGACTCGTCCCTATGATAGACGCTGCTGGGCTTCATGCAATTGATACTGTTAGCGAAAGATTGAAAAATAGAGGTTCTGTACTTATACTTTCGGGTGTCAATAAGAATGTAAATAAATATATCCATAAAACAGGGATACATAAAAAAATCGGCGAAGAGAATATCTGTGATCATATAGATAAAGCTTTGGTTAGAGCCTCTTTCGTGATTGAAAACAGCCTAGAAGTTTAACCCCTTAAAAACACTGCACTTATTCGAATTTTATAGGAATTTACGTCTATAAAACGCGAATATTTCGTATATAAAAATAATATATATTAATTTTTGCATATATTATATTCTTATGATATAATTGTCTCGGTGTGTATTTATGTACTTGGACATTATGTTGCTATCAAAGTAAAGCAAAGCACCGGTTAAGTTTAAAAAATTATAAAAGTATTTATTTAATAAAATATTTTATAATTTAATACTCACTTAACAAATCTGGAATAAAATTTGAGCGTGGGAATTTATTTCCTTTACAAAATTTAAGCTTTAAAGGAGGATTTTATGGAAATGTTAGGGCTTTATCCGGTTTTCTATTTTCCAAATTATGGTTCAGCATGGCTGATGGGGCTAACAGGTACGATTCACATTCTTGCGTCTCATACATCTGTTGGTGCCGGTATGTTGTTTGCATTTTTGGCGCACAAAGCATACAAGGAAGACAGAGCAGACTTGTATGATTATATGAAAAGATACGGAATGTTTTTGCTTATTTTTTCATATGTTATTGGTTCGATTACAGGACCTGGTATATGGTATACAGCAACTGCTGCGAGTCCAAGAGGTATAAGTGCACTAATTCACAACTTTGTGTGGGTATGGGCAACCGAGTGGGTTTTCTTTGTATATGAGGTTATAGGAGTATTTGCTCTTATCTATTTTATTAACAAGATAGACCGCAAAACACATCTTAAACTTACATATACATTTGCTATCGCATCAGTTGGTACGCTAGCACTTATTATAGGTATTATCAGTTTCATGATGTGGCCTGGCACTGATGCATTCTATACTACAGGAAGTGCAAGTGATGCATTCTTTGGTATCAATACATTCCCTCATATGTTCTTAAGATTAGGATTTATGATCATGATGTCAGGTATCATAGGTATGATAATCTCCAGTGCTATGAAAAAGGATAATGCAGCACTGTCAAAAGAACTTACCCAAAAAATGGGTGTAGTAAGCTTGCTTGGTGGGTTTGTAACATTATTCTTCTTTATGTGGTATATGGGTACTTTGCCTACAAATGCACATACTGTACTTGATTTAACTATAAATTCGATTCTTCTAAATCGTATAATCCTTGCTATTTTGTTCTCTCTTTACTTTTTTGTGGCTATTTTCAGACCGCAATGGATTACAAGAACATTAGCAATTGTAATGCTTTTTGTTATAGGTATCGCAGGTGTATGGCCTGGCGAAAAATTAAGAGAGTCTATGCGTAAACCTTGGGTAGCAGGACAATATATCTATAGTAATAATATTATTGGTAGAGATGTTCCAGGTAAAGGTATCAAAAATGAAATTCCGCTTCTTGCTGAAAAAGGGCTACTTAAAGTAGATCCATGGGTACCGGAAAGACTTCGTACTATTACCCCGGAGAATAAACTTGAAGTTGGTAAAATGCTTACTGTTAGAGCATGTTCAAACTGTCATTCATTGGAAAAATATGGTGCTTATAGACCGATGATGGGGCTTGTGAATAAAATAGCGCAAGACGAAGCTGGAATTAAAAGTTACATTAAAAATGTAATAGGCACAGGATCAAGTCCTTATATGCCTAAAATTGCTCTTCCGGACGAAGAGTATGATGCGATGGCTGCCTGGATTGCCACGCAAGCTAAATAAAGGAGTTAGAATATGGATGCAACTTTCATAAATTTAATGAGAGACCCTGCAGGCGTACCGTTTTTCCCGGTCGTTTTTCAAGGACTCTATATCTTAACATGGGCTCTTCACGCAGCTTTTGTTTTATTGGCAATTGGTGCTTTGGGACTTTCAGTGTATGGAAGTACTAAGCAAAAACATGATAACAATTGGAAAATTTTCAATCCTCATCTTATCATGACGGGTAAACTCAGCGTATCTATGTTAATTTTGTTAGGTATTGCACCGCTATTGTTCACGCAAGTCATATATGACTCAGGATGGTATGTGGCAAATACGCTTTCTGGCGCATGGGTATTTATATTTATCTATGCCCTGATAGCTGGATATATGATGTTTTATTGGTATTCATATGCGAATAAAAAAGGTACATCAAGCAATACATTGATTGGTGCTATCTCTTTTGCGATAATTGTTTTTTGTGGTATCTTGATGCACAACTTTGCAGTTGAGTCTGTTTCTCCTACAAAATGGATGGAATGGTATGCGCCAAACGGAGTTATCGACAATTCAGGATTGAATTTTCACATTGACATCATTAGACTTGCATTTTTAGTAAGCTTGACTATCCCGGTAGTTGGTATTTTTATGCAAAACTATAGTGACTTTTTGAGTACTAGAAAAGATTTTTCATCTGAATATCTTACATTTGTAAAAAATCTCGGTACAAAATTGGCTGTTGTTGGTTTGCTTATAAGTGCAGTGTTGTTTGTGGTTTGGATGCTTAAAGAAAATCTTTTGCTTCATCCGGTAGTGCTTGCAACTATAGTTTCTGTAGTTATATTGCTTCTTGCGGCCAAAGCCAATAAAAATAGTTATGTAACTACTGCCATACTTGTAGTTGTTGCGCTATTTATATCCGGTGTTAGAGAGCTTATCAGATACAATATCATGTCTGGCCTTGGATATGATCTTTACGGTTATCCTATGAATCTTGAGTGGGAAACTATTATTATGTTCTTGCTTACTTTTGTAGTTCTTGGATTTACAGGTATAGCGTTTATCCTTACTATGGCATGGAAAGTCGGTAAAACAGAAGGCGTTTTTGATGGCAGTAAAGATGTGGCAGTAACTAGACTTGGTAATGCTACATTGTCTATCTTTATACTTTGGACGATCGTTTATTTTGCTTGGGGCATGTTCGCTCTATTTAAAAATATACTTTAGTATTTTTAGCTTAACCTCTTTGGTTAAGATCTGTCCTCACATAAACCGTGAGGACATTTTCTCATATCAAGCCAATATCTTATCAAATCTTCAAATATATTTTTTTGTTATCGTTTTAAAATACTATTAGATATTTTATGTATTTGTGGCAAGCGGTTATTCGTCTAAAAAGAATAGTCAAAAGGTATATTATTATGACAGAGCATGAAATTTGTTTCTATAAGAACTATAGCAGCATTGAAGTGTATATTTATTAGTTCGAGAGGTAGGTTGTGTATATCCCAAAGCAAAGAGCTTTGAAGCCGAGTCGTAAATAGATCAAATCAATTTTAGATATGGCCGTATTGTTTCTCATTTTAGCCGTTACTGGAAGGTTTTTTTAGGATAGTAACGGTCTAAAATATAGATGCTGGATAATTGGAATAATAAGTTTAGTTTGAAATTTGATTTTCTATAGTCATAAATGATTCGATGGCACATTCGAGTTTTTCATGGATATCTTTGCCTTGCCAATCCATAAAGTCGATTTGCACGCCATAAATCTTTGTGTTTTCGAGATAAAAATTCATTCTTATATACCCGGCATATTTTTTAGCTTCCTCGGTTTTTTTGCCAGGGTCGCCAAGATCATTTTCATATACAAAATAATCTATCAAAAGAGTATTTGATCCGTTTTGATCACCTTTTTTATAGGATTTTAGTATTTGCTGCAAGTCATTGTCTACTTGCTCTATAGTAAAGTATTGACCCATTTTGCTAGGCATATACTTAGAAAATTGCATTTCATATTTGGTTTTTACATTTCCGTTTTCGATACTTTTTATCGCTTGGCTTATAAGTTTTTTGTCGTAAATTATTTCAAATGTTGTAGATTTCTTGTGGCATGCCAAGCGTGTAGTTTTAGCTGTCTCTTTGGTTTTAAAAAAATTTGTATAAATTTGACTTCCTGCAAACCAAATAAAAATAATTACGATTAAAGCATATATATATTTTCCCATCTATTCTCCTTGATTATGAGGTTCTTCTGTTAGTTGAAGTGAAAAATATAGCCCAACACCCAAAAATAATAAAGTTGTGGCTACAAGAGCTGTAAAATTACTGTATTTAAGTATTATACCGCCTATTATAGAGAAAAACAACCCAAGCGAGACCAAGTTGTTTTGCAGTGCCATATATATAGGCCTTTTATCTTCGGGGGCTACTACAATGATGAGATTGTCAGAGCTTAGCTTTATTCCATCAATAGCCATCCCGATCATAAAAAACAGTATCAAATAATACTCTACACTATTTGCAAATATCGACAAACCAACGGCTACTATCATAATAATTATGCTAACAATAGCCGTTAGTTTATAATCTCCTCTACTGCTTAGCTTGCCCCATAGTATATTACTTAGCAGAGAACCTATCATTTGGGCCGTAATAATTGTTCCAATTATCATCCCGTCAAGAGCTATTTTGCTCTTTGCGTCCAAAATAATAAAGGGAAGTACGAGAAGATATCCATAAGCAAATAAAAATGCGATTATCTGTGTTTGCAATTTTTTATCTGATTTTAGGGTTTTGTTGGCATTTTTCAAAAATGCTTTAAATGATTTCTCTTTGGTGCTTATTTTGGTTTTTATAGGCTCGTCAACCATGCCCATGGCGACAAACCCGATACCCATTATAAATGCACTTAGCATAAATAGATAGCCGTAGCTGTAGGGAGCTTGATATTCTTGAAGTACCCAACCGGCAATTGAACCGCTTATGATAGCTCCAAAAGCTACAACCGATTGTTTCCACGCCATACTTTTGGCACGATATTTGTGCGTAAAGATCTTGGCAGTTATCTCTTTGAAGTATATTCCTCCAAAACCGGCACTAAACGAAAACACAAACAGCCCGATTCCTATCGCAATCAGCGTAGCTATATGATGGTTGTCTCCGATAAGCACAATTGAAAGTCCTATTAAAAACCATGATAAAAATCGCATAAAAAAGATTTTTCGCAAGTATGGCCTCATAAGCGGATACTCTTGAGCATGAAATGCAGCATAAAGCTGGATAAATACAGCCCCGCCTCTTAATAAAGAGGAGTAGATTCCTACTATGACGGAACCGCCGCCAAAATGATTTACCATAAGCGGCAAGACCGTAGATGGTTCAGCGACGGTTGTGCCTACGCTTAGAAAAAATCCATGCATAAGGTTTTTTATATGGTTTGAAAATTTGTCGATAGATTTTTTCATATGATGCTAGTGCTGCAGCTTAGTGTACTGAGCAGGTTCCTTGGTCTCCTATTTTTGCCAGGCTGCCTTCTATAAATTTCGCAATACTTTCTTGGACCGTTTGACTATCTTGGTCTACATATACGTCAAGTCCGGCTTTGGCAAAACCTTGCGCAGGACTTCCTCCTATGCCGCCTACTATAAGGGCATCAGGATTTAGACTCATTATGTTCATTACGGCATTGCCGCAAGCTCCGCTGTTGTGTCCCGGATTTACTTGTGTTTGGACATCTATTATTTTATTATTTTCGAGTGTAATAATAGTATAAAATTTAGCTTTGCCAAAATGTGCCCCTCTTTTACTTAGGTAGCCGTTATTTTCATCTGTTGGGAATATAATTCTCATAATTTATCCTTTAAAATTGAAGATTTAATTGGCCGTTTTTATATGCACCATAAGCCTCTTTTAGACTCATTCCACCTGCGCCGATATACATTTTGACTGCAGAGCGTTTAAGGATATCCAGTGCTTTATTGCCGGCACCGTTTCCGGTTATAATGACATCCGGATGAAGATTAAGAACCTTTTGGGCTGTTTGAAGTCCGGCACCATGATCCATTTGCTCGGTATCTATTTTTATAGCCTCTAGTGTATTGGTCTCTTCATCAAAAAGCACAAGCATTTCCATTCGTCCAAATCTTTCATCTATTTGGCTATCCCAGTTAGCGCCTTTAGCGGTAAATACTATTTTCATGCAATACTCCTATTTTAAAATTTTAATTTATTATTCAAGAAATCTAGTAGCGACTTCTAATTATCTCTTTGATCTCTTTCCAGCTCTTTTGGATTATAATTGAAAGCTGGCTTTTGTCATTATACTGCACAATTGGTTTAGCATCAGTAAGAGCTTGTGTAAATGTCTCATCATAAGGTAATTTTGCAATAACTTTTATATTTTCTTTGAGCAAATACTCTTCAATCTCTTGTGTTATATTTGCGTTTAAGTCATATTTGTTTATGATGCAAATTGCTTCCAAAGAAAAAGTTTTAAGAAGCTTTACAACCCTTTTTAAGTCATGTAATCCAGAAACGGTAGCTTCGGTTACAAGTACTACTAAATTAGCTCCGCTAAGCGAAGATATGACAGGGCATCCTATCCCTGGACTTCCGTCCGTTATGACAAACTCTTTATCATTCTTTAAAGCCAGTATTTTTGCTTCTTGTTTGACTTTGGCTACCAGTTTTCCCGAGTTTTCCGCAGCAAAGCCGAGCTTGGCATGCACCATAGTAGAATTATTTTTTATATTTGAGACAAACAGATCTCCTGCTTTTTGCTTAACCATCGTGATAGCATCATTTGGACATACTCTGCTGCAATACCAACATCCCTCACAAGATATCTTGTCTACAATATATTGCCCATCCTTTTGCTCGATCGCATCAAATCTGCATACTTCTTTGCATTTGCCGCAATTGTTGCATTTACTCTCATCTATTACAGCCAGTTCCCCGCTAAAAAAATCTTCTTTTGAAGAAAAATCAGCATCTAGCAATATATGCATATTTGCAGCATCAACGTCGCAATCCGCAACCACTGCATTTGAACCCTCAAGATATGCAAAAGAAGCACTAATGGATGTTTTTCCTGTTCCGCCTTTTCCGGATATTATGACAATTTCTCTCATTTTAGTCCTTCCAAGAATCTTGCAATCTCTTTGATCGATTCTTTAAAATGCTCTATTTTTGGATAAATAAGCTCACCTTTCGCGTAACACTGGGCTACTGCTTTGTCATTTTTGATTTTCGTAATGATAGGGATTTGCTCTTTGGCACAATACTCTTCTACGCTATTATTGCCTATGCCATGCCTATTGATAATGACTCCGATTTTTTTCTCTAAAACTTTCATTGTTTCAACGGCAAGCGTAAGATCATTTAGACCAAAAGGAGTCGGTTCTGTTATAAGTATTACAAAATCACTCTCTTTGCTTGCTTCGATAACCGGGCAGCTTGTACCAGGAGGTGCATCGAGAAGTTTTATATGATTTGGATAATTTTCATCTACGTAATCTATCGTTTGAGCGATAAGCGGTACGGCCATTTCTTGACCAAGATCCAGCCTTCCTTCGATAAAATCAAAATTTTTTGTTTCAAAAACTTTAATTTCACCAATTCGTTCAGCTTCCATAGGTAATGAGTTTGTTGGACAAAGCTCGCTGCATGCGTAACAACTATGACAAAGCTCAGGATGGACAATAATTTCATCACTAAGGGCTACTATAGCATTGAAGTTACATACATCTGCGCATTCACCGCAATACGTACAATCGGTACTATTCCAATGAGGTACCATTTTGTTGGCTATTTTTTGCAATTTCTGTTTTCCATGTATGAAGAGTCCGGAATTTGGCTCTTCTACATCAAGATCTGCCAACACGACAGATTTGCCGTGTTCTGCTAAATATGCTGTTAGATTAGCAGAAACGGTGGTCTTGCCTGTTCCACCCTTTCCGCTTGCAATAGTAACTTTCATTTAGTTGCCACTATTAAAAGTTCTGTTGTGCGCTTTACCGCGACCATTGCCTAGCCCCATTCCTTTGCCGTTACCTTGGCAAGGCTGTGTATTTCTATTCATACCTCTGCCTTGTCCGGCTCCTGCACCGCTTCCATTTCTCAACCCAAAACCGCCAATATTATTATTTTCTACTTGCATATTTTGGTTTCTGTTGCCCAAACCTCTGCCTAAGCCTCTGCCTTGAGCTTGATTATTATTGCCAAGACCATTTCTGCATCCTAAGCCTTTTCCTTGACCACGTCTAAACATAGTTTATCCTTTAAAAATTTAAGATTATGTTCGTTATTTTGAACATATGACCATATTATAACGAACATATGTTCAAAAGTCAAGGGGTTTTATAATTTTTTTCTTTTTGTTATCTTTTTTGAATTTCTATGGTTTTTTGATTGATAAGCGCATCTGCTATTTTTTGGTGGGCAGACTGTATAAGTCTGGCAAAAGTAGTACGTGAGATACCCATTTTGGCCGCTGAGCCTTCTTGGTAAAGCGACTCTAGATCGGCTAACCTGATAGCTTCCATTTCATCTTCATATATTATAACTGCTTCGAGTGTGTCCCTTGGAAGTCCGCACGGCTTGAAACACACCTGTGAGTGATCAGCATCTATATTCCTATTTTTTCGTTTTCTTCCTACGCAATTTCTCATATGTAACCTGTATTATTTTTTTGTAATTATATCGCACATATGTTCAAAATGCAAGGTGATTAAAATTTATAATCTGCAAAAACCCTTAAATTTTGTCTATTTCCGTCTAGTTGGTCTTTTATATCATTATAGAATAGTCTAAATGACACGGTTTGGCTATACTCATATTCTGCAATAAAACCTAAATTTCTATAATTTGGATCCATTTTTCTATTGCGCCAAAGATGTTCGAGAGTCAAGTTCATCCCGTCAATCCCAAGAGATGACATATCCAAGTTGGTGCCTATTTTAAGCGTTTCACCATAGTTGCCGGCTTCGGCTAATGTGTCATGTTCTACATTTGTAAAAAAAGGCCCCCCGCCAAATAAATTATCAGCACCTATGCCATCGGCTTTATTGTATGCTATCATTGCACCAAGTCCGCTTGGCTTATCGCTTATGGATAAAATAACACCATATATATTATTGTTAATATCTTCAAAATTTTGATATGCATATTGAATACCTGATCCATATTCAAATCTATCTGTTTTATAAGTATATATGGCATCAAGGTATGTCACATCTAATAGATCCTCCCCATGATAATACCATCCTTGGAGAGTTAGATCTTCTATGCCTTCATAAGCGGCACCTATCATATATATTCCATCATCGCCATTGAGTCTGTTAAATTGATTTGGTTCATCTGCGCCGCCTCCAGCCATACTCCTGATATATCCTGCAGTTATTACGGTGTCTTGTATATCTTTATTAGTAATCGTGAGAGCTTCAAAAAAATTTGGGATCATGCCGATATCATCGCTATCAGCAAAAGGAGTTTCCAGAGATTGTCTGCCTATGGTAAATTGTGTGTTGCTGTATACGCCTTTGATATAAAGCTCTGAGAGCAAAGTATAATTGTTGGTCTCCGGATCAAAGAAAGTGATAAAATATTCGGCTTTGCTGTTCCCGTTTCCTTGTGTAGTATATAGCGATGCGCCAGTACTCAGGCCATTCCATGAGCCGGTTTCATATTTTATATATCCGCCCACAGCTGCCTCATCACCATGTCCAAAAATAGTATCTGAATATTGATACCCTAGACGAATATTGCCTTCAAATTCACCTTGATTTGATATATTATTTTCATTCGCATTTGCCGCAATTGTCATAAAAGCCAGTAGTGACAATTTCAAAACCGTATTTTTCATATATTTACATCCCTTTTTTTAAGTAACAAATAATAACAGCCATTTGCTTTAATAGTACTTAAAATGATTGTCATTATCATTTTAATATTGTTCTAAGCTATTAACTGTTATTATTTTGATAATTGATATCATTTAAAAGGATAAAATATGTCAGAATGCGATCTCAAAATAGAAATTAGACAAATGATCAAAAACAGTAATTGCGTTGATGAGAAAGCTATAGGATCTATCGTTAAAGCATTAAAGATGAGACATATAGATCTTGACTCCGGATTTGCGGCAAGTATAACAATGTGCATCATTCAGGAAGTCAAAATTGCGATGTAGAGATTTCTCTTGGCATTAAAATTTTATTTATTGCCTTATTTTTCTATAAACATTGTTTTTCAAAAAAACAAAGATAAAAAACATAACAAAGGATTTAAAATGTCAGTATTAGTTTTAGGCGGCGATAAAATTGATCCCATAAGGTCCGTGTTGCACCAATTGGGGGTAGAATCTATCATTCATTGGACTGCAAGAAATCAAAAAAACGGCTGCAAAAAAGACAAGCCTATTCCTTCCAACATTGAAATTGTATTGATGTTGACAAATTTTCTCAATCATAATGCTATGAAGTATTATCGTGCCGAAGCAAAGGCAAAAGGTTTACCGATTGTTTATAGCACTAGAAATGTGGATTGTGTCAAAAGCGAATTTATAAGGATATTGGGAGAAATTGGCAAAGATTCTGAAATATGCCAAGCATGCGAAGATTACAACAAGTGTTACCCCGAGAGATAAAGCCATGGAAGATTTTTTTATCATACCAATTGAGAGACTTGATGGAGAATTGCCCATGATGGGATATGAGTTTTTTGCATTAGAGTATTGCCAGGATACATTGGATATTCCACTATACTATATAGAAGAAGTTAGTTTGGATGAGTATGGATTAGAGATACGGTTAAAAAATCTTAAGACATCGATGTTAAAAGATGATTGGTATGTTCAGCTTTATCGTATGTCAAGTTACTTAAGAGCGTCTTGATTTATAAAATGAGGTTGGAATATTATGAAAAGCTAGGCAGAAGAGTCTGCCTAGCTTGTAGAGTTACAGGATAGTAACGTTTTCTGCTTGTGGACCTTTTTGGCCTTCACCTACAGTGTAAGATACTTTTTGACCTTCTTCAAGAGACACACGGCCATAACCAGTGTTGTTTATTTGACGAAAATGTACAAATACATCTTTACCGCCATTATCTTGTTGAATAAAACCAAAACCTTTTTCGCTATTGAACCATTTAACTGTTCCGTTTAGAACTTCTGCCATTGTTTACCTTTTTTTGTAGAAATACACCGTTTTAATGGTGGTCGAAAATATAATATGGAGTAATCTTTAGGCATAACATATTGACAGGTCAATAACACTTAACCAAAGATGACACTCTAAATCATCTTTCTTGATATAAATATACCAAAATATTTTAAAATTTGCAAGAAAATTACATAATTTAATAAAGTATTTTAAAATTTTTTTATATATCCATGACAATATGGCGTTTTTTTCTGTTTTGAATAATAATTTTGATGATAATCCTCCGCTTGATAAAACGGCTTGGTATTGTATATTTTTGTAACTACGTTATAGCCTTTTTGTTTTAAAATGCTTATTAGATTATGTATGATTTCTTTTTCTTTTTCATCACTTGTAAATACAGCTGATTGATATTGCTCTCCAATATCAGGTCCTTGTCCGTTGGCTTGGGTAGGGTCATGTATCTCAAAAAATGCTTTTGCCAATGTCTCATAGCTTATTTTGGCCGGATCATATATAACCTTTACTACCTCAAGATGTCCGCTGTTACCACTGGATACATCTTTGTACGTAGGATTTTCTTTGACTCCTCCCATGTAGCCTGAAATGACATCTTTTACACCGTCCAGTTTTTCTAGATAATATTCCACGCCCCAAAAACAACCGCCCGCAAAATAAGCTTCTTTTTCATTTGGAGTGTGTGCATTTTGTTTGTTAAATTCGAGCGAAAGAGAGTTGACGCAATATCTTGTATTTTTTGGCGTCATTTGCTCTCCTCTAAATACATGCCCCAGATGCCCTCCGCATTTGGCGCATACTATTTCCGTACGATTCCCGTCTTTGTCCGGAATTTCACGCACTGCCCCATCTATGGCATCATCAAAGCTGGGCCATCCGCTATAAGATTCAAATTTTGATTTTGATGTAAATAAAGGCGAGCCGCAAAGTTTACATTTGTAAATGCCTGTTTCTTTATTATATACCAATGCACCGCTAAAGGGACGCTCTGTGCCTTTCTCAATTAGTATATGTTTCTCTTCAGGCGTCAATTTTTTTATAGCATTATGCCACTTGTATTCATTGATAAGCGTTGACATTATGATAACCCCCAATAGTATTTTCAATTTCATTTTAGACGATTAGTCCGGTTTTGCGGCATACTTCCCAGAACCAAGTAAAACAATGCATATGGATCCAAACAGATAAAACATTTGTGTCTCTAGGGCCCATGCTCCTGTATTGGTTAGCATAAATATATCGTTTAAGTGTACCAAATATATTGCTACTAGCATATTAAAAGCTATAATTCCTGCAGCCAGTCTGCTTTTGAATCCTATTATCAGCAGCATCGGAGCTAAAACCTCCCCTATGTATACACCAAAAGCTAAAAATTCAGGCAGGCCATTTTTGGCAATTAAGCCTTTTATAAAGCCTATACCATGAGACATTTTGGCTATTCCATGCAAAAACATCATTCCGCCTATCATAAGCCTTAAAATAAGTTTTCCAATATTTGCTTGCATAAACATTCCTTTTTGTAAATAATATTGGTCATTATACTAAAAAATTATATACAAATATATATTTTTATTAATAAAATATTTGATTTATAAAAATACTAAACTATACTATTAATTTGGTATATGGGGACTATTTAGTATTTTTCTACTACAATTTAGCGACAATTTATCATAAAGAGTAAAAATATGAACGCTTTTTTTCAGTCACTCACATCTTTTTTAGAATCTGTGCTGTTTTTTGATGTATTGTTTGGATTTGGAGGAGGAGCCAAGATACCTTTTGTAGTCGCATGGCTTATTGCATGCGGTATATATTTGACAATCAAGTTAAATTTTGTCAATCTCAAAATGTTCAAACATTCATATAAAATTATTATGGGTAAATATAAAACCAAAGAGGATCAAGGCATTATTGAGCCCAAGCAATCGCTTTTTACTGCTCTTGCCGCAACAGTTGGGCTTGGCAATATTGCCGGTGTTGCAATAGCCATATCAATAGGCGGTCCCGGTGCTACGTTTTGGATGATAATCGCAGGCTTTTTAGGTATGACGCTCAAATTTACCGAGGTTACACTTTCTTTGAAATATAGAGAATTTCTACCAGACGGTACCATAGTAGGGGGTGGGATGGAGTATCTATCCAAAGGGTTTGCAGAAAAAGGTTTCCCAAATTTTGGAAGATTTTTGGCAATAGTATTTGCTATACTTTTGCTTTTTGGTGCTATTGGAGGAGGTAATACGTTTCAAGTATCACAAGCTTTCGGTTCAGTCAGCAATGAGATACATATTCTTAAAGACTATCCTTTTGCCTTTAGCCTATGTATAGCTTTTTTAACAGGGCTTGTGATTATAGGCGGCGTAAAACGTATCGCTCAAGTTACAGATAAATTGGTTCCTTTTATGATGGTCATTTACGTTGGTGCTTCTCTTTTTATTATCTTAACCCATTACGATGCAATCCCAAAAGCCTTAACTCTTATTTTTACTGAAGCTTTTGCCCCACTTGCGGTCACAGGCGGCATGATAGGCGTTATTGTACAGGGATTTCAACGAGCTGTATTTTCCAGCGAAGCCGGTATAGGTTCTGCACCTATTGCGCATTCGGTAGCTAAGGTCAAATATCCTGTTCGTCAAGGCATGGTAGCTCTTTATGAACCTTTTATTGATACAGTCGTGGTCTGCACCATGACAGCACTTGTTATTATATTGACAGGAGTTTATGATCCGGCTAATGGATTTGGGAATTTGATAGCAGATAAAAACGGTGCCGGATTGACAGCAGAGGCATTTAGGATGACCATGGCATGGTTTCCATCAATACTGTCTGTGTCTATTTTTCTTTTTGCATTTTCTACCCTTATAGCATGGTCTTATTATGGAGAGATCGCATGGGTTTATCTTTTTGGAACACAAACAGTGCTTATTTGGAAATTGTTATTTTTGTGTTTTATTGTAATTGCTACCATGGCTGATATAAGCACGATGGTGGATTTTAGTACAGTGCTGTTTTTGGGGCTTGCCATCCCTAATATACTTGGACTTTTTGTCATGTCAGGAGATGTAAAAAATATGTTAAAAGAGTATCTAGACAAACTCAAAAGCGGGGAGCTTGACAAGGAGGTTATTAAATGATGACAACTATGCGTCAAGTGCTTGCACTCCCGGTTATTGTTATTGCTATGGGGTATTTTGTAGATATTTATGATCTTATTTTGTTTGGTGTTGTCAGAGTCCAGAGTCTTACAGAACTTGGGCTTGATAAAGACGGTGTTATGTATTGGGGGTCTATCATACTTAATATGCAAATGATAGGCATGCTTCTTGGCGGTATATTGTGGGGTATTTTAGGAGACAAACGCGGACGGATGTCGGTGCTTTTTGCTTCTATCATACTCTATTCTGTCGCCAATACTCTTAATGCATTTGTTACAAGCGTAGAGCAATATGCTCTTCTTCGTTTGGTTGCCGGTATTGGTTTAGCTGGAGAGCTTGGTGCCGGAGTGACATTGGTCGCAGAAATATTGCCTAAGCACCTTAGAGGATATGGAGTTATGGCAATAGCTGCATTTGGTGTACTTGGAGTGGTCGCTGCCAATATCGTAGCTACTCATTTTGATTGGAGAAATGCTTATATATTTGGAGGAATATTAGGATTCGTATTATTGTTCTTGCGGTTTAAAGTGCGCGAGTCTGATATGTTTACGCACCATGTCAGTGATGATGTTAAAAGGGGAGACTTTTTTTCACTATTTCGTCGTAAAGCTTTATTTACCAAATATCTTAAAGCTATCATTATAGGTGTGCCTCTTTGGTATGTTGTGGGTGTATTGGTTATGTTTTCTCCTGAATTTGCCATCGAGCTGGCAATAGATGGCAAGGTGAGTGCAGGGGAGGCTTTGATGTATTGCTATATCGGCCTTTCTGTCGGGGATCTAGCCAGCGGGTTTTTGTCTCAAAAGCTTAAAAGCCGTAAAAAAGCCTACTTTATATTTTTGATTATCTCAGCGTTCACTGTAATTTACTACTATACTTTGCACGGGGCTAGTGTGACACAGTTTTATGTAGCAGTATTTTTACTTGGGTTTTTTTGTGGATATTGGGCATTGTTTATCACTATGGCAGCCGAGCAATTCGGTACCAATATCCGTGCTACGGTAGCTACAACCGTACCAAATTTTGTGAGAGGTTCTGTCGTACCTGTGACATCCAGTTTTATGTTATTAAAAGGCAGCTTGGGAGTTTTAGGTGCCGGAGCAGTCGTGGGTATTGTTGTATTTGCTTTAGGATTTGTGATGCTGTATCTTACGCGTGAGACATTCCATGAGGATTTAGATTATATAGAAGCGTAAAGTTTTTACATTTGTCATTTTGTGTCAAGTACAGAATGACAATATTATTTTTGACAAATATAAATGAAAAACTTTAATATATTTTTGCTATACTTTCAATTCTAATTTTAGTGATCGCGTAGCTCAGTTGGTAGAGCACTACCTTGACATGGTAGGGGTCGTTGGTTCGAGTCCAATCGGGATC
>Ga0172377_10002971_pt1 | contig 17373 bp, 9 predicted proteins | sample Pumphouse3metaG_FD_119749 | JGI IMG/M metagenome (GOLD analysis project Ga0172377, IMG submission 119749) | Leachate microbial communities from a municipal landfill in Southern Ontario, Canada - Pumphouse #3 metaG | ecosystem: Engineered > Solid waste > Landfill > Unclassified | place: Canada...
AAATAATCGACCAGTCCATTTTAATTGTCGATGATGTCTTGTTGAATCTAAAAGTCATGAAGGCAATGTGCATAAAAGCTGGATTAAAGGATATCGTTATTGTAAATTCCGGTAAAGAGGCTCTGAATCAACTCAAAAATAAAGCATTTGATCTTGTGTTGACAGATATGTGGATGCCCGAAATGTCCGGTGATCAGCTGGCAGAAGAAATTCGCAAACATGCGGAATATGATTCTATCCGAGTCTTTTTGGTGACCGCAGATGTGGAGGCGAAGGTAAATTATAATTTATCCAATTTCGCTGGCATTATATTGAAGCCCGTTACTTTGGATAAAGTTAATAAAATACTGCAGTGTAAATCCGGCTTCCTTAATCTGCTGTAATGATAAAACAGGGCTTTTTTTAATCGTTATTGACAGAAACGAAATAGTGCTCTATGGTGGTTCTATTTTTATAAAATATTAGAAAAATAGAACTGCTTTTTCAGGTAAAATATTTTTCAAAAAGAGAACGAGCCTTTCTGCCTCCCCCAATAAATAAAAAAAATCGCAGAGGAAAGATTGCCTTCCTCTGCGATTTTTAGAATTCTCTTATCCTTGGCTGGCAGCGCGGGCAGAAGATTGTCCCGCTTTGTATGCTTTGATATTCGCCTCCACGATGGCGTCGCCTTTGCGCGCAAACATCTTCTTAATGATCTCAATAAATATTTCAGAGGGCATGTCTAGAAATACTGAAACTGCACCAAGTAAAATCATGTTGACTGCGCGAGCAGAACCAGTAATGGTTTGAGCCATCGCGTCACCATCAAGAATGACAGTCCGCTTGAAATGCTTTAACTCTGCGGTGATTTTATCCATTTCGGGGTAGCTGTCAATGTTGACAACAGGCGTGGTATTCGTAAGCAAGACCCCGTCCGATTTTAAATAGGATGCATGACGCAGAGCTTCGAGAGGCTCCATCGATAAAAGAATATCCGCAGTGCCTTCGGCAATTAAATCAGACGCAATGGGGTCACTTGAGAGCCGAAGATGAGCAACCACGGAGCCACCGCGCTGAGCCATGCCATGGACTTCCGATTGCTTTACATGAATATTCTGCGAAACTGCGGCTTGGCCAATAATTGCGGCAATCGTTAAAATTCCCTGACCGCCAACACCCGCTAATACAAGATCACTTTTCATAATATGTTATTTTTCCTTTTCTAAGGAGCAGTTCAGAAAGAACCTTTCCATTTGCCTGATTCTCGTGAATGCTTTTTGTGACGCCAACTCGTCACATACCTGAGGGTATGCTCCTCGCCGTCGGCCCCAAAATTAAATCACGATCTTTTCGGCAAATTGTTAAGTTCATTTTTTTTTACAGCTCTTGATTCGTTGAAGTTTTCTAAAAAATTAAATTATTTCTTTTTCTTCTTGCGAAGTGTCTGTATGCATTCACGACGCGAAATAATAACGGAAAGACCCTTCCAAGCCATCTCTTTCGCAATAACAGCACTGTTCTCAGTATGATTTGCTGGAACAGGGGTGATGATCTTAATATGATCGGCAGGGACACCAAGGCCCTTGCAAATGTCTTCTAATTTTCCGGTGCCTAAAGAATCCTGGCCTCCCGTCATGCCGGTGGTGTAATTGTCCACAATGATAATGGTAATGGGAGAATTTTCCCAAACGGCGTCTAAAACGCCGGTCATGCCAGAATGCGTAAAGGTGGAATCTCCAATAACGGCAACAGCAGGATATAACCCGGCATCCGCAGCGCCTTTCGCCATGGAAATGGATGCGCCCATGTCAACACAGGTGCTGATTGCATTAAATGGCGGAAGTGCACCGAGGGTATAACACCCAATATCCCCGAAAACTTTGCAGTCCGGAAATTGTTTCTTTGCTTCGTTCAATGCTTCATAACTGTTGATATGCGGGCAGCCCTTGCATAGACGCGGTGGGCGTATTTTCATGAGTTCCGAAGCGGATAAAAGATCGGGTGTTGGCAATCCGCAGGCTATGGCAACAAAACGCGGATTCAGCTCACCAGTGCGAGGAAGTGCGCCCGATAAGCGGCCTAAAATCTTTGCGTTCCCCAAAGGCCCAAGCAGCTGGGTTTCAATAAATGGCATGCCTTCCTCAACAACAAGAATTTTATCGCATTCCTGCATTAGCCGAGCAAGCTTTTTGTCCGGTAACGGATAGTGCGAAATTTTCAAAACGGGATGCGGGCATTTGCCGTTATAGGCCTCTTGCACGTAGTTATACGCAATGCTGCTTGTAAGAATGCCTAACTTATGGTCGGGACCATCTTCATAGCGGTTCCATGGCGATTCATTGCTGAGGCGTAAAAATTCGGCCTGCTTCTCGCAGTGGCGCTGATAATTTTTCTTTGCAATCGCGGGAAGAAGAATAAAACGGCTTGGATTCTCGGGTAAATGCATGTCATTTTGTACATTGGCAGTACCCGCTAATTCAACATCAGCGCGAGAGTGTGAAAGACGTGTCGTAAGACGAAAAAGAATCGGCGTCTGCAGCTTTTCTGAAAGCTCAAAGGCGTATTGTGGCATATCGTAGGCTTCTTGCTGATTGGAAGGCTCCAAACACGGAATCATCGCAAATTGTGCGTAAAATCTGGAGTCTTGTTCATTTTGAGAGGAGTGCATTGACGGATCGTCAGCAGCAGCTACAATGAGGCCGCCATTTGTTCCGGTAATCGCGGAGTTTATAAAACCGTCGCCTGCGACATTCATGCCGACGTGTTTCATACAGACCATCGCACGCTTGCCGCTATAGGACATGCCAAGACCTTCTTCCATGGCAACTTTTTCATTGCAAGACCACTCGCGATGAATATTGCGCTGTATTGCTATTTCTGATTGGCTGACATATTCCATGATTTCAGTGGAGGGCGTTCCTGGATAGGCATAGCACGCGGACAATCCGGCATCGATGGCGCCCTGAGCTAATGCTTCATCACCTAATAATAATTTTTTGGACATTGATATTTCCTTTATTTTTTTGTTGCAAGAATAAAAATAAAAAGTAGCTGAAATTTATAGAAGAACAAAATTCACAATAGAAGTTATTGTGAATTTTGTTCGTTTATTATAAGAGTTTTATATGGGATGGAAGTTTTTTTTGCTCTAAGGGGCTGTTCAGAAATAACTTTTCCATTTGCCTAATTCTCGTGAATGCCTTTTGTGCCGTCAACCTCGTCACATACCTGAGGGTATGCTTCTCGTTGTCGGCCTCAAAATAAAATCACGATTTTTTCGGCAAATTGTCAAGTTCATTTTTTTACAGCCCCTAAGAAAAAACAACGCGACTCTATTTCAGCGTTTTTTCAAAAACAGAATCTTTTGGAATTCCATTTTTGAGTGCAATATTGTACCATTTTTTAGCTTCATCGAGTCTGGCCGGATTATCGGTGGCGGCAAGTACTGCGAGGTTAAATGGCGCATTGGGGTCTTTGGGGTCTAACTTATAAGCTTTCTTGAATTGCTGTTCCGCGGCATCTTTCCAGTTCAGCTGAATGAGAGCTTCGCCGAATTGTCGTGCTAATACTGGGCTGTCTGGTTTTAGAGCACTTGCGCGAGCTAAGTATGAAACGGCCCATTCCGGTTGTTCGAGATTGGCCATTGCATAACCGAGTGCGTAGAGCGTATCCATGTCATCGGTATCAAGGCGGAATGCCTTCTTCAGATATTTTACGGTGTCTTTGTAGTTGCTGTTATTAATGGCAAGCAGCCCCATGCGTTTCATGGCAAGACGATTTTCCGGTTGGATTTCCAAGACTTTGCGGTAGTTTGCAATCGCGGCCTGTGTCTTGTCCTGTTTTTCTGCGTTCACTGCAGCATTCAGGAGGTCGTGAACTTCTTTTTCTTGCTTGCGAAGGATAGCGCTTTGCTCGGTGGTGGATGACGGAGCGATGGCGTTACCGGCGTTATTAAGAAGTTTCGGGCCTTGTGTTTCGGAATGAATCGTGATGGTCTTTTCTTCGTTCTTTAGTTTGATAAGAGCGATTTCAAGATCCTTGCGTTTGCTTTCTTCCTGGTCGAGTTTTGCATTGAGAGCAGAAATCTTTTGGATCAGTTCTTTTTCCTGAGTGCCGCTATTTTGGCTTTCTTTGTTTTGTAAAGACTCAATCTGTCTGTTTTTCCGTTCCAGCTGCTCGTTCATCAGGCGGATGCGAGATTGTGAAGCCTGAAAATCGCCCTGCATTTGCTTGAGGTCATTCGCAATGCTCAGAAGATTCTTTTGGGTATCAGACAAATCTTTTTGAGTGTTGCTGCCAGCAGATAGTTTCGCTTTCGAAATTTTAAGATCTGTTTGGAGGAGGGCAATATTTTGTTTGCTTTTTTCTAAAAGAGCCTCTTGTTCATTCTTTTGCGATTCGGCATTTTGCACGCTTTTTTCAAGTTTGGCTGCTAAAGTATTTTTTGCTTCCAGATCTTCTTTGTATTTGGCGAGTATTTTATTTTGAGCAATAAGCTTTTGTTGTGTCTGCTGGAGCTCTGCTTGCAGCTCAGAAGACTGGGAGACTTTTTTGCCGGAACGTTCAGACAGGTTATTTAGTTGGGCGCTCAGCTCCTGATTGTTGTTGCTTAGGTTGTTGTATTTTCTTTTCCAACTCTGAAGTTGGGCATTGGCCGCCGCTAATTCGTCATTCTTGTTTTGAAGTATCTTTTGAGTAATCGAAAGCTTATCTGCTTGTTTTTCAATTTCACCGTTTTTACCTTCTAAATTTTTATCCTTATTCTGCATTAGATTTTCATAAGTGCCAAAATCTTTTTGGAGTTTCTTTATTTGAGTAATTTGGTCTTGCAATTTTGCATTAATTTCCTGTGCATTTTCTAATTCCTGACGACTCTTCAGCATGGTTTCTCGACTGCTGGTGACTTGTTTTTTGAGTTCTTTTAATTCGAGGGACTGGGCTTCTGATTTGGCTTTTAACTTTTTGAGCTCGATAGACCCCATTGCTGCCTGTAGGCTCTGTGCTTGACGATTATTGTCTTTGAGGTCTTCTTTCAATGCGGCTAACTTTTTCTGTAATTCAGAAACTTCGTCATCTTTGTTTTTAAGAGCTACTTGATTTTTCAGTTTTAATTCCCGCTCATTTTTCAGGTCGTTTTTCGTTTGCACTAACTGCTGCAGCAGCTGGGCGTTCTTTCCCTGTATTTCCGGAATGGCGGTTTTATCCAATAGAGTTTTTAATTTTTGGATTTCTTTTTCTTGATTTTGAATCGTGACTTTATTGCCATCTAGTTTGAATAAACGAAGGTTGGCAGTCTCTTCCGCTTCTTTTCGTTTCGCATTGGTTTCTTCCAGTTCACGTACGAGCTGATCCTGCGTGCCTTGGTGCTTTTCTTGCAGTTGGGCCTGCTGTTTGCTGGCAAGTGCGTTTATCGCTAATAGCTGTTCACGTGCTGTTTTAAGCTCTTTTGTTTTGCTTTCTAACTCGTCGTCATATTTTTTGCTGATTTCTTTATGGGCCTTGCTTATCGCTTTTTCAATATCTTGATTCCGGCCTTTTTCCGTGTCCGCTAATTCTTCTTTCAGGGCCGTGATTTCTTTTTGGGCCTTTTTCAATTCTTTGTTTATACTTAATAATTCTTTGTCTTTTAAGCCAGTCTGACCATTCTCTTTCATATTGGCTAGATCTTTAACGAATGAATTATTCTTTTTGTTTAATGCAGCAATTTGTTCGTCTTTGGATTTTATATCAGATTGTATTTGTGCGTTTTGTTTTTGTAGCTTGTTATAGTCTTGGATGGTTTTCTCTAATTTGCCCTGAATCGTTTCGACAAGTTTATCAGAGTTCATTTTTGCGTTGGCGGTATTTGCCTCGAGAACTTTTATCTGTCGTTCGAGATTGTCTGCTTTTTCAGAAGCAGCTTTTTCAGAAGCCATTGTTTTCGTTAATGCAACCTTGAGCTTCTGCTGCTGCTCAACTGCGGTTTTAATTTTGCGCTCTGCAACTGCGGTTGCTTCAGCTGTAATCTTTTTATATTCAGCTTCCGTCGTTTTGTTTGCCGATTCTTTCATAGAGACCGTCAGCGCCGCAACTTTTTCCTGAAGTTTTTCTTCCCGCTTTTGAGATGCCTGATATGCAAATTTTAATTTTGTGATCTCATCCGACAGAGTCGTATTTGCTTTTTCGCTCGCTTCTTGTTTTTGGGCGAGCTCTTTGTTTGCCTGAAGGGCAGCAAGAGATTCTTTTTGCATCTCTGTTTGGTCTTTTTTGTTCTTTGCCACGAGGACATCAAACGCATTTTTGATTTTCTTGCTTTCAATCAATTGTTTTTCCAGATCCGCGTTTTTATTAATCAGTTTTAAATTGTCGTCGCTGGAACGCGCAAATTTAGTGCGGAGCTCACGGAGTTGGTTGACTTCGTCATTCAGCTCTTTCTCTGCCTTCTTGCTGCGATTAAGATCTTCTTTCAAGTCCGCGATTGCGCGTTTGGCTTCTTTTAAATCGGATTGTAACTCATTGCTGTCCTTTCCTTGCTGCTTTAGACTGTTCTGCCATTCTTTTTGCTCTTTTTCAAGCGCGGCGAGGGCAGCGGCCTTTTTGTCTAATTTCTTTACTAATTTTTGGTTGTCGGACTGAAGATCTTCTACTTCATTCTTTACTTTTTTAAGATTATCTTTCTCGTTATCAATTTGCTTGCTTAATTCTTTGTTCTGCTTTTTGTAAAGCGAAACTTTCTCCGATAATTTGCCGATATCCGATTCCGATAACTGCCGTTTTAAATGATCAACATTGTCTTCAAGCTCTTTGACTTTGCTGTTCAAAAGCGTGACGTTTTGTTGCGCAGCAACCTTCTCTTTGCGTTCTTCATCTAATTCCATGTTGCTGGAAACACTGTTGGCGGACTCTTGTTGCGCACGCTTCATTGTCTCTTTGGAAATAAGAAGATTGTTGTTCAAAAGACGAATTTTCTCGGACATCTCCTGCATCGCGCGGGCTTGCTTTAACGCAAAGTCGGCAAGTTCTTCTTTACTCATCTTGCTGATCCGTCCCGTACTCTTTTCTTCTAATGCCGCAATTTTGTCTTTGCAATATTGAATACGAAAATTTAGTAAAGAGGAATTCCATTTTGGGTACTTAATCTTTACGGCTTCAAAAATATCTTTTGCTTCTTTATATAGTTGAACTGCAGCAAGAGCATTGTTGTCGGTCGCCTTGTCCGCATTGCCCATCTGAATGTAACCTTTCATCCACTCGGAACGCGCGGGGTCACGCGTTTGAGCAATCGATGGTAGATCCATCAATATAATCACGCAACAAAATAAAATTTGTATCGTCCTGTGACAAAAAAAACTGAGACGTGCATTCGATAAATGAGGCTTCAAAAACATTTTTTCCCCTTAATAATTGTGCTTTTATTGTTGTTCTATATTATACGGTCTTGTTTTATTGAAAAATGCCGATTCTGTTTCTTATTATAAAATAATACGTTTTTACAAGATTGGGTGCTTGAACATCATTTTTTTTTCATATTTGGGTTGTCTTTTTAAAAAAAATGACTATATTTAGACTTGTCGTGTCATTTGACATGGAACCTGAGCAGCGGGGATGTGTACGAATCGGGTCAGATGGGGAACCAAGCAGCCCTAAGTGACTACCCGGGTGCCGGATTATTCTGTGGCAGATGGCACGACTTTTTTTTATTATTTCTTTCTTTGTTCTATTCCGGGAGTCTGTAATAATGTCGTATCAAGTTCTCGCACGTAAATGGCGCCCTCAAAAATTTTCGGAAGTTGTTGGACAAGACCATATCGGGCGGACTCTGAAAAATGCAATTATGCAAAACCGTATTGGGCATGCCTATTTGTTTATCGGCTCTCGCGGTATCGGCAAAACAACAACAGCACGAATCTTCGCAAAAGCACTTAATTGTACCCATAATGTGGACGGCGAGCCATGCTGTAAGTGCGAAAATTGCAAAGAAGTCGCCGATGGAACTTCCCTCGATGTTATCGAGATTGATGGTGCATCCCACAATAAGGTAGAGGATATTCGTGAAATTCGCGATAATGTGCAATACGCTCCGGTAAAAAGCAAATATAAAATCTATATTATTGATGAAGTGCATATGCTTACAACAGCCGCATGGAATGCATTGCTGAAAACACTGGAAGAACCGCCGGAACATGTGAAATTCCTCTTCGCAACAACAGAGCCACATAAGGTGCTTCCAACGATTATTTCACGATGCCAGCGCTTCGATTTGCGCCGAATCCCCGTTCCCTTGATTGCAAAGTGCCTGCGCGGTATCGCCGATGGCGAACATATCAATGTGGAAGAAACGGCGCTGACAGCGATCGCTAGAGCTGCAAATGGAGGAATGCGAGATGCACAGTCTATTTTCGATCAGATGATTTCTTTTTGCGGCGGAACCGATCCTTCTTCACGACCAATCACGGAACAAAATGTTATTGAAGTGTTCGGACTGGCTTCTAGTGAAGAACTCCGCCAAATAGCCGTCGCAATTTTTGCAAATGATCTCGATGGCGTTATGACGGTGATGCAAAATCTTGCGGATTCTGGTCTGGATTTGGAACGACTTTTCGAAGATTTGATCTATTTCGTGCGTAATCTGATGATTGCAGTAAGCTGTCACGATTCCAAACGATTCCTCGAAGTTAGCGAGATGGAATATAATGAAATGATGCGCATGGGACAGTCCTTGGATCCGCAACTGATTCAGCGCGTGCTGCAGGGACTCGTAACCCAGGAATGGGCCTTCCGATCCGCACTGAATAAGCGAGTTTTCCTCGAAGTCGTTCTTGCTCGCGTGATGCGTGAAGCACACAGCGTGCAAATAAATGAGGTGATGCAGCATCTGAATGTAATTAGCGGTTTGCTCCCGAAAGAAAAAATGCCCGCACCGCGCCCTCCTTTTGTCGTAAAAAATAATGCAAAGGCTGTGCTAACTGCGTCGAATATAGAGGAACTGTCAACTCCAGAAGAGGTGGTTCCAAAAGAGGATACGCCGGAAGCCGAAGTTCCGGAAGATGAAGTCTCGGAACCCGAAGTCTCGGAAGAGGATACCCCGGAAGAGGAAGTCTCAGAACCCGAAGTCTCGGAAGAGGATACCCCGGAAGAGGAAGTCTCAGAACCCGAAGTCTCGGAAGAGGATACCCCGGAAGATGAAGTCTTAGAACCCGAAGTCTCGGAAGAGGATACCCCGGAAGAAGAAGTTGCAGAACCCGAAGCCTCAGAAGAGGATACCCCGGAAGAAGAAGTCTCAGAAGCCGAAGTCTCAGAAGAGGATACGCTGGAAGAAGAAGTTTCAGAACCCGAAGTCTCAGAAGAGGATACGCTGGAAGAGGAAGAATCGGATTGTGAATCGGAACTGGGGGAACGTTTTGTTGTTTCAGAGTTTTCTTCGGCGAAAGATTGTCAGAAAGCCTTAATTGAAGAATTAAAAAAGCGTGGTGAAATAGGTGTGAAGTTAGCTGAAATAGTAAGTGGGCTGGCCCCGCAAGATTGTGCAAATCACGTTTTAACGCTGTATTATGATAAAAAAGAAATAACCGAATGGAATTTGCGGGCATTGAAGGATACAGACAATTCCAAGATGATCCAGAATGCATTTCGTAGTTTGATAGATTTAGGGGCTGTGGTTATAAAGCGCAATCCATTTGTTGAGAAAGAGGAGCATCCTGGGTTTCGTCATGTGATTGGTGATGAGCAGAATGCATTGCAGGATTATCCGCTGGTAAAAACTTTCAATCGTCTGATGAATACAAAGATTGTTGATGTTGTTGTTCGTGAAGATCCAAAGGCACCTCAAAATATTTCAGAGTAAGTTATGAATCCATTACCGGAAGCGTTGGAAAATTTAATTGATATGTTCGGGCGTTTGCCTGGTATCGGGCACCGAACGGCGTACCGTCTTGTTATCTCGATGCTGGAATGGCCGGAAACGGCGTTGCAGAAATTTGGTCAGGATATTCAGGATTTGCGGAAGAAAATTCACCCGTGCGCGCAGTGCGGAAATTATTGTGAAGAAGAATATTGTGCTATTTGTCGTGATCCGAAAAGGCAGTCAACGAGCATTTGCGTAGTGGAAACGGCATCGCAGATTTCAGTGATTGAGAGCTCTGGCGTTTTTCGGGGGCTTTATCATGTTTTAGGCGGAAAGCTTTCGCCGCTAAGCGGAAAAGGCCCTGGAGATTTGCGGATATCAGAATTGCGCGAGCGTTTGGAAAAGGGCGGGGTCGAAGAATTGATTATTGCTACTAGCCCGGATGTGGAGGGGGAAGCTACAGCCCATTTTCTGGCGGATGAATTCGGAATGCTGCCCATTTTGATCACAAGAATTGCGTCGGGAATCCCGGTGGGGGCAGATTTGAATTATGCCGATGCCGCAACCATATCAATGGCCATGGGTGGTCGTCGAAATATGAAAGAAGATCCCTCAAAAAAAGAAGGCTTTTTCAAGTAGCAAAACGCCGTTGCCAGAATTTGCAAAAAAATATAATTGTATTATACTTATAAAATAGTTTGTAGTTTTTTATTTTGATTATAAAGATTCAGGTTAAAATAGATATGAAGAATAGTTCGATGCATGAAAGAAGAGTGGTCGTTACCGGAACAGGGGCGATCTCACCGCTGGGATGTTCTGTAAAGGAATCCTGGACAGGACTCTTAGCTGGAAAATCAGGAATTGCGCGTGTTACACATTTTCCCGTTGAGGAGTATCGCTGTCAGATCGCCGGCGAAGTAAAAAATTTTAATATCCTTGATTATTTAACGCCGAAAGAAGCAAGTCGTCAGGATAAATTTTGTCATTTTGCCGTGGCTGCTGCAGCGGAAGCGATTGCTCAGGCGGGGCTGGAAAACACGGCAAATTATGATCCGTGGCGCTGCGGTGTCTTGGTGTCTTCGGGTATTGGAGGAATTGAAACAACCTGCCGCGAATCGAAAATTCTTGAGGAACGTGGTCCGCGTCGCGTGTCACCCCTGACAATTCCAATGATGATTGCGGATATGGCCTCTGGAGTTTTAAGCATCCGTTATAATTTTCGCGGGCCGAATTTCGGTATCGTGAGCGCGTGTGCTAGCTCAGCGCATTCCATCGGCGAATCAAGCTGGATTATAAAGCGCGGTGATGCCGATATAATGCTGACCGGCGGAACAGAATGCGGTATCGTTCCGCTGAGTATGGCTGGATTTAGCCAAATGCGGGCTTTGAGCTCACGTAATGATGATCCCGAACATGCGAGCCGGCCCTTTGATGCGGAACGTGATGGGTTTGTTCCCGCCGAGGGCGCGGGCGTGCTTGTCTTAGAAGAATTGGAACACGCTTTGGCACGCGGGGCAAAACCTCTGGCAGAAATTATCGGCTATGGAGCCAGCGGAGATGCGAGCCATATTACCGCACCGCGGGCGGATGGATCGGGTGCCGCAGCGGCAATCCGGAGCGCTCTCGGGCATGCCGGCATCGCCGTTGAAGAAGTCGATTATGTAAATGCACATGGGACATCAACCCCAATGAACGACTTGGTGGAAACAAAATGCCTCAAGCTTGTTTTTGGAGATTATGCGCCAAAGCTGGCAATCAGTAGTACAAAATCGATGACAGGGCATATGCTTGGTGCTTCTGGTGGATTTGAATCCATTGTTTGTGTGCAGAGTTTGTTAGAGGATCGTGTCCCAGGTACCATGAATTTAGAGCATGCGGATCCGGAATGCGATTTGAATTATATTGCAAATAGTAGCTGCGATATGCCTGTTGGTGTCGCACTAAATATCAGTTTGGGATTTGGTGGTCATAATGCAGCCATATTATTTAAGAAATATGAGTAAACCGGCAGTCCTTTCTTGGTAGAAAATATTTTATGTCACATCAAAATACAGAGACAAAAGTGGGCACCATGATTCATTCTTCATCAGAGGAGGAAGAATTGGGCGAAAATAGTTCGTTAGAGCCTCCGGGTGCTACAAAAGAAACGCCGCGTCGCGCAAATAAAATTTTTTTTGCGCCAGTCCATTTTTTGGGCTGGAGACAGAGAATGGCGGTTCATTTTCGAAAAAGCTGGTATCTTTATGTATTTTTTCTGCTGACTTGGATTTGTAGCAGCCTGTTTATTTATTTTGCGCCGCATAAATCGGTCCGTTTGCTGAACGAAATGTGGAAATTGCGCTACACGCTGCACGCAGATTATAATTATGATTATTCGGATTCTGAATTATTTCAGGAAAAATGCGCCCAGGCGGCTGCAAGCCAGCCGAGAGTCTTTTTTATCGACCACCAAATCAATGAACAAAATCGAAAAAATGTCCGGGCGCGCCTCGATGAACTTTTTAAAGATAATGACGGAATCTTTTCTCATCCGTCTGAATCCAGTCGCGCACTTTCTAAATTATTAAAAGAACCACAGGCCGTTACCTCGCTGACCGGAATGGTGGATGATGTGCTATCGACAGGCATTATTGCTGCAAAAGAAAAAGCAACGATAAGCGAAGAAAAGAACGCAAAAGACAGTATCCTAATTATTAGCGATACGAATAGCGTCTATACCTATAAAATGGATATCCCCTCATCAAAAGAGGCCGTAAAACAGGTCTCTGAAAAATTTGCAAAGCAATTCGAGGTCTCTTCGATATTACTGACAGATTTTTTAGACGGCGTCTTTTCGGAAAATTTAATTTTTGATGAAGCGCGAACTCAGAATAACCGCGAATTGGCTGCGAAGCAGGTGCAAATGCCAAAACAATATAAGAAGAGAGGCAGTACGGTCGTGGAGCTTACTCAAAATGAGCTTGAACGCCTGCAGGCTTATGCTTCTCGAAAAAGCATGAATACACGGCCTTGGCTCGAACGCCTCGCGGACTTTCTTGATATCCATAATATGCTGCGTGTTTTATTGATCGGGCTGCTGCTTTTTGTGTATGGCGTTATCCTGTTTCGAGCGCATGCGCTAAGCACTGACCGAATGCAGCATGTAACATTATGTACCCTGGCAATTAATTTGCACTGCCTTTTTATTTTTTTGGGCTGCGTGCTACATAGCCGTTTCAATCAGCCACTGCTGCTCCTGCTGCCGTTTTTGCCCGTTGCTTTAATGCCGGCAATGATCTCCAGCCTCTTGGGCGGCCGGACGGCAATTTGTACGATTTTGCTGATCGTTATTTTGCTCCCGCTGCAAGTGCAGGTTGCAAGCTGTAGCTTCGAACTGTTCTACTTAACGCTGTTTATTGGAATTATTGGCTTGCTGTGCTTCCAAAAAGCCAGCTATCGCATGGATTATATTTTTGGCGGCGTGATTATGAGCGTCAGTATTGCGCTAGCATCCGTATACTTGGGTTGCGCAGTCGGTATGCCCTGGGGTGCTATTCAAGGACAAATTCTGAGTATCGTGGGCTATTCCTTTGTTAATGGCGTTATTATTGCTTTCGGCTGTCTTCTTTTTCTGCCGCTGTTGGAAGTATGTTTTGGGCTGGCAACATCGACTACATTGATGGAGTTGTGTGATGTTAGCCACCCGCTTCTGCTGCGTTTGCAGCGCGAAGCGCCTGGAACATATCAGCATAGCTCTAATGTGGCAATTCTCGCATCGGCTGCAGCCCAGGAAATTCATGCAAATGCTACTCTTACCCGCGCTTTCGCATTTTATCACGATATCGGCAAATTGTATAACCCCCAAAATTTTGCGGAAAATATGCATGGCGGATGCAATTTATATGACGCATTGACGCCGGAAGAAGGTAGCCAGATGGTGCGCGAACATGTGACTTACGGATTGGAATTGGCATATAAATATCATATGAGACGGCCGATTTATCCGGCCATTGAACGGCATCACGGCAGCAGTATTATGCGTGTCTTTTATGAAAAAGCAAAGAAGGATGCTGAAAAACGGCATTTGCCAATGCCGGATGAAAGTAAATTCCGGTATCCATATCCGCTTCCGATAAAGAAAGAAGTCGTGATTTTAAGCTTGGCAGATGCGTGTGAGGCCGCTGTTCGTTCCATGTTTACGTGCTGTTCGGATTATAAGGCAATGGCGGAAAAAATTATTTCGACAGTCTATCCGGCCATTGAACAAGGAGAGAAAAACCAGGCAGAATTAACGAAAAAATGCATGGAATCAACGGGCTCTTCTAAAGATTCGATCATTCGAGAAGAGGATATCCGTAAAATGCTTGATAAAATTTTTACGGATAAATGGCTGGATGGTCAACTTAATGAGGCGGAAATCACCCTGCATGAACTGCAAGAAGTAAAAATGAGCTTTTTGAAAAATTTCAGGGATATGTATCATACAAGACCCCAGTACCCGGAATCGACATCATCTTCAAAGACGGATGAAAAAATGGATGCAGTACCCCGTGGAAAACAAAGGGCCGATTAGGAACGAAATAAATCATAATGAATATCGTATTAAGTAAATCACGTCAATGTAAGGCAGTCCGGCCCCGAAATGCTTTTATGCAAATTTTGCAAAAAACGCTGGTGTTGACCGGCTTTTCGAATGATTCCGGCATTATGGAGGTTGTTTTTCTCGATAAAAACAAGATGATAAAACTGAATGGTCTCCATTTACATCATCAGGGTGTCACGGATGTGATAACGTACGATTTGCGTGATAAACAGGAAAATTGGATACCGGCCGAAGAGCAGACGCAGGGCTCAATCTATATTTGTCCAGAAGTGGCTCGGGAAGCAGCCGAAAAATATAACAGCAGCTTTTCCCGAGAGATCGTGCTATACGCTGTTCATGGCCTACTTCATCTGGCCGGTGAAGATGACCTCGATGATGCCGCGCGAAAATCAATGCGCGCGGCAGAAAAACGGGTTATGGAAGAATTGGACACGCAATTTGATTTGGAACAATTTTATCAGCAAATTTAATTTTTTGTGCCGGGTGGCACAATGATATGAACCCTAATTGTAAGGAGTGTATGAGTACTCAGTTGTTATTATTAATGGGCGCTTTAATCAGTAGTGCGATAGTTGCCTTTTTAGGCTCAGCAGCACTGATTTTGGAGTCATTCTCGAAAGCAAAATTACGTAAATTACGCGAAACATCGCGACAATTGGGTGATATTATTGAGACTGACATTCAGCGGGCGGATCATTTGCGTGTGGTAGGCCATATGCTTTTAGCAGTATTTTTTACTCTGGCAGTGTGCTTCTTTTGGAATTGGCATAACCAGAATATTGTCTCTAGTAGTGCTTTTTGGGGCATTGTTGTTTTCGTGGCACTGGTTGTGTTGCTGCTAATTCAGGTATGCAGCTGTTTTATCGGGTTAATCAAAAGCGCAAAAATGATGCACCAGTATTTGTTCTTTTGCAAGATCTGTTCCTTTCCGATCGCACCGCTCATTCTGTTGTTGTCTTGGCTGATTCGTAAATATAAAATGCAGTACCATCAGCAAAATGAAGAAGTGCGTGTAACCGCTGAAGATGAAATCTTGTCTCTGGTGGAAGACACCCAGGATGATGCCCATAATCAAAATAATAGCGATGGACTGGAAAATGACGAAAAACGAATGCTGAATGGCGTGATCCAACTGGATAAAACATTCGTTCATGAAATTATGACGCCGCGCGTGGATATTGACGCATGCTCGGAAAATAGCAATATCGAAGAAATTAAAAGCGCTATTATTGCCTGCGGCCATAGCCGCCTGCCGATTTATCGCGATAGCATCGATAAAATTATCGGGATTATCTTTGCCAAAGATTTGCTGGATAAAAACTTCGTGGCAAAAGCAGCCTCACTGTTGGAACTCACCCATGAGCCCGTTTTTATCCCAGAAAGTAAAAATGTCGGCGATCTGATGGATGAATTTCGTAATACGCATAACCATCTGGCTATTGTGCTGGACGAATATGGCGGAACTGCGGGGATCGTTACTTTGGAAGACATCCTGGAAGAAATCGTGGGCGAAATACAGGATGAGTATGATAAGGAAGAAGATCCTGAAAAAGAGTATGCCCTGGACGCAGAAGGCTGTCTTGTCGCAGATGGGCGTACGACTATTTGCGATATTAATAAAGTTTTTGATTTGGATATCTCGGAAGAACAGGGCTATGACACTCTTGCGGGTTATATTATGGCGTATGAAGGGAAAATCCCTGAAAAAGGCGCACATATTATGACGGAAAATTTAATTATTGATATCTTGCAGGCGGATAAGCGTCGCATTTTTTCATTAAAAGTAAAGAAACGCAACGAAAAAGAGGATTAAAAAAGAAATGAATTGTAGTTTTATGGTTATTTTGTTAGGGGATGTTTTATGACTTGTTCGGTATGGCTGGTAGTGATTATATTAGGTATGCTTGTAGCAGAACGAGTTACGTCGATTGTTGCAACAAAAAATCCGGTTTGCCAAGAATGGATTCGTAAGATGCCGTTTTTGCACCCGAATGGCATCTCACTGATTCGAATGCCAATGGGGGTCGTTACGGTGGTACTCCTTGCAATGGGGGATTTGAAAATAGCAATCTTGTGGTTCGGATTTTGGATGATTTCTGATTTAACCGACGGTACAATCGCCCGTAATTGTAATCTAAAAACGAAAATGGGAGAATGGCTCGACCCGCTGAGCGATAAGTTCATGTATTTTCCGGTGCTGCTATTTTTTGCTCTAAATAAAGATTTGGCTGTGTCTTTGCCACTTTGGTGCGTTCTTGCTTTTATTGTGGTAGATACGGTTGGACAGTTCTCCCGACTTTTTGCAAAAAAGAAGGCCGCAAATCTTTTCGGAAAAGCTAAAACGGCACTTGTAACGATCCTGCTGGCTACGATTGCTTTTGCGCATATGTCCGATGTTGACGCGACGTTATTAAGACAGCCTATGGTCACTTTTATGGCCTATAGTTGTTTGATTCTCGCGTTCCTGTCTTTCTACTGTAAAATTATTCCGGATGAGTGGTATGCAAATACATTCACGCTGGCGAACTTTCTCTGTGGCTGCTGCGGTATTTATCTTGTTTTTCGGCATCGGTATGTAGCATCTTTTGTGATGATCTTTATCGGGCAGTTTTTTGATCTTTTTGATGGGCGCCTGGCGCGTAAATTCGGCTCCACAAAACGCGGTGCTTTTTTTGATGATATCGCGGATGCAACAAGTTTTGGACTCGCAACTGGATATCTGATTTTTCAGGCGCTGGCTTTTGACGAAGAGGTGATTACCATTTGGATTGCAATCCTGATTACGTTTTTCTATGTCGGCTGTCTCTTGTATCGACTCTATCGATTTTTGAAACCTACAAAAAAATTGCCGCCTGGAATCTTTCAGGGACTCCCGTCTCCGGCAGCAGCGCTGCTGGCGGGCTCTACCGTGCTCGCATGTCTGCAATTTCAAAATAATATGAGCGGCATTATTTCCGCAATTGTTGTGATTGTTGGTTCTTTGCTGATG
>Ga0172377_10002972_pt1 | contig 17370 bp, 16 predicted proteins | sample Pumphouse3metaG_FD_119749 | JGI IMG/M metagenome (GOLD analysis project Ga0172377, IMG submission 119749) | Leachate microbial communities from a municipal landfill in Southern Ontario, Canada - Pumphouse #3 metaG | ecosystem: Engineered > Solid waste > Landfill > Unclassified | place: Canada...
AAACAATAATTACCTTTTTTGAAGTTCCTGGATTAATAATAAAATTAACAGTTGTATTATAAACTGATTTTATACTTTCTGGTGTTATTGTTTCTTCTGGTTTTCCTTGACAGTAAATTTTTCCATTTTTGCTTAGAAGAAAACAATAGTCAAAATACGAAAGGACAAGATTTAAATCATGCATAATACAGAATATTGTTTTATTTTCATTTTTAATTAAATCTCTTAAAATTTTAAGTAGTAATTGTGTATGATTAATATCAAGATTATTAAAAGGTTCATCCAAAACAATTGTATCTGTATTTTGACAGATAGACCTAGCTAACAGTACCATCTGTTGCTGGCCAATCGAAAGTGAATTAATCATTTGATTCTGAAATTTAAGAGTATGGGTAAGCTTTAAAGCCTTTAAAACTTTGTTTTTATCATTTATTCTTTGGTTGTATTGACCCATTTGAACAATTTCAAAAACAGAAAAACCTTCAGGAAGATGATTTGTTTGATTTACTGTGCTAATTAAAGTTGCATTTTCATTTTGTTTAATTTCGGTAATATCTTTATTTTCTAAATAAAGAGTATAGGGCAAAGGTTTAAGATCTTTAACTAAGTATTTAACAAAAGTTGATTTACCACTTCCATTTGGACCAATTAAAGCTGAAAGTTGCCCTTTGGGAAGTTTTAATTCTAGGTCTTTTAAAACTACTTTTTCAGGATAACCTCCTGTGAAATTTACGGTCTTTATTGGATTATCCATTTCTTTTTCTCCTATAGGCAATACTAATAAAAAGTGTGGCTCCAAAGAAACTTGTTATGATTCCTACTGGAAGTTCCCCAGCTGGAAGGATAGTTCGGGAAAAAGTATCTGATATTAGCATTAAAAGGCCACCTGTTAAGGGAGCAAGAATCAATAATTGTTTATTATTAGGTCCATTTACAGTTCTAACCAAATGCGGAGCCATTAACCCTACAAAGCCAATTACCCCACAAAAACATACTGCTAAGGCAGTTGAGAGAGAAGAAAGTATAAGTAAAATTAGTTTTTCTTTTTTTACATTTACTCCAAGAGAAAGAGCGCTTTGCTCATCGAGAAGGAGAATATCAAGTTCTTTGTTTCTTTTATATATCAATAAAGTAGTTATGATAAAAAAAACTCCTACCAATAACATCTTTTCAGTAGTCATACTGGAAAAACTCCCCATTGACCAGAAAATAATCTTATCCCTTTGTCCTTTATTCAAATAGACAAAAAGATTTGTAAGACTGGAAAGAAGAAAATTCAAGGAAATACCAAAGAGAATAAGATTATCTTGGTTCCTCCTTGATATTAACAAAATCACAAAAGCCGCAAAAAGAGAACCTGAAAAGGCAGTTAAAGGAAGTGCTAATAAATTTTGAAGGGAAAAACCTAGAAGGCTAGCAAGTGAAATTGAAAAAGTTGCTCCACTGGAAATACCTAAAAGATAGGAATCAGCTAAGTCATTTTTAAAGATGGTTTGAAAAACGACACCAGCAACAGATAAAATAGCTCCAACAAAAATGGAACCCATAATTCTTGGAATCCTAATTTTTCTAAGAATAAAACTTTCCATTGTCCCTTCTTCAAACAATGAACTTATTTTAATGTTTACGCTTCCCATATTTAAAGCAATAAAAGTAAAAAGTATTAAAAGTAGGACTAAAAAAAGAGTTATTGTATTAAATTTGAACTTGTATTTTTTTAACATTCTTAAAAACTTTCCGGATGAAGAATTTTAGCTAAATCTAGAATGGCTTCAGAATTTCTAGGACTTTGACGTTCAAAGATATCACCTTCAACTGTGAAAATTTCTTCATTTTTGGATGCTGATAGATTTGAGTAAGGCTCTTGGTTTATAAATTTTTGTTTATCAGACTCAAAATTTGAAAATTCATAAGAAGGAAGAATAACCTTTTCAGGGTCTTGTTTTAAAAGAAATTCCCTGTTAATTGCCCAAGAAGTTGCATCCTCGGCAATATTTATTCCTCCAGCTAGATAAATTAGATCATTAATATAGGTATCTCCTGTTGCACAATAATCTCCCCAGTCTCCGAAACTGACGCAATAATAGCAGCTAACTTTTTCTAAGTTTTTAATTTTGCTTTGAGTTTCAGAAATTGAAGTTTTCATTTCTTTAATTATTTCTTGAGCTTTAAGATCCTGATTTACAAGAAAACCAACATCTTCAATCATTTGATAAGTCCCTTCAATTGAGCTTTCTTTGTTTATAACCACAACTTTTAGTCCAAGTTCTCTTAAAACTGAAACAGTTTGTTCTGTAACAATAGATCCGGCAATAATTAAATCTGGTTTTAAAGCAACAATATCTTCAATGCTAGGGTTTGTTAAATCCCCAATTGAAGGCTTGTCCAAACACTCTGTTGGGAAATTACAATAATTGCTTCTTGCCACAACCTTATCACCAGCATTAAGAGCATAAAGGGTTTCGGTTATGTTTGGTGTTAAGGAAATTATTCTTTCTGGATAAGACTCAAAAGTGGTTTTGTGAGAATAACTGTCATTATAAGTTAAATAATGAGTTTGAGTTTCGTCTATGCTTTGAGAAAAAGCACAGAAACAAATTAGTAAAACAAAAGAAAAAACTATTAGTTTTTTTTTCATTGTTTGCCTCCTGAAAAATTATTCGGGTATGAGGCTGCACACCCTAATCTGTACATCGCAGATTTCGATCAAATCGACAGGTTCTTTCAGAGTAGGTTTCCTGACTAAAAGGAATAATATCAAACACCTTCCCAGTAACCCAGTGGTATTTGTTTGACTTAACCTTAATTACAGTGGCGGGACCGTGCAGGATTTACACCTGCTTCCCCCGAAAAATTCGGCTGTTTTACACAGTTTCTCTGAATATAGCTGATTGTATTTGACTTCTTACTTGATGTCAAGTTGTGTTTTTATTTATAATAAAAATTATGAATGAAGTAATTGTTTATACAGATGGTGGATGTAGCGGAAATCCAGGACCGGGCGGTTGGGCCTTTGTTGTGGTTGATAAAAGTCAGGTTGTTTTCAAGTCTAGTGGAAATGAAAAAGCTACAACTAACAATAGGATGGAATTAACAGCAGTAATAAATGCGTTGAAATACGCTATTAATAAAGATGGTGAAAAAGTAATGCTTATTACAGACAGCCAATATGTTAAAAATGGAATTACAATGTGGATATTCAACTGGAAAAAAAATGGTTGGAGGACTGCAAATAAACAACCTGTAAAAAATCAAGATCTCTGGAAAGAACTTGATTTATGGACTGAAAAGACAAAAGTTCAGTGGTCTTGGGTCAAAGGTCATGCTGGGAATACTTATAATGAAATGTGTGATTCGATGGTAAGAATAGAAATGGATAAAATTATTAATGAATAAAAAGGTCAGGCTTACAGAGCTTTTTTTTGTATTCTTTAAAATTGGAATTATGACTTTTGGTGGTGGAATGGCAATGTTACCGATGCTTGAACATGAGATATGCGATAAGCGAGGGTGGGTGAGTTTAAAAGACGCCTTGGACTTTTATGCAATTAGTCAGTTTACCCCAGGAATAATAGCAGTAAATACAGCAACTTTTATAGGATACTCAAAAAGAGGAGTGCTTGGTGGAATAGCAGCTACTCTTGGAGTTGTTTTTCCTTCAATTATAATAATTACCATTCTGGGTACTATTATTCGAAAGTATCAAAATAATATTTATCTTATTAAAGCTTTTGCTGGAATAAGAATAGCCGTATGTGCTTTAATTTTAAAAGCAGTAATGAAATTAATCAAAAGTAATAAAATAAATTTTTTCTTTATAGTATTGATTTTCGGTTGTTTGTCATTAAAATTGCTTTTGAATATTAGCTCTACGATTTTAGTAATAATGGCTTTGGTAATTGGTCTAATTTTTCATTTCATTGTTGTAAAAAAAGAAGTTAAAGGGAAAAATACATGATTTATTTAACTTTATTTTGGGAATTCTTTAAAATAGGTCTTTTTGCTATTGGTGGAGGCCCAGCTACAGTTCCATTTTTAATAGATCTTAGCTTAAAATTTCCAAATTGGTTTTCTGTTAAAGAACTAGCAGATATGATAGCCGTAAGTCAATCAACCCCAGGACCAATAGGTATAAACATGGCTACTTATGTTGGAAATACAGTTGCCTCTGTTTTCGGAGGAGTTGTTGCAACGCTGGGAGAGATTTTACCTTCTTTAATAATAATAATGCTTATTTCAAGATTTTTGATTCGCTTTAAACAGGAATTAATTGTACAAAATGTATTACTTGTTATAAGACCGGTTGCTTTAGGTTTACTAACGTTTGCTTGGTTAAGTATAGCTAAAATTTCTTTATTTGAGGGTTCACAAATTCTTTGGATTAATTTTTTAGTTTTTATAGCATTGTTTATTCTTATATTAAAATTTAAGAATTGGCATCCACTAATCTGGATTTTTATCGGTGCTGCTGTTGGAATTTTCTTTCTCTAAATAATAGGATTCTATTCCCAGATAAGAAGTATCGTTTTGTGATAAAATGCTAAGGATTTCATCATTTATATAGCCCTTTTCATAAAATTCTTTAGCACGTAAGAAGAGCTCTTGGTTTTGGTTTTGGTCTTTCAAAACTTTTAAAATTATGCTAATTGCATCATCATCAAAAGCAGATAAATCAAGAATTTGATTTGCAATTTTAATTGCTTCTTCATAATTATTTTGATCTAAATTAATCTGGATTCTAGCCTTTAAAAATTTTAAAAAGTAGGGGTATTTTTGAAAAGCTAAAATAGCAAATTTGTCTGCTTCTTCATAATTTTTATCTTCAATTAGAAGTAGAAGTTTGTTGTAGAAAAGTTTTTCATTCTCAATTATCTCTAAAGTGTCTGTATATACACTAATAGCCTGTTTTAACTGACCTTGACTGAGTTTTGCCTCAGCCAAGTCAATCGATGCACTAGTTATTTGATTTTCATCTAGTAACGTTTTACATCCCAAACATAAAAAGAGAAAAAATATTAATATTAATAATTTAACCCAGTACTGTTTCTTCAATTTTTTTTACCTGAGATCTATATAAAGAAGTGATATTAGTTCCATAATCTGCCATTAATTGTATCATGTTTCTAGGGTTGTCAGCAGAATCAATACCATTTAACCGGTCACCTGCATCTCCAAGTCCTGGAAGTATATAGGCTTTTTCATTTAAAACTGGATCCATCCAAAGTGTATAAACATGGCAATTTTCTATACTTCTTATAATTCTAAGACTTCCCTTTAGTGCACTAATAACATTAATGAATTTTACTGATTTTGGTTTTATTCCAGAATCAGTTAAATATTTTATTATTGTGATAAGGGAACCACCTGTTGCATTCATTGGATCTGCAAAAATCAAATCCTTACCATCAAGTTCTTCAAGATTAAAAAAACTTCTATCAAGATCTAGATTATAAACCATATTTTTTTCATGTTTAGATTCATCTCTTTTTATTTTAAATAGTGCAAAAGGAGTAATAAAATTGTTGGATGAATAATCTTGAATTTCTTTACTTATAATCATAGAGGGAAGTAAAGCTCCACGAAGCATTACACACATAACAGTGTTTTTTGTCACTGAATCTACATCTGGTATTTTGTGAGCTGCGTAGTTTTGTACAGGAATATCTACTGGAGTAGGGGTTATTATACTGCGTTTTTTTGGAAGAGCAGCATTAGCAAAAACATGTGAAAACAAGAGCTCATAAGCCCTTTGTATATAATAAACAAATTCTTCATGGCTTGTTTTAGGGGAACGTAATTTTGCAATTAGTCTAGAGGCTTCACCATGTTGCTCTTGAGGAGTATCAAAAGAATAAACATGGATTCTTGGTTCTTTTGAGGCAACGTTTTCTAAGTATTTTCCAATTTCTGCAGCAGATTTTACAAGTTTTTCATTTCCATCAACTACTTTATTTACATCATTAAAGCTATTGATTTCAGTACAAGCCGAAAGTGAGTTTTTGTATAACTCATCAAGCTTAGAAATTGTATTTTTATCTGTTTGTGTTAGATAACCGTCTAAATCCGTTGCATTTAACGTAATTTTATTCATTTTATTCTCCAAAAATCTTAATTTACTCCGTTTATTTTATTGTAAACCTTGAAATTTTACAATTACTAGTTATATTCTATTGATAAATTAATAGATATTAAAGAGGATAATTTATGAATTTAGTATTTTTAGGCCCTCCCGGCGCTGGAAAGGGAACAATAGCTTCGCAAGCTAAAGATTATTATGGAATTTCCCATATTTCAACTGGTGATCTTTTCAGGAATGCGATAAAAAATGAAACAGAACTTGGGAAAAAGGTCAAGGCAATTCTTGCCAGTGGAGATCTTGTTCCTGATTCAGTTACCGTCGCTATGGTAGAAGAAAGGCTTAAGGAAGCTGACTGTAAAAAAGGCTTTATTCTTGATGGCTTTCCCCGGACAGTTGTACAAGCTGATTCTTTGAAAAAAATGGTTAACCTTGATGCTGTTATTAATTTTCAACTTGATAATAATATTGTAGTAAAAAGATTAAGTGGAAGAAGAATGTGTAAATCAACTGGTAAAATTTATCATTTGATTTATAATCCTCCTAAAGTTGAAGGCATTGATGATGAAACTGGAGAACCTTTGTATCAAAGACCTGATGACAAAGAAGATGCAATTAAAAATCGTCTTTCTGTTTACAAAGAATCAACTGAACCTTTGATTGATTATTACAAAAATGAAGGTTTAATTATTGATATTGATGCATCTGGAAGTCCAGAGGAAGTTTTTAGTATTTTAAAAAGTAAACTAAAATAAAACTTTTTTCTTAATGGATTTGGCACTTAGAAATTACGTTTTGATTTTTCGTTGAGAAAGGTTAAAAATTTAGAGATCTTTTGATTTAATTGATCCTTTTCTAATCGCCAAGTCCAGTTATGATCACTGCAAGTTGATGGAGTATTCATTCTAGCTTTGTCATCGAGTTTTAGTAAATCCTGAATTGGAATAATTGTGTATTTTGCATTTGAAGAGAATAGATCTAAAAGTATACAATCAAATATTTTATTTTCATTGGTATTATAGTATTTTAGAAGAAGATTTTTAAATTCTTCATCTTGGGTATTAAACCAACCGACTAAAGTTTGGTTATCATGAGTTCCAGTGTAAGCTACAGTATTATAAGGATAGTTCTTGGGTAAATAGTTATTACTTAGGTTAAATTTTCCGTTAATTTTTTCATAACCAAAAATCTGAATTCTCATCCCAGGATAATTGGTTTCTTTTAGAAGCTTTTCTACTTTATCCGTTATAAAACCTAAATCTTCAGCAATAATTTTTATATTTGGTATTTCTTTTTTTATTTGTTTAAATAATGAATATCCTGGTCCTTTTTCCCAAATCCCATCTACGGCATTTAAACTTCCTGCTTTTATGGACCAATAGGATTCAAAACCTCTAAAATGGTCAATTCTGAGAATATCGCAGGTTTTAGCCACCTCTGATATTCGCTTAATCCACCAAGAGTATTTGTTTTTTTTCATTTTTTCCCAATTATAAGTTGGATTACCCCATAGTTGTCCTGTTGGACAAAAACAATCAGGAGGGCAACCTGAAACAGTTGAGAAATTACCCTCAGAATCAAGATTGAATAAAGATGGGTTACTCCAAGTATCACAACTATCTGAAGAAACAAATATTGGAATATCTCCAATTATTTGGATTCCTTTATCATTTGCATATTTCTTTAATCTCATCCACTGAGAAAAGAAAAAATACTGTAAAACACACCAGATTTTCAGCTTGGTAGATTCTTGAGTTCTTAAAGTTTTTAAAGCATTTTCTTCTCTGTTGGCATACTTCTTATCCCAAACACTGAACCATCGCTGATCATTATATTTTCTACTCAATACCATGAACATTGAATAGTCATCAAGAAAAAATGAATTTATTTTTATGAATTCTTCAAAGTCTTTATTTTCTTTTTTTAAGAAATTTTCAGCGGCTTTAAAAAGAATAGGAATTTTCCAATTTATCAAAGTTCCAAAATTTATTTTTCCTTTATTAAAAATTGGCTTATTATTTAAATCTTTTTCGGAAATAAAGCTTTGCTCAATTAATAAATCCAGTGAGATTAGAAGTTCATTACCAGCAAAGGTGGATCTTGGGGCATAGGGTGAATCTCCATAACCAGTTGGACCTAAAGGTAAGGTTTGCCAAAATTTGGTATGAGTTTCAGCTAAAAAGTCTACAAACCTATAACTTTCTTTTCCCAGTTCTCCAATTCCATTATTTCCAGGAAGACTTGTAGGGTGAAGAAGAATTCCACTATACTTAATATTTTCCATAAAACCTCATTTTTGTAATATACTAAAAGCGGTTGACTTTACAAATTCAACTTTTGTATTGTAAACTCTCGAAGTAAACCGGTCAACTAAGAAGGAATAATTATGATGAATTTTGATACAGGAATAAGCAGTTTATATGTAAATCCACTTTTTCCCAAAGTAGGAGATAAAATTAAAATAAGTATTTTTGTTAATACAGAACTTAAAATAAAAAGAGCCGATTTTTGTTTTTTAGAAAATGGGTTTATTAACCATTTACCTATGAATAAAAATGAATCTTTCTATGAAATTGATTTTTTTATGAAAAAAGTGGATTTAAGATGGTATTTTAATTTTCAATATGAAGAAGATGAAAATATAAATACTGTCTATATAACAAGATTTGGAGTTCAAACCTTGCTTCCTGTTAATAATTGTGCCTTTTTATTAAAAAGTAATCTTGAAGAACCAGAGTGGGTAAGTTCAAGTACTTGTTATCAAGTATTTCCTGATAGATTTAAGAAAGGAGATGAGACAGTAGGTGCTAAGAATAATGAATATGAATTTGATGGTGGAAGAGTAAAAGTTATGAACTGGGAAGATCCACCTCTAAATTTTAAAGAAGGACATTGTCTTGATTTTTATAATGGAGACTTAAAAGGTATTGAAGATTCGATTGAACATTTTAAAGAACTTGGTATAAATGCAGTTTATTTGAACCCTATTGCAAGTTCTCTTACTACGCATCGCTATGATTGTATAGATTTTTTTAATGTAGATGAAAAGCTAGGTGGAAATGAAGCCTACAAACGAATGATTGAGACTCTCCATAAAAATGGAATAAAAGTAATAACTGATATTTCAATAAACCATACAGGATCTCAAAATCCTTGGTTTTTGGATGCTAAGCAAAATGGAAAATTTAGCGAATTCTATTACAGGAAAGAAGATGGAAGTTATGAATTTTGGAATAATGTAAATACTCTTCCTCAATTAAATTATTCAAGTGATAAATTAAGAGATTTGATATATCGGGGAGAAAATTCTGTTATGAGAAAATTCTTAAAAAAGGATTTTGGACAAGATGGATGGAGATTAGATGTTGCAAATCAAGTAGGGGTTTTTAAAGAAGACAATTTTTGCAAAGAAGTTTGGTCTGAAGTTAGAGAAGCTGTAAGAGAAGAAAACAGCCAAACTTATTTAGTTGGGGAAGATTGGGAAGATAGCAGTGAATTTTTACAGGGAGATATTTGGGATGCTACTATGAACTATGTAGGTAGTGGCCGAATTATAAGAAGATGGGCCGGTGAAAGAGATTGTTTCCAAAGGTCATATGGAGAATTTGAACCTTCAAAAGAGAGGCCTTTTACTGGAAAAGAGTTATCAGATAATTTAGATCAAGTCTTTGATTCAATGTTACAACAGATGATTTATTTCCAGTTTAATTTAATTGATAGTCATGATACTTCAAGACTCCATAACAATCAAAAAATTTTTGATTTTAATATTTATAGTGGATGTATAATGTTGCTTTATTTGATTCCAGGAATGCCAAGTGTATATTATGGGGATGAGATAGGGCTAGAGGGAAAAGTTGATAGTATCGAAAATTCTCGTTATCCAATGGTTTGGGATAAAAATAAATGGAACAAAGATTTTTATATACTTTATAAAAATTTGGGAAAACTAAGAAACGAAAATAAAAACTTATTTTCGTTTGGTCAGTATAAAACACTTAATAATTCAGAAAATAGCATGACTTTTGCCCGATACAATAAAGAAAAAGCTATTGTTCTAATGTTGAATAGGAATAATAAAGAAAGTATAATCACCATAGATAGTTTTGTTAGTAATGCCTATTATGATTATTTTACCGGCGAAAAAGGAAATTTAAAGGTTGTGCTTCCTCCAAAAACAAGTAAAATAATAGTAATAGACAAACCTTTTTTTAATTCAAAATAAAAGGACTTTTAGGAGGTGCAGAAATGAAAAAATCAGGTGCATTAATTGGTTGGACAGCTAGTGTTCTTTTGTTTTTAACCATTTTTTTCGGATTTGATGCGGTAGGAGTTTTAACTTCTGGAAGTGGACAAAATACCATGTTTGGAAAAATAGAAATTTCTTTGTTTCTTTCAGCCCTTCTTTTGGTCTTTTCTTCTTTATCCTTTGCTTCTAAAAAAGGGTTTGAAGGTTATTTAATGATTATTATTTCCCTTTTGGGTTTATTGTTTACAGACGTTTCATTGTTCGTTTTTTTTAGCCTTTCTTTTGTGGGAGGAATTTTTATTTGTATAGGTGGAAGCAAAGAGTTTCTTTCTCTAATTGCTAAAGAAAGGAAAATTCGCGAAGTGGAGGAATAATGAGTAACACTGTTATCACAAAAAAAGCTTTAGCTACAAGTCTAAAAGAACTCATGGTAGAACAAAGTTTTGAAAAAATTACAGTAGGGGATATTTGTGATAATTGTGGACTCAATCGTAAAACCTTCTATTATCATTTTCCGAATAAATTTGAATTGATGAATTGGATTTTCATTAGTGAATATACTAACGAACTTCAAAAGAATGATGCTGAAAATTTAAAAACCTTTTTTGCAGTTTCCTTTAGGTATTTTTATAAAAATAGAGTTTTCTACTCAAATGCTCTTAGATTTGATGGTCAGAATTCTCTTTTTGATTTTTTAAGTGAGAACTTAAAGCCTTTGATTTTGGAATACATTGCTGAAAGTTTTAATGAAAGAGAACATAAGGCCTTTCTGGCAGATATTATAACAGATGTTATTATACTATCTATAAAAAAATGGTTGTGTACTGACAAAGAACAAATGAATGCTGACGAATTTATTGAATTTACAAATAAAATAATGGACGATCTTGACATTATTGTTGGTTAGTGCTTTCCTTTTTTAATATCTCTAAGAGAGTATTCTTGTTGGAATTAGAAAAAGTGTGGAAACAAAAATCAGTGTTTTTTGATCCAATAAGGACTTCATTATTAGAAATTTGCAAAATTGTATTGTTGTTACTAATTATTTTGTTTACTTCTTGAAAATCTTCAAATAAATCAACCAAAATCATTGGGTAATCCAATTGATTTCTTGTTCTAAGAACTTCTTGATAAACTTTTTCATTAGGTTGTTTGTTGATTAAAAAGGTAAATAAAATTCCATTTTTAGAATTCCTTTTCATTATTTTATCAACATTATTAAAGTCCATTTCTTGTGAATAAGTTCCAAGAAGAAGTTTTTTTTCTTTTAGTTTGTTAAAAATTTCTAAACTAAAATTATCATCTGAATCAAGAAGAAGAAAACAGTTAGTTGGTGAGGATGAAGAGATTTCTTCACAAAAAGAGGTTTTTGCTTTTATAACAAAACAAGCTCTTGGAAATTCTCCTGCCAATTTCATGGCTCTTTCAAGGCTTAAATTGGAATTTGTATTAATTAAAAAACTGTTTATTCCTAATTCTTTTCCTTGGCTTATAATATATTCTTCATTTGTTAAAGTTGTATTTTCGTCTGTATCTAACAAAAGCATCCAAGGAATGTTAATCTTAAGTTCTTCAGTTTTTTTTCTTATGATATTTGCATTATAGGTCCAACTGTCATAGCCAAGATTAATAAAAAAATCAAGAACTCGGGCTTGATCAGTTTCTTTTGTTAACTTCTTAATAAGTTCAAAATAATTAGAATTATCATTTTTCAAAGCTGTTTGTATTAAATCCAAATAGTATTTTTGAAAACGTCCAGTGGAAAAGGTTCTTCCATAATCGATTAATTGTCTAAGTGAACGGTTGGTATCTAGATTAACTTTATTTAATCTATTTTTTACTATGTTTTGTATGGTGGTATGCATTAAAGTTTCTTTTCTCATATTTTTATATAATAAACTTAGCAATAAAAAATGCAATGGTTAAAAAAAAATTATTGTTTACAAATGTAACATTTTTTACCTTTTGTCTAAAAATTTCCCTTTAATTTTTTTTTGGTTATAGTTTTAAGTTTTTTTGTAAATTAATATATTTATATAAATTGATTTAGAGAGGGAAAAAATGGCAAATGAATTTACAAACACATTGAAGGCCTACGGAATAAAGAAAGTTATTCCTTATCTTCAGAAAGATCCTGAAAAGAATATTATGAAGGTGCTTGAATGGTTACAAAAACATGATAAGAAAGGAGTAATTAAATCACAGACTGAAGTAATTAGTTCTTACTTAAGTGATCCAGACAATAACTGGTATAAATTGATTATGAGTCTTTTTCATGATATTGATAGTGAAATAATCAAAACTGCTTTTACAAATTTTGTAGTTAATGCATCTTTCTTAGGTGCTCAAAAACAAGTTGAGAATTCAAATAAATACAATTGTAATGTACCTTGGGCAATTCTTATGGATCCAACCAGTGCTTGTAACCTACATTGTATTGGGTGTTGGGCTGCTGATTATGGTAATAAGTTAAATATGGATTATGATTGCTTAAATAAAATCATTGAACAGGGAACTAAACTTGGTACCTATATGTATATCTATTCAGGTGGAGAGCCACTAGTTAGAAAGGCCGACATAATTCGTTTGTGTGAAGCTCATCCAGACTGTGAATTTTTGGCATTTACTAATGGAACCTTGATTGATGAGAAATTTGCAGATGATATGTTAAGGGTAAAAAACTTTATTCCTGCAATAAGCATTGAGGGTTATGAAGAGTCTACTGATTTCAGAAGAGGAAAGGGAACTTTTAAAGCAGTTATGAATGCTATGGAGATTTTAAAGGCTAAAAAACTTCCATTTGGTGCATCCTTGTGCTATACAAAGAAAAATGCAGATGTAATTGGTAGTGAGGAATACTTTGATTTCCTTATTGGAAAAGGTGCAAAGTTTGCTTGGATTTTTACCTATATGCCAGTTGGTGTGAATGCAGTACCTGATCTTATGGCAACTGCAGAACAAAGACAAGAGATGTATTATAAGGTAAGGGGTTATCGAAAGACCAAACCAATTTTTACTATGGACTTCTGGAATGATGGAGAATTTGTAAATGGGTGTATTGCTGGAGGACGTAGATATCTTCATATAAATGCAGGTGGAGATATTGAGCCTTGTGCTTTTATACATTATAGCGATACAAACATTCATGAACATACGCTTCTTGAAGCTTATCAGAATCCACTCTTCATGGCTTATAGAAAAGGTCAACCTTTCAGTGATAACTACCTAAGACCTTGTCCTCTATTGGATAATTATGGAGCTTTAGCCAAAATGGTTGATGAAAGCGGGGCAAAGTCTACTGATTTTGAATTTCCGGAAGATGTACATAATCTTTGTGATAAGTGCAAAAAGGCTTCAGAAAATTGGAAAGTAGTAGCTGATGAACTTTGGGAAAAGTATCCTCATCATCAGAGCCATCCAAACAGAAAATAGATTTTTTTATTCTAAATTTAACATTATAATTTTTATGGTTTGAATCTGTCCTCAGGGGCAGGTTCTTTTTTTTTATAAATAATTCTTTACTGATTTGGAAATTAATATTGACAAATTTAGTAAACCGTATTATCTTGTTAATAGCAACTATTGCTAGTAACAAACGATAAAAAAGGATTGATAATGTTAGATTTATGTGGATTAAGAAAATTGATTTGTGATATTAACGAAACTGAAAATCACATGAAAAGAGAACTGGGACTTACAGTAAATGAAGCCTCTATTTTATGTGTTCTTAGTGATGGAGTTCATAAAAATACTCAAATCGCAAAAAAAATGAACCTTTCTGTTTCAAGGGTAAGTCGGTTGACTTCAGCAGTTGAAAAAAAAGGATTTGTGTTGAGAGAAGTAGAAGATGCCGATAAAAGAGGTATTTGTTTTTACTTAACAGATAAAGGAGATACAGCTTTATATGAATTAAATAATTGTAAAAGTTGTTTACCCTCTTATATTGAGAAAGCCATAAAAGAAGGAGTTGAGACTAATGAGTAAAACTTACGTAATTGTTGGTGGCGTAGCCGGCGGTGCCGGAACTGCAGCCAGATTAAGAAGATTGGATGAAGATGCAAACATTATTATGTTTGAAAAGGGACCATATGTTAGTTTTGCAAACTGCGGGCTTCCTTATTATGCAGGCGGTGTTATTAAAGATAGAGAAAAACTTTTTGTAACTTCTGAAGAAACTTTTACAGGACCATTTAGGACTGATTTAAGAACAAATACCGAAGTTGTTTCTTTTGATAATGAAAAGAAAGAAGTAATCGCTATTAATCGTTTGACAGGAAAAGAAGAAAAAGTAAACTATGATGCAATGGTTTTATCTACAGGTAGTAAGGCTTTTGTTCCACCTATAAAAGGTATAAAAAATGATAAAATTCTTACTGTAAGAAATGTTGAAGATATCGATAAAGTTGTTTTAGCAATGGATGGAGCAGAAAAAGCTGTTGTAGTTGGTGGTGGTTTTATTGGAATAGAAATGGCTGAAAATCTTATAGAAAGAGGACTTGATGTTTCCTTGGTTGAAGCTGCAAGTCAAGTTATGCTTAATCTTGATCCTGATATGGCAAGTTCAGTTCATAGAACTTTACACGATAATAACGTTCATTTGTACATAAATAAACCTTTAAAGGGATTTAAGGAAGTTGATGGAAAACTTGAAGTTCAATTACCAGAAGAAGTAATAGAAGATGTTGATTTTGTTATTTTGAGCATTGGGGTAAAACCTGATACAGAATTTGCAGGAAAATGTGGTGTTAATTTGGGAAAAAGAGGCCATATTGTTGTAGATGAAAGATTTCAAACTAATTTAAAAGATATCTACGCAATTGGTGATGCTATAGAATATAAAGAAGTTGCAATCGCTTTAGCAGGTCCTGCCAACAAACAGGCTAGGCTAGTTGCTGATGCCATTGTTACTGGTAAATGTAGAACTTATCCTGGAACAAAGGGAACTTGTATTGCTAAAGTATTTGATTTGAATACAGGAAGTGTGGGAGTCAATGAAAGAGCTTTAGAAAATATGAAAGTTGATTATAAAGTTGCTGTTACTCATGCCACAGACCATGCAGGTTACTATCCTGGGAGTCTTCCCGTTTCTATAAAAGTTCTTTATGAAGCCAAGACTGGAAAAATTTTAGGTGGACAAGCTGTTGGATACAGAAGTATTGATAAAAAAATTGATGTAATTTCTGCCTTGATGGGTATGGGAGGAACAATTTTTGATATGGCTGAATTTGAGCAATCTTATGCACCACCTTTTAATAGTTCCAAAGATTTAATAAACATGCTTGGTTTTATTGCTGAAAATGATATAGATGGTTTGGCTCATACAATTGATTACAGGCAAACGGAAGAAATGATTTCTAACGGAGCTTTGTTAATTGATGTTAGATCAGATGATGAGTATCAACTAGGAACAATTGAGAATGCTATGCATTTGGTCCATGGTGAAATAAGAGACCATTTAGATGAAATTCCAAAAGATAAAGATATTATCCTAATGTGTTCTATGGGTCTAAGGGGTTATATAGCAGAAAGAATTTTAGTTCAACATGGTTTTAGTAGAGTTTTCAATTTAACAGGTGGATATAAAACTTGGCATTCTATGATTTTAGATCGTGAACTTTTGAAGATGAAAGATGAAAAGGTAATTAAAATGGATAAACATGATAACAGCAATAGTAAACTAACTGAAACAGCAAAACTAGTTGTGGATGCCTGTGGATTACAATGTCCTGGTCCGATTGTGAAACTTAAAAATGAGATTGACAATTTAAAAGATGGGGAATTACTAAAAATTAGTGCAACTGACCCTGGCTTTTCTAGAGATGTAGTTTCTTGGTGTAAATTAACGGGTAACAAATTGATTTCTTCTTCTCGAGAAAAAGGTGTAAGCGAAGCTTTAATCGAAAAGGGTACAAAGGATTTGAATAATAGCATGACAGTAAATAAAAATGGAGCTTCTTTAATAGTTTTCTCAAATGATTTTGATAAAGCTTTAGCTTCTTTAGTTTTGGCTAATGGAGCCGCTGCCAGTGGAAAGAAAGTCACCATGTTCTTTACTTTCTGGGGACTATCCGTTTTGAGAAAAAAGCCTGACCACAAGGTTAAAAAAGACTTCATGGGAAAGATGTTTGGCGCTATGTTACCAAAGAATATGAATGATTTGAAACTGAGTCATATGAATTTTTCTGGAATGGGACCAAAAATGATGAAATCCAGAATGAAAAAGAAAAATGTGGATCAACTAGAAGTAATGTTCAAAACAGCACAAGAAAATGGGGTTCGCCTTGTCGCCTGTCAAATGTCTATGGATATTATGGGAATTACTGCTGAAGAACTTGTTGATGGTGCTGAAATTGGTGGAGTTGCAACCTACATGGATGCTGCTAGTGATTGTGATGTAAATCTTTTTGTTTAGAAATTACTACTTTAAATAAAAGGTTAAATATTAGGTCAAAACTTATGGTTTTATAACTATTCGTTTTGGCCTTTTTTTATGAACCTAGTATCCCAAATTTGTAAACTTAAAACAATAGATAATATCAAGTTCTCAAAGCCATAGATTTTAGACGTCTACAATATTCGCTTTAATTCTGATTATGTATCAGATAAGTTGGAAAAGTTCGGGGTATCATGGGTTACTTTGCCAAATAACTTGGGCTTGAAAAGCATCTGAAGAGAGTCCTTTGCAGGGATAATGCAAAGGTTATAATCATTATGGGTGGAATATTTCATTTACACAGAAAAGGTATTTTTTTGGTGTTGTGATTGGGAGGAATGTTTTAATTCCAACTTTCTGTATCTATTGAAAGCAAGCAAAAAGAGGGCAAGTTTCTTCAACTGGAATAAGGTGCAAGCCTTGATATTCACGAACCCAAGCACCTTTGTAAAATCTGTAGAGATTACAACAAAAGAATCTAGCTAGATGAAAAAAATGGGTAAAAATATAAGTAAATTGGAATTCATCTAGGGGTGGATTCCTTTATATTTCCAACATTATCCTCGTATTAAAGAATACTTCAAAAAAACAAACTAATAGTAAAAATAAGCC
>Ga0172377_10002975_pt1 | contig 17366 bp, 15 predicted proteins | sample Pumphouse3metaG_FD_119749 | JGI IMG/M metagenome (GOLD analysis project Ga0172377, IMG submission 119749) | Leachate microbial communities from a municipal landfill in Southern Ontario, Canada - Pumphouse #3 metaG | ecosystem: Engineered > Solid waste > Landfill > Unclassified | place: Canada...
ATTTTAATTAAAATCGAAGAAGGGAAGAAGAATAGAAAAAGAATAGATTATAAATAATTTTTATTCCGGTATTTAATATAAATATAGTGGAACTGTTCTTATATCTTAGACAATTAAAGGTAAATATGATAAAATTTTTTCAACATAATGTCTTTATAGATAGTTAAAGAAACCAAGGAGTAGAATAATGAATGACGGAGAGTTTGTAAAAGAAATAGCATCAAAAGATGAAGCATTTTCCAGATGGTATACTGATGTAGTTAAAAAAGCTGATTTAGCTGATTATACCATGGTAAAAGGCTGTATGGTAATTAAGCCTTATGGCTATTCTTTATGGGAAAATATGAAACAATGTCTGGATGATAAAATTAAGGCAACAGGACATAAAAATGCCTATTTTCCACTATTTATCCCCGAGAGTCTTTTGGTGAGAGAGGCAGAGCATGTAGAGGGATTCGCACCTGAAGTAGCATGGGTTACCCATGGAGGGGAACAGAAGCTGGAGGAAAGACTGGCAGTCAGACCAACTTCTGAAGCAATAATTGGCAGCTTATATTCCAAGTGGGTTCATTCCTGGCGTGATCTACCCATTTTAATAAACCAATGGGCAAATATTGTTCGCTGGGAAAAGGTTACCCGGCCATTTTTAAGAACAACAGAATTTTTATGGCAGGAAGGTCATACTGCGCACAAAAATGAACAGGAAGCAGAAGAAGAAACTTTAAAAATTCTTTTAGAAGTTTATAAAGAATATATCGAAAAAGATTTGGCAATCCCGGTACTTGTTGGTAAAAAGAGTAACAATGAAAAATTTGCCGGTGCCGTACATACATATACCCTGGAAGCACTAATGGGAGATGGAAAAATTTTACAAGCGGGCACTTCACATAACCTGGGTCAGAATTTTGCCAGGGCTTTTGATATTCGTTTTCTGGATGAAAATCAGGAAGAGCAGTATGCCTGGACAACTTCCTGGGGTACATCAACCAGGCTGGTCGGTGGAATAATTATGGTTCACGGAGACGAACGTGGTCTAAAGTTACCCCCAAAAGTTGCCCCGATACAGGTTGTTATAGTTCCCATTCTTTTTGATAAGACAAAAGAAGAAGTGTTAAATAAAGCCAGGGAATTAGAAAGAATATTATCAGATAAATTCAGGGTTGAGCTTGATGATCGTGATGAATACACTCCTGGTTGGAAATTTAATGAGTGGGAGATGAAAGGCGTCCCGGTTCGTTTGGAAATAGGGCCTCGTGATATGGCCCAAAACCAGGTTATGGCAGTCAGAAGGGACAAAGGCAACAAAACAGTAGTTAAGGAAAGTGAACTTATTACAACTTTAAGCAAATGGATGGAAGATATTCAAAATAATTTATATCTAACTGCTAAAACCCGGCTACAGGAAAATATAAGGTTTACTGACAATTATAATGATTTTAAAGATATTATTGAAGAACAAAAAGGTTTTATTAAAACGTACTGGTGTGGTAATCCTGAATGTGAAGATAGTATTAAAAAAGATACAAAAGCCACTATTCGCTGTCTTGCAGAAGAATCTGATAAAAAAGGAAAGTGTATTTACTGTGGAAAGGATTCTTCTTTTCCGGTGTATTTTGGCAGAGCCTATTAATACCATATGATAAGAATATGATCTATTCTTATGATGAGTAAATAAAATTATATCAATTAAAAATGATATATAAATATAAAGGAGGATACAAATGGAAAAAGAATTAGTTGGTCATGTAATTGATTACTTTGCAAAGATTGGTGTAGCTGCAATTGAAATTGAATCAGGGGAAATCAGAATCGGAGATACCCTGCAATTCAGGGGTCATACGACAGATTTCACACAGGAAATTGAATCAATGCAAATTGAAAATGAACAGATTGACAGAGCTATTGCCGGTGATTCAGTCGGTATTAAAGTTGAAGAAAGAGTAAGAGGTGGAGATGAAGTATACAAGGTTTTAGATTAAGCTGATTGAGAAGACCAATATATTTCATCTCCAATTTTATATTGTAATATTTACTGCATAGAATTATAGAAAGCAGTTTTATTGTTTGGTTTATATAAATTCAGTATATTAATAAAAAACCCAACTATTTTGATTTTTCCTTATTTTTTGGCGTAGATTTTTGCTGTTTGTTATAAATATCTAAAAATGGTTTGATAAACTCCATTGGGAATGGAAATACAGTTGTGGTATTCTTATCTGCTGCAATAATTCCCAGTGTTTGTAAGTAACGTAATTGCAGAGCCAGCGGTTGGGAGCTCATTTTTTCTGCTGCTTGAACCAGTTTTTCCGATGCCTGGAATTCACCTTCAGCATGAATGACCTTTGCCCTTCTTTCTCTTTCAGCTTCAGCCTGTTTAGCCATTGCCCGTCGCATGTTTTCCGGTAATTCTACATCCTTGGTTTCTACCGTACTAACTTTTATTCCCCAGGGATCAGTCTGTTCATCTACGATTTGTTGTAATGTTTGATTAATTTTTTCTCTTTGGGATAGAAAGGTATCCAGGTCCCTTTCTCCCAAAACGCTTCTGAGTGTTGTTTGTGCTATCTGAGAAGTAGCAGTAATGTAATTTTCAACTGAAATGATTGCTTTAACCGGATCAACCACTCGAAAATAAATAACGGCATTAACCTTAATCGGAACTGTATCACTGGTGATAACTTCCTGAGCAGGTACATCCATATTGATAGTTCTCAAGCTTACTTTTACCATGCGGTCAACAATCGGAATTAGGATAATAATACCCGGTCCTTTTGCACCTACTACTCTTCCTAAACGAAAAACTACTCCTCTTTCATATTCATTTACTATTTTAATTGCCTGGGATAAAATAATAATTAGTACAATCAATATGCCCAGATAAAGGCTCGAAGAGGCAATTATATCCATTTTAATCCTCCTTGTTTATAGTTTTATTAACTGTCAGATGCAAGCCTTCTACAGATGTTACAAAAATCTGTTCTCCTCTTTTTATTTCAATACCCTCAAGTGCAGTAGCCTGCCAGATTTCTCCGTTAACAAATACCTGTCCATCAGGGTTTAAATTAGTTCTTGCTGTTCCTGTCATACCAACCATGCTCTCTTTTCCGGAAATAGGCTTTTTCCATTGTATTTTTATACCTTTAGTGACAGCAAATATAAAAAACAGTCCGGTCATAAGCATCATGGTAATAATAACACTTGATGAAATCTGTAAAAATGGAGCCATATCTTTTGTTAACATGAAGGAACCCAGTGTCAATGATGCTATGCCTCCTATAGTAAGTAACCCGAAAGTGGGAGTATATATTTCAAAGAGGAACAGAATTATGCCTGTTATAATAAGAATTATACCGGCTAAATTAATGGGAATCATCTGAAAAGCTACAAAGGCCAGGATTAGACATATCCCACCGAAGATACCAGGGAACAAAGCCCCCGGATTACTGAATTCCCCTAAAATTCCATAGATTCCTAAAAACAGAAGAATATAGGCAATATTAGGGTTGGTGAGGGAGTGCAGGAATAAATCTTTAACAGACATTTTATATTCAATAATCTCTTTACCAGCAGTGTTCAGTTTAAATTCCCCTGAAACAGTATTCACTTTAACCCCATCTAACATAAAGATTAAATCATCTATGTTGTTGGCAATAAATTCAATAATATTATTTTCAATTGCCTCTTCCTCGGTAATAGAAATGCTTTCTCTTACAAATTTCTCGGCAATATCCTCATTTCTGTTTCTGTTTCTGGCAATTGTCTTTATATAGGCAGCTGCATCATTAACGATTTTTGATTGCATCTCTTCATCTATTTGCCCTTCACCCATGGCAACAGGATGGGCGGCACCAATATTTGTTCCAGGAGCCATAGCTGCAATATTGGCTGACAATGTTATGAATGCACCTGCCGAGGCAGCTCTGGCTCCCTGTGGTGCAATGTAAATAATAACCGGCACCTGACTGTTGAGCATCTCTTTGATAATTCTGCGCATGGAATCATCAAGTCCCCCGGGAGTATCTATCTGGAAAATAATACATTCAGCCTGGCTGGTTTCAGCCTCTCTGATTCCGTCTATCATATATTGAGCGGTAATTGGATTAATAGCTCCTTCTATGCTGGAAACATAAATAGGTGCAGATGATTGGGCAAAAGAAAAATTTATATCCAACAAGATTATTAGCAGCAACAGCAGCAGAATGGGTAAATTGTTTTTTATGTTATTTAAAAATAACATATCTACCATTCCTTATTATCTGTGATAATATTATTATAGCATAATGACAATAATTTGATAAATTATTCATATAACTGGTATTGTAATAAATAGAGCCGGAGCCGGTAATACTATAAGACAAAAGGAGTATTATGGAAAAAAAAGAAAAAGAAGGAGTAATACTGGTAATTATATGCGTATTTATCCATGGAGCATCACCAATTCTTGGTAAGTATGGTGTCTCCCTGGTTCATCCTCTTTTTTTTGCAGCTTTGACTAACTTGATAGCGGCGGCTGGTTTAATTTTAATAATATTATACAGATCAGAATCAATAAAAAAACTTATAAACAGAAAGTATTTTCTTTCTCTATTATTGATTGCATTCTTTGGTACAACTATATCTAATATTTTATTTTTTTATGGTGTCAGGATAACTAGTGGAATAAACTCCTCAATTCTGTTACAGGTAGAGCCGATTTATGCTCTTTTTATAGGATATATTATATTAAAAGAAAAAGTAACATTCCGACAAATAATTGCCACTACAGTTATTATTTTTGGAACATTATTAATAATTTATCAGGGTACCTTTTCTTTAAATTGGGGAGACTTGCTGGTTATAGGTACACCATTATGCTATCAGATAGGTCATATTTTCAGTAAAAGATTATTGAATCAAAGAGAGTTAAGTCCACTTTTTATAGCAGCGGGCAGGACATTATATGGAGGCATTTTTTTGTTTATAATCAGTCAAGTATTCGGAGTCCAGGAGTATGAAAAGTTAAGAGAATTAAATATATTAGGTATTCTTGTCTTTTACGGTCTGGTAATCTATGGCCTTACCTATTATACTTTCTATGAATCCATCAAACGAATCAATCTTTCCAAGGCAACTGCAATTATCTCAGCATATCCGGCAGTATCCATATTACTGGCCTGGTTTTTATTGAAAGAGATTCCCGATTTTTATCAAATAAGTGGTTTTTTGATTATTTTAGCCGGAATTCTCTATTTGTCCAGCTTAAAAAGTGAATCACGTTTATGATTTTAGATTAAGATTAAGTAAAGAATTATAATATTTTTATCTTGAATAGCTGATATTGAAAAAAAATATTATAAGTGATAGTATTTAATTATAAATTTTCAACAAATTGCACTCAATAAAAAAATTCTGCTAAAAGATTATGAGAATTTTTCAAATTATTGATTTTTTATTTGAAAAATTTTTATAAATTAATTATATGCCCTGGTAAATAAATTAAATTTTATTTCCATTTTTTCATACAAAAGTTATATATAAAATGTGTCAAATTCGCATCTTATTAACAATCAGATAAATTAGGTTGGTTTGTAAGTTTTAAATATATTTCCCTGCATTTGTTCGATCATTATAGGCAATTTGTTTCTTATCAAAAATCAAACCCAAGAAAGAAAAATACTAATAAATTAAGGGGGGTGGTTGGTAAATAAAATAATTGGTTTGTTGTAAAATAATAGTAATTTTTAGTTTTAGGAGGATTAGAACATGAAAAAATTGGTAAATAATAAATTAATCTTTGGTTTAGCTCTATTAATATTGGTTTTTGTAAGTTTTAGTTGTATTGCCACAGCAAAGACTTTTAATTTTTATGTTGTGTCACATGGTGGTCCGGGAGATCCTTTCTGGGGAGTAGTTATGAAAGGAATGGAAGACGCCGCAGCTTTTATTACTGAAGGAACTGAGGATGAAATTAAGGCAACTTATTCAGGACCAGCAAAATATTCAGTAGAACAACTTGTTGATATGTTAAATAGTGCTATTGCTACAAAGCCGGATGGTATTGCCGTTACTATAACCGATCCTGATGCTTTAGACCAGCCACTCAGAAGAGCAATTGATATGGGTATCCCTGTTATTGCAATCAATGTTCCTGATTCAAGACCAGCTGATGAATCTATCCCTTATCTATTTTATATAGGAGGAGATGAATATCTTTCCGGAAAGCGAGCAGCTGAAAGAATATTAGAATATAAAAAACCTGAACGTGCTGTGGTAACCGTACATGAAATTGGTCATATGGGTTTGGAATTAAGAGCTCAGGGCTTCATAGAAGTTATGACAGAAGCTGGAGTTCCTGCGGAGAAATTGGCAACTTACTTAGACCCAACTCAGGCAATTGAAATATTAAAAGGATATTTTACCAGAAACCCGGAAACTGATGCTATTTTTACTCTGGGATCAATTGATAGTGCATATGTAATCGATTTTCTTAATGAAGAAGGTTTAGCTGGTAAAGTAACTCATGGTGGATTTGATGTTTCGGACGAAGTTGTAGAATCAATTCAAAAAGGGGATACTTTATTTACAATTTCCCAACAGCAGTATTTACAGGGTTATCTACCTGTTCATTTCTTCTATCTATTAAACAAGTATAATTTCTTACCTGCGAATGATGTTCTGACAGGTCCTGGTTTTGTAGATGCTGATAATGTTGAAAGCGTTGTAGAATTAGTAGAACAAAGATATTGGTAGTATATATTGTGTTTATCAATAATTAAAAAAATGGCAGGGAGTTGGTGAACGCTTCCTGCCATTTAAGCAAGTAAGAAAAGGAATAATATAAGTATCGATTTCAAGGAGCAAAATAATGAATGACGAGAAACATTTCACCTCATTTATAGTAAAATACTTTCGCCATCATCCTGAGTTCGGAGCCTTAGTTGGTTTAGTAATCGTTTTTATTGGATTTTCCTTGACTGCTACCAGATTTCTTACAATTGATTCATTTTCAGGAATTGTTACTATAGCTTCTGAATTGGGAATTGTAGCAGCTGGAGTGACCTTTTTAATGATTGCTGGTGAATTTGATCTTTCAGTTGGTTCAGTATTTGGTTTTTCTGCCATGTTATTTGCCGTCTCAGCTGCAAACGGCATTCCTTTACTGATAAGCTTGATTTTAGCTTTATTAGCAGCTGCAGGTATTGGTTTTTTGAATGGTTATATTACAGTTCATTTTCAAATACCTTCTTTTATTACTACTTTAGGTGCACAAATGTTATGGCGAGGAGTTTTATTGGCTATTACCGGAGGTTTTTCTGTTAGATATAGGGAAGAATCCACTGTACTTGCAGTATTAAATAGCAATCTATGGGGTGAATTCAGGACTTCAGCAATTTGGTTTTTTGCCATTATTCTTTTTTTGAATTTTGTTCTATTGCGAACCCAATATGGAAATGCAACCTATGCTACCGGTGGAAACAAAGAGGCTGCCCGAATTTTAGGAATTTCAGTTAACAAAGTAAAAATTATTAATTTTATTATATGTTCAGTTCTGGCAGGATTGGCAGGGTGTATTCAATTTGCCAGATTCGGGTCAGTTGATCCGGTAAGGGGGCAGGGCATGGAATTAGAAGCAATTGCAGCAGTAGTTGTTGGTGGAACTCTAATGACTGGGGGATATGGTAATTTAGTGGGAACATTATTAGGAGTATTGTTAATTGGAATGCTACGTTCTGGCTTAATAATGGCTGGAGCACCTGCATATTGGTATCAGGCATTTGTTGGATTGATTTTAATTATTGCAGTTATCCTGAATACAAATATTAAAAGGTGGTCATTAAAGTGAAAAATAATAGAAATTTAATTGAAATGAAGGAAATTTTTAAACATTTTGGAACAGTAACTGCACTAAAAAATGTAAATTTTAATGTACAGAATAATGAAATTGTAGGATTGGTTGGAGATAATGGAGCAGGAAAATCTACCTTAATAAAAATTTTAACCGGAGTTTTTCCTCCTGATAAAGGAGAAATACTATTTGAGGGAAAAAAAATAAACCTAAGTTCTCCTAAAATTGCCCGTGACTTAGGAATAGAAACTGTTCATCAAAATTTAGCTTTAATTGATTTGATGAGTATAGCTCGGAATTTTTTCCTGGGAAGGGAACCTGTAAAAAACCTGGGAGGAATAATTAATATTTTAGATAAAGATAAAATCGAGAATGTTACTGAGAAAGCATTGAAAGATATAGGTATTAATGTTCGGTCTATTGATGAAGAGGTTTCGGTTCTCTCAGGCGGGGAAAGGCAGTCAGTAGCTATTGGTCGCGCTATTCATTTTGGAGCTAAATTGTTAGTTTTGGATGAACCAACTGCAGCATTGTCAATTAAGGAATCGCAAAAAGTATTGGATTATGTGTTGGAAGCCAGGAATAGAGGATTATCAGTTATTTTTATTACTCATAATATATATCATGTTTATTCAGTAGCTGATAGGTTTACTATTTTGGAACACGGTGAGAAATTAGGGGATTTCAGAAAAGACGAAATATGTACAGAAGATTTAATTGAAGTAATCAGATGTGGTAAAAAAATTGAGAGGAAAGTAAATTAATTAGGATTCTTTAAAATACTTAAATTATAATCTGATGACCAGGCTTAGATCTTTTACAATTTTAAAATAAATACTATGTCTTTCATTTTTTTCTCAAAAAGCAAGAGTTTAGAACTAAACTTAAAAACCTAATATAGATTTTATTACTGGCTTACATTTTTTAGATACTTTCATGTAATATTAATACTCATAATATTCATGCTGAATGAATAGAGCCAATCTAAGAGAAAAAAGATGTAAACTCAAGTTAAATATTATTGAAAAATAAAATTATCCATGATAATATAAAAAAGTATTAGTGCAACCGATTGCATATTGTTTTGTGATGCCAATTTTAGTTTTATATATTTAGATAATATATTATGTTTTTGAAAGAAATGGTCCCTGGAATTAACTGAACCAGGGAAACTATACCAGGATTTTATAATTAAGATAAATTTATTTAAAAGGAATCAAAATATTTAAAAACTTAAGATATTTTTTGGATTGGAGGTTGGTTTAAAAATGGAAAAGGACCTTAATGTTGGAGTAATAGGCTTAGGTAGAATTGGGAAATTGCATGTGCATAATCTCTTTGCAGAGATTCCTGGAATTAAATTAACAGGAGTTTCAGATATTATTGAAGATTCTTTGGAAGAAATATCCAAAAAATATGATATTCCGATAGTAAAAAATGATTACCGTTATTTATTAGATAAGAAAGAAATTGATGCGGTAATAATATGTTCTTCTACAGATACCCACGCTCCCATTATGATTGAAGCAGCTCAGGCTGGAAAGCATATTTTTTGTGAAAAACCCATAGCCCTGGATTTAAAGGAAATAGACAGAGCATTAAGTGCTGTTAAGGCAGCAGGAGTTAAGTTACAGATTGGATTTAATCGCCGGTTTGATCCAAGTTTTATGAAGGCCAAAGAAATGGTACAAAGTGGGAAAATTGGCAAACCTCATATTGTGAAGATTACCAGCCGTGATCCTGCTCCACCTCCACTGGATTATATAAAAATCTCAGGAGGCATTTTTTTGGATATGACTATTCATGATTTTGATATGGTTCGTTATCTTCTTGATGAAGAAGTAAAGGCATTGATGGCAGTAGGAAATTGTCTGGTTGATCCTGATATCAGTAAATATAATGATATTGATACCGCAATCGTTACTTTTCAGTATAAAAACAGTGCCTGGGGTATAATTGACAACAGCCGGCAGGCAGTTTACGGGTATGACCAGAGAATAGAGATATTTGGATCAGGAGGATGTATACAGGTTGGAAATAAAATACCAACTGAAGTTTTATTATATGGGGAAGAATCTGCTATGAGTGATAAGCCAGTGTATTTCTTTTTAGAAAGATATAATGATGCATATATAAATGAGATGAAGCATTTTTCAGAATGTATTAAAAACAACATGAATCCCTCGGTAAATGGGTATGACGGGAAGATGGCAGTAGTGATGGGCTATGCTGCCAAGGAATCTTTTAAAAAAGGGAGATTTGTAGAAATAAATGATAGCCAATTTTAAACATAGGATAATTGTATTAAAAATCTTACAGTATGAGAGAGTAGTAAAATTATGAAAACAACAACTATAAGGGATGTCGCAAAAGCAGCCGGGGTTCACCCTTCAACTGTGTCGAGGGTTATAAACGGAAATACAAATATTAGCCAGGACACTGTTAATAAAGTATTAACAGTAATTAAAGAATTAAATTATGTTCCGAATGCCCTTGCCCGAGGGTTAAAAACTAATAAATTACATACATTTGGGATGTTAATTCCAGACATTGCCAATCCTTTTTTTGCCGGATTAGCCAGAGGAGTAGAAAATGCAGCTAATGAACATGGATATAATGTAATCTTATGTAATACAGACTACTCTCTTGAAAAAGAGATTACATATCTACGATTGTTAGAGGAAAGACGGGTAGAAGGATTGATTTTGGCTAATGCGAAATTCCAGTATAAAAGTATTATAGAATTGGAAAAAAGACGGTTACCTTATATGTTGCTTTCTAGAAACATTAAAGGATTACAAAAAAATTCAATTTCTATCGATAATATTGCCGGAGGATTTCTTGCTACCCAGTACCTTATACGTTTAGGTCATAAGAAGATTGGTCATATAGCAGGTCCCTATAATACAAATGCTACTATGGATAGGATAAAAGGATACAAGAAAGCATTGCAGTATTATGGTATTTCTTTTGATAAGCAATATTTAAGCAGAGGTGACTTTAAAAGTAGAGGGGGATACCACATAATGAATAACTATTTAAAATTTGATGATCCTCCCACTGCAATATTTACAGCGAATGATTTATTGGCAGTTGGTGTTTTAGAAGCCATTAAAGAAAAAGGATATAATGTACCTCATGACTTTTCAATTGTGGGGTTTGATGATATTCAATTGGCATCTCATCTTTCCCCCCCGCTTACCACCATTCGCCAGCCGATGCTGGATATGGGGTATTTAGCTATTATTAAGTTATTGGAAAGAATAGAGAAACAAATAAGTCATGAAAATATATTTCTAAAACCGGAATTAATTGAACGCAAATCTTGCAGTAAATATCAAAAGGTAAAATAAATTTATTAATTTATTGAAAATAGAAATTAATATTATAAGGAGATATAGAAATGGCAAGAAAAATGAAAACAGTTATTCTTGATGCTACCTGGGATCCAAAACCTGACTTTAAATTAGGGTCCAAAGATATAGAGGGTAAACTAACTTACCTGGGAAGCAAAGTATGGCGAAATCCACACTTGAGAATTGAAGAAAAAGATATTCCGAAGATTGGTCCTGATGATGTTTTAATTAAGGTAAAGGCATGTGGTATTTGTGGCAGTGATGTGCATATGGCACAACCTGATGAAGATGGATATATATGGTATCCGGGTCTCACTGCCTTCCCGGCTACTTTAGGACATGAATTTTCAGGTATTGTGGTAGAGGCAGGAGAAAATGCCTTTAATAAACGAACCGGAAAGAGATATGAAGAAGGGGAGGCTGTTACTGCTGAAGAAATGTTTTGGTGTGGAAGATGTCGTCCCTGTGTAGACGGTTATCCAAATCACTGTGAAAAATTAGAGGAGATTGGATTTAGCATTGATGGCGCATTTGCAGAATATGTAAAAGTTGACGCTAAATACACCTGGAGTTTAGAAGAACTCAGAGAAGTATATAAAGGTGACGATTTATTCTTAGCAGGAAGTGTGACAGAACCTACCTCTGTTGCTTACAATGCAGTAATTGAGCGAGGTAAAGGAATCAGACCTGGTGATAATGTAGTTGTTTTAGGCGGAGGGCCTATTGGACAGTCTGCTGTTGCAATATTAAAAAGAGCCGGAGCGGCCAGAGTTATTCTGTCTGAGCCATCTGAAGACAGGGCTAAATTAGGCAAAAAAATGGGTGCTGATTTTGTTATTAATCCAATAAAAGAAGATTTTACCCAGCGAGTTTTAGAAATTACAGGTGGATTAGGAGCTAAATTGTATTTAGAAGCCACCGGATTGCCGGATAAAGTATGGCCGGGAATAGAGCAATGTATATGGGAAGGAAAAATGGTTAACAGTACAGTGGTAATTGTAGCCCGTGCTGATAAAAAAATTCCTTTAACCGGTGAAGTATTCCAGGTAAGAAGGGCTGAAATTATTGGTGCCCAGGGACATTCAGGTCATGGAACATTCCCCAGGGTAATCAGTTCCATGGCAACAGGTATGGATATGACGCCACTGATTACTAAGACAATTAAACTGGAAGAAGTTCCGGATAATATTGTATTACTCAGAACCTGTAGAGAAGAATGCAAGATAACCTGTATCTTTGATTAATTTGTAGACAACAACCAAATAAAAAAAATTTATAAAAAAAGGAGAAAGTTATGGGAGAGAAATGGCTGACAACAGACTACCCCAATATATATTTTGAAAATACAAAGGTAGGACAGCTTAAGAAAAAACTTTTTGATGCCCCGATGAGTGAGATAGAGGAAATTTTAAAGGAATATGATATTCCCTCCTCTTCTGAATTGGGTAAAGCAGGAAGTTATATACAGAATACACCCCGAATGCATGTCATGGAAGATCGCAGAAAAGATGATATTGTCTTTGTTCCGGTTGGATGCACTGAATGTCACGGTGATTATGCCAATACAGGTTTGGATACCTTTATGGTTACCCAAATATGTGAAGCAATCAGAAGGCATTGCAAAAAAAAAGGTAATCCAGTAAGTCTGGCTATACCTCCAATAAATTATGGTGCCCATCCTTACCATCACTGTGGTATGGCCGGCACGGTAATTATGCCGGAAGATGTTGTCAGAGAGACAATGATTAATGTTATGCTCGGGCTTTGGAATGATGGATTTAGAAAACAGATATGGGTTAATAATCATGGGCAATTATGGGTATTGGAGTCTGCACTTCAGGAATTTTGCAAGCGGTATCAGTTGCCAGGAATATACAGGGTAATTGATTGGCATCGTGCAATCAGGGAATTTTTTATTCCGGTAGAGAGAGAAAATAGCATGTCTACCGATTTTGTACATGCTGATGAGTCAGAAGCTTCCGTAGGTTTGTTATTATTCCCGGAAATGCTGGATATGAAATATGCTGTTGATACTGAAGGTGAATCATTATTGCCCGGTGGACATTTTGATACCTCAGTAGATCCATTTCGCAGACCACAACAGTGGCAGCAGGGAGAAGGACAGTCTGCTATTGAAAGAGCAGCAGTCCCGGAAGGTGTAGTGGGTAAACCTACCAGGGCAACTGCCGATAAGGCAAAAAGGCCTATTGCAGCAATCTTAAAATATTTAACTCTAGTTCATGATGAAATACTGGAAACCTATCCATCCGGCAAACTTCCTCCGGTTGAAAAAATCAGCCTGAGAGATCCTAAGGAAATGGAACCATTCTTAAAAGAGCCTATGAGCAAGGGATGGAAGTCTGTCTTTGAACTACCCTATATTGGTCAGATTAATAGTTTATAGAAAAAAGTTTTCAGTTGTCAGTTTTTGGTTTTCAGTTAGAAATCATTTCGATTTAACCAAGATATAGGTAACATTTTACAAGATTGGAAGAGTGGAAGAATGCAATAATGTGAAAGTAAATAGTGTAATAGTAGAACACTGGAATATTGCATAAGATACTATTTTCTTGGGTATAATTGTATAAGATTGCTTCACTACCTTTGGTTGCAATGACAGAAAAGAAAATATCTTTTATAACGACAAAAAAGTATAATATAGATTTTAGAAATAGCTAAAGAGGATTTTTCTAAAAACTATGAACAAAGAACTGAAAACTACTCCACTAACAATTATGCAGGAATAAATAAGGGAGATGGTTAGGGTGAGGGGGAAGAAATAAAAGAAGGGTATCGGGTCACAATATAGTATCTAGTCCAATACAAAATAACATAAAAATTAAGACTTAAGATTAAAAAATTAATAAAGTTTATAATTATTTGTATAGTACAAATCGTTAGTATTGAATATTGCATATTTAGTGAAAAAGAATTAAAGTTTATTAATAAGGCACAAATATTTGTGCTTTATCTATATTGTTCGTTTCAGGAATATTTATTTTAATAAAAAGGATTTTATTATGAAAAAGAGTATTGTGGTTTCCACACAGAAAACAAGTTTTTCCGCCTTAGCTTTTAAAGAGGATTTAGAAAAAAATATTGAAAAAGTATTTTCACTTGGTTTTAACGGAGTTGAACTTGCCGTTAGGGATCCTAAGTATCTGGATGTTGAAAAAGTGATTAATATGGTTAATGAATCTAATTTAGAAGTTCCGGCTATTGGTACAGGTCAAGCCTGGGGAGAAGAAGGATTAAGTCTCTCAGATCCAAATGAAATAGTGAGAAAGGCTGCAATTGACAGAATTATAGAACAAATTAAATTTGCTTCTAATTTTAATGCTCAGGTTATTATTGGTTTGATCAGAGGAGTTATTAAAGAAGGGGTTTTTCGAGAAGAAACTGAAGAATGGACTATCGATAGTCTAAAGAAGTGCGCTGAATTTGGCTTGGAGAAAAAGATTAAATTAACCCTGGAACCTGTAAATCGATATGAAAGTAATTTTATTAATACACTGCAAGAAGGGATGGCATTTATCGATAAAATTGGTATGCCGAATGTAGGACTGCTGGCAGATACTTTTCATATGAATATTGAAGAAGTTTCCATTTATAAAAGTATTATTGAAGCAAAAGACTATATTACCCATGTACATTTTGCAGATAGCAATAGGTGGGCACCAGGGTATGGACATCTTGACTTCCAAAAAATAGTTGAAACATTAAAAGAAATAAACTACCAGGGATATGTTTCAGCAGAGATTCTTCCCCTGCCAGATCAGGATTCTGCTGCTGAAATGACTATAAAGACTTTAAATAGTGTAATTAAATAGTCTGGAAAGAATATAATATCAAAAATAATTTACGGACTTAAATAAAAAGCAAAAATTTGATTAAAAATATTTATACTGTTATGTCTCATTATAGTTGAATAATCTTTGCAAAATTACCAATAATTCAACATTTTATAGAATCATTTTAATCACCCTATCTATATATAACCATAACGAATATGGACATTTGTACAAATATATTTGACAAAAGCAGCTTGCTTTTTTTATAATTATAATATAGAAAGTGTTTCTATATTATAGAAATATAGGTAATAACATGGTCAAAGCAATTCCAAATTATCCAATTAAAGTATTAAGTAAGGCATTTGCTGTGCTTGATGTTTTGTTAGAACAAAAATCTCCTATGAGTATGAGCGAAATAAGTGAAAAATTGAACTTTTATCCCAGTACCGTTCATCGAATACTCGATACTTTAAAATATGGTGGATATGTGGAACAAAATCCAAATAATCTGAAATACCAATTAGGCTTGAAATTATTAGAGCTGGGAATGGCAAAAATCAATCAAATTGACCTGGTAAAAGAAGCAAGACCTTTTTTAAAAGAATTAGCAAAAAAATGTGATGAAACTGTTCATCTGGCAATATTAGAAGACAATAATGTAATTTATCTGGCAAAAGAAGAATCCTCACAAACTATAAGAATGATTTCTTATGTAGGCAAAAGGGCACCATTGCATTGTACCGGATTAGGTAAAGTTTTGCTGGCATATTTGCCCTTACGGGAAAGAGATAGAATTATTAATAAAATAGATCTTTTTCAGTTAACTAATAATACAATAACAGACATTAAAAGACTGGAAAAAGAGCTTAACATGATAGAGGAAAATGGCTTTGCTTTAGACTGTGAAGAGAATGAAAAGGATGTTCGTTGCATTGCTGCCCCTATCAAGGACTATAAGGGAAAAGTGGTTGCTGCAGTTAGCATATCAGGTCCTTCTTATCGTATAAACAATGAAAATGAAAAACATTTAATCGATGAACTTATTTCTACTTGTCATAAAATATCTGTTCGATTGGGATTTCAATCAAATAATTGATTTTAACCTTCTGGATTTAAGGTCTATAAATTATTAGATTTTAATTAGAGAATAGGAGGAGTCAAAAAATGAATGAAGTTCTTGAAAAGATTGGTGAACTTGGAATTGTACCTGTCATAAAAATAGATGATTCAAAAGATGCTTTACCTCTTGGAAAGGCTCTAGTCGAAGGAGACCTTCCTATTGCTGAAATTACCTTTAGAACAACTGCCGCCGAAGAATCCATTAAAACCTTAACTAATGAACTACCAGAAATGTTAGTGGGAGCGGGCACTGTTTTAACTATTGAGCAGGCCAAAAAAGCTATTGCCGCAGGTGCCCGTTTTATTGTGTCTCCCGGATTTAATAGTAAAATTGTTGACTATTGTTTAGAGAATAATATTGTTGTAACCCCGGGAGTTAACAGCCCTACACAGGTTGAATTGGCTTTAGAAAAAGGACTTGGAATAGTTAAATTTTTCCCGGCTGCAGCATCCGGAGGCCTGGCTTTTCTTAAGGCAATCTCTGCACCTTATTCTGATATAAAATTTATTCCAACTGGTGGAGTTAGTCCAATCAATTTACTCTCATACCTTTCACATCCAAGTGTATATGCATGTGGTGGTAGCTGGATGGTCAAATCCGATTTTATATCATCAGGAAATTTTCAGCAGATAACAGTTTTAGCAAAAGAAGCCGTCTCAATTATGCTGGGTTTTCAATTGGTTCATCTTGGTATTAACGAAAATAGTACCGAGGAGGCATTGAAATCAGCGAAACAGCTTTCCCGGGCTTTTAATTACCCTGTTAAAGAAGGAAATAGTTCTATCTTTGTTGGCGAAAGCTTTGAATTAATGAAAAAGAAATATCTGGGCAAACATGGCCATATTGCAATAGCGACTAACAACATACAAAGAGCCATTGCTTACCTAAGTAGAAAAGGAATAAATACTTTAAAAGAAACTACCAAAGAATCCGATGGAAAGCTTAAAGCTATTTACCTGAATTTAGATGTATCCGGTTTTGCTATTCATCTGATGCAAAAGTAATAGTCCAAAAGGAGGAAACGATGGATAAGTATATAACATTTGGGGAAATCATGCTTAGACTAAAACCCCCTCAGAATGAAAGGTTTTTTCAAAGCCCATTGCTGGAGGCTACATTTGGAGGAGGAGAGGCCAATGTTGCAGTTGGATTAGCCAGGTTAGGTCTCGATGTGTCTTATGTTTCTGTTATTCCTGATAATCCTATTGGTGAAGCTTGCCTAAGAGAGTTAAATAAACAAGGTGTTAATACTTCTTTTGTATTAAGGCAAG
>Ga0172377_10002976_pt1 | contig 17365 bp, 11 predicted proteins | sample Pumphouse3metaG_FD_119749 | JGI IMG/M metagenome (GOLD analysis project Ga0172377, IMG submission 119749) | Leachate microbial communities from a municipal landfill in Southern Ontario, Canada - Pumphouse #3 metaG | ecosystem: Engineered > Solid waste > Landfill > Unclassified | place: Canada...
CGCCACCGCCCACATCGTAGCCCCATTTGGAAGCATCCGGAAGTCCGGGCGTGCTGAACTCGTCGTTCCACACCATTTTCCAGTTCTGGGCGAAAGCCGCCCCTGCCGCCATAAGGAATATGGCGGTAATTTCACTTATCTTTCCCATAGTACCCTCTTTGTTTTAAGATTCGTCCTAAAAGATCATACGAACGCGCCTTTTTCTGAATTTCCAGTGATCGTTTGAACGGAACCGCGCTTTTTAATTTCAAAGTGCCTTCGGCCCCGTGATTCCAGCTATAGGCAGGAACCGTCAGCGTCTTTCCGCTTGTAAAGCGAACCGCGCGTTCCTTTGCGGAAGGGTTGTACGCCCAATAGACCCGCTCTCCATTCTTAAGAAACACGCCCGATGTCGGCAGGTCTCCGCGGATAGATGTGTCCAAGGCTCCGAGCGCACTCATAGAAAGAATGTGCGCATACAAATGCGCCTCGCTCTCTCCATCTTCTGGAGTGTATGTCGTTCCTTTGTACAAAGTCCATGCCGCGCCGGGATCCGTGAACGAGAGATATTCCCAGGCGATGTCCTTCCATTCATCCGGCGCGCCTCCATTTTCGGAAACCATTTCGGCGTAATTGCCTGCCGCGTATGCAGAATCCATATCAAGATAGAGCGATGCTCCCGTAAGGGGAAGCCAGTTGATGCCGTGAATCTTTTCCGGTGAAGCGCTGAACCAAGTCGCATGATCCACCTTACCGCCCCAGATCATACCGGCCGTGGTCTTGCCCCAGGACGCCGGGAAGTTTTCTCCCGTGACATCGAACCAATATTCACGCACAGCCTGAACTTCCGTAGCATAGAGGAACGTTCCCAGATTCCGCAGAGCGGTATCCCCGACGGCTTCGCCCCACATCGTGAGCCCGGCGGAAAAGTTCAGCGATTCCGAACTGGATTCCTGATTATTTCCATCGCCGAAATTCGCATGACCGGAAGCCCAGCTATGCCCTTCGTAAGGATCAAAGTTGCGCAGAAAAGGGCTGAAGTCATCGCCGCGTTCCGTATTCGCCACATCCTTCGCGACAAGGGCAACCATTCCTCCCCACGCATCCGGACGTCCCCAGTCAGGGACCATCCGCGCAACAGTCGCCGCTGCCATCAGGAAATACCCGTAATGGAAATGATGATCGTTCAATTCATCGCCGCTTCCGTAACTCGCCTTGAGCCCGATAAGGGAACCCCACAAAGGTTCATGAGCAAAGCATTCGTTCGTTTCCCCGGACGTATAAGTGAGCCAGTTTTCAAGCGTCGCGCGCAGCACTCCGAGAAATCTCGTTTTCAGCGTCTGGTTGCCGGAAGCATCCGCAAGCTGAGTGAGGATGGCGAGGCGACCGAGGTCTTTTCCGGTCCAATATGTGTCCGCATGGCGGCGCACAAGTTCCGCGTCCGTCTTATTTCCCCATGTCTGGAGAAGAGCTTTCATCGTTGCGCTGTCGTACTTTGAATCGGACGGTGCAGCGAAGGGAAGGATCGGGAAGAGCGCGGGCAAAGGAGTCTCCGTGCGGAAAGAAGTTACGGTGAGAAGTTTTATCTTCCCGCGCGGAGTTTCATAGGCGAGATCAGTCAAAGAAGCATCCGTAAGGCGGCGCCACTGGTGCGGATAAAGTCCGATCAGGGGAACGCGTTCTCCGCCTTCTTTGGCGACCGTGGAAAAAGAATATTCGGCGACGGAGTTCCCGGCCGTTGAATCATAGCTCCAGACGACGCGTGTATCCGTAATGAACGCATAAGCGTGAGCCTTGAAAAGGTTTAATGTACTTTGTTGCAAATCCGGAAGGACGGCAATCGAAAGGTAGCCCGCATTTCCGAGATCCGCAGACGCTTTTTTCCCGGAGACACTCCAAGAGCGTCCCGTGGGCGCATACGCGGCATAATGACGTTCACCGAGACTGAAAACCAGAGTGCTTCCGTCATTAGAATAGACAACCGGCGCTCCGGCAAATTTAAGTTCGACCGGTCCCGTTCTTTGAATAAACACGTAAGGGAACCCGTGGCCAAAGGTGGCAAGGAGCGAATCCCCGTAAAGGCTCGCCGTCACGCTCCAATCGGAAGCCGCGGCAAGTTTCGTCGCTGAATTTGTATGCGAAGGAATGCCCACGGAGATATCCCATGGTGTTCCGTAAGCGAAATAGGTACCGCCGATGCTAGCCGTTGCTGCATAACCGAGCACAAGGCCGGAAGAGTCCGCCTTCACGGACCAGGGATGCGGAAACATCGGATATGGGTGCGGGTGCGAAGCGGAGCGCTGGAACACGAGTGAAGAAGCCCAGTCATTCGTGGGAATCGCGCCTTTGAAAGCCGGGGTGACCGCCGGGCTGAGCCCCGCGCTGTCAGAATTCGTAGGATATATGAGCCCCGGGGGCAAGGCGTCCGAATAACTACCGGCGCCGACAGATACCACCGACGCAAAGATCTGAGACGTCGCCGCGAGGACGATTAACAAATTCTTCATAATTTGCCTCACCTGAACTGAGTGTAAGGAACCCCGTAAATGCGGATGTCATCCACCTGCAAATGAATTGTCTCGCCCGCTTTCGCCCATGTTCCAATCCCGATGAGCGAAACCGAGCCGGAAACCTGCGGCCATCGGACACTGTCCGCCGCAGCCGACGAAGTCGGAGGCGGAAGCAGACTGTCCCTGGGAATGACGATGCGAGTCCATTCGGAGGGCAGAAGGAACGTATACCCGAGATCCGCGCCCGATTCCTCCGGATAATTTGTATGAACATATTCCGAGGCGAAGAACAGGCGCACCTGTCCGCTGCCTCTGACGCGCAGGCTCACGGAATCCAGCGAAGAAAGATCGACGTTGCGCGCGCCGGAATCCGGTCCGAGCGCACAGGCGAGCGCCCCGTAAGGCGTCACTGGATTAGAATCCAGCGCGATCGAAATAGCGACGGACACGCCGTCATAAGCCCCGGTATCCGCTAAAGCGAGCGGGAAATCCGAGCTGACGCCAGCCGGAGCAAAGGAAGTGCCCTTGCCTTCCGTATAAAGATACCAGCTTCCGCCCGCACCCAGTGACGAAATGGCGAGCTTGCCGTTCCCTGCTTCAAAGTCATCCAGAAGCAAGCCCTCCGGTGCGTTCGCCGTGCGCATGACGGTATCCCCTGAAACGGCGACGGACGCGATGAGCGCAGATTCCCCGGCAGGGGCCAGGGTGCGGAAAATCGCGAAGTTTCCCTGCGGAATCCCGCTGAATTCAAAATTCCCCGAAGAATCCACCTCTGCGGAGATGCCGCTCCCATCGAGGACGAGACGCGTGCCGGCAGAAAGGTCAGTATGCCCTTTCAGCATACCGGCCTTCTGCAGCGCTACCGTCGTATCTGCACCCCTGATTTCCACATTGCGGAGCAGCGCTGCATCGCCGGAAGCATATATCAGAAGGTTCCATTTCTGTCCTTTGAATTTTTCCGGAACAAGTTCGAGCCTGCCATTGGAATCTGCGTACAAACTATCAGCCACGGGGTTCACGCCCGCATTCACGAGGGAATCGAAATGCGACGCGTCTACGAGGTATATCTTCGCAAAAGCCGCCGGCGAGCCATCCGCGCCCGCCACGCGCATCGCGAATTTATTCTCCGTTTCCGAAGTCGTCCCCGATGTATTCAAGGAGGAACAAGCCCAGAAAAGCAGCATACAGAAAGCTATCGCCCACACCCGTTTCATTTCGACCCCCTGCAATCCGTCAAAGGAAGCAACTGAACGTTCATCTGGTAAACACGGTCACCCGGACCGCGGCTGTGTATGAACTTGACTAGCTGCCGCCGGAAATCCCGGATGCGTTCCTGAACCTCCTCGACGTCTTCCGCCGTAAGGCTCATCGTAAGCGTCGAATAATCCCGCCGGTCCTTCGGAATCCGGTCCAAGGCATCCAGGGCAAGGCGGAGCGTTTCCGATTGAAATGTATGGACAGCGACAGATTTCCAGCCGGAGCCCGTGGTGACGCCCTTTTCCGTAGGGCGGAAAAAACCTGACGCATCTTTCTTGATCAAATTTAGCGACTCCAGCAGAGCGACCGATTCGCGCACCTCTTCCGCAGTCAACGTCGGGCGCAAGTGATCCGCGAGCGCCTGCGGATCCGTGCCATCATAAGGGAAATAATCCAGCGCAGCGCGGATGGCGGTATGATACCAGCGTTTATAAAACGCATAAGACTGTCCTTCGAGCCGGTGCGCCTCAGGAAGCTGGAGGGACAGCATCTTTTCGAACCATTCCTTCGCCTCTACGTCTTCCTTCGCCTTGGTGAAGCGGACCATGGCATCAAAGTAAGCGGCCTCCCGCTCCGAAAGTCCGCACAAGTCCACGAACCGCGGGACGGTATCTTCCGCAATGTGGCGTGCTTTCAAAAGCACCTTCGCCACGAGGCTCGCGTCCATGCCCACACGGTCACCGATGGACTTATAAGAGAACCAGGGCTGACTCTTTTTGCGCAGCCGATAGAACTCGCCGAGGTAATCCCGGTAATCGAGGTAAGCGCACGGATCTAACTCTGGTATCTGCATACCCTAAATCTAGCGCAACAAAAAGGCAAAAGACATTCCAGTCGCCCGAAAAGTCGGGACATGGTTGTCCATACCGCGCAATCACTGCCAGTTCGGCGCCGGGTAGCCATCATTTACTCCGCTGACAACGGTCCAGCCATCCCCGAGGAGTTTCGCAAAATCGGATGTCTGCATTTCCGCCGCCGTTTTCGCAAGCACGGAGCCCGCGCCGTCATTCGTTCCGAACGGAGCCATCGCATTGTGCGGCTCGTAATAATAATCGCTCAGAGCGGTTTTATAGCCGTAACCGATCGCAAGCCCCACGAGAGTGTCCGCGCCTGTGACTTTCGAAGAAGTATAAGCGGAAGAAGCTACGCCCTGCTTATCATAGCCGAATACGCCGCCCACATATTTTCCGCCGGAAACCCCGCCGCGGTTGTACATCTGCGAGGTGGTGACGAAGCAGGCGCGCCCCATAAGACCGCCAGCATAATTGCCGCCTTCCACGGTTCCTACGTTGTACGCACCCGTCACTGAGCCTTCCGCTAAATGTCCGGCGATTCCCCCCGTATAATCCGTGCCGGAGACTTCGCCGGAATTGCCGACGTGTGTAAATGTTCCACAAGAATTAAAATCATAACACTCAGTATAACCGCAAACACCGATGACACCACCCGTATATGTTTTGCCCGTGACAGAAGCCGTATTGATCCAGTGCGTGCCGCTCAAAGAACCCAAAAAAGAATAGCCGACGATTCCGCCCGTATACATCGTCCCCTGCACGGCGCCGGAATTATATACGCTGTCAAGCTCCGTCCTGTAAGCCGAGCCGCAGACACCGCCGACCTGCGAGCCCCCCGCGACGGAACCGGCATTTTTCACATTCTTTATAACGGGATAATAATTGGCTAAAAGTCTGTTTGTAGACGCGCCCACCACCCCGCCCGTGGCTTCGCCGCGCCCCGTAACCGCCGCTGCATTTTCACAGCCGCTCACCATGCCCGTGTTATAACCGACAATACCGGCGGTATAATTGCCGCCCGCGATCCAGGAATTTTTCACCGTAACGTTCATCACCGTGCCTGTGCTATTCCCGAAAAGCCCGTTGTAGGCTCCCGTCGTGTTAATGAAAAGTCCGCGCACCGTATGTCCGTTGCCGTCAAAGACTCCGGAAAAAGCCACAGAAGAATTTCCAACAGGCGTCCAGCGGTTGAGCCCCGAAGAATCGGCGATAAACGCACCTTGGGAATCAATGAGCGTTTCCGGATTAAGAGATATATCCGTTTCAAGACGATAATAGGCGCCGACATATTCCGCGTCATTCGCCGCAACGACAAAGGAAAGATGCGCAAGCTGCGTCGGCGTTTCAATAAGATAAGGGTTCGCCTTCGTTCCCGCACCGCCTGCAAAAGCCTTCGCCGTGCTTCCGTCCCATGAATCCGGCACCTGCGATGCGGAGGACAAGGATACGGAAGATGAAGATGCGGAAGATGAAAATGCGGAAGATGCTATTCCCGCACTTGAGCTTGAATTCATTTTCACCGAAGAAGATGACGCCTGGTCATCATTTGAGCTATCCGGCACCGTATCCGAACAGCCGGCAATGAAAGTGACGAAAAGCAAAATGGAAATCAATCGCATAAGGCCTCCTGTCTTATCCTCAAAGCAATATCAAAGTTTCGCCTCATCCATCTGCCGCGCACGGCAGCGGACGATGAGTTCACGGGTGCGTTCGTCGCGCAAATGCAGGCTCCCTCCTTCACAGTACCGCCAGTACTTGCACTTTTCACATTCCCCCGTGCGCGCCCAGCTGCGGTCGCGCATCACCTGGAAGCGATTTTGCCACACATCCCGGAAGTCATCGCGGTAAATGTTACCTTGTATGTAATCTCCGCGGAGGGACGGACAGGCGGAAATGGAACCGTCCGCAAGCACGGAAGCGACATTCACTCCGGCGCGGCAGAAGAACGGCGATTCGCGGGCAACGCCTTCGTAAGCGCCAAGAAATCCTTCGCAGGAATAGCCAGTGTGAATCTGTCCCTGCGTCCGCGTTTCGCGGATGAAATCCAGAATCTGTCTATACTCCGCTACGGAAAGGTCAAAAAGCGGATTTCCCGCAGCGCGTCCCTTGGGGAACACCGCCGTAATGCGCCAGCGCTTCACCCCGGTCTTTACAAGAAGGTCGCGGAGCTCAGGAAGCTCCGGCAGGTTTTCCCTGTTCACGCAGGTCATCACATCGTAAATGAGCCCGGGCGTATGCGCCGCAAGGCTTATCGCGTTCAGCGCGCGTTCAAAGGATTCCCCGTGTCCGCGGAACTTGTCGTGCGAACGCTGCAGACCGTCGAGGCTCACCGTAATAGAGCGCAATCCCGCGCGCAGAAAGGCGCGGAAGCGGTCTTCCGTCATCGCGAATCCGTTCGTGACCATTCCCCACCGGAAGCCGCGTTTCCTGAGTTCCGCGCCGATGTCTTCCAAATCCGCGCGCATCAGGGGCTCGCCGCCGGTAATGACGATAAACGTCTTTTGGGGATCGACCGTTCCGCGGAGTCCGTCGAGTACATTCAGAAAATCCGCGGCAGGCATATCGGGCTTGCCGTCGCGCAGGCAATCGCTTCCGCAATGCATGCAGTGCAAATTGCAGCGGAGCGTGCATTCCCAGAAGAAATACGTGAGCTTATGTTCCGCGGTTTCCGAGTGGCGGTAAAGGCGGAACAGTTCCAGGGCAAGGCGGCGCCGGAGCGGAAGCGCGTTCATCTATCTTCCGCCGGTTCGGTGAGAACAGTGCCGGAAGACGACGAATCGTTGCAGCCCGACCAGAGCAAGGCGAAGAGCGCAAGCAGCGCCCGGCGGAAGAAAAAATTTTTTTCAGGAACCATACGGAACTCATTATCCTACAAAACTAATAGCTTTTATTCCTAAACTTAATTTATTTTATTAACAAGTTTTCCGGGGGTTCTCCATGAAGGATAGCAATGCCATATTCAGATGAAATTTCACTTGCGGAAATACGCCGTATCGCAGCGCTCATCTCCGGTTACTTTGCAATTTACCAGATCCGCAACGACGGAGACTACAAGCCTCTGCTCTATTCCAAGAAAATACCATCGGCGCTGGGAATGACCGACAGAGAATTCGAACGGCTCGTAAACGACAACAACGGCGTCATCATTAGCGAAGACAAGGCTTCCACATACAAGGCAATCCAGCAAGTGACGCGATCCGAAGAGGAAACGGACTTTTCCTGCCGCCTCTTTCATAAAACAAAAGGAAACATGCGCGTGCATCTTCACGCGCATACGATGGGAACCTACGAAGGCTTCCCTGTAATTTTCGTCAACGTTTCGAGCACGGCGGTGGAAAACGAATTCTACGGAGACATTCTGAACGACTCCCCGTTCAATGTCCTCGTATATGAGCAGAAATCCTATAATGTAATCTATGCAAACAAAGCCTTTTTCGCCTACTACGGACTTGAGGCAAAAAATATTTACGGAAAACCCTGCTATCAGGCGCTCTACGGTAACGACGCCCCCTGCAGCCACTATCAGAATATTCAAGGGACACAGGACAACGCCCAGGGTTTCGAATTCTATGATTCCCGCCGTAAGAACTGGTTGCGCGTTTACAGGAAAGTCGTCAACTGGTGCGACATTGACGCCTGCGTGGAATTCGCCTACGACATCACCGCGCAAAAAAGGGATGCGGAAAAATTCCGTTCCTCACTGCAGACTATGCTCACGGCGAATCCTCAGGCGCTCTGCATTTTTCCTTTGAATCTGACAAAAAACGTCTGCGGAGAAGGACACGGTTCCACGTTTGTACTAAGCGCACTCCAGGCGAAGACCGCCGACGGACTGTTTTCCAACATCTATGAGATCAGCGCCAATGACGAGGACAAGGCCCGGCTGAAGAAAGACTGCTCGCGGCAAAAACTTCTTGACGATTTCGCCGACGGTACGAGCTACATTTCGCTGGATTACCGCCGGTTGAACGAAGCCGGGAAATCGCACTGGGTGCGGACGTACATACACCTGCTCCAGAACCCCGACACAAAGGATGTCGAAGGCGTCATCTACTCCGTGGACATTTCCAAAGCGAAACGCGAAGAAGACATTTTCAAGATCATCACCGATCAGGAATACGACTATGTCGCCGTGCTCCATCTGGATGCAAACGCCATAGAATTTCTGCACATCAATAGCTGGCTCGCACAGAAATACAAGGATAAATTCGGCGCTTTGGGAATCCTGCACGATTTCGACGAAGCGCGGGAATTCACGGCAAACAGCTGGATCGACAAGCGCGACAGAGATGAATATCTGGAAAAAAGTCCGGCGCGCAACGTCGTCCGGGAACTGGACCGGAACGGGCACTTCGAGCTGAGCGTCCGCGGGCATTACGCAAACGATCCCGATTCCACGATGTGCCGCAAGATCCAGCACTACTACCTCGGCGACGACAAGCAGAACGTGCTCATCGTTCAAACTGACGTAACGAAGACTTACCTGCAGCAGCTGAAAGACAACGAGCGCACCAAGGCGGCGGCCCGCAAGCTGAAAGACATTCTGGACACGATTTCCATCGGGATCTGCGTACTTCAGATGCCCGACGCGGATCATCTGAAACTCTTTTACGTGAATCAGCAGATGTACCGTCTGCTAGGCCTCGAATCTCTGGGAAGCACATCCACACAGGCGAAGAAGCACGACAATCCCCTCATCGCCGCATATTTCAACGATGCCTTCAGCGGAATCCACCCCGATGACATCGAGCGTGTGAAAAAATGTTTCCACGATAATTTCGGAGCGCAGAAATTCACTACAGGAAATTACCGGCTGCACAGAAACGGCGGTGAATACATCTGGCTTCACGAAGACGTGGAACTCCGCGAGTCCACGGGTACACACAAAGTTTATTACGCGACATACCGTGACGTAACCAAGGAAATGCAGCTTCAGCAGGAGCTTGAAAGCCAGCTCGAAAAGGAGAAGACGCTCCGCCAGAAAGCGACCGCCGCGGACAAGGCGAAAACGGAATTTCTTTCCAGGATGAGCCATGACATCCGCACGCCGATGAACGGAATCATCGGAATGACGCGCATCGCGAAGCAGCAGCAGAATTCTCCGAAGACGGCGGACTGCCTCCGCAAAATTGACGTATCCTCCAAATTTCTGCTCGGGCTCGTGAACGACATCCTCGACATGACAAAAATCGAGAGCGGAGCAGTGAAGCTCCACGCGGAGCCTTACCTTGCGGAAGAATTCCTCGCCTACCTTGAAGCCGTGATGCGTCCGCTCTGCAACGAGAAGCACCAGAAGTTCATCATCACCGGAGAGCCGTCGCAAGATTATATCCCCATTTTAGACAAACTCCGCGCAAATCAGATTGTATTCAACCTGCTATCCAACGCCGTCAAATATACGCCGGAAGGCGGCATCATCGAATATCATCTTGAAGAGCGGCTCGCCGGCGACAAGCTGATGATGATCATCGGCGTAAAGGATAACGGGATAGGCATGAGCGCGGAATTTCAGAAAATGCTCTTCCAGCCGTTCACCCAGGAGAACCGGTACACGGGATCAAGTTTCCACAGCGGAAGCAGCGGGCTCGGGCTTTCCATCGTGAATCGTCTCGTGAACCTGATGCACGGAACTATCGAAGTTCAGAGCGCCCCGGGCAAAGGAAGTCATTTCATAATGCACGTCCCCGTCGATTATATCTGCACACAGGATTACCATCCGAGGAAGCAACCGGAGCAAAGCATCGACGCACTGGCGGGGCTCGCGGGGAAGCACGTGCTCCTCTGCGAAGATCATCCGATGAACCAGGAAATCGCGAAAAGCCTGCTTGAAGAAGCGGGAATGCTCGTGGAGATAGCGGACAACGGGCAGCGCGGCGCAGAGATGTTCCGCAGCTCTCTCGCCAATTTCTATAACGTCATCCTCATGGACATCCGCATGCCCGTGCTCGACGGCTATGAATCGACGAAGCTCATCCGCGCAATGGAACGCAAGGACGCGCACGAAGTCCCCATCATCGCGATGACCGCGGACGCTTATGAAGACGATGTGCGCAAAAGTATCGCCGCCGGAATGAACGGGCACATCGCGAAGCCCATTGATCCCGGTAAGTTATACGAAATCCTGCTCGACTTGTGCAGGTGAGGCTTACGCCTTCTTCCCCATATCGTAGGCTTTTTTCATCGCCGGAGTTTCCTTGATTTTTCCCTTTTCCCAGGCGCCCGTGCCGTAAATGACGCCTTTTTCATGCGGATTTTCAAGGCAGCCTTCGGTAAAGCCACGAAGCGTCTCGACGGTGCGTTCGAGCATCTTCTTGTCCGTGTCCGCAGCCGTAAGGATGAAATAGAAATCCTTGTCCGAAATTTCCGTGTAGCGCGGAACACAGCGGTCAATGAACGTCTTCATCTGTCCGCAGGGCGCGTAGAAATAGACGGGCGTCGCGAGCACGATCACATCGGCTTCCACCATTTTATCCACGAGGAGCGCCATGTCGTCCTTCTGCACGCACTTGTGCGTATTGTTGCACACGCCGCAGCCGCGGCAATAATTGATCCTCTTATCGCAGAGGTTCACTTTTTCCACAGCGAGCCCTGCATCCTTCGCTCCACGGGCGAATTCATCCGCGAGAATATCGGAATTGCCCCCCTTGCGCGGACTTGAAGAGATGATCAGAACCTTTTTAGACATTTTAAAGCTCCTTTGACTTTTATTCCTTGAAAATATGAAAAACAGAGTCTCTCCGCATAGCCTCCGATTACAGAAAATCTACCCGGATTACCGGACTTTCTTTTCAATATCTCTTTCCGCCCTTCTTGTTGAAAACCATTTCATTTACTTTATATGCAAAAAAGAAGAACCGGCACCGCCGGACCGATTTCCCCTTTATTTTCCGCGTGATCTTCCTTTTTTGTAAAAAAGGCCCTTTATATGCGACAAATCTATTTCAAAAATGTAATTTTAGGCTATATGACGCCTATACGCAAAACAGCCGCAGAACTTGATTCCGAAGCTAAAATCATACTTCAAAATATTCATGCGGCGGGCGATTCCTTGAAAATGAAAGACAAGCTTGCGCTTCCGCCCCAGCCGATGCCGGAGCTGGAACCCGCAGTCCGCATTCACTCCATGGATGAAGTCGCCATCGGTTATACGGAAGCCCAGGCCATCGCCGAAGCGAGCCGGTGCCTCAACTGCAAGAATCCGACCTGCGTGTCGAACTGCCCCGTGCACATGCATATTCCAGAATTCATCGCGAAAATCGCAAAGGGCGATTTTAAAGCCGCGTTCGAAAAAATCACCGAAGATTCCCTCCTTCCCGCAGTCTGCGGGCGCGTCTGTCCGCAGGAGCGCCAGTGCCAGAAGGCCTGCACCGTGGGCAAGTGCCGCAAGGATCAGCACGAGTGCGTCTCCATCGGGAGGCTCGAACGCTTTGTCGCGGACTACACACGCACGCACAACCTTTCCGAAACGCCTTCTGTAAAGCCGGACACCGGGAAAAGGGTCGCCGTCATCGGCTCCGGGCCGGCAGGGCTCGTCGTCGCCGCAGACGTGCGCCGCGAAGGGCACGCAGTGACGGTATTCGAAGCATACCATAAACTCGGCGGAGTAATGCGTTACGGCATCCCCGAATTCCGGCTTCCCAAAAAGATCATCGACCACGAAACGGAAACTCTCCGCGCGATGGGCGTGGAATTCAAGATGAACTTCACGCTCGGCGAAACGCGCACACTCGCCCAGCTTTTGAATGAAGATAAATTTGACGCCGTATTCATCGGCACAGGCGCGAACCAGCCGCTCCTGATGAACATCGGAGGCGAAAACCTCGCCGGCGTATTCACCGCCAAGGAATACCTGATGCGCGCGAACGCCCTCCGCGAAAAGGATGCAAGCGCGTGCGCCGACTGGGCGGGCAAGGATGTCGCCGTGCTCGGCGGCGGGAACGTCGCGATGGACGCCTCCCGCATGGCTCTCCGCCTAGGCGCGAAGCGCGTGCGCATCATCTACCGCCGCACGGAAAAAGAAATGCCCGCGTGCTGCTCGGAAATTTACGAAGCGCACGAAGAAGGCATCGAAGTCTGCGAACTCCAGTGCCCTTCTAAAATTCTGAGCGATGCCGGCGGACACGTCCGCGGACTCCTCATCGATAAATACAAACTCGGCGAGCCCGATGAAAAGGGACGCCCCCGCCCCGTAAAACTGGAAGGCCAGAGCTTCGAAACGGAATGCGACACGGTGCTGCTTGCCATCGGAAGCCGCGCGGACGGCCTTCCTGAAAAAGACGCCCCGGAACTCAAGACGGACGCAAAAGGGAACATCCGTATAGCGGATCCGGCGACGAACGGAACCTTCATGGACCGCGTCTTCGCCGGCGGAGACGCGGTACTCGGCCCCGCGACAGTAATCCTCGCCATGGGCGAAGGACGCCGCGCCGCGGCAGGGATCAACGCACAGCTCTCAAAAGAATAAACTAGGCGAACAGCCGCTTCTGAATATCCGAAATCACTCTATCCCGCGTCGCCGCATCCGGCGCGTCTCCAAAGTCAAAACTCCGGCGCACCCAGGAACCAGTGGCAGTGAGCACTCCGCCCCAGGCGATCTCCGCAACGGAGAACAGCGTCCGCGATAACAGTTCCCGGTGGCTCGTATATTCCCGTGTGATCACGATCACGCCCGTCGTCGATACAAGGAACGTAACCATCGAAGAATCGCTACCTTTGCAAGGGTATTCCTGTACTTCAGCAGAAAAATGTTCAGACATACCGAAAATCGCCATAAGACCTCTTCTTAACGACCAAAAAAAAGAAAGCGCCCGGCGAACCAGGCACTTTCCCGAAAGGAGTAGTGAACAAACTGGTGAAGAACCCAAACCAAAGTCAAGAGGGGAACGATGACAACGGTGCGCGGGATTTACCATCTCATCAAATCATTCACGCCTGTTAATCTACTTTTCTTATTTAAAATAGTTTTCTTTTCATTGTAAAAAAAACAAAAGAAGCACCGCAAAAAGCGGTGCTTCTTAATCTTAAAAAGGTGATCGGAACCCCGAACTTACCAGGAGGGGAGCAATGATAGAGTTGTTAGAGGATTTACCCAATCACCACGTCCACAAATATAACAAGAAAACTGGCAGCGGAGAAGTTAATTAACACTTACCCGAGAGTACTACTTTTTTGCTTTACCGCGCGTCGTCGGCTCTTCCCTGAACTCGATATGGCAATGCGGCTCAAAACGGAAGCCACCCCGGCGGTGCCGGTCCAGCCCCATAATATCGGACACTTTTTGTAAGTGATCCACGACACGGTTGAGGCGGCTTTCAAAGTTCGGATTGAGCGCATCGATGCAGATCTCCGGATCGCGCTTGAACTCGCGGTTCTCGAATTCCTCACGCCCCGTTTTGGAATACTCACGAAGAATATTGCGAAGGATACGGGCCGGAACATTTCTCATCAAGTGCTTTCCGTTCACGGAGATGGAATCGTCCGCTTCGTAATAAATGACTTCGGCGACGTTGTTGATCCTGTGCATCAGCGCATCATGAGCCTTCTGCAGCGGACTCCACACGACAAATTCGTCCTTAACGAGCGCGCTCATCAGCTTGGAGAACGGATCGTGGCAGCGCATACCGCCCGCATAGCGGAATTCCGTAATCGAAACCGGAGCGCTGTAATAGCAGTCCTTGAAGAGGAGCGGGCAGCCGGTGAGGCCGTCGTTCACATTCTGATCTATACGGATGCAGGAACGATTTTCGAGTTCCGGACGCTGTAAATTGATGTCATAAGCACGGAGGCAGTCTCCGAACGGAACCTTTCTGCCGACGGCGAGACCATCGACGTAGAAGATATCGTTGTCCAGGACGCCGCGGCGGCGTTCGAGGAGCGAGAGTTCCGCGGACTGGAACGTCGCGCGGATCGTGACGGTTTCAAAGGAAGGCAAGTCCAGATAGAGCGGCGCATTCTGAAGGGACTTTACGATCCAGCGCGCATACATCGGGCAGGAAGCCTCGCAGTCCTTGAAGTTCACAATGTAATCGCAGCGGTCCTTCTCGCCTTCGCATTTGCAAAAGAACTGATATTCCTCATGGAACAGCGAACGCTCGCGGAGAGCCTCCAGCAACAGGTGGCGCTGGTCCGTCGCCGCATAGAAGCGGGAGATGAACGGCAGATAGGAACGGAGAATTACCCTTTTAGGGACCGCATAAGGATTTTTGTACTGGGCGAAAATCCGGTCAGCGAAGACATCCGGGTTTTCACCGCGGGCGAACAGCCAGCGCGTAAGGGCATTGAGAATGTCCTTGTTGTATTCCAGAGGCAGAGAACCGTCCTCGACCCACAGATCGTCAAGTAATTTCTTGCTCTGGCTTCCTGCTTCGCGCACAAGAGGTTCCAGCTCTTCCGTCGTGTAGGACAGAAGCATCTCATTGTGCGCTAGTTTGAGAAATATATTCGGAATGCTTTCCATAGAATCCCTCATATTTCAACCCACCCTTCGAATAAAAATCCGTAATTTTCCATTCTTTCAAATAAAGTAGCTTTTTCTTACTAAAAATGCCACGGCCTATTCCAAAATGTCCTTTTTTCAGTGTTTTTCCCCCCATTTGGCTATATTTAAGCCATGGATAAAGCCCGCATTCACTGTCTCCCCGAAGATGTCATCAACAAAATAGCCGCCGGAGAGGTCATCGAGCGCCCCGCGTCCGTAGTCAAGGAACTCGTAGAAAACGCGATGGACGCCGGAGCGACCTGCATAGACATCCAGATCGAAGAGGGTGGGAAAAAGAAAATCCGCATATCCGACAACGGCTGCGGCATGGGCGAAGAGGACCTGAACTTGTGCTACCTCCGGCATACGACGTCCAAATTGACTTCCGCGGACGATCTGTTCCACCTGAGGACAAACGGTTTCCGTGGCGAAGCGGTGGCTTCCATCGCCGCCGTTTCGCACCTGACGATAACGACGCGGACGGAAGCGGACTCCGAAGCCCGGTGGATTAAACTTTCCGGCGGGACCGCGGATGGCAAGGGAAAAGGCAGCCGTGCGAAAGGCACCGAATTTCTGGTCGAAAATTTATTTTTCAACACCCCTGTGCGCAAGAACTTCCTCGGAAGCGACGCGCTCGAAGGAAGCCGTATCCTGGACATCGTGACGCGGCTCGCGCTCGCCCACCCGGAAATCCGTTTTGACTACAAAGTGAACGGGCGCGACGTATTCACCGGCGTCGCGGGGAACGACCTCCGGAGCCGCATTGCGGAAGCGATCGGCACCGGAATAGCGAAGACAATGCTCCCCGTCGACTATACGGAAGCGGGCATTCATGTGACCGGCTTCACAACTCCGGTAAACGAAGGCAAGGGCAAGCGGAATCACCTGTTCTTTTATTTGCAGAAGCGCCCGATATGGAACCCGACCGCAGCGAAAGCCGTACAACGGGCCTATGAAGCCTACGGGACGCAGGACGCCCCCGTTTCCGTGCTGTTCCTGGAAATGCCGGATATGGCTTACGACGTGAACGTACACCCGGCAAAGCGCGAAGTGCGTTTCGCAAACGAATCCGAAGTGTACCTCGCCATCCACCACGCCGTGCGCGAGACGCTCCAGAACGAATCTGCGGGGGAATCCCCCATGATAAGGCTCGAAGATTTCGTGGCGGCGAAAACGGCGGTGAACTCAATAGAACTGAACTCAACAGAACAGCGCGCTCCGCAGACGGATTCCGCGCATGATTCGCAAGGCATAACATATTCCACAAAAAGCGCTTCCTCTGAAAAAGAAAATTTTTCGCAGAATACGGCTCCGCGCAAAGTGACGAATACGGAACCTGACGATACCGTGCAGGATCTCTTCTCGCTCCCGGAATTCGGCAAAGTCATCGCGCTGAATGCGAAGTCCTTTGAAACGCCTGCGAAGATCGAAACTTTCGCGGCGCCCCAGTTCCTGCAGATCGCCAAGACCTATTTTGTATGCGAAGATTCCAAGGGTCTGCTCATCATCGACCAATGCGCGGCGCACCAGCGGATTCTCTTTGAACGCGCCTTGCGGGCGATTGAAAGCGGATCCGGGATAGACACGCAGGAGTTGCTGTTTCCAGAACTCATCGAACTCAGCAAAATGGAAATCGCCCTGCTGAAAACGGTGACGGATGATCTCGATCAGCTCGGGTTCCACCTGGAGCCGTTCGGGAACGACACATACCAGCTGCGCGGCATTCCCCGGGAGCTTTCCATTTCCCGCGCCGTGAGCGCCATCCGGGAGCTCATCGAATCTCTGGAAAACGAAAATTTCGAAGCGAATCCCGTGAAGGAAACGATCGCAAAAGCCTGGGCGAAGAGTAACGCTTACCAGGCCGGAGTCGTTCTTTCCCAGGACGACATGGCGCAGTTGATGGCACAGCTAATCTCCACGAAGGACCCGATGACATCTCCGTCCGGACGGCCGACTCTGATGCGGCTTCCCCTAGAAGACATCGACCGCAAATTCAAACGCTAAAGCTGTTTTAAGGAATCGCGGAGGAAATCCCCGGAGGACGACCCCTGCGACAGAAGTCCGCGGAGTTCCCGCGCCGCCTCTGCGGATTTTTCCGCGGATATTTTTTCAATGTTCATTTGTACGCGCACCTGAATTTCCGAAACGCGCTGGAATGGGCGCGCGATGATTTCGGGGATGACTGGGCGACCGAGGATAATGTTCGGAAGCGCGAGGCTCTTTGTTTTGATGAAAAGGCGACCCGCCGCATAAGTCGCTAAATCCGGGCGGAGCAAGGCTATGGTCGGTGTTCCCGCGAGGGCGAGTTCGAGCGTTGCGGAGCCCGGAGCGGAAATCGCGAGAGCTGC
>Ga0172377_10002978_pt1 | contig 17359 bp, 13 predicted proteins | sample Pumphouse3metaG_FD_119749 | JGI IMG/M metagenome (GOLD analysis project Ga0172377, IMG submission 119749) | Leachate microbial communities from a municipal landfill in Southern Ontario, Canada - Pumphouse #3 metaG | ecosystem: Engineered > Solid waste > Landfill > Unclassified | place: Canada...
CCCTGTAGTGTAGATATCGTTCTTGTCGGAGATGAGTCGATCGAGCTGTTATAATAATCAACACCGTCGACCGTACGGATGAACTCATTACGATGTGGTACTCCGGCAAATTCTTTCATGAACGAGATAAAACTATCATCATCAGCCAGATCCTTTAAAACAGAAATCGCACTGCAATAATTATTAAGGTTATGTCTTCCGACAAGTCTTATTTCGTTGAGTTTGAGTGATCTCCCCGATCTGAAATAGAAATACTCTTCGTCATAATATGCATCAAATGGTTTATGGTCATCACCGGCTCTGGTTATTTTTCCGGCAAAAACCCTCACTCTTCCCTTCGCTTCTGAAGCAAACTCAGAAGAAACTATATCCGAGCCATTCAGCACAAGTATTCCGGAAGCATTCTGATATCTGAAAATGTTTTTCTTTGCATCAATATATTCTGTGAAATCCTTATGCACATCAAGATGATTTGGCGTGATATTGGTAATCAGAGCAATATCCGGGCTCTTCTGCATTGAGTGAAGCTGAAAACTCGAAAGTTCAACTACTGCAATATCATCAGGTTTTATATCACCAAGACGGTCGATCAGGGGATTGCCGATGTTTCCTCCGAGGTGGACATTGTGCCCTGACTTTTCAAGAACTCCCGCTATTATAGTTGTTGTAGTGGTTTTACCGTCACTTCCAGTAATACCGATTATCCTGCATGGACAACAATCGAAGAAGACTTCCATCTCCGATGTTATTATTGTTCCCTCTTTAGATGCACTGATCAGTTCCGGCGTATCTATACGCATCTTAGGAGTTTTAAAGATGATGTCGAAACCATGTAACGCTTTCAGATAGTCTTTTCCAAGAGACCAATCCAGTTCAAGTCCTGCTGCGGCAAATTCATCAATCGATTTTATTATATACGGATCATCAGCCTCAGCCATGTCCAAAGCTGTGACTTTCGCTCCTAAAGAACAGATATATCTGATGAGTGGCTTATTACTTATACCTACTCCGATAACTGCTGAACGTTTGCCGTTAATATATTTTTCGAAATCTGATTTACTGCTAAACATACGCCTTATTTTACTATTGCATTTTAGATTTGTCTATTGTATCATAGTGCATGCATCCGTGCGGAAATGGCGGAATTGGCAGACGCGCTAGTTTCAGGTATTAGTGATCGCAAGGTCATGCAGGTTCAAGTCCTGTTTTCCGCACCAGAAGAAAAGATCCTTCGCACTTATACTGCGGAGGGTCTTTTTCTTATGCAGTTTGCGGCAAAGATTTGTTATACTGATTGATATATCCACTAATTAAGAAAGGCAGAGCGAATGTCAGTAGTTAAAATCAGTGTTCGAGACCTGGTAAAATACGCATATAGGCATGGAGGTCTTCTGACTGGTACTGTTTTCTCAGAAACAGATGATACGCCCAACAGTATCCATTCTCAAGTGATCGGATCTTTGATGAAGAAGAAACCGGAACTCCTTCATTTTCCTGAATATTCATTGAAGTACACACATTCATCTCCCCCGATCAGTTTAGAGATACGCGGTCGGGCTGATCTGATAACAGAAACCGAAAACGGTTTACTGATAGTTACAGAAATCAAGACGATCATTGATGATCAGGGCAGACTGCCCTCTGAAGCTGACATCCTCCACACAGCCCAGGCTAAAATATACGCGTTTATGTATTGTCTTGAAAAATCAGAAGTGGTTTTTGACAAAATACTTATAAATGTGAGATATATTCTTGCTCCGTCTTATTCAACAAGGGAATTCACAGAGAGTGTTTCTTTAGCAGAACTTGAGATGTTTTTTAGTAACACTGTTTCGCAGTTGTACGATTTTACACGTTCTCTCCATGATTATCACCTGCTTCGTGATACGACTATTAAAGCTATGAAGTTTCCCTATGATGATCTCAGACAAGGACAGAAGGATCTGATGAACACAGTTTTGGAAGTCGTCAGGAATAAAGAGCCTCTATATGCTCAGGCTCCAACTGGTATAGGTAAAACCATATCAGTCCTTTACCCTTCCGTTAAAGCGATCCCTACAGGTATTTTTGATTATATTTTCTATCTTACTGCTAAAACATCTACACAAGCTGTTGCCTGTGATGCATTGGATGACATGCGAAAAGCCGGCGCAATGATCAAAAGCATACGTATAACAGCCAAAGAAAAGTTATGTCTATGCAAAGATATATATTGTGATATGGAAAAGTGCGAGTACGCTGTCAATTACTATTCACAAAGCCGAAACGCTTTAAAGGAGTTGTTTATCCATGACAGCATAGACGCGTCAGTTTTGTTGGAGATCGCTAATAAATACAGGGTCTGTCCTTTCGAGATCGGTCTCGATATTTCGATGTTCTGCGATGTTATAGTCTGTGACTATAATTACGTTTTCGATCCCAGGATCAAGCTTGCAAGGTTTTTCAATGAAGATAGTTTCAGAAATGTGTTTCTGATCGATGAAGCTCACAATCTGCCATCGAGAAGCAATGAGATGTACAGCGCTTCTCTTTCGTCTTCTCTCCTGAATAAGATGAGCCTTCATGAACATCTTTTTACTGATGGATTGCGCAAAATCATCAAAGCATTGAGTGATTATTTCTTAAGAGTATCAGAATTTATCAAGGCTGATCTTTCGACATTTGACAAGAAAATCGATAAATCAAATATTGTAAAAGTTGACAATATCTGTGCCTCGAGGAAGAAACCGCAGGAATTGATAGATCTGTGTGGTAAATTTGTTTCAGAAGCACGGCCTGTTCTAGACAGGATCGATCGTCATGAAGTCAAGAAGCCACTCCTGGATCTGTTTTTTGAAATACGCTTCTTTGATAAAGCAGGTTCGGAGTTTTATAATGACGATTACATCACATTGATTTCAACAGAAAATGATAATGTCCTGATTCGCTTGAAATGCCTGAACTCATCGGACAAACTTGCAGAATACTACAACGGCAGGAACACTACAGTTTATTTTTCTGCTACGATGTCTCCGCAAGAATACTTTATTCCACTTCTTAGCGGTAGAAAGAGCAATTTCAATATTAAACGAAAGGTACTGCCGTCTCCCTTCCCTCCTGAAAATCTATGGATAGGTATCGCTTCAGGGATCTCAACGAAATACGACCGCAGACCTTTTACTCTTGATGCGATCGCGTCTATGATCTTTGCTTCAGTTTCATATCGTAAAGGAAATTACCTGGTATATTGTCCTTCTTTTGATTATCAACGGATGATCATGACAGCTTTCAAAGAATATACCGAGAAGGAAGCTTCAACTGAAGGGAAAAGATTTAAAATAGTCGGACAGAAACGTGGAATGAGTGAGTCTGAAAGAAATGGTTTTCTGGATCTGTTTTTTGCCGAAAGAAGTAATACTCTGATTGGATTTGCTGTGCTTGGTGGTGTCTTCGGCGAAGGGATCGACCTGACAGGTGAAAGCTTGTCAGGGGTCATTCTTGTCGGTGTCGGGTTGCCCGGAAAATCTTTCGAACAGGATATACTTATGGATTATTTTGATAAAATTTTCGGCAATGGATTTGATCACGCATATAAATACCCGGGCTTCAATAAGATCCTGCAAGCAGCAGGAAGAGTTATCAGGACTGAAACTGATAAGGGGTTTATTCTATTGATAGATGAAAGATACGGACGTGAAGATTATATGGCGCTCTTTCCGGAAGAATGGGATCCGGTTATTATCGGTACAGCTGATGATATTACTTCCGGGCTTTCAGAATTCTTCAGGGAGTGATCCCATTATAGCTGTTCGAGCATCTTCAGTTTGGTATAGCATCTTTCAAGTCTTTCGCAGATATATTTAGATGCTAGATCGTACAATTGTATCGCTGATGATGGTTCAATATTATATGAAAATACTTTCTCTATTGGAGATGCGGAAATATATCTCAGACATTCCAGTGTAGCCCGTGTGATTTTCATATTGTCTCCCGTCTTTCCGTTGCATTTTAATGAGCTGCAGACTATTCCGCAACTTGAAAAACTAAAAAAAACATTTTCTCCCGTTAAGGAGCTGCAATGATTACCACACACACAGCATTCTTCGATTATTGGCGTGAAACCAAGAATAAATAAAAGTTTGAGTTCAAAGGTGTGTATTATCTTATCAGGGTCAGATCCCTCTCTCGATAATCTATCAATAGCGTGCAAGACCAAACGATATATTTCGTCAGCAGAAGAGACATCTCTCATTGAATCAAGAACAAGATCGAACAAGTGAGCGCAGTACGTAAGAAGGACTACATCATTTCTTATTCGCATAAATGGCTCTGTCACTGTTGCTGAATTCAGATAGAATCTGGTCGATTCACTTCCCGACAGCTCATATTCACCGTATGTAAGTGCTGAAGATGCAAGGAGCATATTGTTTTTCGGATTACGTGATCGCTTGGCAGAAACAGTTATCAGCCCGTATTCGCGAGTCAGAATATTAAGGATCTTGTCTGATTCACCATATTGGACTTCACGGATCACTATTCCCCTTACAACTATTCGCTCTCTCATTTCAACCTGCTATCCCGGTCATTTCATTTTATCTATTTTGTACCCCAGATCATTCAAAGTCAAAGGATCGTTTCGCCAGTCTTTCTTTGCCTTAACAAATAATTCGAGATAAATCTTGCACTGTAGCAATTCTTCTAATTTAGTTCTTGCTGCCGTACCAATGCGCTTGACCGTTTCACCGTTTTTCCCTATAAGCATTTTCTTATGCGATTCTCGTTCACAGAAAATTACAGCTTTGATTCTAATCATTTTTCTGATTTTCTCAGAATCAGGTTCCTTTGGTTCTTCAAAATCTTCTGTGAAGCTTTCAATTTCTACAGCAGTTCCGTGTGGAAGTTCATCAGATGTAAATCTTAAAATGCTTTCTCTTATGTATTCTGAGGTAAGCTCACGTTCAGTCTGGTCTGTCAGATGATCTTCCGGATAGTAACGAGGACCTTCAGGAAGCTTGCTTACGATCGAGTCTAAAAGTTCGGTTATGCCTATGCCGGCTTTAGCTGATATAGGAAAAATCTCATCAAATGGGTAAATGTTGTTAAAATTATGTATTACCGGTAATAGATTTTCCTTGCGCACTTTGTCTACTTTGTTTATGACAAGATAAACAGGCATATTATTTAATCCCGCTAATCGACAGAATTCGATCTCCGTCAGATTCAGTTCAGGTCTTGTCGCATCGATCATAAGTAATATGAGATCAGAGTCGCCTACTGCTTTTCTGGCTGCTTCCATCATCTTTTCATTGAGACGGTTTTTCGGTGAGTGAAGTCCCGGAGTGTCTCTGAATATGATTTGAGCATTGTCAACATCATGTATATACATAATGTTGTGTCTTGTTGTCTGTGCTTTCTCTGAGACTATAGCGAGTTTCATCTTAGCTAAATTATTCAACAGAGTTGATTTCCCGGCGTTTGGTTTGCCGGTTATTGCAACAAAACCTGATTTAAAAGGCTGTTTATTATCTGTTGAATTATTCATTGGTGTTCTCCTCAAATAATTTTATTAAACGTCTCTGTTCACGAATCATTATAGATTCATCCCGTTTATCAATATGGTCATACCCCAATAGATGCAAAACTGAATGAATAAAAACAAATCGTAATTCTTCTTCAAAAGTATTTCCGATCTCAGCAGCGTGGTTTTCTACGGTATATACAGATATTGCTATATCACCCAGTTCGATTTCTTTCCTGCCATCGGGATAAGATATGATATCTTCTTTACCCGGTGTTTTCAATATTCTACCATTTGTTTCTAGTGTAGGAAATGACAATACATCAGTTGCCCTGTCGATACCTCTAAAGATGCTGTTCAAGTTCCTTATATTCTTATCATTCGTAAGCAAAACAGAAATCACAGGTTCGATCGATTCGGGCTCGAGTTTTGTCATATAAACAATACTCTTTTCAATTGTTTTACCCGTTTTTTCTAAAAAATCGCGTAAGTATGAAACTTTGTATTTTCGTTGGTTATTTTGTATCTGAATTATCATCCGGGTATTTGATCCTTATTCTGAAATGTCCTGAATAAACATGAAGAAATGATTGGATTATCTGTTCGATGTCTCTGAAAGATAGATCAGAATCCATAAGCTGATCTTCTTCGATTTTATGTCTGACAAGTTTTCTGATAAGAACTTCAGCTTTCTCCAGTTCATTGACACCGGTTGATTTCATGGCGGCCTCTACAGTGTCAGCAAGCATCAATATCGCAGATTCCTTAAATGAAGGACGTGAAGTTCTATACTTGAAATCATTGGGGTCAGGTTCAGGCATATCCCCACTTTTACTCAACTCGAGTGCTTTATGATAGAAAAAAGCCTGTTTGCTTGTTCCGTGGTGTTCGTATATCATTTTGATTATGATCGGAGGTAATCTGTATCTTCTTGCAAGACGCAGACCCGCTTCCGGATGAGATGTTATGATTTTGACGCTTCTGTTCGGGTCAAGATCATCATGAGGATTGTATCCTGTTTGATTTTCTGTAAACATATCAGGATTTTCCAGTTTACCTATATCATGATAATAAGCACCAACTCTTGCTACTAGTGGGTTTGCGCCGATAGCTTCAGCAGCAGCTTCTGCAAGATTCCCAACCATAACACAATGCTGACTGGTTCCGGGTGCTTCTGTAAAAAGCCTGCTTAACAACGGATTCCCGGGCTGTGCAAGTTCTATAAGTTTTAATGGTGAAACCGAATTAAAAATCATTTCGAAAAGAGGCATAAATCCCAGTGCAAGAATAATTGAAACTGAACTGCTGGCAACAGCATAAACCGAATCGAATAAAGTTTCTCTCAAAGATGATTTTGTCAGTATATCCATTGCAACTGTAGAAAGAAAGCAGGTAAGTGTAGTTGATATTATGATGAGTGCATAATTGTTCCTCTTAGATATACCTATTGTGAAAAGAGATGCAACAAATGAACCAGTGATAGCAACGAAAAGAAATTTGGGATCAAATCCTGTCAAAGGGAAAACTGCAAACGAAAGGAAAACCGACATGAAAACACCGGCTCTGAATCCATAATATGCTGTAATCAGAAGAGCTGTTATATAAACAGGCGGAGCAAATACCGATAGTTTAACAAAGAAAAAAGAAAGTATAAACGGAATAAGCATTGCTACTGCAACAGCTATTTTATCTCTCAAAGACTGAATATTGTCTTTCTCGGTTTTCTGAATAAAAAACAGAACAAAGACTATTATCATAAGAATTAGAAGTATTACTCCGCCCAGATAGAGAAAATCAAATTCACCTGTATTGATTATCTCCATTTCTAATAACAACTCATACTTGTCCGGAGTGATTATTTCACCATAACTGATTATCCTGGTACCCTTTTCAATAAGCACAGGATTCTCCATAACTGTATTGTAAGCTAAAGCCCGGGCTGCGTCAGTAGCTGATTTATCATATGCCATGTTAGGCTTCAGAAGAATGTTCAGGATACTGACCGGAATATTTCTGTTGATCTTAAAAACATCGAAATCAGCTGCTTTGCTGACTTCTGAGATTATCCTTACGGGAAGATTTTCCTCACTTATACTTAGTGACATTATATGTGACGAAATATCTTCAAGATGTCTGCTCAAACTCTCATAAGAAGCATCGTCCATATCTATAAGCATCACTGATGTTTCATCAGACAATACGACGCCGATCTCATCTGACAAACGTGTTTTCAATTGATCTGCATATGCTATCGGTTCGATGACTTCATCGCTTTCTGGATCTTGTTCAAGCAAGTCGTTCCGGTATTCTTGTCTGGAAAAGATAACAGCATCAAGAAATTTATAAACATTCTGTAAAGACGAAGAAGCTGCATTTTGGTCATAAAGATAAACATCGGGTGTTTCGGCTTGTGCCTGGGCAGCGCGTTGCTTAGTAGTCTGTGTATCTGTAACTCTTCGAGTAGCATTGATATCATATGGACTGATATCTCCTGATTTGAGATTATACTTCTCAGGTATAGAGCCGTAATACATAGCGATTATGATTCCGGATGTCATAACCAAAACCATGAAATACTGTAGATATTTGATTATTCGCGTTCTGGTGTTCACTTGGCTCAAACCTCCCAGTTCATAGCTTTTTCATACGCACGTATGATTCGCTGTACAATTCCGCTTCTAACAACATCTTTCTCAGTTAATGTTATTATTCCGATCCCGTCAACATCATGCAGAATGTTAGTTGCTTCGATTAATCCGCATTTATGGTGAGCAGGAAGATCGATTTGTGTTATATCACCGGTTACTACTGCTTTGGAATTAAAGCCTATTCTTGTGAGAAACATCTTCATCTGTTCGGGAGTAGTATTCTGAGCTTCATCGAGGATGATAAAAGAATCGTCCAGCGTGCGCCCCCTCATATATGCCAAAGGGGAAACCTCGATTATACCTTTCTCCATATTTTTCAAGTAGCTCTCTGAACCCATCAGTTCACTAAGTGAATCATACAAGGGCTTCATGTAAGGATCTACTTTATTCTGCAGATCACCGGGAAGAAACCCAAGCTTCTCACCTGCTTCTACAGCAGGTCTTGTGAGTATTATCCTGGATATCTTTCTGTTTCTGAAAGCATTTACAGCCATTGCGACAGCCAGAAATGTTTTACCTGTACCTGCAGGACCTATCGCGAAAACCACATCATTGGTTTCAATTGCTTTTACATATGTCTTCTGTCCGATAGTTTTGCTTCTGATAGCACGTCCTTTAGCAGTTACACAAACTGAATCAGGAGAATACCCGGCAACTAACTGAAGATTACCATCGTCTGCCATCTCGGCTAAGTAATTGACCAACTGCAAACCTACAGTCTCACCACTTGCATGCAGTTGAAGAAGTTTGCGTATTACTGTGTCAGCTTTGACAAGATTCTCTTCGCCTCCGCTTACTAATATTCCGTTAGCCGAGATATCTATTTTAACATCTAACAAGTGTTCTATAGCATTGATGTTTCCGTTGAGTATTCCAAAAACCTCTGCGGGTCTTATTGCATCGTCGACCGGGATAACTCTTTCTATCACATTCACCTCTTATTTGATCATATCATAACGATAAGCCGGGCTGTCTTCTCTAAGGCGAGGTATAGTTACCTTCTCCGACTTTACGATTTCAAACTCAATATTATAAAGTTCAAGCTGTTCTCCAATACCGCTGACCATAAGCATTGCTCGTTCAAGATCCTCAGCTCTGGCTATCCCTTTGATTTCAAATTGAGCGTTTGATGGGAATTGTTTTCCGTTGATAACTATATAGGGGCCTGCCTCTCGGATCTCTGAAGTTGCAACCATACGTTCCTCATTAACAGATATGGCTTGAGCTCCGGCAGCTCTTAATTCGTTGACCACTGATCTGAGATCAGAATCTCTAACGAAAAAGTCAGTGCCTGCCAGAATCGTTATCACTACTCCTGACCCGCTTACTTCAGTTAATCCGGCAAATATCTCAGCATTTCTTTTCTCTTCCATTATCCTTTGGAAAGCATCATCAGCTTCAAATGTCTGATTCTCAACTGTTTCAACATAGTTTTTCAATTCTGCGTATCTGTCAGCAAGATCCCGGTTGATCCTGGTCTGCTGAATAAGTTCGTTCTGTATCTCTTCAAGTCTTTTATTAGCATTAAGCTGAAGATTCTGAGCACTGTTAACACTCTTCAACTGCAAAGATACCAAAACACCAAGCACTACACATACTATTAGCAATGATATCGATCCAAGCAAGTTCCTGCTTCTTTTCATGAGACCTTATCTCCCTTCAGGGCATCTATATACTGATTGATTTTATCATAATCCGAAAAAGCCGGGATAGTTATTGAATCTGACAACTCCATTTTAAAATCAATATTCGATAATATTCTTCCGTTAAGATAATAATCATTACTAAGTAATGTGCTTATCTTAACAGGATCTCCTACACATGTTATAACATATGGAACAGGGTATTTTCTCTTGTTGATCTGTACAGTAGGACCATTACATGTAAGTTCGCTGGTTGATACAACTCTTTCACCATTTACAGCAATCGCAATCGCTCCCCCGCTCCTCATAATATCAACTACTTGTCTTATGTCGGAATCGTGTATCGCTGAGGTTAACGCCGGATAACGCGGATCATCTACAAGTTGATCGTCAAGTATGACTTTTACTCCTGTTCCTGAAACTTCAGTAAAACCTGCTATCCTGTTGATTTTCTGTAGAGTTTCAAACATAGTTGTGTACCCTGAATCGATCAATGCCTTTTCCAGGAGTTCGTTCTTCTTCTCTCTCAGAACTTCAAGCTCAGCCGTTGTTTTAACAGTATATTCCTTCTCGATATTCAGAAGATTGGTGTAATAAGCAATATCAGATTTAGCCGATTCTGTCTTCTGCTTATTCAATTCGATTGCCTTTACCTGGATCGAAATTATCAAGCCAAGAAAAAGCATGATAATAAACATCAGGAATTTGCCGCCTGAAGGGTTACTGATTGTCTTATTTTTATTTGATTTCACCATTCTTATATCCGATTCCTTCAAGGATCGATTTAAAATCATCAGGTAAAGGTGCTTCTATAATTATATCACTATTAAGCACCGGATGTCTGAACCCAAGTCTATATGCATGAAGGAGTTGTCCTTTAACAGGGATATCTTTTCTAAGACCGCCGTAAAGCTGATCACCCAAAACCGGATGTCCAATATGTGCCATATGTACTCTTATCTGATGCGTCCTTCCGGTTTCCAGTTGAAGCCTGACTAATGAATATTTTCCGAACCGGTCAATTACTTTAAAATGGGTTACCGCTCTCTTCCCGTCACGTATAACGGTATTTCGAAGTCTGTTAGACGGATCCCTGCCGACAGGAAGATCGATGGTTCCTTCGGTTTCTGATATAGTACCGCAGCAAATGGCATAATAAGATCTTGCTACTTCGTGTTTTGCAATAGCTTCAGCTATTTTCAGATGTGCTTCATTCTTCTTAACTATGAGCAGAAGTCCGGAAGTATCCTTATCGATCCTGTGAACGATCCCGGGCCGAAGTTTTCCGTTAACGTCTGAGAGGTCGTCCTTGTAATGATATAACAAAGCGTTGACCAGTGTATCATCTCTGTGACCGGGAGCGGGATGAACGACCATCCCTCTCGGTTTATTGATAACAGTTATCCACTCATCTTCAAATGCAATGTCAAGAGAAGATTTCATTGGTTTGATATCCGATGCTTCCGGTTCAGGGATATCTATGCTGATCACTTCGCCAACGACAGTTTTATACGAAGGTTTACAAACTATTCCGTTGCATGTAACATTACCTGCTTTTATAAGTGCACTGACAGCTGTTCTGGAGGATCCGGGCAGCTTATCTGATAGAAAAACATCAAGTCTAATGCCTGATCTGTCTGACGAGAATTCGCTGATCAATTATTTTCTCCTTTTGATTCAAAATCAGAAAGAAAGTTCTTATCTGCGATCATAAATATTACCATTGCAATAGTACCGCAGACTATCAGAGAATCAGCTACATTAAATGTCGGGAAGACATAGTTTCCAAAATGCAACTCAAGAAAGTCAGTTACACCCTTGAATAAGACTCTGTCGATCAAATTTCCTACGCTTCCGGCACAAATAACTGATACAACTGCTTTGAATCTTCTGTTTCCGGATCTCAGGATCAAATAGATCATTAAGCAGCTGGCAATGAAAGAGATACTTGCCAGAACATATATACCCCAGTCTTTATCTGCAAGGATGCTCCACGCAGCTCCCCTGTTGATCCTGTGACTGATATAAATAAAATTATCGACCACAACCACAGCTGAGTTCTTGTCCAGATTTATTCTGATCAATATTTTGCTGATCTGGTCAGCTGAAACTAAAATAAATACCATTAATAACCAAGCCATACCCATACTTCCTTCAAATTATTAAACGGATCAAATATATTCGGTTTGGGATCACCTTTGATTCTTTTACCGGCAGCTAATGCGTTAACTTTAAAACCAATTCCTATAAATGGTCCTTCTGAATTTAATTTATGTATAATCTCACAATTGTTATCATTGAAAGCTATATCGTACGAAGATATATATTTATTATAAAATTCTTCTTGAGATAGTTTAAACAAACTTCCGACATTAGTAGTAAGCGTATCAGAGGTAGTAAACCGCGGATATCTTTCAGCCAGGTAAAGCCATGCCGGATCAGGTGTTCCGTCAGTCACGCTTTTCCTGAGTACTATGTCATAATCACCATTGACAAGCGCGTTCTCAAATTCGGTTTTATCCAGTTTCGCGACAGTAAATTTGATTTCCGCATTTGTAAGTTCTTCGGTCAACTTTCTGATCAATTCTTCTTCCGTAAAGTCAGGTTCTGAATAAACTATCAATAGTGACTTGTCAGTTCCGGTATATTTATTGATTTTAACATCATATTTGTCGTGACCGCAGTTGTGTGAATGTGTTAATCCTGATGTCATTACAAAAGGAAATTCCGAAGGAATGATAAGACTTTCTCTTAGTTTTTCAAGAAAGTTATTCGAATATATGATATTCTTGATCATATTTCCCCTGTTGTATTCATTCAATATACTGTCATCACTTAAATTCATCTGAAAAAAAAGATATGTTCGCCCCGGAAATCTATACATATCAACATCTCTTCTCAAATAATAAGTTTCATAAAGTTCATCATTTAGAAAAACCATATCAGTTTCATCAGTACCAAGCGAATACATTGCTTCCATGCTATTTTCAAGGATACTTATATTTATTTTCTTGATCGAATACTCATCAGAATTTCTGTGCTTATCGAAAATACGAGCATTGATATCACCTTCGTTATTACTTAACAGAAAATACGGTCCTGTTCCCGGAGGGAAAAATGAAAATTCTGCGTCTTTCTCATTTTCGGGTGCAGGAAGAATAGGAAAGGTTAGCCTATATCTGAAAAAGGGATCGGGTATTTTAAGCTCAATCTTGATCTTATGAGCGGTCACAGAAGAAATGTCAGTAACATTTTCCAGCATAGGATAGTACGGTGAAGAATCCGATCCTTTGATTATTTTATAACTGTAAACAATGTCTCCGGATTCAAACACACTCCCATCATGGAAGAATACATCTTCTGCTATCTCTATTTCACACACTAAACCGTTTTCTGACACTGAGTCTGAAACCGCAAGACAATTGTCGATTTTCTGATCCTCGTTGATAGAATACAGCCCTTCATAGAACAATCCCGTCATAGTTTTCCATTGAAGTTGATTATTTTCCAATGGATCATAATTCGTCGGAGTTTGAGCCCAAAGCCTTAAAACACCGGACTTTGGTATCATATCCGATTCAGGATCCGTTGAACTTATGAGTGGTGAACTGACCGGACCGGAGTATGTCATGCTTTCATTAGTATTACCTGAACATGCTGTGAAAGAAAACAAGGATAAAATCACTGCTATGAATAATCCAAAGAATCTTATTGTTGAAAGATTTGAATATGAATGTTCACTAATCAAAACTCGCGGATCCTTTCGATTTTCACAGTTCTCCCGCTAGTGTCATCAATCGAAGCAAACAAAGCAGAGAAAACATAAGGGCCGTCCGCCACTCTATAAGGGACCGGCAATTTGTTGGTAAATCTTCTGACTGAGCTTGCTATCTCCATTCCAATAACACTATTACTGGGGCCGGTCATGCCAACGTCAGTTATATATCCTGTACCTTCAGGCAATATACATTCATCGGCAGTTTGGATATGAGTATGTGTGCCGACCAATAACGATATTCTTCCGTCCAGATATCTGGCAAGTGCGTTTTTCTCTGAGGTTGCTTCAGCATGAAAATCAAGGATCACTATGTCGGGGGCTTCATGGTCCTTGATATCTTCGAGTAGTTTATCGGCTGCGACAAAAGGACAGTCAGAAGGCTGCATTCCGACTCTTCCTATGAGATTGAGCACAGCAATCTTTACACCTTTGACAGTAATCGTAGTATAACCTCTTCCCGGCCACGCAGTGGATACATTTGCAGGACGTATTACCCTTTTATCGTCATCAATAAAATTAAATATATCACTCTTCGACCAAGTGTGATTTCCCATAGTGATAATATCAACTCCCTGATCGAACATATCATCAGCTGTCTGTCTTGTCATACCTAATCCTGCAGCGGAATTCTCTCCGTTTGCTATCACGATATCAAGAGAGAATTTTCTGATGATCCCGTAAAGTTTATCACGTATTGCTTTTCTGCCGGGGGCCCCGACAACATCTCCAATAAATAGAATATTCAACAACTAACCTCCGTTATCACTTTAAGACATTATAGCATAAAAAAAGCCGCACATTACTGTGCGGCTCTACCTCTCGGGTCTTATTTCGCGTAATCTGTTGCTCTGGTTTCCCTGATGATGTTGACTTTGATCTGTCCCGGATAATCCAGTTCCTCTTCGATCTTCTTGCATATTTCTCTGGCTTTGAGATTCATTTCATCATCTTTAATAGATTCCGGTCGAACCATTATCCTGATCTCTCTGCCCGCCTGTATCGCGTATGATTTCTCAACGCCTTCGAACGAATTAGCGATTTCTTCAAGTTTCTGGATCCTCTTGATATAAGTCTCAAGATTTTCACGTCTGGCTCCCGGTCTTGCAGCAGATATAGCATCTGCAGCTGCTACAAGCACTGATATGAGATTATCAGGTTCAACATCTCCATGATGTGACATGATCGAGTTGATAACTATCGGTCCTTCCTTGTACTTTCTTGCTACGTCACCACCAAGCGTAATATGTGAGCCTTCCATCTCGAAGTCCACAGCCTTGCCGATGTCATGAAGCAACCCGGCTCTCTTCGCAGCCATTGTATCAAGTCCGAGTTCGGCGGCCATCATTCCTGTGATCCAACATACCTCTAGTGAATGTTGAAGTACATTCTGACCATAACTTGTTCTGTATTTCAATTTTCCGAGAAGTCTTATAAGCTCCGGATGAAGACCTATTATCCCAGTCTCAAATACAGCTCTGTCACCTTCCTGCTTTATGGTGTTTTCTACTTCTTTTCTTGCCTTCTCAACCATTTCTTCGATCCTTGCAGGGTGTATTCTACCGTCTACTATCAATTTCTCGATAGTTATCCTTGCTATCTCACGCCTTACCGGATCAAAGCTCGACAGTATAACAGCTTCAGGAGTATCATCAATAATAAGATCGACTCCTGTTATGGTCTCTATTGCTCTGATGTTTCTACCTTCACGTCCTATTATCCTGCCCTTCATTTCTTCATTAGGCAATGTTACAACAGAAACAGTGTTCTCAGAAACATGATCAGCCGAATACCGTTGGATAGTATTGACGATTATTTCCTTGGCCTTCATATCTGCCTTTTCTTTCGTCTCTTCTTCCATCTGTCTGAGCATCAAAGCCATATCATGACTGAATTCCTGTCTGGCCTCATCAAGAACAAAATCTCTTGCATCTTCAACAGTTAATCCGGAAATTTTCTCAAGTTCAAAAATTTTCTGTCTTTCTATCTCTCTTGCTTTCTCTTCCATAGCAAGAACATCACTTACTCTTGATTCCAGTGCTTGTTCTTTCTGGTCAAGGACCTCGATCTTTCTGTCCAGGTTTTCTTCCTTCTGATCAAGACGATTTCTGTCTCTCTGTAGTTCTGATTTCTTTTCCTTAATATCTTTTTCAAGTTCAAGCCTGCTCTTGTGTATCTCCTCCTTGGCTTGCAGAAGGAGCTCTCTTTTCCTGTTCTCTCCTGTTTTCTGCGCATCTGCTAATGCTTTCTGCGCTTCTGTCTCAGCATTGTCTCTGGCTTCATCAATACTTTTCTTCTTTTTACTGAATCCAAACTGATAAAAAGCTGTAATTACAGCTATTCCAATGACCAAACCGATGACCAGGCCAATAACGACACTTAACGTATCTATGGCAATCACCTCCAATATTTTGTTTTCAAGTTGCATATATTCCAAAACGAAATTTATACTCTTAATATTTTATTGATCTTTAATCATTGTGTCAATAGCCAAAAATGCATCATGTTATTGATGCATTTTCAACAAATAATAGATTCAAACAAGATCAGATGGGTATATTTCTCTTTTCATATAGTGGGTATGAAGAAGCTCATGAGCTAAATGACTATTGGGTTCTCCAAGAAATTTCCGGTACAGTTCAGAAACCTGTGAATTCTTGTGAGATTTTCTTTCGGGTAGAACAAGATCTTCTTCGTATAACGCTTTAGCTCTTTCTTCTCTTATGTCAATGTCCATAAGATCTTGAGCAAAAACCTGCGGCTGGCCTCCACCGCAAACACAGCCACCGGAACATCCCATTATTTCAATAAATGTATATTCGGGTGCCTCACCTTTCTTTATTGCGTCAAGAAGATCCCTTGCTTTAGCTGTGCTGTGGGCAACCGCTACACGTAGTTTGTGACCGCCGATCTCGAGTTCGGCTTCCTTCACCCCTTGAATTCCTCTGACATCTTGCAACGCTATCACAGGCATTTCCTTTTCGTTGAGAATATCCGCCACGGTTCTAAGTGCAGCTTCCATAACGCCGCCTGTAGCCCCGAAAATAACTCCTGCTCCTGTGTATTCGCCAAGAAGATCATTATCCGGTCCTTCATCAGGCAATCTTGTATAATCAATACCTGCTTCTTTTATCATTCGCGCAAGCTCTCTTGTAGTAAGCACGGCATCAACATCTTTTAATCCGTCTTTATTTACCATTTCTTCTCTGTATGCTTCAGTTTTCTTAGATGTACAAGGCATGACAGAGACAACATAGATATCTTTAGGATCGATATTATTGATTTTGGCATAATATGACTTGATTATTGCTCCCATCATCTGATGAGGAGATTTACATGTGGATAAATTGTCAAGAAATTCAGGATAATAAAACTCAGCAAAACGAATCCAACCCGGTGAACAGGATGTTATCATAGGAAGAACACCACCATTCTTTACACGGTTCAGAAGTTCTGTTCCTTCTTCCATTATCGTCAAATCGGCAGCAAAATTTGTATCATATATTTTATCTGCTCCCAATCTTTTCATTGCTGCAAACATTTTCCCTGTGGTTCTTGTTCCTATTGGATATCCGAATTCTTCTCCGATTGCAGCACGAACAGCAGGAGCTACTTGCATAACAACATGCTTTGTCGGATCGTTGATCGCATCCCAGATATCTTCTGTGACCTCTCTTTCATAAAGAGCACCTACAGGACAAGCTATTATACACTGACCGCAATAAATACAAGGTGCGTCAGCCATACTGATGTCATATGCAGGTCCAATTTTAGTTTCGAAACCTCTGTTTATAAA
>Ga0172377_10002979_pt1 | contig 17356 bp, 19 predicted proteins | sample Pumphouse3metaG_FD_119749 | JGI IMG/M metagenome (GOLD analysis project Ga0172377, IMG submission 119749) | Leachate microbial communities from a municipal landfill in Southern Ontario, Canada - Pumphouse #3 metaG | ecosystem: Engineered > Solid waste > Landfill > Unclassified | place: Canada...
CGTCCCTGCTGAGTTCAAGGCAAATAAGCGCGGCGAAATCCCGTGTCAGATAATGAACTCAAGCAAATGCTGGGAAATGGTCTTACGGGGGGAAAAATATGCCGTATGTATCCTCCCGTTTGCGGATAAAAGTCAGCAACTTTCTTGACACTATGTTATTACGGGATAATGGTTGACGGTATAATGGCGGGGTGATAATATACTGTGATTATTATGTCAACCTGTGTCGGGGCGTAGCGCAGCTTGGCTAGCGCGCCACGTTCGGGACGTGGAGGTCCTGGGTTCGAATCCCAGCGCCCCGACCAATTTCATTATCGGCGGATCCCATAAATTTGAAACCTTTCGTGGAAAAAATTCAAAGAATACATCTTATTTATAAAGGCCGTGTGCAGGGTGTAGGTTTCAGGTTTACTTTCCGAGCGGCAGCGGCGGAACTTGGGGTCAAGGGATATGTAAGGAATCTCCCCGACGGCACAGTGGAAGCGGTATGTGAGGGTCCTGGAGGTAAAATAGACCTTTTGAAGAACAGTATCTCCGGCAAAATGGGAGAGTATATAGGTTCATGTGAAGTGTATAGTATGGAAGAGGAAGTGTCCGGAAAATTCCGGGATTTTAGGATACTAACATAGGGTTCCGCAAAATGGACTTTTATAACGTCTTTGCGAGGAACGAACGAAGTGAGTGACGAAGCCCTTCGTATCGTGATAAAAGCTATGGCTCAGGATTTCGGCAGACTTAGTAGATGGCCGAATCAATCTTAACATATATGACAAGTTATGAGGTTGCTTCGGTCGCTTTGCTCCCTCGCAATGACGAGAAATAGGCATTTTGCAGAACTCTAAATACTAACATGATATGGAGGGGCGGAGACATGAGAAGACTTTTTTGTTATCTGATAGTATGTGTTTGTCTCGCGGCGGCATTGTCGGGCTGTTCGGATATAAGATCAAAATTCATACGTAAACCCAAGGAAGATACCTCACCCCGACGGTACATACCAGTAAGAGAATACGATATACGCCCCAGTATGGAGCTTTATTCCAAACGCTACATATTCTGGAAAAACTGGCATAAGGAATTCATGGATCTGGTAAGGAACCCCCGTATGACCAACCATAAGAAGATAACGGTAGCCATTGAACAGGAGATATCCAATCTTTATGACATGAAGAGAATGCTCGTCGACGAAAAAGGAGACGAATTGCAGCTGGTTATAGACGGGGTCCAAAATATAGAAGATAACATTAAAAAACAGACATTAACAAGCGGGAACAGGGTAAGGATCATACGTACCATGGATCTTTTAGGAAAAGAGATACGGGACAAATTTTCCTACCGCAAAATGACCGGAGAAATACGTGATGAATTCAGAAGGGAATAATAATTTCGGAATGATGAGATTTCCCATAGGGCCTCTCGAGACAAATTGTTATCTGGTATACGATACATCAGCCATGGAAGGGGCTATCATTGACCCCGGTTGGCACGACGAGGATATGCTTAAAGCCGTTGCCGATACCGGGGTCGAGGTGAAGTACGTGATCAACACTCACGGGCATGCCGACCATATCGCGGGAAACGGGGATTTTGCTGTTCCTGTCTTAATTCACCGGCTCGATGAAGAGTGCCTTACCGACCCGGTCAAGAACCTGTCGTATTTTTCAGGCATCTCCTTTACAGGATCTGAGGCGGGAAGAACCATTGAAGACGGCGAGATGATAAGAGTGGGAGATCTTGAGCTTGAGGTATTGCACACTCCTGGGCACACCCCGGGAGGAATATCGTTAAAATGCGCTCTCGGAGTTTTTTCCGGAGATACGCTTTTTTTTGAAGGAATAGGGCGCACCGATCTTGCCGGCGGGGATCTCGCGGCAATTCTTGAAAGTATAGAGAAAAAACTTATGTGCCTGCCGGATCACATCGCGGTATTTCCCGGACACGGAAGAGAGACAACAATAGGCGAAGCAAGGACGTTCTTGCGAAGAGAGTTTTCTTATAGAATGGATCTGATCTGAAAAAATGCATAGCCAGATAAAAAATTTTATTTATTTCCTTGAAGTGGAAAGAGGGGTGAGTGTAAACACCGTCAGGTCCTACTCTCGTGACCTGAAAAAATTCGTGGAGTTCCTGACAAAAAAGAACAAAGATCTTTCGTCGGCTACGCGTGAGGATGTTATATCGTTCCTGATGATACTCAAAGACAAGGGACTTAATCCCTCGTCCATAGCGCGTAACCTCGCCGCGCTCAAAACCTTCTGGAAATTTCTTGTGGCGGAGCAGGTGGTCAGGGAAAATGTGGCATCCCTGGTAGAGTCACCCAAGACCTGGAAGACAATACCCGATGTTCTTACAAAAGAGGAAATCGAAAAACTTCTTAATGCTCCGAAAGGAAGGCGTCTTTCGGTTCACAGGGACAGGGCCATACTTGAAATAATGTATGCTTCGGGCCTCAGGGTTTCCGAAGTAACCGAGCTTAAACGGGCCGAGGTAAATGTAGCTTCCGGTTATGTCAAATGTTTCGGAAAGGGGGGGAAAGAGCGCATTGTTCCTTTTGGAGAGGCCGCGTCAAAAGCTATAACAAAATATCTTGAGTCGGGAGGGGCGGCAATTTCCGAGAAATATAAAGAAGAACATCTGTTTCTTTCAAAGCTGGGGAGAAAGCTCTCTCGCCAGAGCTTGTGGAAAATGATACAGAAATACGCTTTGATATCCGGGATAAAAAAACACATAACCCCGCACACATTAAGGCATTCTTTCGCTACGCATCTTCTGGAGGGAGGGGCGGATCTCAGGGGAGTGCAGGAAATGCTGGGTCATTCCGATATCTCTACCACGCAGATATATACGCATATCAGCAGTGAAAAGCTTAAGAAAGTACATGCAGAATTCCATCCTAGGGGAAAGTAAATGACGGGCGATTTCAGGGCAGAGTTGCCTTGTCTTCTTAGAAAAAGTCTCTCAAGGAGAGCTATCGTCGTTGTGGAAAAAGCGGCCTTGATAGGTGAAACTTCCGGCAAAGATATTTTCCTGGTCGGAGGAACTGTCCGGGATATATTTCTCGGGGAAAAAAGTTATGATGTTGACATGGCGGTAGAGGGTGACGCTATCGCTCTTGGGAAAAGTATTGCAGGCTCTTTGGGCGCAAAGATCATATGCTATGCCAAGCCGGGAACGTGCACCTTGTTTTTTCCTTTATCAGGCATGTCAGGTACCCGCACCCATGGGATAAGGTTAGATATAGCGTCTTCCAGGGAAGAGATGTATTCTTCTCCGGGGGCTTTTCCGGATACCAGGCCGGGAACCATAGTGGACGATCTCGCGAGACGTGATTTTACGATAAATGCCATGGCTATCGGTGTGAACGGAAAAAATACCGGAGTCCTTCTGGATCCCATGAAAGGATCGGACGATCTTGCTAAAGGTCTAATAAGAGCGCTTCATGACAATAGTTTTCTGGACGATCCGGCAAGGATCTTCAGGGCGGTAAGGTTCGAAAAGCGTTTGTCTTTCACAATAGAGGAACACACAGAGCGCTTAATAAGGCATTCCGCTGAAACAGGGATGTTGAGGAAACTGAGGAAGAACAGGATAAAAGAAGAGTGGAGGCTTGTTCTCAAAGAAAGACGGCATAAAAAATGCCTTATCCGCCTCAGGGACCTTTTAAAAGATGAAATGGATTTTGTTCTCAGTGTAACAGCCGGGAAAGGAGATAGTACGAATGGGTAGGGTTGAGAGAGTGTCGGAAGCGCTGCGCAGGGAAATTTCCGTTATAATCCAAAGCGGCATAAACGACCCTCGGATAAACTGTGTTACAATTACACGGGTCGCTGTGACAAGGGACCTTAAGACCGCGCGGATATATTTCGTTTTCCCTGAAGAGTTCGGACCTGCGGACAAGATACTAAAGGGCCTTTCCCGGGCCTCCGGTTTTGTGAGGGGGGAGCTTGCTTCCCGTATAGAAATGAAATTTGTGCCAAACCTCATTTTTTCAGAGGAAAAAGAGAATAAGAACAGGGACCGGATAGACGCTCTTTTTGAAGTTGTCGAAAAGGAACATGCCGAGTTCCAGAGAACAAAAATGGAAGGACAGGTTATGGACAGAGAAAACATGCTCAAAGTCATAGACGCTATAAAACAGAAGGATGATTTTTTGATAACAGCGCATGTCAATCCCGAAGGAGATTCGGTGGGAAGTCAGATAGCTTTATTCAATCTGCTTGAAAAGCTGGGAAAGAACGCTGTAATGGTACAACAGGATCCGGTACCCGACAATCTCAGGTTCCTCAGAGGCTCCGGATCCGTGATGCGGGGGTTGCCCGATGAGTTTATTCCCAGGACTTTGATCGTATTGGATTGTCCTGTCAAAGAAAGGACGGGCAAGGTCACACGATGTCTGAGCGGAGAGGAGTTCACGATAAATATAGACCATCATGTAAGCAATGAATATTTCGGAGATATTAACTGGGTGGAGCCGGGGGTAAGTTCAGCTGGAGAGATGATATACAATATTGCGGTCGAGATGGGGCTTCAGATAGATGAGGCCATGGCGGAAGCGCTCTATACCTCAATAGTCACAGATACGGGGATGTTCAATTACGAAAACACCTCTCGCTCGACCCATGAAGCAGCGGGTCATCTAATTTCCCTGGGCGTTGTCCCTAACAGGGCGCACAAGGAAGTGTACGAAAGTAAGACCGCTCAGGAAGTGAGGCTTTTGGGAAGAGTTCTTTCCACTTTGGAGCTTTTTTCGGACGGGAAAATAGCGTGCATATACATGACACGCGAGATGTGCAAAAAGGAAGATGTTGATGTTCCCTCGACGGATGAATTCATAAATTTCCCCAGATCGGTCAAAGGCGTCGAGATATCTATTTTCTTAAAAGAAGACACAAGTTTCGAGGGCAGAGTTAACGTTAGTTTCAGATCAAGCGGCGAATATGATGTTAACGTTCTCGCGTCCAGATTCGGGGGAGGGGGGCATCCGAAAGCATCGGGATGCGTCATAGACGGAGCTATTGATGATGCCAAGACCCTATTGATAAACGCTGCCAAAGAGATCGTGGAGAAAAGTTCATGAGTTATGGAGCGATCCGCGGAGGGGTAGACCAGGTCTCCGGGATTCTGGTTGTGGATAAAGCGAAAGGCATGACAAGCCATGACGTGATAGATGTCATCAGAAAAAGATTCGGCGTTAAAAAGGCCGGGCATGCCGGAACTCTTGACCCCAATGCCACAGGGGTACTTGTCGTCCTTATCGGCAAGGCCACTAAACTTTCCCAGAAGCTTACCGGAGAAGATAAGAAATACCGGGCTGTAATGAAGCTCGGAGAAAGGACAGACAGCGGGGACTCGACAGGAAAAATAATATCCGGGGGAGAAGTTTTTTGCTTTCCGGATCAGATAAAAAAAGTTATGCAAGGTTTTGTCGGCGAGATAGAACAGATCCCGCCGATGTTCTCGGCTAAAAAGGTGGGAGGAAAAAGGCTGTACAAGGCGGCAAGAAGAGGCGAGGTCGTCGAAAGGGCTCCGATCAAAATAACGATAAAAAGCCTTGAGGTTATTTCCTTGAACATGCCCGAGGTGGAATTCGACGTTCTCTGCACCAAGGGAACCTATATACGGCAGCTTGCGGACGATATCGGGGAAAAACTCGGATGCGGAGCGCATCTTTCTGAACTCAGAAGGATATCAAGCGGCGAGTTCAATGTTGACGGTTCAGTCCCGGCGGCAGAGCTCGAAAAAATGAGCAAAGAGAGTTTTTATGAAAGTGTTGCGCGGATATAAAGGCGCAGGAAAATCGCTTATAGAACCCGTTCTGGCAATAGGTGTCTTTGATGGCGTGCATCTCGGACATCGCAAAGTCATAGAGAAAATGATGTCTTCTTCCGGTGGGGGAGACAAAACCATTCTTACCTTTGATCCGCATCCCGAGACCGTGTTAAGGCCCCACTTGGATCTTCCCCGCATAATGTCGCTTGAGCATCGCCTGAAACTTTTTCGAGAGATGGGGTTGGATGCCGCTATTATTGTGAAATTTTCCAGGCATATAGCCGAGATGTCCCCCGAGGATTTTATAGAGAGGGTGATAAGGCGAGGCATCGGTTCCGAAAGGGTATTCGTGGGAGATAATTTTTATTTTGGTAAAGGTGCATGCGCCGGCACGGCAAGGTTCCGGAAAGCGGGAACCGAACGCTGCATCAAAGTTGATGTAGTGAAAGCGGTCAAAAAAGGCGGCAAGGTCATCAGCAGTACACGGCTCAGAAAACTTGTCTCGGCAGGGTCTCTTGATGAAGCCGAAAAATTACTCGGCAGGCCCTTTTCTGTTCTGGGAACGGTGGTGTCGGGCGATGGCATAGGAAGGGTAATAGGCACTCCCACCGCCAATATAGACCCGCATCATGAAGTTATTCCGCCGGTCGGGGTATATGCGGTTAAGATAGCTCTGGAAGGAAAACACTTTCCCGGTGTGCTTAACATAGGGTATAAGCCTACCTTCTACGGACGATCCCCCAAAAGGAAGGAACCGGTCATAGAGGCTCATATACTGGGGTTCAGCGGCGACCTTTATGGTATGGACATTGAGGTGTTTTTCGTAAAACGGCTCCGTTCCGAACAACATTTCAGCTCAAAAGAAAAGCTAAGATCAGCCATAGAAAAAGATATAGAGACGGCAAGAGCGATCATGACGGTGAGAGAACAGGGGTAAAACAGGGCAAACATACATGGATATCCGATCAAAATTCTCACTTCGAACAGCGGCCCGCGTACTGCTACTTGCGGGTGTACTTGTTTTCGCGCTGTACCTGCGCCGTTATACTTTCTGGCTGCCTCATTGGAAAGGGGACCAGTCTCACTATATCACCCTGGCGATGAAACTGGACAAGCTGGGGTTTGACCAATTCAATCTTCGCGGGGTCGAGTTAAGAGCCCTGACTCTGAGCCTTACTCCGCAGGGAAAATTTGCCTTTCGTCCGGGAATAGACCCGGCGGGCATTACTTTTATTGACCCCTTTCTTTCCCGTGATACGGAAAGTAAAGGGCATCTCCTGGAAAGCCTCGCCATGACGGGCATAACCTATTACGACCAGCCTTTCTTCCATAAGCCCACGGGCCTGCCTTACGCGCTCGCGCTTTCGCACAGGATATTCACGCAGAAAAACCAGCCTTATGTAGTGTCCCTGGCGAATATCGGCTCAGATCTGCGAAAGCTGGATCTTCGCGTGGTGTTCGGAATAATGCCCGCCCCGGAAGAGATGAGGGTGTTTTATTCAGTTCTTCCCGCTATTTTCCAGGCCCAGTTCTGGGCCGTGATAGTGCCTCTTCTTTTCAGCATGGGATTGATATTTCTTACTTTTATGCTCGGTAAATATCTTTTTAGTTTCAGGACCGGACTTTATGCCGCTTTCATGATGGCAATAAATCCGGTAGCGATCATGAGTTCCCAGAAGATATGGGCAGACGATATGCTGGCTTTTTTCATGACTCTTGCTGTAATCCTTCTTGCGGTCTCATTCAAGAGGGGATGGTACTGGCCGGCTTTCGCGGGGGGGCTAAGCTGCGGGGTTGGAGTTCTCGCGAAACAGTCTTCAGGAGGGCTTCTCTTTGCCCTTTACTATTTTACGGCCTTTATGATCCTGGCAGGCCTTATAAACGCTAAAAAACTAAGCGGCGTTAAAGAACAATATCCCCTCGCCGCAAAAACGGTTCTATTCACAATAGGAGTTTTTGCCGTAAGCGGTTTCTGGTTCTGGAAAATATACAGCATGTTCGGCAACCCCCTATGGCTCCCTGAACGCCGGATCGCAGGTGCCGGGGGATGGTCGGATTTTTTGTCAGAACGGGTCAATCCGAGAATATTTTTTCTTTTCGGAGCGCCTTATCTTTGCCCCCTGTTCATCCCTTTATTTTTGTCGATCAAAAGAACTTTGATGGAAATTCTTAATAGGATAAGAGGAATAAAGAATGGATACTTTTTTATATTTTTTTGGATGATAATTTTAGTTTTCAATTATCATTTCGCGAGAGGCTCCGAGCACCGCCGGCTTTTACCCGTATATCCTTTGATCGCGGTCATTTCAGGGTATTATTTTGATAAATTCAGATCATTGGACCTTAGATCCAACAATTTTTTTCGGAACAGATACGTCAGGGAGGTGCTGATAGTAATAGTGTTTGCCTCAGCGGCGTTATGGTCGGTCCCGAGGGGTATTGAACCCGGGTTGGAAGATCGTGTCTTTATAAGAAAACCCGTTCCCGAATGGGTCTCAAATGTATTCTAAGGATGTGTTCAACATGAAACAAATACTCATGCTGAATTATGAGTTCCCGCCTTTGGGAGGCGGCGCGGGGAATGCCGCGTATTACGTGCTCAGAGAGCTTGCAAAAAGGGATGATCTGGAGATAACCCTGGTAACTTCTTCCCCTGACGAATACAGGGAAGAAAAATTTTCCGGCAATATAAAGGTTTACCGTCTGGATATCGGCAAACAAGGGAACGTCCACTACCAGTCGTTACGGGATCTGATCGTCTATAGCGTTAAGGCGTATGGTTTTTGCGAAAAACTCATAGCCGGGAATAAGTTCGACCTTATTCACGCGTGGTTTGGGATACCTTGCGGATATATCGCCATGAAACTGGACCTTCCATACATTGTAAGCCTGCGGGGCAGTGATGTCCCCTTTTATAACCCCCGTTTTTACTGGCTGGATAAGTTCGTATTCCGGGGTCTCAGTAGAAAAATATGGAAGAACGCGAGAGCGGTTATAGCTAATTCGGAAGATCTTAAGGGGCTGGCTCTGAAGACTTCACCAGATGCAGATATCGAGGTCATTCCTAATGGTGTTGATACAAGGCAATTCACGCCCGGGGAAAAGGAGACAGAGGATTTTGTAATACTTTCCACTTCACGCCTGATAGAAAGAAAGGGCATCAAGTATCTTGTTCAGGCTTTTTGTGAACTATCTAAAAAATATCCCAAGGTTAAATTAATACTTGCTGGTGACGGAGACCAGAAAAAAGATCTGCAGGAGTATGTTCGAAATGAGGGGGTGGCCGATAAAGTGGAGTTTGCGGGGGTAGTGCCTCACGAAGATATGCCCGGCCTGTACCGTAGGGCGGATGTTTTTGTTTTACCGTCGCTCAACGAGGGGATGAGCAATTCTCTCCTGGAAGCCATGGCCAGCGGACTGGCTGTAGTGACCACGGATACAGGAGGCGCCTCGGGTTTTCTGGGGGAAGCGGGTATTTTTGTCGAAAAAGCGAGCTCCGAGAGCATACTGGACGCGCTACGCGGATCATATGAAGATCGGGAAAAACTTTCACATATGAAAAGAATGAGCAGGAAAATAGCCGAGGAGTTCAGCTGGAGAAGGGTTGCGGAAAGAACTTTGGCGCTGTACGCGGCAAGGTGATATTGTGCCGGGCCTTTCGGTGTTCTTTGTTTTCATTGAGGAGAAGTGATGTTTAGGCATAACAAGAAAATGTTCTATAATGAGCTGAGGAAAGAGGAATGCGGTGATGTTGTCGACTTCGGACCTTTAGCGAGGCTGAGACGCAGAATAATACTGGATATGCTTAAAATCGCCTGCGGAAAGAACAGCAGGATACTTGACACGGGCTGCGGCAGAGGTAACCTCCTTTTTGAGATGGATAGAGCCGGTTTTTTCAACCTTGAGGGCAGTGATTTTTCCGAAGAGTCGCTTGCCATCTCAAAACAAAAGTTCACGGGCAGGTTATTCCGGGCCGACCTGACGAACCTGAGAGATTTCGCTTCAGGCGGGTACGACGCTGTTATATGCTCCGAAGTCCTCGAGCATATCGAGGATGATATATCCGCCATGAGAAACCTGAATTCATTGCTAAAGCCCGGCGGTATCTTAATAATTTCGGCGCCTTTTAATCCGGATATGTGGTCGGAACAAGATGATTTCGCCGGACATGTGAGACGTTATTCCGAGGGGGAAGCGGAAGAGAAATTACGCTTGGCCGGCTTTATGGTAGAGAATATCCGTTTCTCAGGCTGGCTATTGTCGGAGGTTTATCACAAGACATTTATGCGCAATGACCCTGCCGCGATAAGAAGTGCAAAGAACAGGAACTTGAAGAGAATAATATCGAGTGTTCTCTATTATCCTCTTTTGCTGGAATCGCCCGTAAGGTCCACGCGTCTGGCCAGAAGGTTGTTCATATTAGCCAGACGGCCGGAGGGTCGGGATGTCCTGGATAAAGGCGCATAACGCAGTAAATTTCTAAGAAATGTGAGGGGCAATTACAAAGCGAATGGAAAAAAACGGCAAACTAAATTTACTGAAACTTGCAATAACGGTTTGTCTCCTATGGGCTGTGTTCGCTCGTGTTGACATTTCCAGGCTCAAGGACATGCTCAAGACAGTTGATATCGTCCTTTTGGCCGCGGCGTTCGCGGTATTATGCGCGGGTGTTGTACTGAGCAGTTTCCGGTGGAAGGTTCTGCTTATCCCGCAGGACATACGAATATCTTTGGGCAGGGCCGTTTATGCGTATGTATCGGGAATGTTCTTTAACAGTTTTCTGCCGACGACCATTGGCGGCGATGTTATCCGGGCCAGGATGATATCTCCAAAAAATTACCACAAGGGCCTGGCAGCTACGTTGTTCGAGAGGTACCTGGGCGTGGTCGCCCTGGCGTCCTGGGCCCTATTTGGGGCGCTATCCGCTTACAGAGGGGGATATCCCGCCGCCATGATCCGCATGGCCGCGCTGACCTCGGCTTTCATTCTTCTTTCGTTCTTTGTGCTGCTTACTTTGTGGCGGCGCGAAGGGGCCGGACAAGGCAAAAACTATAAAAAACTGCCGGAGATCATAAGACGCTTTCTCTCGTCCGCGGCCGTATACAGGAATTTCGGTTCAAATGTCGCTATCGCTCTGCTTGCCTCATTTATGTTCCAGTTTCTGGCTATCTTCTGTGTTTTTCTGATAACACGGGCACTGAGAATAGAAGTCGGTTTTGATTTTGTGATCGTAGCGGCCACGCTAACGGCTCTTTTTTCCTCTTTTCCCGTGTCGATAAACGGGATAGGGCTTCGTGAGGTGTCTTATGTGTTCTTTTTTTCAATTATCGGCATATCGCCCACGGCGGCTGTGGCTCTTTCGTTCCTGGTGTTTACCATGCATATTTTGGCCAGCGCCGCTGGAGGGATGATCTTTTTGGCTGGGGAAGGCCGAAATGGTATTGCTTTACGCGGAGGTTAGTGGTCACCGCATTATTATGGTAAGGAGCATGACAAGCATGGTTCCTCTAGTTATGCCAGGGCAAAATGAGTAAGAGAATATTCTTTTTTCGTCGAGCGGCGGCGAAAGTGAGATGGGTTAATTTGGAGAAAGTGTCCAATTTATATGTGATCAAAGGGTAGTTATGGAGACAACGCGTCAGGAAAAAACTAAAGTATGTTTTGTGGTCAGAAATCTGACACATGGAGGAGTTTACCGATATGTTAAAAATCTTTTGCTTGCCCTGGACAAAATAAATGCCGATAATTTCGAGTTTTATTTGATCCATAACGATGATAGGATAAAGGGGGCGTTCTCAAATATCAGTGAATTGTACGTCCCAACAAAGAACAGGGCATCTTTTGACTACATTTTTTCCTTAAGGTTATTACTTAAGAATAAGTTTGATACGGTTGTTTATCTTAAAAATGTTATTCCTATAACTCATTTTTTCTTGAACGGACGAAAAATAAATTTAGTATATGACCTGGGATATTTTGAAAAGGGGCTGAAGGCCTATCCTCTCACTGATACCCTTTTTATGAGAATTTTTATGAAAACATCCTGCAATTTAGCGGATTCAATTTTAACGATATCGAACTCTACTAAAGAAGACGTGCACAAGAAATTTAATATAAAAAGAACAAAGATAGGTGTTATCTGGGGTGGGGTTGAAAACAATTTTAAGGCTTTGGAGAATGAGAACTATTTGGAAGATGTGCGTATGAAGTTCAACCTGTCCCGTCCTTTTTTGTTCTATTCCGGGTCATTGTCTCCCAGGAAAAATGTGGACCGGATGCTGAAGGCGTTTGAATTGGTGCGTGGAAAAATACCGCATGACCTTGTTATGTCCGGATTTAAGACCCTTCCGGAAAAACTTCTCAGGATGTTCAGTAAAGACAGGGTGAAAGTTTTGGGATATGTGAGGGAAGAGGAGCTGGTCGCCCTTTATAACATGGCAGATGTATATCTCTATGCGTCACTTTATGAGGGGTTCGGGCTTCCGATAATAGAGGCGCAATCCTGCGGGTGTCCTGTGATCACATCAGGCATTACTTCTATGCCTGAAGTTGCCGGAGACGGAGCTGTTATTGTAGACCCCAAAAATGTTCATCAGATAGCTGCATCAATGCTTAGGATAATTGAAGATGAAGATTTCAGGAGCGCGTTAATATCAAAAGGGTTTAAAAACGCAAAAAAATTCTCCTGGGAGAAATGCGCCCAAGCTTTAGTTGGAGCGATCTGATGCTATGAGAAATTAAAAAGCGAGAACACGGTTTGAGGTCATTTTCGAAGAACTAAAAAGATATACTATCGCAGGTGCTATAATTCTGATAGTTCAAAAGAGGATGTTGAAGTTGTTGCAATCTTATGCTTTTATGCATAGTGAATGTTGGCTCCAGTTAGGGGATTCATCAGCAAAAACGTGTTAACCTTTTAGATATCCCCGAAGTTGAACATGTCGAAAAGGATATTTTGTGGCATACAGAATTGCCCCAAATATACGAGGTAAAAATCAGGAGTGTCAAATGGCTTATTTTGATCATTTTGCTGGGACTGATATTTCCAAAACAGGGAGGATCTTAGTTAGAGAGAAGGTCAAGAGACAATTCGAATTTTTGACCGCATGCATTGATGGTGACCCGGGAAACATCGAAGTTCTGGAAATCGGACCGGGGAGAGGGGACTTGTCAAAATTATTTTTGGAACGGGGGTACCAAAATTATGATGTTGTGGAACCTAATATTCAAATGCGGCAGAATTTGAACAAATCGGGAATAAGAGAGATCAAGGAATATATGATCCCTCATTTGAAAGAAAGAGATTCTTCTTATGATATAATTATCGCCGCAGATGTTTTTGAACATCTAAATGATACTTCAGAAGCAAAAATGTTTATCAAAGAAGCAGGCAGGGTTTTAAAGAAAGGCGGGATCTTGTTTATGGCATGCCCCGATCTTTTAGATTGGGGACTTGACTTTTGGAATGGGGACTATACACATTCAAATCCGACAACACTGCGGAGAACACTGGGGCTAATGTCCGATAATGATCTTAAAATTTGTTTTCAAACGTATATGTACGGGTGTTTTACCGGCATATTCGGATATTTGTTAGGGAAGGGAATCAGGAGCCTTACGTTCTTGTCGAAAGGGAATTCTCTGAGCTCAAAATTGTATAAATTGAGAACAAGCTTTTTACGTAAATTCGTGGTAGTCGGACGCAAATAAAAATGAAAATTCAGGAAAGCTGGAATTTCATCAAGATGTCGAAGTTGATAAACGTAAGGAGAAGGAGTGACACGATTTCTGAAAACGTCGGTTAATTTTTTTGCAGGCACATGGGCTGCAAAATTTTTCAAAAGCATACCAATAAAGAGCTTTATTTACAGGAAATTTGTCCCCAAAAAGGAAGAGCTGGTTGTAGAATGCTTGGGGAACAGGATGCATGTCAATGCCAGAGATTCAGGGATAGCCCCAGATCTGTTCTTCAGGGGCATTTACGAGCCTTTTGAAACAAAATTATTCTTGAATTTGATATCCGAAAATATGCGAGTAATGAACATTGGCGCCAATTTTGGATATTACGTTATGTTGGCCGCGAAAAAAGTTGGAGTAAACGGAAAAGTGTATGCTTTTGAGCCTGAACCAAAGAACTACCAGTTGCTTTTAAAAAATATCAAAGAGAATGGATATGGAAATGTTGTGCCTGTGCAGGCCGCAATTAGTGATAAACCGGGAGTTTTGAAACTTTTCCTTGATAGTGATAACGCCGGAAATCATTCTTTGGGGGGCGAGGGTAAATACCTGCAAGTTAAGGCTGATACTGTTGATAACTATTTGGAAATTTTTGGAGAAAAAGAAAAAATCGATATTATCCAAATGGATACTCAGGGTAGTGAGGGGTTGATACTGGATGGTGCTTTTGAAACCATTTCTCGAAGCCGGCCCAAAATTATTATGGAATTTTGGCCGTATGGGCTGAAAAATGTTGGGACTGATGCCCTGGGATTATTGAAAAAGATTGAAAGTTATGGTTTCAGAGTAAGTGTGATAGATGAGAAGCTCAAGAGCTTAAGATGTTTGTCTCCTTACAAGATAGTTGAAGAATGTGTCAGATCTAAAAACGGAAAAGGTTTTGTCAATCTACTATTGGAGATGGTTTGATCTGCCGGGAAATCAATGAATAAATTCTTAAAAGAAACCGTTTGGAGTATGATGGCCAAAGCGGTCGCGTTTTTTCTTTTTTTCGCATTGAACGTTTTTTTGGCCAGGAAGCTGGGAGTAGAAAGTTTTGGTTTTTGGTCCTTGTTTTTGTCCATCATCACTCTCATATTCATACTCGCTAACTTCGGAGTGAATGCTTCTGCTGGCAAGTTTGTAGCTCAATACAAGGGTACGGATCATCTTAAAAGCATCTTCTTGTCCTCGGTAAAATTGCGGTTGATCTTCAGCGCTGTTTTTGCCGGTATCTTATTGTTGTCACGCGGATATATCGCGGGCTTATTCGATGTCCCGGGGTTAGAGAAGCTCCTTCTCTACGGCGTACCATTGGTTTTTTTTGCGGGGTTTGTGGAATACTTTAAAAGTGTTTTTATCGGGCTGCACAGGCTGAAATATAATTTCATTATTAACTCTTGCGAGTTTTCGATGAAATTGTTACTGTCTGTGATATTCCTATCTTTTTTTGTTTCGGTTGATTCGGTGGTTTTCGCTTTTACTTTAGCCTTGGTTTTTTCGGCTATTGTCGGTTTTTATCTCCTGAAGGTTGACTTTTATAAAGGCTTAAAAGGTTCTGACAGGGATTTTACCGGAGAGATCCTGCAGTATAGTTTTCCTTTAGCGGTTGTTGGTTTAGGATTCATTGTGTTAACAGAAATTGACGTTGTGATGTTGGGTTATTTTTCGAGTCCTTCGGAAGTAGGTATCTACGGGGTTGCTAAACAGACGATCGTGAAGTTGCCGCATATCGCTCTTGCCATAACAATGGGGACAATGCCGGTTTTCGCGAAATTGAACAAAACTAACAAGGATGACTTAAAACGAAAATTAATAAAAATAACCGGAATAACAGCAGGGGTATATCTGGTTATCGTAGTGTCCTTATTTCTTTTTTCGCCGGTATTTATCAGCTTAATGTTCGGAAAACAATATCTTAATGCGATAATGCCTCTCAGGATACTATGTTTATACCTGTTTTTTGTAGCTATTTCCATTGTGCTCGGGTCTTTTCTGAATTATACTGGGAGATCCAGGGTACTGGCCTGCAGCATGGTTTTGACTATTTTCTCGAATGTAGCGTTGAACATTTTTCTGATACCTCGGCACGGTGCCATTGGAGCCTCGTGGGCTACATCTATATCTTTTTTACCTTATGTGTTTTTGACCTGGATAGAAGCGAAAAAAGTGTTTTCATGTTCGGACAGATCCGGGAAAACTTGTTAAAAAGTCTGCGGGGCATGTTTTGAGGTATGCAAAGTCGATCTTTAAAGCAGGAGGACGTCATATATGAAAGAGACAGTTTCCATAATAATACCCGTCTATAACGAAGAAAAAAATATTCCCATGCTTCTTGAAAAAATCGACAAGGTCAGGGCAGGGCTTGGCCGCGATATGGAAGTGGTTATGGTCGATGACGGAAGTCAAGACCGATCCTTTGAGGTCATGAAGGAATGTAAGGAACTGTTAAAAGGAATCGCGATCCGGCTTATACGTTTTAAACGTAACTTCGGTCAAACAGCGGCGATCGTCGCGGGAATAGATAATGCGAAAGGCGGAATAGTGGTTACAATGGACGCGGATCTTCAGAACGATCCGGAAGATATCTCCGCGCTTCTTTCGGCGATAGGTGAGGGGTATGATGTTGTAAGCGGATGGAGAAAAGACAGAAAGGACGCTTTTTTTACGAGGAAGCTGCCTTCGAATCTCGCCAACAGGTTAATTTCGTGGTATACCGGGGTCAGTTTGCACGATTACGGCTGTACGCTAAAGGCGTACAGGAAAGAGACTTTTGACGGCATCAATCTTTACGGTGAACTGCACCGCTTTATTCCCGCTCTTATGAGCTGGACCGGAGCGCGGATAAAAGAGATACCAGTCAGGCATCATAGCAGGAAGTTCGGGAAATCGAAATATGGTATTTCCCGGACACTGAACGTCATACTTGACCTTGTTACCGTAAGGTTCCTGCTTTCAAGCTCAAAAGGCCCCATGCAGATATTCGGCAGGATGGGCCTTTTCCTGTGTTTCGGAGGATTTGCCTCGGGCGTAGCAACGGTCATAATGAGACTCACTATCAACATGAACATGACCGGGAACCCTCTTTTGTACCTTTCGATCTTTTTGATGATCATAGGCCTGCAGTTCATGTCGCTCGGGCTTCTGGGAGAACTTAATATGAGAACCTACCACCGCAGTCATAAGCGGAAGATATACGTTATAGACGATATGGTGTGAAATGCCGGCATAAGAGATATGACAAAAGATGATCCGGAAGATGACAAAGATGACGCCGACATATAAACCGTAAATGAAAATGATAAGGAATGAAAAATCACAATGGCGCATGAAGAAAAGTTAGAAGAACGCGGGAACATACGCTCATCCCTGGATTATTTTTTGAAGCTCAATTTGCCTGACAATATCAGGATACTGGATATAGGATGCAGATACGGAAGCCTGATCCATCAGATCTATATTTCGGGTTTTCACGATGTGACCGGGATAGATGTTTGCTCAAACAGCGTAGAGACCGGAAGAAAGAAATACCCTGAAATTGCCGGCAGGCTGATATCATATTCCGGGGAAAAACTCCCCTTTTCAGAAAATGAATTTGACGTTGTCCTGATGTTCGATGTAATTGAACATATAAAGAACGTGCGTGATTTTTTAAGCTCACAGGTCAGGAAAGTATTGAGAAGTGAAGGGCTGTTGATCTTCCAGACACCGAATAAATTGATAAACGTACCATGGTCAGTATTTGAACACAATGCTGTCCGGTAAACTTTTCTCACCAAAAACTGTGTTGAAATTCCTTGATTTTGAAGTCCTGAATTTTGGATGGTGTTACTCTTAACAAATCCATCAATGATAGTCTTGCCGTAAGCGC
>Ga0172377_10002980_pt1 | contig 17351 bp, 18 predicted proteins | sample Pumphouse3metaG_FD_119749 | JGI IMG/M metagenome (GOLD analysis project Ga0172377, IMG submission 119749) | Leachate microbial communities from a municipal landfill in Southern Ontario, Canada - Pumphouse #3 metaG | ecosystem: Engineered > Solid waste > Landfill > Unclassified | place: Canada...
ACTTATCCACATACTTTTAAATTTTTTTTTATTCTAAAATTAAGTCAGAGGTTGATGAAAATCCTTGGTCGAATTTTTTCATTAACTTTAATAAAAAAATTTAAAAAAATGCCTGCAAAGAAAAAGACAGCAACGAAAAGGAAGCCTGCTAAGAAAACAATGAAGAAGGCTTCAGCTAAGAAGAAAACTACAAAGAAGAAGAGCACTGCAAAGAAGTCGACGGCAAAAAAGGCTACAAGAAAGCCGGCGAAGAAAAAAACTACTGCAAAGAAGACCACAAAGAGAAAGACCGCAAAAAAGAGAAAGTAGTTTTTCTAGAAAAAAGACCATTCTGCATTATGCAGAGTGGTCTTTTTTATGTATAGAACTTGATTTAAAAATAATGGTTGAAAAAGTTATAATTAAGTTATGAAGATAAATATAAGCACTAAGAATTTTGATATAACTCCGTCGATAAAAAGCTATATAGAGGAAAAAATGAATTATTTAGATAGGTTTACCGAGGAATGGCTAGCGGAAGGCGGAGTAGAAATGGATTTTGACGCAGGCAAAACTACAAATCACCATAATAAGGGTAATATTTACTATGCCGAGGCAAACCTTAAGGTTCCCGGTAATTTTATCAGAGTAAGAAAGGTGGCAGAGGACTTGCATACGGCAATAGATGAGGTTAAAGAGGTGATGGCGCAAGAGGTAAAGGAATATAAGGAGAAAGAGAGATAGAAAATTAAATATCTAAATTTTAAGATTTAAGGCTAATTATCTTAAAATTTAATAAAAATTGTCAGTTTAAAGGCTAGGTTTTTATTTTGCGGTTTGTATTTCAAGCCTATATAATAGGCTACGATGCCGATAAAGCTTTTTACGCGTTCAAAAGGAAAGAAAGACGATATTTTATTAGAGCAAATTAACTCTTTAGAGAGTGGTTTTGAGGGATTGAATGACGATGAAATAAAAGAAAGAAGCCTTGCTCTTAAAGATAAGGTTTTTTCGGGGGCCTCTCTTGATGAAATTTTACCGGAAGCTTTTGCTTTAGTGAGAGAATCTGCTAAGAGAACTTTAAACCAGAGGCATTTTGATACCCAAATATTGGGCGGTATTAGCATACATAAGGGCAAGATTGCGGAAATGATGACGGGAGAAGGAAAAACTCTTGCTGTAACCGCTCCGGTTTATCTTAATGCTCTTACCCAAAAAGGAGTGCATGTTATAACGGTTAATGATTATCTTGCGAGCAGAGACGCTGTTTGGATGGGGCAAATATATTATTTTTTAGGACTTAAAACAGCGTGCCTTACTCATGAAGGCGCTTTTATTTATGATCCTGATTTTAGCGATAACGATAAGCTGGAAGAAAAAGCAGATAAAAAAAGGGACGAATCAGGTTCTTTTTTGGTTGAGAAAAGATTTTTGCGTCCGGTACCTAGAAAGCAAGCTTATGAAGCAGATATAACTTATGGAACTAATCATGAATTCGGGTTTGATTATCTTAGGGATAATCTTGCCCAGCACAAAGAGCTTCAAGTGCAGAGAGGATATAATTTTGCGGTCATAGATGAAGTCGATTCTGTTCTTATTGATGAAGCCAGAACTCCTCTTATCATATCTTCTCCCGATATGGCTTCGAGCGAGTATTACAAGATAATGTCCAAAGCTGTGTTAAAGCTAAGCGAAGGCGAAGATTATGTTGTAGATGAAAAATTAAAATCAGTAGAGATAACGGAACCGGGCATAGACAAAGTCGAGAAATATACGGGGATAAGCGACTTATTCAGTTTAGAAAATATAAGGCTTGCCCATTATCTGGAGGAATGCCTTAAGGCAAAAACTTTATTTATAAAAGACAGGAATTACGTTGTCCGCGACGGAGAGGTTGTAATAGTCGACCAATTTACGGGAAGGCTTATGCACGGCAGGCGATATTCCGGGGGGCTTCACCAAGCAATAGAGGCAAAGGAGGGCGTAAAAATACAAGAGGAATCGAGAACTTTTGCGCAGGTAACCATACAAAATTATTTTAAGCTTTATTCAAAACTGGCAGGCATGACAGGCACAGCGCAAACTTCCGCGGAAGAATTCCATAAAGTTTACGGCTTGGACGTGGTAACAATTCCGACAAATAAGCCAGTAATAAGGAAGGATTTATCAGATCTTATATATAAAACTATAGACGCAAAATTTAAGGCTGTGGCGGAAGAAGCAAAAAAAAGATCTGATGACGGACAACCGGTTCTTATTGGAACGGTTTCAATTGAAAAAAATGAATTGCTTTCCAAGTATCTTGATAAAGCCGGAGTAAGGTATGAAGTGCTTAATGCTAAAAACCACGAAAGGGAGGGTTCTATTATAGCCCAAGCGGGAAGGAGCGGATCTGTTACTTTGGCGACAAATATGGCGGGAAGAGGAGTTGATATTATTTTAGGAGGGAGCCCTTATGATAAAGAAAAAGCTGAAGAGGTTAAAAATCTTGGAGGCTTGCATGTAATAGGAACAGAGAGGCATGAGGCAAGAAGGATAGATAATCAGTTGAGAGGGCGTGCCGGCAGGCAGGGCGATCCCGGATCTTCCAGATTTTTTGTATCTCTTGAAGATGATCTGATGCGCATATTTGGCGGAGCGAGGATTGGAGCGATGATGCAGACGTTAAATATACCGGAGGACCAGCCGATAGAATCAAAACTTATAACTAAAGCTCTTGTTTCAGCGCAAAAAAAAGTAGAGGGAATGAATTTTGATTCTCGAAAGCATTTACTTGAGTACGATAATATACTTAACAAGCAAAGGATGGCTATATATAAGAGGAGGCAGGACATACTTACTTTGCCTGCTGAAGGTTTGAGGGATATAGCTATTAAGACGGTAGATGAGAAAAAAGATGTCAGCGAAGAGGATAAAGATAAAATAAAAGAGGCAATAAGGAGAATAGAAAATCCTGAAGCGATAAGAAAGCCGATGCTTGGGATGCTTGATAATTTATGGATGAACCATCTTGAAGATTTAGAATCTCTTTCAGAGTCAGTGAGAATAAGAGCTTATGGCCAACATGATCCGCTTGTAGAATATAGAAGAGAAAGCCATATATTATACAGCCAGTTATTGCATAACTTTGAAGACTGGCTATACGATAATCTCTCCAGAATACCGGCGGAGGCGAAAAAGAGCGCGGATAATAATATGCTCTCAACTGAAGAAGCTGCTAATAGCAAGAGTACGGAAGCAATTGCCGCTGAATTGAATATGACTTTAAGCGAATTATCAAAAGTGGGGAGAAACGATCCTTGTCCTTGCGGAGCAAAAAAAGAAGATGGAACACCGGTTAAATTTAAACATTGCCATGGAAAGTAGAAATATATGATTAAGACGGTTTCTATTGTTGTAACAAATAAGGAGGGGAAAATTCTTGCTTTAAAAAGAAGTGAAAATAAGACATGGTATCCAAAGATGTGGGATATTATTTCCGGTAAGATAAAAGAATCAGAATCGCCTGACGAATGTTTTAATCGAGAAATTTTTGAAGAGATAAATATCTCTATTTTCAAAAATATAGAAAAGAAAAATTCTTATGTGTATGAAGAGAATGGAAAAAAATGGTTAGTTTATCCATATCGCTGTACGATTGAGTCGGATGATATCATTTTGAATAGAGAGCATAGTGAATACAAATGGATGACGCTTAAAGAAATTATGAGCGTAGAACATTCAACGCCGTTAAAAAAGGAACTATCAATTTTCTATAAAATAGAAAATTTTTACTGATACAGGAGTAAAATTAATAAATATACAGTAAATAAGATATTCAAAAGGCTAAATATTTAAAATGGCAATAATAAAGAAGAAAACCTGGCCGGAGGAAGATATTAAGGAAAAAGGTTTGCAAGTCATTTCTTTAGAATAAAAAGCGAATCTAGGGATTTATAGAAGTGTTTGGTTAGGAAGGCATTAATAGCGGAAACAGGGCGTTTTTAATGTTATAATTTATGGCAATGGTACAAATAAAAAGGTTTCTTTGTTATTGCATAGTTTTATGTTTTTGTTTTGCAATAATAACATCCGCGAGCTTGGCGGCTGAACCTGAAAGTATCGAAATTACTAGCGTTATTTACAATGGCGATGAAAAGCGCGTGACTATTGACGGTGTTGCGGGCGAAGGGCTTAAGGCGGTTATATGGGAGCTTTGGCGAGTAGAATGCGATCACGAGCAGAATAATAATGGTCAAATAATTTCTTTTCGGCCAATAATGTTAAAAAATGAAGAAATTCACGATTCGATAAGAATAGCTGAAATGAAAGACGGTCGCTATTTGGTTAAGGTGGCAAATTGGTTTGGGGGAGAATATGCAACTGCTGAATTTAATGTGCCATTTTTATCTCCAGCAATTATACCGGCGGCTAAGCCTGTATGCGGTTCTGTGCTTGAAGATGAGTCATCTTTGGCAGAAACGACTATATTGAGCATTTCTCGGGATATGCCTCTTTTTTCAGTAGCGCCGATACCGATATTAGCGAATGCGCCTACTTTTTTGATGCAAATAGTCTTATCCATATTCACTAATATCAGCCGATAATATAAGTTTAGAAAAAGAAAAAAATAAAAATGCAAAATCAATATCTTCATGAAGTTGCTGTTACGGCAATTGTAATAAAAGAGGGCAGATATCTTATTACTCGCAGAGCAATGACTAAGAGGCGATTTCCTGGCAAATGGACAGTTCCAGGAGGAAAGATGGAGACAAATGACTATTTGGCTTTACCTAAGGATACGGAATTTTATTGGTATAACGTTTTAGAAAGAACTTTAAAAAGGGAGGTGAAAGAAGAAGTTGGGCTTGATATTAAAAATATTGATTATGTTACCAGTCTTGCAACAGTACATGATGATGGTGCTCCGTCTTTAGTAATTTCATGTATGGCAGATTATGAATCAGGTGAAGTCAAGCTTCAAGAAGGGGAGACAGACGATTTTGCCTGGGTGACGCTTGAAGAAGTAAAAGATTACGACCTCTTAGATGGAATATATGAGGAATTTTTGATGGCCGATAAGATGCGCAAGGGTATGAGAAGCGAATGGGATAGGAATATAAAATGTTAATTTTTTAATTTTCGCAGATTTCTTTTAGTTTTCTGATAAATTCTTTTTTAGAAAATTTTTCTGCTGTTTTAGAAACTATTTTCGGATCAAATGAATTATTTTCAAATTCTTTAATTGCGCTTACGAGATCTTCGGGGGTTTGGCTGTTAAATAATATGCCGTTTTCTCCATTTCTAACCATTTCTTTTGCGCCGGCGGAATTGTAGCCGATAACCGGCGTACCGCAGGCAAGAGCTTCAGCGGCTACCAAGCCGAAATCTTCAATTTGAGGAAAAAGAAAAGCTTTTGCTTTATTGTATATCAGCCTAAGTTCTTCAGGTTTGTTTATAAATCCCGTAAATTCGGTTTCTTTTGAGGAATTGAGCTTTATGAGATTTTCGTATTCTCTTCCATCGCCGACTATAAGCAGAGGCAGTTTTAAAATATTGAAGGCTTTAATAATAAGGTCAAATTTTTTATAAGGAATAAGCCTGCCGACGGCAAGGTAGTATTTTTTATCAGCGTTTGGTTCGGGGCGGAAGAAATCAGTATCAACAGGAGGGTGCAATAATTCCGAATCCCGCCCGTAGAATTTTTTAATTCTTTCTCTAGTATATTCTGAATTAGAGATTATTATGTTCGGCTTTTGTCCAGTGTGCTTATCCCAAGCGCGCATTGCGGAAGCAGCGATTTTAGCGATCGGCAATAGCGGTTTAGGCAAAAAGTCTACTAAATGCGTTTCCGGATCCCAAGCGTATCTTAAGGTAGCATTGCAGTAGTAAATGTGTTTTTTTGCCGAGCTTTTGAATGCTTTAGCGAAACCGACAGAATTAGAAATTACGAGATCATATTCTCCTATATGCTTAAGGCTTGAAACAATTGGAAGAGCAGGAATAAATAATCTGTGGCGGGAACGGACAGTTTTTTTATCAAGAATGCTAGTGGATTTGATATTTTCTTTAAATCTGCCTTTTAATTCATTTTCATCGTAAAAAAGAGTGTGGATTTCGGCGTTAGGGTATGCTTCGAGCATTATTTCTAAGACCCTTTCAGCTCCTCCAAACTGGTTAAGATAATCGTGTGTAATGGCGATACGCATTGGCAGTAATTAAAATCTTAAAGCTCAAAGCTCAAAACTACAACTTAAAGCAAGTTTGAATTTTTTTAGAGTAAAACAATTAAGCGCGGACAGGGGATCATATGACAGTTTATCTAAAAAGAATTAAATTTATATATAAATGACTGACTTTCGAAGATATCCGGCGTGGAAAAGGGCAATGGATTTAGGAATAGCTTTTTTTTCCGCGGTCGCTTTCTTGCCGTTATTTCCTTTAATAGCTATAGCGATAAAGGTTGACTCAAAAGGGCCGGTTTTTGCGAAGTGCGAGAGAATTTCTGGCGGGAAAAAGATAAGAGTTTATAAATTTCGGTCAATGGTAAAAGATGCGGAGCTGATGAAAAATAAATTTATGCATATGAATAACAGGTCCGAAGGCCCCTTTTTTAAAATTAAAGAGGATCCGAGAGTAACAAGAGTAGGGAAGTTTTTGAGAGCTTACCGCATAGACGAAGTGCCGCAGATAATTAATGTATTAAAGGGGAATATGGCTATTGTGGGGCCGCGTCCGCATGAACCGGAAGAGGTAGATCAATATCCGGAAAAATATAAAGAACTTTCTTTGTATAGGGCGGGTATTACCGGAATATCACAAGTTTCCGGAGCTTCATCTTTAAATTGGCTAAAAGAACTTGAGCTGGATATGGATTATATTAAAAATATTTCTTTTAAAAAGGATATGGCAATAATTTTGAAAACTATATTTATATTTTTTTTCGATCCTACCGGAATATAGTTTTAGGTTGGGGAAAACTGGCATTCTTAGGTTTCGTTTTTACTGTTATAATAAGTCTAGATTAGCCGATAGTGGCGGTTCTTTGTATGACTGGCAAAAAAAAGAAAAAAATACAAAAAAAGAATGTTTCTTACCTTTTAGCTGATGTCAGGCATCCGGCTAAAAAGGCTTCGACTGCTTTTTCAGAGCAGAAGGGTCTTTCTAAGAAAAAGTTCGAGCTTACCGGAGTTTCAAAGAGGAGGAAAAGAACCGGCTCTTTAAAGTTTGCCGCGGCTATGGCTGTGCTTGTTCTTATTTCTTGCGGCGTTGCAGGCTGGGGAGTTAAAGATGAGGCTATGGGTTCGATAATTACAGCTTATAAAAGTTTTCAGTCAGCTGCTGATTCTGCAAAACGGTATGATACCTCTTCAATGGGCAATAGTTTAAGAAAGGCGGAATCGAGCCTTGAAGAGGTTGAGGGATATACTAGCATATTTAAATTAATCCCGTTTTTAAAAGAAATTCCAGGTTTTATATCTTCTCTTAGGAATTTTAATAATGCGGCAATGAATATGGCCGACATTGTTGAGGACATTAAGAAAGAAGGATTTATGCTTATATGGGATGATGGGGAAAAGTTGCTTGCGAATGTAGAAAATGCCAAAGATCGCATAAAAGTAATGTCTGATTCTTTAATGGATGTGCGCAATCGCATGGCGGCGCTTGGTTTTATATCTAAAATACCTAAAGACTATTTATCTTTGCAGTCTAAAATGTCCGAGTCTGTTGAATTATTAGAAGGAGTGGGTGAATTGTTGAAAGGAGAAACAAATATAGTTGCGTTCTTTATGAATGATTCAGAGATAAGGCCGACAGGAGGCTTTATAGGCAGTTATGCGGTCATAAAAATAGTCGAAGGAGAAATAGAGGATATTGCGGTTAACGATATATATTATCCAGATAAATTTTTGGAAACTAAAACAGTCCCTCCTATTCCTCTTCAGGCTATTACTACTGACTGGGAAGCTAGGGATGCAAATTGGTTTTTTAATTTTCCCACTTCAGTATCGAAGATTATAGGTTTTTTGGAATCTTCTCCTGTCTATGCGGACAAGAAAGTAAAATTTGATGGCGCTATAGCAATTAATCATAAAGTGGTGACGGATGTATTAAATTTAACTGGTCCGATAGAGCTGCCCGGATACGGCGTAGTTCTCGATTCTAGCAATTTTCTTGCAGAGGTGCAGAAAGAAGTTTCCAGAGATTCAACCGAGCGGGGGGGAGAAAGAAAGAATATATTGAAATCGCTGCTACCGGAGATGATATCAAGGATGAAAACTATGACTGCTGGAGATAAAACGGAGCTTTTAAGAGCGTTAAGTTCAAGGTTGGATAATAAAGACGTGCAAGTTTATTTTAACGATCAGAGGATACAGAGCTTTGCATCAAAATCAATGTGGTCTGGAGAAGTTTATGATATTCCCGATTCAGAGTACGGAGATTACTTGGCTGTTGTGGCGTCGAATATTGCAGGAGAGAAGACTGATGCATATATCAGACAAAAAATAGAGTTAAGGAGCTTGATAAGCGAAGCTGGAGGTATCTTGAATACGGTTTCTGTAATAAGAGTACATGAGGGTGATGACGCTTCGGAAGCATTTTATCGAGCTGATAACCAGGCTTATATAAGGGCGCTTGTTCCTAATAAGGCAAAGCTTATATCTATTTCCGGGGCAACTAAAAAAAATATAACTTCATTAAAAGAATATGATGGAGAGGAGTATATAAAGGATCCGGATGTAGAGCTTTTTGATTCGGGTATGGAATCTGGCAAAGCTGTTTTCGGAGATTGGTTGAAAGTTTCTGCCGGAAAGGAAAAAGAAATGTCTATACAATATGAGAGGCCTGCCGCTTTCTCGGATAAATTCCGTTTCGTATATGAAAAACAATCGGGCATTAATTCGATGTTTTCTTATTCTGTTCAGGCTCCGTCAGGCTATATATTTAAAGAAACGGGCACATCTGTATTTGAGTACGAAAATATAGATCCTCCTTCGAGGCTTATAATTGATCTTACTTTGGAGAGAATTTGAGATTTGAGATAGCTCTATGCCATAATCCGGTAGATGAAATCGGTTAGAAATTTCGTAATAATAGCCCACATAGATCATGGCAAGTCTACTCTTGCTGATAGGATGCTTGAGATGACCGATACGGTCGTGAAGAGGCAAATGAAGCCTCAATATTTGGATGCAATGGAGTTGGAAAGAGAAAGAGGCATAACGATAAAAATGACTCCGGTGAGGATGGCTTATAGTTATAAAAGCGAGGATTATGAGCTTAATCTTATTGATACTCCGGGACACAGTGATTTTGGCTATGAAGTATCGCGCGCTTTAACTGCTGTTGAAGGGGCTGTTTTGCTTGTTGATGCGACCCAGGGCCTTCAGGCCCAGACTTTAGCTAATTATGAAGCTGCCAAGCTGGCTGGTCTTAAAATAATTGGTTGTGTTAACAAGATTGATCTTAATCCTTCTGATCTTGAGAATGTTATAGAAGATCTTTCTAAGCTTTTAAATTGCAATAAAGAAGATATATTCAAGGTGTCTGCAAAAACCGGCGAGGGCGTAAAAGAATTAGTAGAAGGGGTTATAAAAAAAATACCACCGCCAGAAAGAGGCAAGGGCAAGCAAGCTCTTATATTTGATTCTATATACGATGACCATAAAGGCATAGTTGCTTATGTAAGAATTTTTTCCGGTTCATTTAAGGCTAAAGAATCTGCAAAGCTGATAGGCGCAAACAGGCAATTTATAGCAAAAGAAGTTGGAATATTTACTCCAGAGACGAAAGTAGCGGAAGAACTTTCAGAAGGAGAAATAGGCTATATTGCTACCGGCATAAAGGATCCGGGAGTTCTTAAAATAGGCGATACTATCGGCGATATTCCCTTGCCGGGCTATACGCCTCCTAATCCGGTAGTTTTCGTCTCTCTTTATCCGGAAGAGGGCGATGAATATGACGATCTCCAATCTGCTTTAAATAAATTAAGGCTCATGGATTCATCGATAACGATAGAGCCGGATTACAGCGAGGTTTTAGGCCGGGGATTTAAAGCCGGTTTTTTAGGCAGGCTTCATTTTGAAATAGTGACAACACGGCTAGAAAGGGAATTTGGCTTATCTGTTGTTACTAGTTTTCCGTCTGTGGCTTATAAAGTAACTACCAAACAGGGGGAAAAAATAATAGAAAGCCCAAAGGATTTTCCGGAAGAATATATAAAGGTAGAAGAGCCGGTTGTTTCGATAAGGATAATGTCTCCAAAAGAATATTTAGGAAAAGTAATGTCGCTTAGAGGTTTTTTTAAAATGTCGAGCGAGCAAACAGAATCGCTAGAGGATAATGTAATAATTAAGGCGAAGATGCCTCTTGCCGAGCTTGTATCTGATTTTGACGATAAATTAAAATCTGTTTCTTTAGGGTATGCATCTTTTAGCTATAGTTTTTTTGGCTATCAACCGGCGAATGTAACTAAGTTAGAGGTTTTAGTTGCAGAAGAAGAAGTTCCTGGCCTTACGAGAATTGTATATAAAGATGAAGCTCCGAGAGCGGCAAGGAAAATAGCGGAAGAATTAAAGAATCTTTTGCCTCGCGCACTATTTGTTCAGGCGATACAAGTAAAAGGGTTGGGAAAAATCTTAGCAAGAGAAAATATTTCTGCTCTTAAAAAAGATGTTACGGGTTATTTATACGGAGGAGATAGGACAAGAAAAGAAAAGCTTTGGAAGAAGCAGAAAAGGGGCAAAAAGAGGCTTAAACAAAGAGGAAAAGTAACTATATCGCCAGAGATTTTTAAGGAATTATTGAAAAAGTAATCTGTAAACTCTAAAATTCATATTAGGATGGGGCGTTATTTTATCGTAGCGGCACTGATTGCCGCAATAGGTTTTGTCGGGTACCAGGTTTTTGGCATGGTAGGCGAATATAAAGAGCTTTTTGCTGAAATAGATCAGGTTGAGACTTTATCTGACGAGATGAAAGAAGAAAATAAAAATCTTGAGGAACGGATAGAATATCTTTCTCATCCGGAGAATTTAGTTAAGGAAATAAAATCAAAGTTTAATTATCGCTTTCCTGACGAGCAGACTATAATAGTGGCGCCTTCTCGCTAAAGAAATGCGGGCATAGTACAGCGGCAGTATGTGACCTTCCCAAGGTTAAGACGCGGGTTCGACTCCCGTTGCCCGCTCCAAAAATTTCTAATATAAAAAGGTTAAAAAAAAGATTTTTGTTTATAACAGACAGGGATTTGAATGAAAATAATAAGATAAAATAATGGGAATAGTCACTGAATATAATCCTGATTTAGCTCTTCGAAATATTAGCGAGTTTAAAAGGGGAAATAGAAAGATAGAAGAGTGTATTCCGGAAAATATGAAGGTTGGAGAGGTTTATGATTTTTTGAAGAAGGGTCAAAGGAATTATTGGATAGAAGGAGAAATACCTTTACTAGAAACAAAAGGCAATCAACAGCTTTCATCTCCTTTAGGAAGTATAATAATACTTGAGGCAACGCATTTTATGTCAGGTAGCGAGCCTTGGACTAAAGGGAGTTTCAAAGTTATTGAAATTTTTGATAAGAGTGATAAAAGAATTCATTTTAACGGTTTCGATAAGATAAATTATTAATGAAAATATCTGTAGTAATTCCCTGCTTAAACGAAGAGAAGAATATAACTTCTCTTATTGATGCTCTTGAGGCGCAAGATTTTAAACGTGAAGATTATGAAATAATAATTGCTGATAATGGCAGTAATGATAGGACTTATGATGTTGCGTCGGCATCAAGCGCTGACAAGGTTGTTGTTGAAAATAATAAGGGAACTAATAATGCGCGCCAGGCGGGCTATTCTGCTTCTCGAGGAGAGATTGTTGCGTTTCTTGATGCTGATTGTAGGCCTTTTAAAGGCTGGCTTAAAAATATATGGGAAATATTTGAAAAAGATAAAAATAATGAGATAGGAATAGCATCAGGACCTTATCGTTATACTGATGCCGGTTTATTGGGTAGATTTTTATCAGATATTTTTCAGGTGTTAATGATACCAGCATTGCGTATATTAGATTTTATTTTTAGAAAAAAATGGGCGATAGCTCTTGGCGGAAATATGGCTATTCGCAAGGAAGCTTTGGAAAAAATAGGAGGCTTTGATGTTTCTTTTGTTTTTTTTGGCGATGATGCGGATACTGCTTTGCGTATAAGAAGATCAGGATATAAAGCAATCTTTTCTCATAATATAGCCGTGGAAAGTTCAGCCAGAAGATTTAAGAAAAAAGGCCTCTTAAGGACTGAATTAAATTATGTAAAAGCTTATTTAAAACTTTACTTTAAGGGATAGTTTTACGTGTGGCGTTATGTCCGGGGTAGATAGGAGAGGGCAGATTTTTAGGAAAAACTATAAAAATAGTCCCTTATATAACTAATGAGATATAGCTGCTTGCTGAAGCAATGAGACAGGTGGTGATTAAATTAGGTAAAATATTTTTATCAATATAATCCTTTATTTAACGGTTTTTAGCTTCATTACTTAAAAATAAATTGAATAAATAATTTTTTTAAGCGATAATACCGCTTGTATTCTATTAGCTGTAATTACGAGCAATTATTTTTTTGCAGTTTTAATTAACATAAATTATATACCGATGCCTAAAAAAACCTCGCAATAAATGCCCTGTTTGCGGTAAAGAAACAGCACGTTCAGAATATAAATATTGCAGTAATTCATGTCAGACGGAATATTAATACAGGCTTTGTATCAAAAAGTGGAAAAGTGGCAAGATCAGCGGGTTACAAGGCTTAGGGATTGTATCTAACCATATTAAAAAATATTTGCGAAGAAAATATAATAATAAGTGTTGTTTGTGCGGTTGGGCGAAAGTTAATTCTAAAACCCAGCAAGTTCTATTAGTTGCTGACCATATTGACGGAAATTGGCGTAATAACAAGGAAGAAAATCTTCGATTAATATGTCCTAATTGCGATTCTTTAAACCCAACCTATGCTGGTTTAAATATAGGTAATGGCAGAAATAATCGCGCTTCCAGTAAGAGAGCTAAGGAGGGTAAAATATTTATAAGTAAATATAAGCCGGAGTAACTCAGGGGTAGAGTAGCTGTTTCGTAAACAGCAAGCCGCGAGTTCGAATCTCGCCTCCGGCTCATGGAGATTATAGAAAAAGCGAAAAATTTTTTTCACTCTGAAATAGAGGGATGGAGGCTTGCTGATACGTTAAAAAATCATCTTAAGGAATTAAATAATTGGGTAGAGCTAATGCTTAAGCGCTATCCGCAGGCGGACGAAGAAATTACTCTTCTTGGAATGTGGTTTCATGATATAGGCTTTTCAGTAAATGACGGCGGGAGCGACCATGCGGTAATGAGCGAGTCAATAGCCAGAAAATGGCTTGAAAAAGAAGGTTATGATATGGATAAAGCAGAAAAGGTTTTGCATTGCGTTCGAGCGCATCGCTGCAAAGATATTGCGCCAGAAACAATAGAGGCAAGAATAATTGCTTTTGCGGATTCAGCGAGCCATCTAACACAGGGAATTTATTTAGATATTGTAAAGGAAGAGAAAAAAGGGGGAACATATGATGCTTTTGAAAAGCTGGAAAGAGATTGGCGCGATCTTTCATTTTTCCCGGAGATAAAGGATGAGATGGGCGAATTATACGAATCTTGGAAAAAACTTATAAAAGCTTATAAAAAAATGGATATATAAATATGCCGGAAAAAGAAATACAACAATTAAAAAAATTGCTTGAAAAGAAGTTTTCAGTGGAAGAAAAGCGTCAAAGGCTTAAAGAGCTTGAATTTGCTGTGGCTGATCCTGATATATGGAAGAAAGATAGAGCCGAAGCAGAGGTAAAAATGAAGGAGTATGGCCTTACCAAGTCGCAGGTGGAAGCGTTTGATGCTATAGAGACGGAAAAGGATGTAATGGATTTTGAAGAACGCTTTATGACTAAAAACAAATACGAGAACGTTCCGGCGATAATATCGGTAATGCCGGGAGCTGGCGGGCAGGATGCATCTGACTGGGCCGAGATGCTTCTTGAAATGTATGGGGCGTATGCCGAGAAAAGAAACTGGAAGATATCAAAAATAGATGAAGATACTATAGAGATAAAAGGAGAGGATGCTTTTAATATTTTAAGGAAAGAATCCGGAGTGCACAGGCTAGTAAGGATATCTCCTTATGATGCCAAAAAATTGAGGCATACTTCTTTCGCGCTGGTGGAAATTCTGCCTTCGCTGCCTAAAAATGCCGGAGATGTGCAAATTCCTGAAAAGGATATAAAAGTGGATTTTAAGAGATCTTCGGGGCCGGGAGGGCAAAATGTAAATAAAGTGGAAACCGCGGTTAAAGTGGTACATATCCCTACCGGATTATCGGCGTCTTCCCAGGTAGAACGCAGCCAGGCACAAAACAGGGAAAGAGCGATGTTGATATTAAAGGCAAAATTGATAAAGCTGATGGAGGAAAAGCAGGAAACAGAAATAAATAATTTAAAAACACGCGTTTCTCCTGAATGGGGGCATCAGATAAGGTCATATGTAATACATCCATATAAAATGGTGAAAGACCACAGAACGGGGTTTGAGACAAGTAATGTGGATGAAGTCTTAGAGGGAAACCTAGACGGCTTTATAGAAGCCGAGTTAAAATTATAAAAGTGATTACGTTCAATAATGTTTCTAAAAAATACGGTTCGAATGAGGTTGTTAAGGAAGCAAGCTTTAAGATAAACCCGGGAGAGTTTGTATCTCTTGTCGGAAAGTCCGGAGCTGGAAAGTCGACTCTTATCAAAATGCTTATAGGAGAAGAAAAGCCTTCTAAAGGAAGAGTTATTTTTGGGCAGTATGAAGTTAACAAGCTTAGCAATAAGGAGCTTCCCGAGCTTCGCAGGCATATGGGAGTCATATTCCAGGATTTTCGCTTATTGCCTAAAAAGACGGCTTACGAAAATGTTGTCTTTGCTATGGAGGTAGCTGGCAGGCCGCAGAAGGAAATAGACGAGGTTACTCCACAAGTTCTTGATCTCGTTGGTTTAGCTACTAAGAAGCATAATTTTATCCATGAGCTTTCAGGAGGCGAGAGGCAGAGAGTGGCTATAGCTCGCGCCATGGTAAATCATCCAGATGTTATAATTGCCGATGAGCCAACCGGTAATTTGGATCCTATCAATACTTGGGGGATAATAAACCTTCTTATGAAAATAAATGAGCTGGGTACTACAGTAATACTTGCCACTCATAATAAAGAAATAGTTAACCAGCTGGAAAAGAGGGTTATCAGCATGGAGGATGGAAAGGTCATAAGGGATGATGAAAAAGGAAAATACATCTTGGTCTAATTAAAATGTTTACTACTTTTTACAGGATAATAAAATACGGATTTCAGAATTTTTCTAGGAATTACTTGGTTTCAATTGCTACCATACTTGTTTTATTGCTTGCGGTAATTGTTTTTGAAGGATTGCTGATATTCGGAGTTGTCGGGCAAAAGGCGATTGATCTTGTCCAGGATAAGATTGATATAAGCATTGATTTTAGGGAAACAGTACCGGAGGATGAAATGCTTAAGTTAAAAAGTTCTTTGGAGGGATTATCAGAAGTAAAAATGGTTGAGTATATTTCGAAGGATGAAGCTTTAGAGAGGTTTCGCGAAAGGCACCCAGAGGATAGCGATATAGCCCGTGCTTTAGAAGAAATAGGCGATAACCCTTTAAGGGCTTCGCTTAATATAAAGGCTTATAATCCTAAAGATTATTCTGCTATAGCGGCTTATTTAAACAACGAGTCCCTCTCTCCGATAATAGAGATGATTAGTTATAATCAGAATCAGCTAGTTATAGACAGGCTGGCAAAGATCGTAGATATAGGCAGGCAAGCTGGATTTCTTCTTACTATACTTTTAGCGACTGTGGCGAGCATTGTGTCCTTTAATACTATATTGCTTGCTATATACTCAAGCAGGGAAGAAATAGGGATTATGAGGCTTGTAGGCGCTTCTAATGCTTTTATAAGAGGACCTTATATAGTGATAGGCGCCATATATGGTTTTTTGGCTGCAGCTGCCGGAGTTATAATCACTATTCCGTTTGTTTATTTTGTATCGCCTTTTGTTTCGGTTCTTATACCCGAAATGAATTTATGGGGATATTTTATAGGCAATTTATTTACTATTTTGGGATATAATCTTGCTTTTGCGGTAACAATTGGCGTGGTTTCGAGTTTTGTTGTGGTGAAGAGATATCTTAAAGGATAAAAAGCTTTTTGTTAGCAAGCGTTATAAAAAAACCGCCCATTGGGCGGTTTTTAGTTTGTTATTTAGCTTCTGTAATTTGCTCTTCAAGGTAGGAAAGCCATTCTCCATTTTCTTTTTTATTTGCCTCTAGTTTGGCAAGTTCATGGATAAGCTGATCCTTAGGCCCTTCCGCATTCTTTTTTTGAACATAACCGGTGGTTATCTCTATGCGGATAAGGTTTTCTTTGACCTCGTCGATAAGCTCTTTTAATATTTCTTTTTTTGTCTTCATCTGAACTATCCTAACTAAATATAATTGAGTGTGCAAATTATTAAAATAGATTTACGCCTTGAAAGTTTTTATTATATGTGTTATTTTTCTCGAGCTTTCCCCGTCAGTAAAAGGCAAGGACCGCGGGGATTTATTTTATAAGAAATGGATATAAGAAATGTTGCGATAATAGCACACGTAGACCATGGCAAAACAACTCTTGTGGATGCCCTTTTAAAGCAATCTGAAAATTTTAGATTGAAATCTGACCAGGTGAGCGAGCTGATAATGGATTCCAATGATTTGGAAAGAGAGAGGGGAATTACTATTTTTTCCAAGAATGCAGCGATAGAGTATAAAGGAACCAAAATAAATATAGTAGATACTCCGGGTCATGCTGATTTTGGCGGAGAAGTCGAGCGCATAATGAGGATGGTGGATGGAGTTATCTTGCTTGTTGACGCTAAAGAAGGGCCGATGCCGCAAACGAAATTTGTTTTGCGCAAGGCAATTGAGGCAGGGCATAAAGTGATAGTGGTTATAAATAAGATAGATAAACCGGATGCAAGGTCGGAATGGGTTTTAAATGAAATATATGATCTTTTTATCGATCTTGGCGCGACTGATGAACAGGTCGAATTTCCGGTTATATATGCTTCGGGAGCGCAAGGCAAGGCCGGAGCCGAACCGGACTTATCAGCGATGACTGATATAGAACCGGTATTTAAATCTATAATTGATTATATTCCTTCTCCGGAAACGGATGACAAAAAACCGCTGCAGGCGCTTGTTGCAAATATAGCTTATGATAACTACAAAGGCAGAATGGCTATAGCCAGAATATATTCCGGCTCTTTAAGGAAGGGGAGC
>Ga0172377_10002981_pt1 | contig 17351 bp, 11 predicted proteins | sample Pumphouse3metaG_FD_119749 | JGI IMG/M metagenome (GOLD analysis project Ga0172377, IMG submission 119749) | Leachate microbial communities from a municipal landfill in Southern Ontario, Canada - Pumphouse #3 metaG | ecosystem: Engineered > Solid waste > Landfill > Unclassified | place: Canada...
CCTCAAGTATTGTTGATAATCCTGCTGGATTAGGTATTTATAGAAGTTCTGAGATGACCATGACATATAATTTTATGACTGTTCAATCAAATTCAAATTGGGCCGAAGTGGCTTCTTCAGGAACTAAATTTAATTTTAACATCAATAATGCCACTTTAGTCTTTGCTTATGCTGACCCAATAAAGGAAAAAGGTTTGGTGGCCAGCAATTTTAGTTTTTCGTATAATCGTTTGAAAAATTTTCATCGTTATGTTGATATCCGTGGTGGAGCATCAGATAATTCAATGACTGATTATATGTCTACTTTTACTGATGGTCTTGGCGAATCAACGCTTGAATCTTATGATCCATATAATAATATAAATGTACCTTGGTTGTCAGAATTGGCTTATCAAGGCTACTTAATTAATCCTGGTAGTGGAACCGATTCTTTAAATTGGTATTCTTTGCTTAACAATGGTGAAACATCAAATGGTCGTTATAAGGCTGTGGAAAGTGGAAGTATTGATGAATTTGGATTTAATTATGGAGCCAATATTAGTAATATTGTGTATTTTGGGCTCGGTTTCAACTTACAGACTATTGATTATGCAAAGACTTCTGTTTATGGTGAAACATTTGAAGAAGGTGGTAATTTCGCTTTACAAAATAACTTTTATACCACAGGAGTCGGTTTTAATTTTAAATTTGGAGCTATTGTACGTCCAACTTCGTTTTTGCGTTTAGGTTTTGCATTTCATACACCGACTTATTATTCTATGACAGACCGTTTTTATGCTGAGATGGATTATGATGTCGTACACGTTGATAATATAAGATACATTAGTACGACTCAAGCGCCTAATGGATACGCTTCTTATCGTTATCGAACGCCGCTTAAATTTCAAGCAAGTGCTGGATTTATTATTGGTAAATCAGCGATTATTAGTTTTGATTATATGTTTACTGATTACAAAGGTTCTACGCGTTTGAAAGAGGAGGTTGATTACACGAATGTGTTGATGGAAGATGATGCTTATACACTTGATAATGAAGATATAAATAAATATGCTGTGTCTGGTCATACCTTCAAAGTTGGTGCTGAATATCGTTTGTCTGAATTATTTTCCGTACGTGGAGGTTTTGCTTATCAAACAGCATCTGTTAATGCAGATGCCGTTAAATTGGTACCACTTAATACCATTCGTACAGATATGGAGTATTTTAAAGATCAAGGTTCGCTCTATGGAACAGGTGGCTTTGGTTACCGTCATGATGGTTTTGGTGTGGATTTAACGTATGCTTTTCGTCAAAAGAAAGATTTATTCAAACCTTATGAAACAGCAGACTTGCTCCCCGCAACAGTATTTACCAATACTCACAATGTTGTATTGTCATTATCGTATCGGTTTTAATCAATGTCGTTGATATTATCATTAAAAAAGCCTTACTTTTACAGTAGGGCTTTTTTAATAATTCCAAATTTTATAGGATTCTTCAGCTTGTGTAACGAGCATGTCTAAACCATTTTTGATAATGGCACCTCGTTGTTCTCCTTTTAATAAAAACAGAGTTTTGTTCGGATTATAAACTAAATCGTAGAGTAAATGTCTTTTTCCAATTGCATTATAGGGAATATCAGGATAGCCTTCAATGTCTGGAAACATTCCAAGCGGAGTTGTGTTAATGATGAGTGTATGCGTCGTGATAATTTCATCGTTGAGCTCGTCGTAGGCTAACTTATTGATGCCCGCTTTGCGCGACACAAAAGAATACGATATATTTAATTTATTGAGTACGTAAGTAACCGCTTTAGAAGCGCCACCAGTTCCTAATACTAAAGCTTGTGTGTGGTGAGATTTTAAAAGTGGTCTGAGTGTTTGTTCAAACCCAATAACATCTGTATTGTAACCTTTCAACTCTATTTTTCCTTTCTTTTGACTAAATTTAATTGTGTTAACCGCACCAATATTGGTAGCAAGTTCGTCTACTTCATTCAAATAAGGAATGATTTGTTCTTTGTATGGAATGGTTACATTTAATCCCTGCCAATTGTTAGCGAATATTGTATCTAGATTACTTATAGAATCTAATTCGCATAAGGAATAATTTGCATTAAGACCTTCTTTTTTAAATTTATCTGTAAAATAATCCTTTGAAAAAGAGTGCTTTAACGATTTTCCAATTAATCCGTAATGTTTCATAATAAGTAAAAATAGGAACGCTGATAAATGAATGGGAAAATTTATTGTATTCTTCCTTTTAGAACCTTTTTAGCTACAAACCAAATGATAGCTAGGCCTACTAAAGCAAGTACAATTAATGATAACTCGTGACTATAGGCATTAATCAAATCAGCTTGTCCGTGGGCTAAATAACCTATGAGAGCTAATGTGGAATTCCAGATGCCAGCACCAAGAGTTGTGTAAAGTATAAAACTACCAATATTCATTTTTGCTAAACCAGCAGGAATAGAAATTAATTGTCGAATCCCTGGTACTAAACGACCAATAAAAGTAGATATTTTTCCATGATCATTGAAATAATTTTCGGCCCTTTGTATTTTTTCACTACTTAAAAGGCATAAATGTCCCAGTTTACTATCGGCAAATTTGTAAATAATGGGGCGTCCTAACCATAAGGCTAAATAGTAATTAATAAGGGCACCCATAATAGCCCCTAAAGTACCGAAAAGAACTACTAAAAAAATATTTAGATGACTTTCTGGTTTACTAGCAACGTATGCTGCTGGTGGTATGACAATTTCAGATGGGAATGGAATAAATGAGCTTTCGATAGCCATTAATGCCGTGATATTCGTATAATTCATATTTGCATCATACCAATATTCAACTTTTTGAATAACGGTTAATGAATCCTTGGCAGTAATCTCTTGTGCGAAAATTGAACAAGGTAATGCTAATAGAATAATCAAGAGTGTTTTTTTCATGTAAATTTATTTGGTGAGTAAAGGTTTAGCTTCAGGGAAAACCGATAAAAATGTTTCGAGAGCATTACTATAAGTGCTTTCAGCTAAACTAAAGAATTTCATCATGTTATCATAATCTTTAATGCCATAGTAAGCCATAGACATGAGCAGTGTTAGTTTATCTAAAGTTGTGTCTAATTCGAAAGCCTTTTCGTAACAGGGTACAGCTTCGTTAAAATCTCCTGATTGCATATATAAATCTCCCAATTCTTTCCATGTATCAGGTTGTTTTTGATCTAATTCTAATGAATGCTGATAAGCAATTTTGGCCTCGTTACTTAAGTCGTTTTTATCCATTATTTCTCCTAATACAGCGTAGCCTTCGGCTGATTCAGGGTTAGCATCAATAGATTTTTTGATGTAATCGAATGCTTTTTGATAGTCTTCTTTTTCGACCAAACAAATAGCAGCTCCTAGCCAAGCGTCACCATTTTCAGGATTCAGTTTTGCCGCTTGCATAAAACAAGTAAGTGCTAAATCAAAATCCTCACAATTTTCATAGCATTCGCCGAGAAAAGAAGTAACAATACTGTCTTCAGGATAATCCGCTAAATATTTTTTGTATGCTTTGATAGAAGGTTTATAGTCTTCTAAATTAAAATGACAATGACCTTTTTGAAGCCAAGCAATCGTGTCATTAGGATTAATGGCAATGTTAAAGTCGAAGGCATCAAGGGCTTCTCGATAATGCTCTAAATTAAAATGGAGTAATCCTAAACAAAACCAAGCCGATGCTTTGTAAGGATCAATATCAAGAATTCGATTGTAAATACTAATAGCTTTTTCTGTTTCACTGCGTTGTTCTAATTCTACAGCGTATTCTACCAATAAATCAAGATTTGAGGGGTCTTTTTGGAGTCCTTTTTGTATAAAATAATCACTGTTATGATAATCTTGGAACACATGTAACATCATCACAATATCAAGGCATACTTCCGTTAAATCGTCGTCAATATAGCTCTCTATTAATTGGTGGAATAGTAGAATGGCCTCTGTACGATGATCGGTTTTGAGTAAAATTTCAGCTTTCGTGAAAATATGTGCAGGATTACCTATTTCTTGATATTTTTCGATTAAGTCTAATGCCTCATCGAACCGACCTAAATTCGTATAAATGCGTGCCTTTTTACATTGTAGATAAGGGCTGTCTGGGTGTAATTTGAGCGCAAACTGCAACGCATTTTCGGCATTTTGTAGTTCGCCTAAATGTAAATAATGTTCTATAATAAACTCCAAATCTTCTACATCAAAATACTCAAATTGTCCTGTTTGATAGGATTCCTCGTAGTGTTTTATGATAGCTAGTTCTTCGTTCGTTAAGTCAAAATCGTTATTACGCATAAGTCAAAAAATGAGATGCAAAAGTAGCTCAAATTGTGTAGTTTATAAAAGGTTTAACTAAAAAGTTATTAACATGAATGTCTAAATAACAAAAGGCTGTATACTAAAAAATATACAGCCTTTTTATGATTAGTTATCATCTATTTTTTAATCAGGAAGCTCTTTGGTCTCAAAAGCTGAAATTTGACGATTGAATATTTCATCGAGAGAAACCAAAAAAGTTTCTGTATTGCCAACCCCAGATAAAGGGGTTATCTTTTCGATAATAATATTCATTAAGTGACGATTATCTTTTGCATAGATTTTCACAAACATAGTATAGCGACCGGTAGTAGAGTGACATTCTACTATTTCTGGAATATTTTTTAAGGATTCAACCACATCTTTGAAATAAGACATGTCTTTAATTGTAATACCAACATAGGCACAAGTTTGGTAACCTATTTTATAGGTGTCTATAATAAATTCTGACCCTTTTATAACGCCAATATTTATTAATTTTTGTACACGCTGATGAATAGCGGCTCCTGATACATTACATTCACGAGCGACTTCCAGAAATGGAATACGCGCATTTTGCGAAATCATTTGAAGAATTTTTTTATCCAGCCTATCAATTTGATGTCCCATAAATTAAGAAGTGTGTTTAAGTGTTTGAAAAAAGTGTTCAAAGGTAATGATTTTTTCAATATACAGCAAAAAAAATAACAGATAAATAGTAAAACGCTTATTTTTATGCTTACAAATAGAAAGTAAGAGTTTAAATGTATATGAGTGTTGATAACTTGTATCTATTTGTAAGCGAATTAAATAGAACGATTTTAGCTGCATTTAGATTGTGAAATAGATTTTAGTCCTTTTTCAATCGGATTTTTTTGCGTAATTTTGCAGGAATTTTCACACAATAAATCAGTATGAAACCAACATTGTTAGTTTTGGCCGCTGGAATGGGGAGTCGCTATGGGAGTCTCAAACAACTAGATGGCGTTGGCCCAAATGGCGAAACCATTATGGATTATTCTGTGTATGATGCCGTAAAAGCTGGATTTGGTAAAGTTGTTTTTGTTATTCGTCATAGCTTTGAGGCTGAATTTCGCACACAGATTGTAAGTAAATATGAAAACTATATTCCTGTTGAAGTAGTTTTTCAAGAGATAGATAGCGTGCCAACAGGCATTATTTACGATACGGAACGTGTGAAGCCTTGGGGTACTAATCATGCCATATTGATGGCTAAAGATGTTATTGATACCCCATTTGCGGTAGTTAATTCAGATGACTTTTATGGCGGCGAATCCTATTCACTTTTAGCAAACTTCTTACAAAAAGTAGAAGGTAAAATAGGCAATTATTGTATGATTGGTTACCATATAAGCAATACACTTTCTGAGAGTGGAGCAGTTAACCGTGGTGTGTGCAGTGTTAACGAACAAAATTTGTTAACTTCAGTTATAGAACGCACTAAAATTGAATGTGAAGGTGGTGTCATACAATATCCATTGGAACATGGAGGTTATGAAACTATCCCAAATTCGTCGTTAGTATCTATGAATATGTGGGGATTTACGCCTGAGTATTTTGATTTTTCGGAAAAATCATTTGCAAAGTTTTTGACAGAGCGTGGTATGGATCCTAAATCCGAATATTATATTCCAACTGTAGTTGACGAACTTATTGTTAACAATCAGGCGACTTGTGAAGTTATTGATACGCCGGCTAAATGGTTTGGCGTCACTTATGCGGAAGATCGTCCGCAAGTAGTATTACAAATTAGTAAATTGATTCGTGAAGGAGTTTATCCACAACAATTATGGAAGTAACAAAAAAAATAAAACAAATGATTAGCATGTTTACATCATCGCCTAAAGTTTTGGTGACTGGTGGTACTGGCTATATTGGATCACATACTGTAGTAGCACTCATTGAAGCTGGCTATGACGTATATGTTGTTGACAATCTTTCTAACTCAAACATTGAAGTTCTTAACGGTATTGAACAAATCACTGGTAAGCGTCCAATTTTTGAAAATATTGATTGTACAGATTATGTAGCTATGGATAAATTCTTCACTAAACACGAAGGAATTAAGGCTGTTATTCATTTTGCAGCTAGCAAAGCGGTTGGTGAATCGGTAGAACTACCGTTGAAATATTACCGTAACAATGTTGTTTCGTTGGTTAATTTGCTTGAATTAATGCCTATTCATAAGGTTGAGGGATTGGTTTTTTCATCATCATGTACGGTGTATGGTCAGCCAGATGTTTTGCCAGTAGACGAAAAGGCTCCAATCAAAAAAGCGCTATCGCCTTATGGTAATACAAAACAGATTTGCGAAGATATTATTTTAGATACTGTTCATGCAAATACTGCTCTTAAAAGTATTTTATTGCGTTATTTTAATCCAATTGGAGCTCATCCTTCCGCTGCTATTGGTGAATTACCTAATGGTGTACCAAATAATTTAGTTCCGTTTGTAGCGCAAACAGCAGCAGGTATTCATAAAAAAATTAAGATTTTTGGTAATGATTATAATACGCCTGATGGTACATGCATTCGCGATTATATCAATGTAATGGATTTGGCTTATGCTCATGTCACAGCGGTTGATCGTTTACTTAATAAAGATTTGCAAAAACCAGAAGTGTTCAATTTAGGAACAGGTAAAGGATTGTCTGTCATGGAATTGATAAAAACATTTGAAGCTGTAAATGGTGTTAAAGTTCCTTATGAAATAGTTGGTCGTCGAGAAGGAGATATTGAACAAGTTTGGGCAAACCCTGCTTTAGCACAAAAAGTGCTTAAATGGAAAGCAAAGGCTACTGTTGAGGAGACTTTGGCGTCCGCTTGGAAGTGGCAGCAACACTGTATGGAACGCAAATCATAACGTATTGTCAATAAGTTTTATAAAACCAAATGAAAAACACCTGTTTCTCATTTGGTTTTTTTTATTTACTATGATGGGAAATTCAGCATTTTTTTTTATCTTTGTAAGTTACAATATAACCACATTTTTATGTTAAGCAAGATTATTATAGAAGAGGACGTTTCACGTTCATATAAGCTAATGAAGGCAGCTGAGCGTATTATTATTATTACGCATTTATCTCCTGATGGAGATGCAATTGGCTCATCTTTAGCCATGTGTCATTTTTTGAAATCTATTGGAAAAGAGCCTGTCGTGGTGGTTCCAAATCGTTTTCCTGCTTTTTTAAATTGGATGTCAGGTGCTTCTGATATCGTTGTGCTTGAAGAAAAAAACAAGGAAGTTCAAACTTTAATTACTGAATCCGATTTAATTATTTGTTTAGATTTTAATGACTTGAAGCGCATTGATGGTGCTAAGCCATTTATAGAACAATCACAGGCTAAAAAGATTCTTATAGATCATCATTTGTCACCTCAGGCATTTGCTGATGTTACCATTTCACATCCTGAAATATCATCTTCGAGCGAATTAGTATTTCGTCTTATTTGCCGCATGGGCTTTTTCCAAAATATTTCTAAAGAATGCGCTGAAGCTATTTATGTCGGTATGATGACGGATACAGGTAATTTTTCTTATGCGTCACAAAATCCTGAGATTTACAATATCATATCCGAATTATTATCTAAAGGCATTAATAAAGATAATATTTATCGTTTGGTATATAATACCTATTCTGAAGATCGTATGCGCTTGATGGGTTTTTGTTTAGTCGACAAAATGAAACTTTATAAAGAGCAACGTACGGCAGTTATTAGCTTATCATTGGATGAATTAGCACGTTTTGACTATCAAGTAGGCGATGCTGAAGGGTTTGTTAATATTCCTTTGTCGATTGAGGGCATTGATGTTTCAGTATTTGTACGAGAAGATGTTAAAAAAGTGAAGATGTCATTTCGTTCACAAGGTACATTTCCAGTTAATAAAATGGCTGCAACTTACTTCAATGGTGGTGGCCATTTGAATGCTGCAGGTGGCGAAAGTTCCTTATCGTTAGCTGAAACGCTAGAAAAATTGGAGAAAATTATTCTTAAAAACGATATCCAAACGTTATGAAATACGTGGTCATATTAGGCGATGGTATGGCTGATGAACCAATTGCTTCATTGGATGGTAAAACACCTTTACAAAGGGCTCATAAACCAACCATTGATCATATAACTAAATTGGGACAATGTGGCTTATTACATACTGTTCCAGAAGGTTTTCATCCGGGTAGTGAAATCGCTAATTTATCGGTATTAGGTTATGATGTCCCTACTGTATTTGAGGGACGTGGTACGTTGGAAGCTGCTAGCATGGGTGTTCCAATACATGATGGAGAAATGGTTATGCGATGTAATTTAATTTGCATCGAAAATAATAAAATTAAAAACCATTCGGCTGGTCATATCTCTACTGAAGAGGCCACCGAATTAATTGCTTTTTTGCAAGCACAATTAGGGTCTAAACTGGTTCAATTTTTCAATGGTATTTCATATCGTCATTTGTGTATTTTGAAACATGGAGATAAACGAATTACCTGTACGCCACCGCACGATGTGGTAGGAACAGCATTTAAGGAAGTTTTAATAAAAGAACAGGTGGTCGAAGCGCGCTCAACTGCTGATATTTTAAATGATTTAATTTTGCGTTCGCAACAGTTGCTCGAAAATCATCCAGTAAACATAAAACGCCGAGCTGCAGGCAAAGATGTTGCTAATAGTATTTGGTTTTGGTCACCAGGTTATAAATCAGTAATGATGCCTTTATCAGAACTATTTGGTATTCAATCAGGTTCTGTTATTTCAGCTGTTGACTTAATTAAAGGAATTGGAATTAATGCAGGACTTAAATCTATTGATGTTGAAGGCGCAACAGGACTTTACGATACGAATTATGAAGGAAAAGCACAAGCAGCTATAGACGCTTTAAAAACGGACGATTTTGTCTTTGTACATGTAGAAGCGAGTGATGAGGCTGGTCATGAAGGTGATGTTGATTTGAAAATTAAAACCATTGAATATCTTTCAGAGCGATTGGTAAAACCAATTTTGGAAGCCATAAAACAGATGTCGGAGCCTGTGACTATGGCCATATTACCAGATCATCCAACGCCATGTCAATTGCGTACGCATACGGCTCAAGCTGTGCCATTTGTGATATATAATCCGACAAAAAAGGCTGATATGGTGACTGAGTTTGATGAATTTTCCGCTCAAAAAGGTATATTTGGTATCTTAGCCGGTGATGAATTTATGAATCAGTTGCTCAGCTAATAACATAAAAAAATAAATATAAAACTAATAATAACGTTATGGAACTCTCAGAACAAGAATTATTTAGACGCCAGAGTCTTGAAACCATGCGCAAAATGGGTATTGAACCTTATCCTGCAGCGCAGTATCCAACCGATGCTTTTTCTACAGAAATAAAAGCTGATTTCAAAGATGAAGAGTCTGGTAAACAGGTGTGTATTGCTGGACGTATTATGAGTCGCCGTATTATGGGGAAAGCTTCCTTTGTAGAAATACAAGATTCTAAAGGACGTATTCAAGTGTATATTTCAAGAGATGATATTTCTACGGAAGCACAACCTGAAATGTATAATATTGTTTTCAAAAAATTACTAGATATCGGTGATTTTATTGGTATTAAAGGATTTATATTTCGCACTCAAATGGGCGAAATTAGTGTGCATTGTCAGGAATTAACGGTACTTGGTAAGGCATTACGCCCATTGCCAATTGTGAAATATAAAGATGGTGTAGCTTATGATAAATTTGAAGATCCTGAAATGCGTTATCGTCAGCGTTACGTCGATTTAGTAGTCAATGATGGTGTGAAAGAGATTTTTCAAAAACGTACCAAGGTATATCAATCCATGCGCAATTATTTCGATATGCAGGATTATATTGAGGTTGAAACACCTATTTTGCAATCTATTCCTGGTGGAGCTTCGGCCCGTCCATTTATAACTCATCATAATGCGCTAAACATGCCTTTGTATATGCGTATTGCCAACGAATTATACCTGAAACGTTTGATTGTAGGTGGATTTGAAGGAGTATACGAGTTTTCTAAAAACTTTCGTAATGAAGGGATGGATCGTACGCACAATCCTGAATTTACCGTGATGGAAATATATATTGCTTACAAAGATTACAACTGGATGATGACTTTCACTGAAAACATGATTGAAAAAATCTGCTACGAAGTGAACGGAACCAACGAGGTAATGGTCGGCGACAAATTGATTAGTTTTAAAACGCCTTTCAAACGAATAACCATGATTGATGCCATTAAAGAATATACAGGCATTGATATCAATGGAATGGACGAAATACAACTTCGCGACGTATGTAAACAATTGCATATAGAAGCCGACGAAACTATGGGTAAAGGTAAAATGATTGATGAGATTTTCGGAGAAAAATGTGAAGGAAACTATATACAACCAACATTTATTACTGATTATCCACGTGAAATGTCACCACTTTGCAAGCGTCATCGTGATAATCCTGAATTGACCGAACGGTTTGAATTGATGGTGAATGGTAAAGAATTGTGTAATGCGTATTCTGAATTAAATGATCCAATTGATCAGTTAGAACGTTTTCAAGAGCAATTAAAATTGAGTGAAAAGGGTGATGATGAAGCCATGTTTATTGATATGGACTTTGTACGTGCTTTGGAATATGGTATGCCGCCAACATCAGGTATGGGTATTGGTATGGATCGTTTAGTAATGTTGATGACAGGGCAAACGACTATTCAAGAAGTACTGTTTTTTCCTCAAATGAAGGCTGAAAAAGTACAGAAAAAAGATGATACTAATAAATTTTTAGCATTGGGTGTAGCTCCAGAATGGGTTGAGCCGTTACAAAAACTAGGTTTTGACATGGTGGATAAATTAAAAGGACAAAATCCCAATAAATTACATCAAGATTTATGTGGTTACAATAAGAAAAATAAGCTTGGCTTGACTAATCCTGCTAAAGATGATGTTGAAAATTGGGTAAAATAAATCAGCTTAAAACATTGTAAACTTATGAGAACTCTTAGAAAATTTGTATTGTTCGCAATGATGCTAGTATCAATTAGTGGTTTTGCTGTAAATACTAAAGCAACATTAACAAATGCTACTGTCTATTTTAATGGAGCTAAATTGATACATACAGCTTCAGCAACGTTAACTAGTGGTGAAAATGAAGTCTCTATAGAGGGATTGAGTCCACAAATCGACCGTAATAGCTTAAAAATTAAGGTTAACAATGGTGTAATGGTTACGGCGTCCGAATTTTCTGTCAATTATTTGGAGCAGACTAAAGATAATGCTTCTGTTAAACTATTGCGCGATTCTTTGGAACTTTACCAAGCCGATTTAATCAAGGTAACTACTTCCATTAGAATTAATAAGGACTTATTGAGTTTGTTACGAAAAGGCGTTGACCATAATTTATCATTGGTAGAAAAGGGCGCTACAGTGGCTGAAATTACAAGTAATATGGATTTGTATAAAACTAAGGCAACCGCTTTAGATGCTTCTCTGGTGATTGATTCCAAAAAGAAAGAGCTATTGGATCAACAAATTACTCGTCTCACAAATCAATTACAACAAGAAATTGGTAAAAGTGGTAAGAATACAGGCATTTTAAAGCTTACATTGACTGCTCCAGCTGGTTCGGTAGCTACGTTTTTGGTTAGCTATTTTACCCTATCGGCTAGTTGGACACCGTATTATGATATTAACATTGCTTCCACTGATAAACCAATCAACATTCTTGGCAAAGCTAAAGTTCGTCAAACCACTGGATTGGATTGGAACCAAGTAAAACTAACGCTTGCAACAGCAAAACCTTCATTTAACAAAGAAGCTTCGTACTTTAGCACCTGGTTTTTGGATTATGTAAGACCAATGCAACGATATGGAATGGCCGCTGCTCCTAGTTATAAATTAGAAAGTGAAGCTGTCACACTTGATGAGGTGGTATCAGTAGCTTATGGAACTTCAAGTAAAAACTCTAAAGCCTCAAATTCTCCATTATATGTTCTCGATGGCGAAATTGTTACTGAAATTTATGCTCAATCATTAGATCCAAATTATATTAAGTCAATGGAGGTGCTGAAAGGCCAACAAGCTGAATCACAATATGGTTCGGAAGGTAGAAATGGAGTAGTGGTAATCACTACAAAAAGCATGGAAGATTTTATTACTCAAACCGAAACGGCGTTGAATGTGGAGTATAAAATGGACATGCCTTTTACCATACCAGGCAATGGGAAAGAACAAACAGTTGATTTGAAATCGTTTGAAACTTCAGCTAATTTCAATTATTACTGTGCTCCAAAATTGGATGCAGAAACTTATTTGTTAGCCGAAATTTCTGATTGGGCAAGTTTGAATTTATTGAGTGGTAAAGCCAATATTACCTACGATGGCTTTTATGTGGGTGAAACCAATATTAATACGAACTCTACCGAAGATAAATTGAAATTAACTTTAGGAACAGATAAACGTGTTAGTGTTATCCGAGAAAAAGTAAAAGACTTTAGTAGTATTAAAACCTTCGGTTCTAATACTAAAGTCGTTCTTACTTATAAATTGACGATTAAAAATAATCAAACAAAAGCGATTCATGCGGTATTAAAAGATCAATATCCAATTTCTACCAATAAAGATATTGTGGTAGAATTATTACAAGAAACGACGCCAGCTTGCTATAATGACAAAGAAACGGGCCTATTGACTTGGGAACTTGATTTACAACCAGGTGAATCTCAATTCTTTATTCTAAGTTATAGTGTTCAATATCCAAAAGGAAGTCGCCTCAATTTGGAATAAATTCAGCATGAATGGTCATTTTTATTAACATTTTTGTACCTTTGTAGTCCCGTATTTAAAATTAAATTTTAATTCTAATATATTTATATGAACACAGTAGAACAACTGAACAAAGCTGCCGACAATATTCGTCTTTTAGCAGCATCAATGGTCGAAAAAGCAAACTCAGGTCATCCAGGTGGTGCTATGGGTGGTGCAGATTTTATTAATGTACTTTATTCTGAATTTTTGGAGTATGATCCAAAAAATCCACGTTGGGAAGGACGTGATCGTTTTTTCTTAGATCCAGGCCACATGTCAACCATGCTATATTCGATATTGGCTTGTACTGGTAAATATTCACTTGAAGATTTAAAACAATTCCGTCAATGGGATAGCGTAACACCAGGACATCCTGAAGTAGATGTAATGCGTGGCATTGAAAACACCTCTGGTCCTCTAGGACAAGGTCATACTTTTGCAGTAGGAGCTGCTATTGCTGCCAAATTTTTAAAATCAAAATTTGGTCAGATGATGAATCAAACGATTTATACTTATATCTCTGATGGTGGTGTACAAGAGGAAATATCACAAGGTGCAGGTCGTCTTGCTGGACATTTAGGTTTGAATAACTTGATCATGTTCTATGATTCAAATGATATTCAATTATCTACCGGAACCAATGCTGTGACGAGCGAAAATGTAGCTCAAAAATATGCAGCATGGGGCTGGCGTGTTATCGAAATTAATGGTAATGATGCTAACCAAATTCGCGAAGCGTTGAAAGCAGCTAAAGCTGAAACAGAAAAGCCAACGATTATTATTGGTAAGACTATCATGGGTAAAGGTGGCCGTAAAGCTGATAATTCAAGTTATGAACGTAACTGCGAAACTCATGGTGCTCCATTCGGTGGTGAGGCTTATATCAATACGGTTAAAAATCTAGGTGGAAACCCAGAAAATCCTTTTGTCTTCTTCGAAGAAACAAAAGCTATTTATGCAAAACGTGCTGAAGAATTAACAGTTATTGTTGCTCAGAAACAAGCCGAAAAAGCTGCATGGGCAAAAGCTAATCCTGAATTAGCGGCTAAAATGGACCTATTTTTCTCTGGTAAAACTCCTAAAGTTGATTGGTCATTGGTAGAGCAAAAAGCTAACCAAGCAACTCGTACAGCTTCAGCTACCGTGTTGGCTTCATTGGCAAAACAAGTTGAAAATATGGTGGTAGCTAGTGCCGATTTGTCTAATTCAGATAAAACGGATGGTTTCTTGAAACAAACACACGCTATGACTCGTACCGATTTTTCGGGTGCATTCTTACAGGCTGGTGTTGCTGAATTGACAATGGCTTGTGTTTGTATTGGTATGGCTTTGCATGGTGGAGTTATTCCAGCTTGTGCTACATTCTTTGTATTCTCTGATTATATGAAACCAGCTGTTCGTATGGCTGCTTTGATGGAATTACCAGTGAAATTTATTTGGTCACACGATGCATTCCGTGTGGGTGAAGATGGTCCAACACACGAACCAGTAGAGCAAGAGGCTCAAATTCGTTTGATGGAAAAATTAAAAAATCATCATGGTCATAATTCTATGTTAGTATTGCGTCCTGCCGATGTGTACGAAACGACAGCTTCTTATAAATTGATGCTCGAAAATGTATCAACTCCATCAGCTATTATTTTAAGTCGTCAAAATATTCATGATTTACCAGGTGATCGCCAAGTGGAAGCTTATAAAGCAGACAAGGGTGCTTATATCGTTAATTGCGACGGTAATCCGGATGTTATTTTGGTAGCTTCAGGCTCTGAAGTTTCTACATTGGTTGATGCAGCAGCTATTTTACGTGGTGAAGGTAAAAAAGTACGTATTGTTTCAGTTCCTTCGGAAGGTCTATTTCGTTCTCAATCGGCAGATTACCAAGAACAAGTATTGCCACGTAACGTTAAAACCTTTGGCTTAACAGCTGGCTTACCTGTAAATTTACTAGGCTTAGTTGGTGCTAATGGAAAGGTTTTTGGATTAGAGTCTTTTGGCTTTTCTGCTCCATACACAATTTTGGACGAAAAACTTGGCTTTACACCTGTTCAAGTAGCCGAACAAATTCGTCAATTTTTAGCTTAAAATTAGCGTTTATATTTAAAAACGGTTTCCTTTATAAGGGAACCGTTTTTTTTATCGGTGATTGACACTAATCTTATTATTGATTCCATCCATTCTTTTTGGTAAAGAAATATTAAAGTATCATAATTAGAGGTGATTATAGCTTATTTAGGTCAATATACGCTTACTGTTAAATTTTATTTTTGGATAACTTTTTTGTATTGTTAATAAAATAAAACACTTCTAATCAAATAATTAGTTTTTATTTTGGAAAACTTTGTAAAATATTAAACAGATTTACTTGTTTTATTTTGGAAATAGTTGTAATATTGCAAAGAGGTTCTGTTTAATGCAAAACCCTTATAAATCATGAAAAATACAATTATAATTAACATAAAAAGTTTACGATCGTGAAAAAACAATTTTTTTCAGAAGAAGAGGCGAAAAAAGCTTCAAGTGAGTATTTCGAAGGCGATGAATTAGCAGCACAGGTGTTTGTCAATAAATATGCTCTGAAAGATTCAGATCAAAATTTATATGAACGTACACCTGATGATATGCATTGGCGTTTGGCTAACGAGATTGCACGTATCGAACAAAAGTATCCAAATCCATTATCTGGTGAAGCTATTTTTGAATTACTACGAAACTTCAAATACATTATACCTGCTGGTAGTCCAATGACTGGTATTGGTAACAACCACCAAGTTTCTTCTTTATCAAACTGTTTTGTAATTGGTATCGATGGTGATTCTGATTCGTACGGTGCGATTATTAAAATGGATGAAGAACAAGTTCAATTAATGAAACGTCGCGGTGGTGTTGGTCATGATTTATCTCACATTCGTCCAGAAGGATCGCCTGTAAAGAACTCTGCGCTAACATCTACGGGCATTGTACCTTTTATGGAGCGTTACTCTAACTCAACTCGCGAAGTGGCTCAAGGAGGTCGCCGTGGCGCCCTAATGTTATCTGTGTCGATTAAGCATCCTGACTCAGAAAAATTCATTGATGCTAAATTGGAGCAAGGTAAAATAACAGGTGCTAATATTTCGGTAAAGGTTGACGACGATTTTATGCGGGCTGTTGAAGCTGGTACTTCTTATAACCAACATTATCCGGTTGATTCACTTAAACCAACCCATCAAAAAGATATTGATGCTAATGCTTTGTGGAAAAAAATCATTCATAACGCTTGGCGTTCTGCTGAACCTGGTGTGTTATTTTGGGATACTATTATTAAAGAATCAGTTCCTGACTGTTATGCAGATCTTGGTTATCGTACCGTTTCTACAAATCCTTGTGGTGAAATCCCTTTGTGTCCTTATGATAGTTGTCGCTTATTAGCTGTAAATCTTTATTCATATGTAATAAATCCGTTTACTAAAGATGCTAAATTTGATTTTGATTTATTCCGTAAGCATGTGCAAATCGCTCAACGCATTATGGATGACATTATCGATCTTGAGATGGAAAAAATCGATGGAATTTTGGCTAAAATTGCTTCCGATCCAGAAGAAGCAAGTATCAAACTAACAGAATCGCAATTGTGGAAAAAAATTAAAACTAAAACAGCGCAAGGTCGTCGTACAGGTGTTGGTATCACTGCCGAAGGTGATATGTTAGCGGCATTGGGATATCGTTATGGAACCGAAGATGCTACTTCTTTTTCAGAAGAAGTACATAAAATAGTGGCAGTAGAAGCTTATCGTTCGTCGGTTATCATGGCTAAAGAACGCGGTGCATTTACCGTATTTGATATAGAACGTGAAAAAAATAATCCATTTCTTTTACGTTTGAAAGATGTGGCTCCAGATATGTACGCTGACATGGTAAAATATGGTCGTCGTAATATTGCTTGTTTAACTATTGCTCCAACAGGTACCACTAGTTTGATGACACAAACAACTTCTGGTATCGAACCGGCCTTTATGCCTGTCTACAAACGTCGTCGAAAAGTGAATCCTAATGATTCTAATGTTCGTGTTGATTTTGTAGATACAGAAGGTGATTCATGGGAAGAATACATTGTATTTCACCATAAATTTATGATTTGGATGCAAGTAAATGGTTATGATATTACCAAACAATATACACAAGAAGAGTTAGATGACATGATTGAAAAGTCGCCTTATTATAAAGCTACAGCGAAC
>Ga0172377_10002982_pt1 | contig 17350 bp, 17 predicted proteins | sample Pumphouse3metaG_FD_119749 | JGI IMG/M metagenome (GOLD analysis project Ga0172377, IMG submission 119749) | Leachate microbial communities from a municipal landfill in Southern Ontario, Canada - Pumphouse #3 metaG | ecosystem: Engineered > Solid waste > Landfill > Unclassified | place: Canada...
CTAAGCCGTCGGTCGGGGGTTCGAATCCCTTCCGGGTCGCCACCTATTGAGACTCGATAGCTCAGCTGGATAGAGCAATAGCTTCCGAAGCTAGAGGTCGTGGGTTCAAATCCCTCTCGAGTCGCCATTATTGACTTTATGATTATTCTATCATTAAGTCTTTTTTTTATTTTTACTTATTTATATAGATTAAGCAATTATTTTTTAGTAAAATATAAACATATAAATTAAAAAGCATCTTGAAAGAAGGTTTGTTAAATGAATAAAACATGGTACAAAGAAGGTGTAGTATATCAAATATATCCTAGAAGTTTTTCTGACTCTAATAACGATGGTATTGGAGATATTAAGGGGATAATTAGTAAAATCCCTTATTTAAAAGAACTAGGTGTTGATATAGTATGGTTATCTCCAGTATATAAGTCACCGATGGAAGATAATGGTTACGATATCAGTGATTATCAAGATATAGCAAAAGAGTTTGGAACATTAGATGACATTAAAGATCTTATAAATAAATTTCATGAAGCTAATATTAAATTAGTCATGGATTTAGTCATTAACCATACTTCAAATCAACATCCTTGGTTTATTAAATCAGAAAATAAAGAGGGTAAATATACTGATTATTATCATTGGGAAAAGAAAAAAAGAAATTGGACTTCTTTTTTTGGCGGAAAAGCTTGGGAGTATTCTGAGAAACGTGGAGAATACTATTTACACTTATTCGCAAAAGGCCAACCTGATTTAAACTGGGATAATCCTTTAGTTAGAGAAGATATTAAATCAATGATTAAATTTTGGCTTGATTTAGGTGTTGATGGTTTTAGATGTGATGTTATTAACATCATTGCCAAAAACAACAATCATCCAAACGGTAAATTTAGATTGATTTTACGAGGTAGTGAACACTATTTTAATCATCCAAATTTACATATTTACTTGCGTGAGTTAAATGAAGAAGTATTTTCTAAATATGATTGCTTTACTGTTGGCGAGACAGTTTTCGTAACTCCTAAAACAGCAAGTGATCTTGTTAATCCAAAAAGAAAAGAACTAAACATGTTATTTCAATTTGAACACATGGGAGCTGATAATTACTTTGTTAAGTGGTTTATAAAAAGATTTAAACCGTTTAATCTAAAAAAACCTCTTTCAAAATGGCAAAGAGAATTAAATGGTTGGAATACTTTATATTTAGAAAATCACGATCAAGGTAGAAGTTTATCGCGTTTTGGAGATTTGAACTACCATTATGAATCTTCAACAATGCTAGCGACAATGATTTATTTCCAACAAGGAACTCCTTTTATATATCAAGGACAAGAGATTGGAATGACCAACGCTGATTATAAAGATTTAAGTGAGTATAAAGATATTGAAACACACAACATTTATAAACTAGGCAGAAAATTAGGTATGAGTCATAGAAGAATGATGAATAAAATTAAACTTATGTCTAGAGACAACGCTAGAACACCTATGCAATGGAATGATGGTCAAAACGCGGGTTTCTCTAATGGAAATCCTTGGCTTAAAGTTAATTCTAATTATAAGGAAATTAATGTAGAAAAAGAGTTAAAGAATAAGAGATCAGTTTTAAATTTTTATAAACAAATTATTGCTTTAAGAAAGAAACATGAAGTTATCATATACGGAGATTATACTGATATTGAATATAAGAATAAAGTTTTGTATGCATATAAAAGAAAATTAAATAATCAAGAAATATATGTATTATGTAATTTTTCTAACAAGGAATATCAAATAAAAGACTATGATTTTTTGAATTTTGAAATTATTTTAAAAAATTATGAAGAAACTAGTAAGCAAATTTTGAAGCCTTATGAAGCGAGAGTGTATCTTAAAACAAACTAAACAATTCTATAACCTATCAAGATAAGACAAGTAATCTAAATAAGCTTGTCTTTTTGTTTCATAGAATTGCATTGATTGAATTAAGTTTAAATACTTATTATAAACCGAGTCAAAAACATCGAGATTCACTACTTGAATTGTAGGTTTTGTTTCTTGATATAGATTTTCTATTCTTGTTTTATAGATAGTAATTGATTCATTTGAAATGGTTTGAAACATGTCTCTTATGCCATAGAAAACGATTTTTGTAATATCTGGTATAGAATCAGTTAAACTAATATCAGTAGAAAATGTGTTATTTACTTCATCTTCTAAAACTTCTAATCCTAAATCGTTTAATGATTGTTGGTTAATTGTTTCATATACCATGTTTAAAGTTCCAAGAGATGCTTGTTTAAATCCAATAATTAGTTCATTAGGAGGAGTCCCTTCATTTTCAATAGCAGATGCCATATCTTCAATAAACGATTCTAGAAGAAAATCTACAGATTCAATCGTAGATGCTTGATGAATATCAATAATATATTGCATTAGAACTAACTTTGGCTCAAAGCTTTGCCATATTTGATACTGGACAAACATTTGTAAGGAATTGAGGGAGGTCTCCATGAGATTAGTAGCTGATAATTTAGCATATCCTAAATCTACTCTGTTATAATCTCTTTCGAAATTCATAGTTAATTGTTCTATAAAAGTATCATATTTGCTTAATGCTTCATCTCGATTAAGAGCATTTATAACTTCAGTAATAGAATTTTCATAAATAGATATTAGTAATGTTTTGCTTTCTTCAGTTGCATCAGCTAAAAGTTCATTCTTCTTTTCTAATAAATTTATTAATATATCATCATAATCATTAGATTGAATCCATCTAGCATATAACTTGATATTTTCGTTTGGAGCGTAGTTGAAGTATATGGTGTTGATAATGCTGAATCTAGGTACCAACCCATAAAGATATTATCAGTTTTACACAATATTTGAGGTATATATATAGAAGCTCCAAAGAAAGTATATATATTATTAACGTAGCTTCCACCGTTAGTTTCAAAACTAATTGTAATCATATCTTCAATGTTTACGATCAAACAACTATAACTATTCCAATCTCTATTCCATGTGTTAGGTATTTCATTTAGCGTTAAATACAACATTAACTTTGAACAATTATAAAACACATCTTCATCCATTGTAATAACTGAGTCAGGAATATAGATGTTGGTAAGTGAAATACTATTTGAAAAAGCCCGTCTTCCGATTGTGCTTAAAGAGTCAGGAAGTTCAATGCTAATTAAACTAGTACAACCTGAAAATGCTTCATCATCTATTATTAATAAACTTTTTGGTAATATTATTGTTTCAAGCAAAACGCAATCTCTAAAGGTACTAAGTTTTATTTCAGTCACACCCTCACCAATTTCAACTGATTTTAAACTAACACAATGTTCAAAAGCCCATCTTCCTATAGTTTGGACATTATCTGGAATGATAATTGCTTCTAAACTAATAGCGTTTTTAAAAGAATTTTCTCCTATGGATTTTAGATTTTCAGGCAGTATAACATTAACAAATTGTGCTGCATCTAAAAAAGCTGAATCTTGAATAGCTATAACTGGATAATCTTCGATTTGATTAGGAATATAGAGTAATGTTGACAAACCGGAAAATCCTGTTATTATGATCTCATTGTTTGTTATTTCATAAGTTAGTTCTAAATCTAAATTCTCGATAGTCGTTGTTTTAGAGTCTGTTATATTGGTTTTTGTAGAATTATCATTAGTATTACATGCAAACAAAAAAAAGAAAAAGAAAACTAACCAAATAATCTTTTTCATATATTTTTTATCTCCTATATCGCTCGCACGATTTATGTGAATCACAATCTATACGATACAATTTTATATTATCACTATTTAGAGAAATTTCAATATCTCTTTCAAAAATTAAGCAAGTCGTTTTCGACTTGCTTAATTACATATTTTTTAATAAAGATTTTTTAATTTTAAATTCTTCTGTTATACACTCAATAATCGTATTAACAACTAAATCTTTGTCCTTTTCAAATGCTTTTGCATGAGTAGCACCTTCGATAACTAAAAGTCTTTTATTCTCTGTTTTAGCTTGAATATAAATTTCTTCAGCCATTTTAAGAGGTACTGGTTTATCTTTATCTCCTTGAATTATTAGAAATGGTACTTCTGATTTTTTCATTGCTTTTAATGGGGAAATGCCTTTTAAAGTAAAACGATGGAGTATAAAAGTCCAAAATGATACTCCTGGAATAAAAATACTGAGAACCTTTTGTTTCAACGAACAAATAAGTGATCTTGAAAAATAGGTAAACCCAGAGTCAAGAACTAGATATTTTAGATTGTTCTTGATGTTCATTGTTGAAACCATCATACTCATGGCAGCGCCCATCGATACTCCGTGAAGAAGTATTTTAGTAGTTGCGCCATAATTCCTATTGGCAAAGTTAATCCACTTCTTAAGATCATATTTTTCATAATAGCCCATAGAAGTAAACTTACCTTCTGATTGTCCGTGTCCTCTTAAGTCAATCATAAGTACTTTGAAGCCTAAGTCTGAATATAGTTTTGCGATAATAATCATGTCCGTTGCTTGAGATTGATATCCATGAATCACTATAGCGAGGTTATCGGAGTTTTTATCTAAGGATGGTATAAAATACCCATGTAGTTTTAAATTGTCGTAAGACTTAATATAGACGTCTTCCTTTGGTATTTTTACAAACCAATCATATGATGCTTTATAAAAATCACTTTCATGATCAACTAGCTTTCTTTTCTTTTTATTAAAATGTATAAAAATCTTTTGGTAAAAAATGTAACTGATGCTAAAATATATTATAGCAACAAAAAGTATTCCAATTAAAGTATAATGATACCAATACATAGTTATTCTCCTTTTTCACTTAATATTTTAACATAAAAATTGACTGAAGATTTAGTGTTTTTTAATTAATTTTATTAAATACTTAAAAATAGGTGTTAGAAGAATGTTTTTGTTGACAAAGAAGGGCTATTTGTGTATAATACTTCCGTATGATTAACGCATACCGCACATACTTGGTTTTAAATATTCTATCCTCTAGAATTACCAATATTTGGCGAGTCTTAAAAATTATAAAGAGGGGGTGCTTTCATGTACGCAATTATTGAAACAGGCGGTAAGCAAGTAAAAGTTGAAGTAGGACAAGAAATCTATGTTGAAAAACTTGATGTAGAAGCTGAAGAAACATATACTTTTGATAAAGTATTAATGATCGGTGGAGACAAGACAAAGATTGGAAAACCTTATGTTAAAAATGCAACTGTTACTGCTAAAGTAGTGAAGAATGGTAAAGGTCCAAAGGTAGTTATCTATAAATACGAACCTAAGAAACACTATCATCGTAAGAATGGTCATCGACAACCATATACGAAACTTGCCATAACAGATATTAATGTCGAATAAGAAGAAAGAATAATTTGGAGGTGTTTTAAGTGATACTTAATCTAAATATACTTGAACTTGAAGCTTCTAAGAAAGGTACCGGTTCGACTAAAAATGGTCGTGATTCAGCTGGTCGCCGTCTAGGAGCTAAACTATCTGATGGTCAGTTTTGTAAAGCTGGATCAATCATTTACCGTCAAAGAGGAACAAAAATCCATCCAGGAGAAAACGTAGGAATTGGTAAAGATGATACTTTATTCGCTATGGTAGATGGAATTGTTAAGTACGAAAGAGTCGGAAGAGATAGAAAACAAGCAAGTGTTTATGCTGTAGAATAATAAGTAGATAAAAGCTTAGTATTAACTAGGCTTTTTTTAATGCTTATTACTCGTTGATTTAATGCAATTTGTTGTGCTTTGTAGTATAATATATGATAAAAGGAGTTTAAGTGTTATGAGAGATTATGTGAGAAAAAGATTTTTAGAAAAATTCGCTGAAGATCCTAGCAAATATTATTTTTCACCTGGTAGAGTTAATATCATAGGTGAACATACCGATTATAACGGTGGTTTAGTCATGCCATTTACTATTGATAAAGGTATTTATGCTGGCACAAGAAGAAGTGATGAAATGTTTATTAACATTTTTTCTGATAACTATCCTTTAGAAGGGATTATAAACATTCCCATAAATATTGATAATTATGATTTAGAAAAGAATTTTGGAGATTATGTACGTGGAATCTTGGATGAATTAAGAAATGATAATATAGAATTAAGTCATGGGTTAGACATTTTTCTTGCTAGTAACCTTCCTTCCGGTGGTGGGTTATCCTCTAGTGCTGCTCTATCTGTTTTAATTCTAAGAGTCATCAATGATGAGTTTAAATTAGGTTTAACTCAACTTGATATTGTTAAAAAAGCAAAATCTGTAGAAAATAACTTTTTAGGTGTTAATTGCGGAGTTATGGATCAATTCGCTGTAGTTTTTGGAAAAGAAAAATCGTGTATTTTACTCGATACAGTTAGTTTGAAATATGATTACTTAAACTTAGATTTTGAAGATTATGAATTTGTTCTTATTAATTCGAATACAGTTAGAAAATTGAAAGAATCAAAATATAATGATCGACAAATGGAAACGCAAAAAGCTTTATCGATTTTAAAAAAACACTATGATATTAATTATTTATGTGATCTCAATTTAAATAAACTAAATGAAGCTTTAGCTTTCATAGATAATGAAGTATTAAAGAGAAGAGTCAAACACGTAGTAAGTGAAAACGATCGAGTTAAACAAATAAAAGAGGCAATAGAAAGAAAAGATTTAGATAGATTTGGTGAAATATTATTTGAAGCACATGAATCTTTAAAAAAAGACTATGAAGTATCCTCCGAACTTCTAGATAATTTAGTTGATATAGCTAAGGAGTCTGGAGCTTTAGGAGCCAGAATGGTCGGTGGTGGCTTTGGAGGCTCTGTCCTTACTTTAGTTTTAAAAAATGATTTAAAATCATTCCTAGAAAAGTTTAAAAAGCATTATCAAAGAATTAGTGACAAAAACTTTATATATAGTATTGTTTATGCAAAGGATGGAATTAAAGAAATTGATTAGAATAGCTAATTTAGAAGATATCCAGATTATAAGTGATATAGCAGTTATTGTTAGAAAATCAATGCTTAATGACGGATTAAACCAATGGCTTGGAGATTATCCTGCTTATCAAGATTTTCATAAAGATTTTTTGAAAGATGGTCTATTTGTTTTAGAAGAGGATAATCAAATCTTAGGATCTTTATCAATTCTACCCGAAGATGATTTAGCATATTTAGAGGTTCATTGGGAAAGTGATAAAGCGTTAGTAATTCATAGAATTTTAGTGAATCCTTTATTCCAAGGAAAAGGTAAAGGAAAAGAAATGATTAATTACGCAATACAAAAAGGCCAAAAAGAAGGCTTTACAGGAATTAAAATTGATACCCATCCAAATAATATAAAAATGCAAAAAATGCTTAAATCGCTTGATTTTGTTTATCGTGGATACCTATCAAGCATTAATCGTTTAGCATACGAGTTAAAAATAGTTGAGGAGAAATAAAATATGTTTATAGATGAAGTTAATATAGTTGTTAAATCTGGAAAGGGAGGAGACGGAATAGTTTCTTTCAGAAGAGAAAAACATGTACCACTAGGTGGCCCTAATGGTGGTGACGGTGGTAAAGGTGGATCTGTTATATTTGAAGCTGATGAGGGAATGTCAACTTTAATGGATTTAAAGTTTCAAAAGCATGTCTTTGCTAAAGCTGGAGAAAGTGGAAAAACGAAAAATATGCGTGGTAAAGATGCTGAAGATGTCATTATTAAAGTGCCTGTAGGCACTATTATCTATGATGAATCTACTAATGAAGTTATAGCTGATTTAGTAAAACATGGCCAGAGTGAAATAATCGCAAAAGGTGGTAATGGCGGTAGAGGAAACGCATCTTTTGCTAGTTCTAAGAATAAAGCCCCTAGGATCCAAGAAAATGGGGAACAAGGAATTGAAAGAAATTTGCATATCGAATTAAAATTATTAGCCGATGTTGGTATTATAGGATTTCCATCAGTAGGAAAGTCAACTTTAATAACTATTCTTTCAAATTCTAGACCTAAGATAGCTGATTATCCTTTTACAACCTTAATTCCTAACCTTGGTGTTGTTGCTAGAAATGGTGTAGCTTCATTTGTGTTAGCGGATATGCCAGGCTTAATCGAAGGAGCTTCACAAGGACAGGGCCTGGGAATACAATTTTTAAAACATATTGAACGAACTAGAGTGCTTATCCATATGGTTGATATGTCAAGCGAATCATTAAGAGATCCATATGAAGATTATTTAATCATTAATAAAGAGTTAGAAGAGTATAATCCTAATTTATTATTAAGGCCACAAATTATTGTTGCTAGTAAAATGGATACTGAAGACGCTCCGAAGAGATTGGAATCATTCAAAAAGAATTTTGATGAATCAATAGATATTATCCCAATATCTGCAATGACAAACGAGAATTTAGACAAACTGGTTTATAAAGTATCTGAGTTACTTGAAAAAACACCGTTTTTCTATAAAGAAGAAGAAACTATCGACGAGTATGTGGAGTATAATTTTGTTGGCGACGAGCCAGATTTCATTATTAACAAAGTTGAAGCTGATAAATATGAAGTTACTGGCAAACTAGTTGAAAACTTGATTAATAAATCAAATTTCATGACAGATGAATCAATAACTATATTTTTAACAAAACTTAGAAAAGCCGGACTTGATAATAAACTAAGAGAAGCCGGAGCTAAGGAAGGCGATATCATTGTTATAGACGGTGATGAATATGAGTTTATCGAATAGAAAATTTTCAAAAATGATTATGTTTTTTATTTGATTTTCATTTTATGTTTATATGAATATAATATGAATATATTTTGTTCTATATATGTTTTAATTGTGATGGAATATTTTTTGAAAATTTTTAATAGGAGAGATTTTTATGTACAATTATATTAAAGGAATAGTAACTGAAATAACACCAAATAACATTACCTTAGATAATAATGGAATAGGTTATAAGCTGTTGACACCAAACCCATATAACTTCTCTATAGATAAAGAATTTATAATCTATATATATCAAAAAGTAACAGATGATCAAATAGCTTTATATGGTTTTAAATCAAGCGATCAAAGAGATTTATTTATTAAGCTTATTTCAGTTAATGGAATAGGACCAAAGAGCGCTATAGCTATTCTAGCTAGTGGAACTGTAGGATCAATCACAAAAGCTATAGAAGATGGCGATGCTAAATATTTACAAAAGTTTCCTGGAATAGGACCAAAAGCATCTCAGCAAATAGTTCTTGATTTAAAAGGAAAAATAGATTTTGAAGAGGTAAGCATTCAAACTCAAAATATCGTTGAAGTTGAAGAAGCTTTAATTGCTTTAGGATATAAATCTAAAGAAATTAGTAAAGCGCTTAAGAACCTTGATAATACTAAAACTACAAATGAATTAATTAAAGATGCTTTAGCCATGATGCTTAAATAGCAACTTACTTTCTGTTTTTTGCATCTTAGTAGATATTTCCTTGAATAAAATTAGCTCCTGAGGTTATAATACGTGCCACGAAGGAGATGAATAAAAATGAGAAAAATCTTGTTAGGTTTGTTGTTAATTGGAACAGTTTTAATTGGAGTGAGTTGTAGTTTTAAGAATGATGATTTTGATGTTTTAGATTCTACGTTAAATGATATTGATAAGTTAAATCAAGAAGCTGAGATAATGAACTTTGAAGAATTAAATTATGGTCTTGATAATAATCAGTTAGTTGATTTATCACAAGAGTTAACTTATGGTGATTTCCTTAACAAAAAAGATGAATTGCTTGAAACACATTACAATTTAAGAATAACTAAGTTAGAAAGTAGATTATTAGTTAAAGATATTAAAACTCTTACTAAAGAATTAAGAAATGAAGATTTGATATTAAGCCTTGAAACTAAAGATTTAATTAAAGAATCTTTGGTGATTATCAAAGGAAATTTAAATTTGATTAAAGTTGATTTAGGAAATGGTTATTTAAAACTAAGGGATTTAAAAGGAATGTATCAGAAAGATAACCTTGAAGTGATTTTCGAAGTATTTAGTGATGTAACCATAGTTTTAACAGAAAGAAATGAATTGATTAATACTATCAATGTAGAACTAAACAAGGTAAAAGAAATCTTAAGTTTATTGTAGGGAGAACTATGAAAATTATAGTCGAAGATAACAAATTTACAGATGATATTGAAGTTGTAATTAAAGGACCGAAAAGCGATGATACAGTTAAAGAAATATATAAATCTTTATTATATTTTCAGTCAACAATTATTGGCAAATCTTCAGAACGTAATTACAATTTATCTTTAAATAACATTTACTATTTTGAAAGTGTTGATAATAAAACATTTGCCTATGATAAAGATAAAGTCTTTGAAGTTAATCAAAGACTTTATCAATTAGAATTATCTTTAAAGCATACACCATTTTTAAGAGTTAATAAAAATACAATTATAAACACACGAAAAATTATGTCATTTAAGCATACAATTAATGGCCGGATGGAAGCTACGCTTAAAAACGGAGAGAAAATGAAAATATCAAGAAATTATGTCGCTGACTTAAAATCAAAGTTAGGCGGTGAGTAAGTTGAAAAAATACTTTAAATACTTTTTAGTTTGTTTCTTCATTGTGAATAGTTTAATGATTTTATTATCAGCTATAGTCTATAGAAATTCTGATGTAAGATTACCTTATTTAAAACTTGAATTGGGCGGCTTATTAATTTCAATAATATTGGGTATCTCAATCTTTTTATTTAGACTAGAAAAAGGAAACAGTATATTTAATATTGTATTAGGATACTTATCTATAATTCCAGCATTACTTGTTTTAAGAGGAGTATTTGGAACCCATCTATTTCGATCAGCTTCCCTTTTATATATAATAATGATAATTATCGGAGTAATATATTTAATAGTAGTTTTTATCGTTTCTAAGCGGTATAAACAAGAAGTTGATCATTTAAATAGTCTATTGGAAGAAAAAAATAGAAAAACAGAAGAACAGTAAAAAAAATATAAGAACCTTTAAAAGATATTTAAGCGCTAAATATCGTGATAAAAGGTTCTTTTTTTATAGAAAAAATTCAATTGTATGAGAGTTTTTAATTAAAACGTGAATAATCCTCTTAAAAAATCCGGATTATTTGACTTTGTTAGAGCAATTGAAAGTAAAATTCTTGCTTTTTGACCATTTAAAGAAGAAGCCATGATACAACCCATGTCAGTAAGGTACTTGCCACCACCAACATATCCATAAGAATCTAGAACTCTTCCTGATGGACATCTCGAAGTAATAACAACAGGAATGTTAAGACTCAAAGCAGTTTCGATGCCTGTAATCATTTTTGGTGGAAGATTTCCTCGTCCTAAAGCTTCAATGACAATTCCTTTAGCATTTTCTTTTATTAGATAATCTATTAAAAGAGAATCGGCTCCAGCATAAGCTTTAATTAAAAATACGTTTGATACAATTCCACTTGAATCAATTACAGGTCGTCTTAGTGTAACATCTCGATGAAATAAAACTTCTTTATTATCAACTATTCCAAGTGGACCATAGTCTAAAGATTTAAAAGTGTCTAATGAAAGTGTATTTGATTTAGTAACTTCACTAGCAGCATTTATCTGATCATTCATTACAACAAGAACTCCACGACCACGTGATTTAGTTGACTTAGCAACTAATATCGAAGATACTAAATTATTGATTCCATCAAATCCTAACTCAGAACTTGACTTCATAGAACCAGTAACAACTACAGGAATATCAGAGTTAATTGTAGTGTCTAGAAAGAATGCTGTCTCCTCTAAAGTGTCTGTACCATGGACTACCACAAACCCAATTGGATCTTCATTTTCAATAAGTCTTTTTATTAAATATGAAATTTCAAGCATAATTTCTGGAGTCATTGATGGGGATGGAATTTCCGAAAAATCAATAACTTCAAGTTCATGGTATAGTTCGGAGTTTAATAAAGATTGCATAATTTCCTTAGCTGATAAAGCAGGTTTGACAGTATGAGATACATCATCAATTTTCATTGAGATAGTACCTCCAGTAAAAATCATATATATTTTTCTCAATTCATTTCACCTCTTGCTAAATGTATTATATCACATATATTAAAAAATCTAATCACCAAAAATCAAATTTAAACCTGTTTGTCTCTGACATTTTCAGAGGCTTTTTAAAACCACAATTTTTACATCTCCATTTTCGTAGATATAACAAGTTGTTATTTTTAAACAGTTTCGACAACAATATATTTATCCGCGCGGTTTAGACCTCGTTATCTAGTTAACATAATATACATTATAGGAAGTAAAATACATATAAAAATATAAGTGGAATTCTCCACAAAACATAGTCATTTAAAAACAATGACGTGATTATCCCTAGTTTATGCATCTTTTGCTGCATACTAAACATATTCAAATCTTATTGTTTGACTATGTTTATTGTTTAAAGGGACGTCTTGTTCTTTTTCTTTGATATGGAAGCGAAAATTTTGCCCTATATTTCCTTTTTATTTGTGTCTTATAGATAAATACCGCTTCATACATTAAAAAAGTCTAGAATTTAATATTAAAAAATCGGTCATAAAAAAAAGAATTAGTCGATGACTAACTCTTCTTCTACTACTATACCAAGTTGGGTCGCAAATTTATAAGCTTCAATAATCGCTTCATCAAACAAGTATTTTGGTTTATGCGCGTCTGATGAAATTATGATTTTTACATTATAGTTTTTTGCTAGTTCCCAAAATTCTTTTCTAGGGTACCTATATCTTGTTTTTCCATGAATATGAATTTTACCCTTCCTAATTCCATTAGCATTTATCTCTAATGCAACATTATATTTTTCAGCAGCTTCAAAAATTAATTTGCTTAAGTAAAGCATTTCAATATCAATTTCTTCTTGGTTAAAAAGAAAAATATCTGGGTGTGATATGAATTTGAAATATCCTGTTTTCATTGCTTCAATGAGAGTTTTAACATAAATCGTCATGTCAGATACATCAGTTACATGATAGATACTTTTTAGTTTTTGATTAACTTCAATGTAGTGTTGCCCTAGGGTTAGATAGTCTAAGTCTTTTAATAAATCTTTATAATGTTTGTCTTGATAAGAAAAATATTCAATCTCTAATCCCTTATAGATTTTTATTTTATCCTGATATTTTTCAATTGAATCCTTCAATTCTTTTAAATATATTGGGTAGTCTTCAATTCCCATTCTAACAGATCTATCTTGCAAAAAGATAAATGGTGCGTGATCAGACATACCTAGAGTATTAAATCCTAGTTTTATCGCTTGTACTACATAATCTTCAACTGTACCCTCTGCATGATTGCATAGGTACATGTGCGTATGGTAATTAGCTTTCATTAATTGATTCTTAAGTGACATCCAATACTCTCCTTCCTAGCTAAAGCTTGTTTAGTGATTAAGTAAGCTGTGGTTGCCATATTAAGTGTTTCATAGTAGTTTTTCGTTGAATTAGGATATTTATTAAGGTTTTGGACAATATTATCTAAAACATCTAGGGTAAGTTTTAACCCCTCAGTGTTCCGGACTATACCTACATGTTCGTCCATGTAATCACCTATTTTTTTTCTTATTGGTTTGTAGTTATAGTTATATCTAGGGTTGGTGGTAACAGATATTTCTTTTGAAATATCTGTATCAAAGATGTCTTTTTCTAAATCTTTAACTGCTGCTTGTGAAAATACCAAGCATTCTAAAAGTGAGTTTGATGCTAATCGATTAGCTCCATGAACATTTGTATTAGCTGTTTCACCAACTGCATAAAGGTTATTAATAGATGTTTTTGCGTTAATATCGGTTGATATTCCTCCGCATAAGAAATGTTCACAAGGAGCTACAGGTATTAAATCAATACCTAAAATATATCCATCTTGTTTACATCGATTAAATATAGTTGGAAATCTCTTTTCTAAATATTTAGGATCTAAGTGTCGAGTATCTAAATAAACATGGTCTGTCCATGTGTCATACATTTCTCTATAAATTGCTTGAGACACAATGTCTCTTGGGGCTAGTTCATTTAGAGGATGATACTTGCTCATAAACCTTTCGTTCTCAACATTTACTAAATAGGCTCCTTCACCTCTAACTGCTTCAGATATCAAAAATCTTTGTCTTGAAGGGTTCTTTTCCGAGTATAATGCAGTCGGATGAAACTGTACAAACTCCATATGGTCGATTTTAGCATTAGCTCTATAACAAATACCAATACCATCACCAGTTGCGTTTAAATCGTTTGTAGTTGATCCGTAAATAGATCCTATTCCTCCGGTAGCTATAACTGTTTTCTTAGCATATATAGAATACAACAGTTCATCTTTTTCAAGAACTATCATTCCTTGTGCAGAATTATCATTTACAATTAAATCTATCGCCATAGTACTACCTAGAAAAGTTATATTTGGCTTTTTAACGAGATAATTTATCAATGAACTTGTAACATTTCTGCCTGTAGCATCTCCGCCACTATGAAATATTCTCCGATGTGAGTGCCCACCTTCCTTAGTAACTAAGAACTTGTTGTCATCACCAATATCAAATGTAACACCAAAAGTTAGAAGTTTTTTAATTGATTCGTGTGCATTTTCTACTAAATAACTTACTGCTTCTTTACTATTTAAATACGCTCCAGCTTTTAATGTGTCATTGATATGTGAAATGTGTAGTTCTTTATCATCGTTATACTCACATGCTATACCACCTTGTGCTAGTATAGAATTAGAAAAAGAAATTTCAGTTTTTGAGAGAATTATTACATTCAAATCATCTTTTATATTAAGAGCAGTGAAAAGCCCAGCTAAACCTGTTCCAACGATTAATACATCACATTTTTTAATCATCAACTTAACTCCATCATTCTATTTAAAGCTTTCACAGCTTCTTTCCTGATATTCTCATCCACTTCAATTTCAAATGTTTCATTTTCGAGTGACAAATAAAGATCTTCCAAAGATATTTTCTTCATATCTACACAACTTAAATTGTTAGATAAAAGATAAAATTTTTTGTTTGGATTAGCTTTTTTCAAAGCATGAATTATACCTTTATCAGTACCAATTATAAACTCATTATTTTTAGAGTTAGTTGCGTAATCAAGAATCTGCTTTGTTGATCCAACATAGTTTGCTTTTTTCAAGACTTCAAGTGGCGCTTCAGGATGCACTAATAATTCAGCGTTTGGATGTAAAGAAACTTGTAAAGCCACATCTTTAATAGTAAGTTCTTCATGTATATAACAATATCCAGGCCATACGTCAATATTTAGATTTAATTTATCCTTTAAATAAAGGCCTAAATTCTTATCTGGAACATACATCATATGTTTGTCTTGATAATGCTTAATTATCTTCTCTGCATTAGAACTTGTTACTATAACATCGGAAAGGGCTTTAATATTAGCTCTTGTATTAACATAGGTTACGATTATTGTATCTGGGTTAGCTATTTTATATTCTTTCAACTCGTTATAATCAGCCATCGATGCCATTCTACATAAAGCATCTTTTTTAGGTAATAATACCTTTTTTTCAGGTGAGAGAATTTTCGCAGTTTCAGCCATAAAAAACACTCCACAAAAAACAATTATATCTGCGTTTGTGGTACTAGCTATTCTACTTAAAGCTAGTGAGTCACCAACAAAGTCAGCCACTTCTTGAATCTCATCATTTTGATAAAAATGCGCTAGTATGACAACGTTCTTTTCTTTTTTTAATGCTTCTATTTTTTCTTTATACATAGTGTTCCTCGTTTCTAATTATGCTTACCTTAATATTATATGCTTTTTTTCATAATTTTCCAAGTTTATGATATAATTTTAAAGAGGAATGAGGTGTTTATTATGTACCACCCTTTAGCTGATAAAATTAGACCAAAATCATTTGATCAAGTAATTGGTAATAAAAAAGTTATTGAAACACTTAAGAGATTACTATCTCAAGATAAATTAGTATCAATGATTTTATATGGGCCTACAGGAGTCGGCAAAACAACCATCGCTGATATCATATCTAGTTATTATCCAATGAACCATTTTCGTTTTAATGCATCTACAGATAACAAAGCCACTTTGAGGCAAATAGTTGAAACAGTTAAGTTATATAATTCTGTTATTTTAATTATTGATGAGATTCATCGTATGAATAGAGATATTCAAGATTATCTTTTGCCATATGTTGAAAAAGGTAATATTGTAATGATAGGTTTAACTACTGAGAATCCCTATATTTCTGTAAATCCCGCTATTAGATCAAGAGTTTCTATTTTTAAAATCACTAGACCAGAAACTGAAGAAATTGAAAATTTTATTAAAATAATAGACTTGAGTTCATTTGACAAAAATCTTGATATCGATCCTCAAGTTTTTAAAAAAATAGCATTAGCTTCTAATGGAGAAGTAAGAACAGCTATTAATATGTTAGAGTTAGTTTTAATAGCTGCTAAAGATTATGAAGTAATAAATATGGATTTCCTTGAAAAACACCTTCCAGAAGCTCAAATTTCAGCATTTAAGACTGGCGATGATTATTACGATATTCTAAGTGCGTTTCATAAAAGTGTTCGTGGCAGTGATGTTAACGCTGCCTTACATTATCTTTCAAGATTAATAGTTGCTGGAGATTTAAAATCATTAGTTAGAAGAATTCGTGCAATTGTGTATGAAGATATTGGTTTAGCGAATCCTTTAATGGGAGTTAAAGTTGACGCTGCTTGTAATATAGCTGAAAAAGTTGGTTTTCCAGAAGCGAGAAATGCTTTGTCAGCAATTACGATAGAAATGTGTATATCTCCTAAATCAAATTCCGCACATTTAGCTATATCTGAAGCATTAGCTGATGTTGAGGCTGGAAAAACCTATCAAGTCCCAAGTCATTTGATTAACAATCCAACTTATGATGCGAAAACTCCATATAAATATGCACATGATTTTGAGAATCATATTGTCAAACAAGATTATCTACCAAAAGAGTTACAAGGAAAAACTTATTACACTCCTCAAACTCATACAAAACTAGAAAAAATATTCGCGGAAGAATACCTTAAAAATGAAGCAATTTTAAAAGGAAAAAAATAGTTCAAATCATTAGTTGATTTGAACTATTTCTTTTATTTTTCAAAATCTATAATATATTTGACTAAGTTAATACCCTCTATTGGCTTAGAATAATAATATCCTTGAACCAGATCACAATCCATTGCTTTTATCATATCAAGCACTTCTTTTGTTTCTACCCCTTCAGCTACAACTTCTAGATTTAATTGATGAGATAGATTCACAATTGCTTTAACTATTTCAAACATTGATGTGTTAAATTGTAAGTCATTTAAGAAGAATC
>Ga0172377_10002984_pt1 | contig 17345 bp, 11 predicted proteins | sample Pumphouse3metaG_FD_119749 | JGI IMG/M metagenome (GOLD analysis project Ga0172377, IMG submission 119749) | Leachate microbial communities from a municipal landfill in Southern Ontario, Canada - Pumphouse #3 metaG | ecosystem: Engineered > Solid waste > Landfill > Unclassified | place: Canada...
CGAATAAAAGCAGGCACACTCAAATCATCTTCATTTTTATCTTCAGTATCAAAATAATCGTCTGTTTCCTTTTCTGATTTCTTCTCTACTATTGGTCTTAATGGAATATTTTTCACTGCTGGAGTCTTAGTTTTTTTATTCCCCCAAGGTGAAGTGCTGATGCTATCTTTTTCCTTTTCACTTTCAATAAATGGATTAGGAGTATAGCTCTTGGCTTCACTTGTTAAATTAGTTTTCGTTTTTCCATCGAAACCAGTGGCGACCACTGTAATTTTTATTTCATCTTTCATTTTCTCATCAATTACAGCTCCAAAAATAATTTTAGCGTCTTCATCAGCTGCAGAGGTGATAACTTTAGCTGCATCACTAACCTCATTCATACTAAGATCTGGTCCACCAGTAATGGTAAATACTATGCCTCGAGCCCCGTCAATAGACATGTCTAATAAATTAGAATTTATAGCCGCCTTAGCCGCTTCAATCGCTTTATTCTCGCCGTTAGCTTGACCAATACCCATTAAGGCTGAGCCTGCATTGGCCATGACTGCCTTAACGTCAGCAAAGTCAGCGTTAATAACACCTGGAACAGTAATAATTTCAGCAATGCCCTGGACTCCTTGTCTTAAGACATCGTCAGCCACTTGGAAAGCTTCCAAAAGTGTGGTTCGCTTATCAATCACTTGTAATAATTTATCATTAGAAATGGTAATAATAGTATCCACTTTATCAGCTAAGTCAGCAAAAGCACGATCGGCAATATTCTTTCTTTGCCCCCCTTCAAAAACAAAAGGCTTGGTCACCACAGCCACTGTTAAAGCGCCTAGATCACGAGCAATTTGTGCTACAACTGGTGAAGCTCCCGACCCTGTCCCACCACCTAATCCACAAGTCACAAAAACCATGTCACAACCATTTAATGCTTCACGGATTTCATTTTGAGATTCTTCAGCTGCCCCCTTACCTAAATCAGGGTTCATTCCCGCTCCTAAGCCCTTTGTAACTCCTTTACCAATGTGAATTTTTTCACTGGCTTTATTAAAATGTAAAGCTTGGATATCGGTATTTATAGCAACAAACTCCACCCCTCTAATCCCATTATCAATCATGCGATTGATAGCGCTGCCACCACCACCACCAACACCAACAACTTTTATTTTTGCGAAAGTTTCTATTTCTGGTTTTACCTCTGCCATATTAAATAAATGAACAGTTACTAAATATAGGCTCCAATAACTGTTTAAATTAATTATCTTGGTATTAATTTCTGAAACATACCTTTAGCTTTGCCAAAAATATTATTCATACTCTTATTAAATCCTCCATTTGCCTGACGACCTGAGTCTTCATTGCCCCCCCAAATAACTAAACCTAGGGCTGGCAGGTACTCGGGCGACTTCACTTTATCAATTACCACATTAACATTTTTTGATTGTCCTAAAGCTGCTGGAAGGCGTAAAATACGCTTAGCTACATCAATCAGACCATCTAATTGAGCTCCAGATCCAGTAAAAATAGCCCCTGCTGGCAACATACCAGAACGATCAATTTTTTGCAACTCTTTATCAATCTTGGTGAATATTTCTTCCACTCTAGCTTCAATAATTTCTGCAATATATTTTTTAGAAACAAGGCTAATATCATCATTAACATCCTCTTCTTTAACTAAATCGCTAATGTCAATTTCTTCATCTTTGTCGAACAGGCTGGAATTAGCATGACCATGCTCCAGTTTAATTCGTTCAGCTAAGTTAATTGGACAACGAAGACCTAGGGCAATATCATTAGTAATATATTCTGAGCCAATCGGCAAAACGGCTGCGTGCAAAAGATTTCTTTCTTCATAAACTGCTAAAGAGGTAGTTGAAGATCCAATATTAATTAAAGCTACTCCTAATTCTTTCTGTTTTGGGCTCAAAACTGCTTCAGCTGCAGCTAAAGGAGATATAACTAAATCTTCTATGTCTAAGCCAGTCCTAAATATCGCTTTGGTTAAATTCTTAGTTTGAGTACTAAGCCCTTGAATAATTAAAGTTTCAACTTCTAACCTAATACCGCTCATACCAATCGGATCTTTAATATCATTCTGATTATCAACACTAAATTTTATCGGCATTACATGCAATATCTCATAATTAACAGGTACAGCTAAAGCTCTAGCTGCTTCAATTGCTCGAGCTACATCCGCCTCATTTATTTCACCATCGCTCTTGCTAACCGCAACCACCCCTTTGCTCCTCTCGCACTTAATATGCGGATCATTAATACCCACCCAAACATTAGTAATTGGCAAACCAATAATCCTCTCCGCCTTTTCTAAACAAGCAGAGATAGATGAGGTGGTTTCTTCAATACTATTAACCACCCCTTTGCTGACGCCAGCGGTTGGAGATGAAACGGCTCCAATGATTTGCAATTCTTCACCAGATGGTCCAGAAATTTTCTGGCCAATTACTAAACGTACTGCAGTTGAGCCAATATCTAAACCGGCAATTATGTCTTCTTTCATAGAAATAATTAAAATAGCTGATAAGCTAATTTAAAACTCAATAATAATAAAAGCTGTATAACTATATTATAGTAAATTTTTCAAATATTAACAACTAAAGATAAATTCCAAACAAAGAAAATAGGTCTTGCTTTAAAATTAAGGCAATTATTGCCCCTAAACTCAAAAAAACGCCAAGTGGTAATTTTGATCCCCAATTTTTTTTATTAAAAATGATTAAAAGAATTGCAATGATCGTGCCAAGAATATAGGCAATAAAAATAGCGGTAAACAATGAACCTGAAAAAGAAAAAATTGACCCTAAGAGAACACCTAAATAGATATCTCCTTCGCCTAAACCTTTACCTCTAGTTAAAAGATATTGAATTAAGAAAAAAAGGCCACCTATAACCATCCCCATAAGTAAATCAAACCAAGGTACACCCATTATAAGATTAATAATAAAGAAAAAAATTGTTGCTGGCCAAACTAATAAAGTAGAGACCAAATAATAACGCAAATCAAAAATAAAAATAATAACTAAAGTCCAAACAGCTAAAAAAATGTAGCTTAAATATAGCCAGAAAGAGGCTGAAGAAATTCTCTCCCAAAAAATTATGTTCGATAATATTGTAAAATCAAATTGTTGCCACCAAAAAAATAGAAATAAAAGGGCAACACTCAGCTCTATTATCGGATACTGGATAGAAATTCTCTTGCCACAATGACGACAATTTCCTCGTAAATAAAAATAGCTCAAAAGAGGAATATTATCATACCAGGCAATTTTATGTTTACATTTTGGACAATAGGAGCGACCCAATATTTTTTCTTCCTGATAAAGACGCCAGATTAAACAGTTAGCAAAACTGCCTAAAGACAGACCTAGAAGGAAAACAAGTATTGATAAATAAATCATAGATTAAGGAAAAATTAAATCTTTTTCTAAGAATTCAAATTCTGAACCACTAAGATTTCTTCTCGATTCCAAATAATGATTATAGCGCTCTAAATCATTAATTGTCTTAGCTAAAGCAGCTAAACGATCTAAATAATAAGTACCTATATGTCTGACATTTGCATGCTCTAAAGCATTAAAAGACTGGCTATACTTACCTAAATAATAATAAGCCCTAGCTAAATCATCTAAAATATCTACTCTATGAGGATAGAGATAATAAGCTTGACTATAAGCAGACGAAGCCTCTAGATAATTATGCTGATGATAATGAAGTGTTGCTATTTTATAATAGATTAAATGAGAATAAAAATCTAGATAATCCGCTTGTTCTCCACGTAAACGAGGGTCATCTCTCTTTGGTAATAAAGCTAATGATTGTTGATAAAGCTCTAGGGCTAAATCCGGCTTGTCATGAGCCAAGCAATCACCTAAAGAAATATAATTATTTGGCCTCTTTGGGCTGATCGACATAAGCGTATTCAATTTGGACAAACTATTCTCAGTCGTATTCATTGAACAAGCTAGAACCGCAGAACTATAAATATTATCATAACTATTAAGAGGTAAAGTTAAGAGTATTTGTTTTGCGCTCTTCTCTAAAAGTTCAACAACTTTTAAGCTAGGTTCTTGTTCTAAAGCCTGAGAGATTATAAAAGCATAATTTCGTTGATAATTATGTAAATGAACAGGATTTACCACATCTTCAAGAATATATTCATATAATAAATTGGCCGTAGCATAATCCTGGTTTAAAGAATACTGATGTAATTTTAAAAAATAATGATCAGCCCTAATAGAGGATATGCTTAAGTAAATTTGAAAACTAGCTAGGATAGCTATGATTACAGTAAACGGCAAAATAATAAAAATATTAATTGACCAATCTGTCTTAAATTTGAATCTTGTAAAGACCCTTTTCAAATAGAATCGAATGCTAGTTTGGTCTTCACTAGTTTTAAAAATTAGATTTACCGCTGTAGCCAAGGCAGCTAAAACCCAGAAATAGAAGACATTTGGAATATCAGCTAAACCAAATAATAGGCTTAAACTATAGGCCAATAAAGCCGATCCAGCAAAAATAGCAAAGGATCTTGTCTGTGGTCTTCTCCATACAAGGACAAACTGATAAATTACAAAAGAATAAAGAAGTAAATAAAAGAAAAAACCAAATACCCCTAACTGCAATAAAGCATCAAGCAGACTGTTATGTAATTTATCAGAAGACCCATTTATCCTCATAAATATACCCCAGTCAGGCTCATAGCTTTTGATAATTACTTCTCCGCCATTTTCTAGGCCTGCCCCCAGATAAAGATTATCCATGATTAAACTTGGAGCTGCCTGATAAAAGCTCCTCCTCAGAGCTAGACTACCCGTCTGCCAATTAAAAAGTCCGCCCATTCGAGTGGGGCTAAAGAGTAATAAGATCGAAAAAATGATTATTGAAACTAAAAGAGAATACATTAAGGCTCGATAATGCCATTTCCGCCATAAAATAATTAATAAATAGATAGCAATAGTTAATAACAGAGCCAACCAGGCTGCCCGAGAACCACTTGTGATCAAAGCTAAAAACTGAATAATTAAAGAGATAGTGATTAATAAGCGAAAAAATAATTTTTTATTTAAATAAAATAAATAACAGGTCATTGATATGCCAAATAATAGAAAGGAAGCAAGAAAATTAGGCTGGCCTAGACTAGAAATAGAACGACTGAGTAATTGTCCTTCCTGCCATAAAAAAACATCATAACCAGTAAACTGTAAACAAGCATAAATAGAAACTAAAGTGGCCGTAATTGACATTAATAAGACAGAATTACTTAAGCCCCTTTTCCAAAAAATAAAAGCTTCTGCTTGCCCTTTATTAAACCCCGCAAAGTGATGAACAATCAGAGTAAACCAAGTAGCTAGACTGAAATAAAATAAAAAACCTAATTGTCTATCATAAGAACCGAAAAATGATTGTAATGGATTAAGAGAAAAAATATTTAATAATAGCAAAGCACTTAGAAATGAGCCCCATGGTAAAAGTGCCAACAAAAAATTATGATTAACGATGATTCTTTTCTTCCTAAAAGATAAATAAAATGAAAATAAGTAGACTAGAAGAAAAGCAGCTCCTAAACCATGAAACCAAGCTGATTTGATCATTGTAAAAGGACTATAAATTGGCAAAAATAAAGACATTCCTAAAGGAACGATAAATAAAGCTGAATAATAGATAGCCGATTTTAAGAAATTAAAAATTTTTTGATAGTTAATTTTCTCCATAGATTTTACTAAAATTATTATAGCATAGGGCGCAAAAAAAGACTGCCCTATAAGCAGCCTTTAATTTACTATTATCAATTAGTTATGCCCGTCTCTGCCATTTCTCCCATACAACTAGTAGAGGACTGGCCAAGAAGACTGAACTATAAGAACCAAAAATAATCCCAATAATTAAAGCTAAAACAAAATCACTAATAGAGTCTCCGCCTAAGAAGAAAATTGCTAACAATACTAGGACCGTAGTAAAAGAAGTGCTTAAAGAACGAACTAGAGTTTGATTCAAACTATTATTAACGGTAGTTGGAAAGTCCTCATTACTTTTCGGTAAATTCTCTCTAGTCCGATCAAAAACAACAATAGTGTCATTCACACTATAACCCAAAATCGTGAGTACAGCCACTACAAAAGTAGTATTTATTTCTACTCCGTAGAAATGACCCAAAAAAGCAAAAACTCCCAAAACAATTATTAAGTCATGAAATAATGATAACACAGCAATAACTCCATATTTCCAAGAAGGTACTGGCCTAGATACTTTTTGAAAGACGAGAGCAATATAAATAATAATTATCAATAAAACAAAAAACATTAACCAAAAAGACTTGCTGCGTAATTCTTGTCCAACAGAAGGGCCAATTGCCTCAAATCGTAACTCTTCCATTCCGCCCTCCGCTTCATCTAAAGAGGCTAATTTTTCTTTGACCCGTTGGTGAGAATTCTCATCACTTTCCTTAAACCGCAAGATAATACTATCTTCAGTCGGTTGAACAATAACACTGGTAATTTCTAATTCTGCTAACTTCTCCTGCACCGCAACGACACTTGGTTGTGATCCAGAAAACTTTAATTCCATAAGACTACCACCAGTAAAATCAATACCAAATTTTAGTCCCCAGGCCATTAAAGCAATAATCGCCACAGTAACCATTACAGCTGTTATACTAAGCCAAGTAGTGCGGTGCTTAATGATGTTAAACTTAATCATATAGTTTCAATTTATCTTCTTAAATTATTTATTTTTTTTAACTCCTAATAGCCAGCGATGACGATCAAGCCAAGAGCTCTTAAATATTTTTAAAAGGATATAAGTAATTACAATACTACTAAACATCGAAATGGAGACGCCAATAAATAAAGTGGCTCCAAAACCTTTAATTAAACCAGTGCCAAATGACATTAGAACCAAGCAAGTTAAAATGGTAGTAATATTGCCATCTCGGATTGAGGGCCAAGCCCTTTTGAATCCATTATCTAAAGCTGCATCAAGTGGCGCCCCTAATCTTAACTCTTCCTTCATGCGTTCGAAAATTAAGATATTGGCGTCTACTGCCATACCAATAGAAAGAATAAAACCAGTGATGCCAGCTAAAGTTAAAGTGACAGGCTGATTAGCATAATAGACTAAGAAGGCTAAAATAACTAAGAAGAACAAAGCAGACAAGGCTCCATCAAAAATATTTAAGTGATCAAAAATATTAATAAATAGAAATACTAAGAGAGCGATAAATAATAAAGCTAACCAAATAGGGGCGGACTTAAAAATAGTCAAAACAGTGATTGAGTAAATAGACAAAGAAACGATAGCGGCTAAGCCTGGTAAACGATAAAAGATTAACATAAACAGGGCAACCAATAATAGACCAAAAAGCCCTGCATTAACACTATTTATAATCGATTTTTGACCCAAACTAGCGCCAACAGTTTGTTGCCCAACTAAATGGATTGGGACTGGTAATGCGCCTGTATTAAGTCTTTGAACCAATAATTTAGCTTCTTGCACGTTGAATTGTCCTGAGATAACTGCTTTGCCATCAGGGATGCGCTCATTAACAGTAGGTACGCTGATAGCATAGCCATCCAGAAATATTGCTACTGGAGCGCCAATATTACGTTCAGTAATATCAGCAAACATTTTTGATCCTTCACTATCAAACTGAAGAGAAACTTCAGGTGTGCCATTTTGAGGATTAAACTGCAAAATAGCTTTATCTAGATTTTTACCAGATAATTCTGTATTAACCCAAGAATCATCTAGATTCAAGATAGCTGAGGTGTCCTGTAGTGGAAAGCTTAAAATTTCTGCACTATAAACTTTTTTCTGTGTCTCATTAGTATCAGCATCAAATGGGTTAGCAATACTTTTTATATCGATTAATTTAAGAATTTTCAATCCATTAGCGAGCAAAACTGGCTCATCCACAAAATTACCTAGCTCTACCTTAAGTAGAGCTTCCACTAATTCAGGATCGCTACTTAATGTAATGTCCTCTCGGCGTGAATAATCTGCTTGATACTTAGAGCTAAGTTCATTAAAATTAGCACCATTTTTCAACAAATCCAAAGCCTCTTTAGATTTAGCTTCGATCTGCTCATTGAAAATTATGGCCTCCTGATTTACTTCTGTAGATATTTCTTGTTCACTAAAACTTTGTTCTTTAAACTCTAAAAGTGGAGTTTCACCAATTAGACGAATAGCCTCATCAACATCTTTAATCCCTGCTAGCTCTGCAATTATTCGATAATCGCCACTTAGAGTGCGGTTAATTTGGACTAACGGCTCACTCACTCCAGCGACGTTAACTCTCCTTTCAATAATATCACGCACACCATTTAAGGCCCCTAAACGATCAGCCTCAGGAATACTAGCAACATCTGCTTCATAGACTAATTGTGTCCCACCCTGAAGATCCAAACCTAAAATAAATTTAGTCTCTGGGGCTAAAGGTAGAACAATAATATCATTCGTTTTATCAGCAATATAGTCAACAGCTTGGTTATAATAGTTTCCCGCAGTTAAAATAAAACCAATAAAAACAAAGACTATTAATAAAAATAGTAACCATCTCTGACGATGACGTTTAAAAGCATCAATAAAATTTTTTGATTTAGACATAAAATTACTTATTCATTAGCAAAATTTATCAAACTGCTAAAATCTTAGACCAAATCATAGAAAAAATCAAGGCAGCGCTTTACAAAACTATTAATATCTAATATAATCTTTAATAATAGCAAAAAAAATTAATTAATTAATATAAAATATTAAAATATAATTATATGGTTTTAATCCCCACTGTCATTGAAAAAGAAGGTCAAGTAGAAAGAGCTTACGATATTTATTCTCGTCTCTTAAAAGATAGAATAATATTTTTAGGCGAAGCTATTGATGACCACGTAGCTAACATTGTCATCGCCCAATTACTATTTTTAGCTGCCGAAGACAAAGAAAAAGATATTAAATTTTATATCAATTCTCCAGGTGGCTCAGTTTCAGCAGGACTGGCGATTTATGACACTATGCAGTATATCAAGTGTCCAGTATCAACAATCTGTATTGGCCTAGCTGCTTCAATGGCCTCCGTCTTATTAGCTGCTGGAACATCTGGAAAAAGGTTGGCCTTGCCTAATAGCGAAGTAATGATCCATCAAGTGATGGGTGGAGCTGAAGGACAAGCTTCAGATATCAAAATTAGAGCTGAACACATCCTGAAGACAAAAGAAAAAATGAACAAGATACTAGCCTATCATACAAAACAAAATATCAAAACAATTGAAAAAGATAGTGATAGAGATTTCTTTATGAGCTCTCAAGAAGCAAAAAATTACGGCATTATTGATAAAATAATTAATAAAGAATAGCTTACCAATAGAACATAAAAGAATAGGCTAAAAACCTATTCTTTTATGTTATCCATGACCTAAACTGTCTTAATCTTTATCTTATTTTTTTAATAAAATAAAAATTTTTATAAAATCCTATAATTTTATAAAAGTAGAAGTAATTAATTTAAAAATATCCATTTGCTTCATATCATCCTCAGCAGTGATATAGGAGATGACAAAAACTTCTTTACCACTTTCACCTAAAAAGTAGACAAATTTATTATCAGCGCTTTGAATACCAATGCCGTAACTACTTTGCACTAAACTATCAGCACTTAAAATCTCATAATCTGAAAATTCGCTTTGATACCAATTAACCACATTATCGTAAACTGTATCAGTTGACTCAGATGAGACTTGGATAATTTCTTTATCAGGGAGAGGCGCTAAGAATTGCACTGTTTCTTCATCAATTATTTTTGATTGCCAACTATTAGGGTGAAATAAAGCGAAACCCGCATTAGCATTGAAATATAGCGATAGTTTAAAATTATCAACGAGACTGCCATCTCCAAGAGGATTGTAGTTATTTAAAATCTCTTCTCTATCAGAATAGCCATCACCATCGCTATCGGGATTAAAAGGATCAGTTCCTATACTTTTTTCTGTAACGTTACTTAATCCATCATCATCACTATCAATTATATCCAACATACTAAGCAGTGGATCAGTCTGATTATCATCTTCATCATCCAAATCATCATCATGGTCAGGCCCATCGTCTATATCAATTTCTATTACCACCTGACCATTTTCTGGCTCTGGCTCAATAATAACATCTTCCTGATTATCATCAAGCTCCTCCTCGAGTAAAATTTCTTCCTTAATTTCTATTTTTCCATTCGTTAAATTATCATTAAGACTACTTTCTAAAGAAGGACTGATTAAAAAACGGTAAGCCAAATAAAACATTAAGATAATAAATATAATGCCCGCTCCGATAATAATAATTCCAGTTTTACGATGATTATTAGTCGAATCATTTCCACCAGTCGGTTCAACAGAATCAATTTTCCCATCATCATTAGCATAACTAGCACCACTTAGACTAGATAAAGCTGGCATATTTTTTACCACAAAATCCTTGCCTAACCTCGCTTGAATCTTAGGATCAATATTTTCTTCAATATTATTTTCTTTATTTTCCTTTTTCTTCGCAAACATAAAACTTAATTACCAAAAAGATAAACTGATAAAACAATCAGAAACCCAGCTACTACTACAGGAACTATCCAATGCCAAGCCTTACCACATAAAGGTTTGTTTAAAGTAGGCATTATATGTACCTTCAAATAGAGGCTGAAATTCTTAGCGATTGAATGGTTTTTAGTTTCGGGAACATTCTCCTGATTAATCATATTTATATATTTACTTCTAACGGGCCTTCCCCAATTGGACTATATCCATTATTCACTTCTTCACCGTCTGAGTAGCCATCGCCATCTGTATCAAGATTAAGTGGATCCGACTCATAAACCATTACTTCATCATAATCACTTAAACCATCACCATCAGTATCTATTAGCAAAGGATCTGTGTTGTAAACCATTACTTCATCATAATCACTTAAACCATCACCATCAGTGTCTATTAGCAAAGGATCTGTGTTGTAAACCATTACTTCATCATAATCACTTAAACCATCACCATCAGTGTCTGCCTTTAGAGGGTTAGTGCCTAATTTAGCCTCTTCATCATCGGTTAAGCCATCACCATCAGTATCGATTATCTCAAGAGATGGCACAGGTATCACTGGTTGACCTGGATTTGGTATAATAACTTCATCTTTCACTGGCGGCTCGGGGATAGTTGGCTCGTCATCTTTAATAATAGGCTTTTCAATCGGAACTTTTTGATCTTGGGAATCTTTTAAGTAAGTTAAATCTTCAATATTTTCTGGTACAGCTGGTCTTAATTTTGCATAAACTAAATACCCCGTCGCCCCTAAGATGATGATTGATAAAGCAAGAATAATAATCATCCCTATTTTCTTTTTACCCCCACCATTTCCTTCATCATCATCATCATTATTATTATTATCATTAATTGAAGCTGAATTAGCCGAAAGGCCAGCTACCTGAGACTTAATATTATTAATTTGGGGAACAGAAGCAGGAGCATCTGTTTCAGCAAAAATGTCATCTACTTTTTTTTCATCCTTTAGATTTGGATCTTGTTCTAAATTATTAAACATATATTTATTTTATCTTATTCGCCCGCACAATAGACGATAAATTACTTGTTAATAAAAAAATTATTTAATTAGCGAAATTTATCTAATTCTTTAAGATCTCTAACAATATCTGAATCACTCCTTATTATCTTATACACCAATGGATCCCTGCTAATAACTTGCGCTCGTTGGTCTGGTTCAGCCCCTAAAGTCTTTAATTCATCATTGGATAAAAATTCTAATTCCAGGGCAGTTATAGAAGGAGCTGGCGCTTCCTTAACATCTTGATCCAATGATTTAAATTGCAATATGATTACTACTGAAACAAACACAATCAAGATGATAATTAACAACAACCACCAGTATTTTTTAAATTGTTCTTTAATATCCATATATGAACTTATTAACTTTAACTAATTATAACACATAATCTAAAAAATTCGGTTATTCTTAAAAAATATAATTTATCTATTAATACCAAAGCACTCATTTTTATTACTTTTCTTAACTACAAGAATAATAGGATAGAGCAATCTAGGCAATTATTAAAGACAATCTTCAGGACACTTACCATCACCTTCAATCGGGGTTGTGCAAAAACCATCACCACAATAACCACCACCATCAGCAATACTAGCAAAAATACATTGATCATTTGTCCTAATTGGGAAAGATGTCTCAGCTACGGTGCTGCACTTATATTGCAAAGTTGGCTTACTTGAGGCAGGAGATGAAGTAGTTCCTGATGCATGGTCACAAGATTCGACTCCATCATTATATAAACCACCAGCCCGCTCATCATTAGGATTCTGCATAACACCATCGCCACAATAGTGGTTTACATTCAAAGTAAAGTTTCGTGTTGATACGGCTCCATATTCATTAGTGGCTGTTACTGTAATTAAATTATAATGCGGGCCTGTACTAGTACCTTTAATCGCATAATACATTGGCATTGTAGTGCTGGCGCTCGCTTGATCAACCCCTTTAAGTCTAGTAGCAAAAAACTTTAATTTTTGCCACAAATTATTCTTGGTAGTATTAGTATTATTTGGCGGCTCTGGTTCATAAATATTCGTTGATGTTACTATGCTAATACCTGCGGGTGAGCCACTTGCCGCATATGAAATTTGGTGCCCACCCTGCCTATCCCAACCTAAACCACAATAATATTCTGATCCCTTCCTTACATTTTTATTACAATTAAAATCTAAAGCTGGCGGATCAGCTTTAATAGTTATATTTATATATCGTCTAGATTTAGCTCCATATCTATCTTCCACCTCAATGACATAAACAAAATTTTTATCAACATTAAATACATTATTAGTGTTTATTTCATATTTTCTCGTATAATATGTAGTATCCCCTACTCGGCTCGTGGACGTACTCGTCAGAGTAGAAAGAGTACTAGAGCCCAAAATGTCATCGCCAGGATTATACTCATATTCTTGAAAATCATCTATTAAAGGATAATTAGAATCAGTAGCGCTAAAGCTAATAATTAAAGGCGAATTAGTAGCAGTGCTAGGATAATAGATAACATCATTAGATTTAATCACTGGTGGATTATTACTAATATTTATACTTGTTGTGGTGGCTAAAACACCACCATAGCTATCGGAAACTTTAATCTTAAAATCATAGTTGCCTGCCTCACCAGCCTTCTCAGAATAGATTCTTTTTTGGTTAGGGTCATGAGTGTCTTGCATCCTAGGAGCTAAACTATCATGCCAAGTATTATAAATATTAGGGTCTTGTTCTACACTCTCCCAATTTAAATAATTATTTTCTGGATCACGCACCATAATAGAGCCATTAAAAACTTCTTCTGCTTGACCCCGTAAATTAGTAGACACAATATAAGGTGCTTGATTGGTAGTAGTCCCGGTATAGGCAGCTCCAGTAACTAAACAACTAGAACTAGCCAATTGTCCATCAGCCGTATTATATTGATTTCTCGTCTCCATGCCAGCACATAAATTAAAATTAGAACCATTCTGATCAGTAGAATAAACAAAAGCATGGCTACTCGTTGGTAAATGAAGTTCTCTTGTTGTAGTATTGTATAATCCAGCAAAAGCAGATGAAGTTTTATCCCAACAAGTAATTGGGTCAAAATTATAAGCACAAGGGCCTAACACGTTAATTGGATCAACTGAGGTTTGTGGAGCTTTAATTTGTGACAGGAAAGAATCGTTCCAACTGGGCCAAGTCGAGACGCTGTAATAGGGTATATAGGTACCAGAACTTAAAACTGGATAAAACCCGTGCTCTCGTCTATAAGCACCAATAGATTCTCTCAAATCCCCAAGAATGCCTAAACGATGCACATCCCTAATCACCTTAGCCTTGTCGCTATTACAATAAATACCTTCATCGCAGTCACTGTCAAGATAGCAAGAACTAGTTGCTCTTAATTGACAGCGGCCAGGAATATTATCACCAGAGATGCACTGATAAGCAGACTGACAATCTTCGTCCCCACCACAAGGCAAAATAGAGATGTTACACTCACCAGGAGTAGTTAAATTAGTATTAAAACGCCAATTTTTAACTAGCTGACCTAAGACATCAACTGTTTTAGAATCAGAACTTTGGTTATAGGACATTAAATAAATATTAGTATGAATGGTGGTGCTTGAGGCTACTACATTGGCAGCATTAACATAAATACTCCGACCGTCTCTAACAGCATCATAACCATCCACTACTAAAGATTGAGGCGAACCTCTAAATCCCTGACTCTTATACCATCTGATAGCATTATAGTGATTAGGATTAGGTAAAACTCTAATAGCAATAGCGTCTACATCATCACTAACTTCATAGATACCTGGTGGTGTTGTTGTTGTTGTTGGTGTTGATGGTGTTCCAGCTTGAACTGGATTAATAGAGAAACAGGGCAGTAAAGCTGAGGTGATTATAAAGATGAGAAGTCTAATTTTCATAGTTTGTATTATTAATTAGGCATTGTCGTTGAGGATGGATCCACGATATATGTAGAGATAGAAATAGGTGAAGCAAACTTCTCATTAGCAGATGAATCAACGGCGGATAAACCGAACCAATTCAATCCCAAAGGAAACTCACTATAATGGAATACCATACTAGTAGCATGATTAGCAGACTGAAAAGACTCACCAAATTTATCTACCTGGACACCATGATATAAACGATAGAATAAAGTATCATCAGTATTAGCCGACCAAGAAAAAATAATATTATCATCAATAGCATTAATAATAAAACCTTGAGGAGTATTGGGTGGCGTTTTATCAGTAACTAAAACAGTCTTCTCTCCAGATAATTTACTTTCAACTTTATTAAAAGAAATGGCAGAAACTTTAAACCGGTATTTTGTATTATTATCAAGCCCTCCCACCGTTATTTCACAATTATAATCTTCAGTAGAGGTAGGAATAAGTGGCTCGCAAACTGTAACAGCATCTTCTACTTGGCTATTAGGCTTCACATCAATATAGGACCAAGAACCAGAATTCTCCTTAGCATAATATAGACGATATTTGCCCATGAGTGAAGGATCGGAATTATAGATCAGACTTGAATTACCACTCCATTTTACTTTTACACGACTACCGTCTTCTTTGTTTTCTGCAGAAGAAATAGAACCAACGGTCGGTTTAGCTTCTTTGAAAAAATATGATTCTTTCAATATACTAGACACACAAAAACCATCTGGGGTGCCATCGCCATTATTATCTGGACCGCAACGGGATCCTGCTGGGCCACAAGGCGTCCTGCCCTCACTACAAACAGTACTAGAAGCAGTCCCAAATACTATCCCTGGATTAATCATAGCCGGCAAATCATCTCCAATTCCGTCATTACCAGCATCACGACAATAATATAGTGCGTGATTATATGGAGAACAATCATTACCTCCTTTTTTATTTACACAAGTATCATACCAAGGCGACCACGTACCACTGACCCCAACTGGTGGCCAAGGATTTTTACACAAGAAAACAAATAAAGGTGTGTTAACAATTATGCCGTCACCATCATTATAAACATTGTCTTCTACCATTTCTATTTCCGTCTTCATCGTCGTTCTGCCATCAGTCACCCCTGAAATAGCTTGAACAAAGACTCTATTATCATCCAGCTCTGCTACTGAAGTCTTAGTAGCAATTGCAGTATGTACTATATCAAAATTCCATTTCCAATCATAGCCAGTAGTAGTAGCTAATAATTGATTATCAATGCTATAAGCATCAGCAGAAAACACCTTATCTCTATCCCTAGCCGTATCAAAACTATTATTATTAGCATCATTATCCACTTCATTGACATCATTATCTGTCGTCTGAAATAGATAAGATGGAGGATCAACTTTGACGTGATCAACTGCACAAACACCACTATTAGCCCCTTGATCACTAAAAGTAATGAAACTAGTGATGTGTGATTCAGCAAAAGATAGATTATTAAATTTAATATCTCTCCCCTCCGTGGTGGTACTAACATCAGTTCTGAATCCCGCACCATTCATTCCAATTTTTGAACTACTCAAGACGCCATTTTTGCTATCTAATGATATATCACCTTTAACTACTAAATAATGAGTCCTACTTGGAGCTAAAAGCCTCTTTGGCCTAAATATAGCCACTGTCCCCGTTGCATTCTGTCGGTTAGAAACAAAACCTGGTACTGAGCAATATAACTTTTCCTCATCTGGCGGAGTATAAGCTAAAACTGAAGGTGATAAATGATTACCGATAAAGATTGATTTAATAAAATTAATACTCTGACGTAAAGCTAGATTAATTCGTTGCACAAAATTTCTCTGAGGTGTAATTTGAGTTAAAAAGGTACCACTAGGGCAAGGACCTTCATCATAATTTCTCTCTTCAAAGAGTAGAATATTGTCTGGTAAGGAAGCTCTGTCCATATTTTTGTCAAAAGGGATAACAATGCCAACATTACGACAAACATTATCAGCTCCATGTTTTGGCAAAACTTCATTTTCAACAACATTTGGCCGATCCTCACAACAAGTATTAGAAGAACAGCCAGTTGTTTGAGAGTTTCCACAATCTGAATCTTTCTCACAACCACAACACAAACCACGATAATCGCCATCACAGGCTCCTTGATCCTTCCAACATGTTAAACCATCGCCAATATCAGAACAAGATTCAGGATCATCACTGTCACAGCAACAAGTGCCACAAGCACCCATAAGGCCTGGATCTCCGTTTTCTTGTAAACAAGCATAAGGGGAGCCACAACGCTGAAAATTACAAACATAATCGTCTTCCCCAACACAAGATGACCCAGGCCCCGTATTATCAGTACAGCCAGAAATACAAGCATTTAGATTATCATAAGTTCCTGTAGTAGAAGCATGGATATCAAAGCTAGCTCCATCTTCTATGCAGTTATAATAGGCACAATAACCGTGATACGGTAATGCGCTATTGCTAGAGTTAAGTTGCTCGCCACTTTTACATGTATTACTACTAAAATCATAACAGCAACTAGGATATCCTTTACAAGCGTCAAGATCCAAATCTTCATCACATAAATCTGGTGCATTTCCTGATTGACAATCAGCTTCGCACTGACTTATATCTCTAAATAGACCTATCGCAAGTTTAGTGCTACTATCACAAACATTAAGATTAGTGTCACAGTTATAATAAGAACAATAGCCAATATTATTAGGATCATTCGTTATTTTATCTGTGCCACCAACACAAACATCATCTTCTGTGTCTGCAGTACCTCGAGAATCAATACAACAGCTACTATGAACCATACAA
>Ga0172377_10002986_pt1 | contig 17338 bp, 16 predicted proteins | sample Pumphouse3metaG_FD_119749 | JGI IMG/M metagenome (GOLD analysis project Ga0172377, IMG submission 119749) | Leachate microbial communities from a municipal landfill in Southern Ontario, Canada - Pumphouse #3 metaG | ecosystem: Engineered > Solid waste > Landfill > Unclassified | place: Canada...
ATCTTCACCTGGATCAACGACACCTTCGTTGCCCAGGCTCCGTATCTCTTCCAGCTGATGATCGTGCTTGCGGAACTGGGTATCGGTTTGGCACTCTTTGCCGGACTTTTCACCTTCCCCGCAGCCATTGTCTCATTGGGCCTTTCGGTCATGTTCCTGATCGGTGCCTTGGCTGGCAAGGAAATTCTCTGGTACATGGCGGTTTCCATCGTGATGCTTGGTGGAGCTGGCAAGGCTTTCGGACTTGATTACTGGGTCATGCCCTACCTGAAAAAGCTGTGGAACAAGACACCGCTTGCCAAGAAAACGTACTTCTACCTCGGAGAACCAGAGTTCACCCGCAGGCAGATGGAAAAGAAACTTGGGAAAAAGTAGGACGCTGATGCCTTCATTCTGGAACGACGAGCCGATCTTGCAAGACCAGCTCAAACAGGTGAGCCATACCATAGAGCATACGGTATCGACTGCTCATGGTTTCATTCGCCCCATCCTGCTCGATCATGTGCAGGGTGTGGGCAAGATGTTGCGTCCTGCCCTGGTACTCATCACCAGCCAACTCGGCGACCATGAGGTTGCCGAGGATGCAATACGGGTAGGCTCAATCATTGAGCTGATTCATCTTGCCTCGCTGGTACACGACGATATCCTCGACTCTGCCTCGCAAAGACGGGGAAAGTCCACCATTTACGCAAAGCTTGGGGCCAAGCAGGCAGTACTCGCAGGAGACTTCCTCCTGGCCAAGGCGTTGTTGCTGACAAGCGGCAAGGAACGGGGGATGGACAGCCGGGTTGTCAGTGCCGCCCTGAGCAGGCTTTGCGAAAGCGAGCTGGACCAGGATGCGGGAGTGGGCAACTTCTTCATCTCCGTACCTACCTACCTGAGAAGAATTGCCGGCAAGACCGCCAGTCTGTTTGCGCTCAGCTGCTACGGTGGAGCAGCCTTGCAGGAAGGACCTGCCATCCAGACGATGCGCTGCCATCGCATCGGATATTGCATGGGAATGGCGTTCCAGATCCAGGATGACATCCTTGATTACAGCGGCAGTTCGGCAACACTGGGAAAGGCCACGGGGAACGATTTGAAATGTGGTATCCCCACCTTGCCTCTTCTGTATGCGCTCAACGAGGAACGAAGCAGGGGAAGTGCAGAACTAGCCACCCTGCTCAGCCAGGCAAGCATGCCGCTGAAAGGACGCTCGGTCAAACGCGCCCTGGAATTGGTACATGCGCTGGGTGGTGTACAAAAAGCACAAAATCTTGCAGAATCCTATCAGAAGCGTGCACTCAAGGATATCGAGAATCTTGAGAATGCTGAGGTAAGGCGACAGTTGTTGCACTTGTTCGCAAAACTCTCGGGCCGCTCACTATAGGAAACACCATGGACGAAGAACATATCTCTGATCTCACCGGGGAGCAGAATGCTTTCCACACTGCGTACGATACCACGCTGCACTACCTACGGACCCGTCAGCAGGTCTCCAAGCAAAATCTCATTGATGTTGAGGGAGAACTGTTTCATCTCACTGTCTATGAAGGACAGGATTGGGGAGGGCGTGGCATATTGAAGAATGCAGAAATCCAAGGGCAAATCTATGCTTACATCGCTTTCATCAATGAGATGAAAAAAGAACAGGGGCTGTAGAAGTTTTCCTTCCCAGCCCCCTTATGTTACTACTCACTGAGCAGAGTCTTCTGACCTTCAAGGCTGCGAAGTGACGAGATCTCTTCGGTTACCTCCAGTACTCCCAGGTACTCACCGTGCTCATTGCGTACGGCAAAGTATCTGATGAGAATGAACATGGTGCCCTTCTGGATCCAGAATGACTCGCTGTCCTTTCTGCCCGCTTTGAAATCCTCAACCAGCTTCTCCACCACCTTCAGACTCTTGGGGGGGTGGCAGTGTGCAACATCCCTACCCACAATGCTGCGGGTTCTCGGGAAGACACGATCCTTTCCCTCACTGAAGTACCGTACCTTGTCATCAACCCCAACAAAGGTTACGTCACCAGGAAGTGTGTTGAGCATCCACGTAAGCTCATCAAGGCTCATATGGCCACTGGGAAGCACAATCTCTCCGGTATCCTCCTGCTTGGGGGCAAAATCTTCCTTGCCACTCATACTTGCATTCCAACGATACCACGTGGTTGCATCGGAAGGACTGGCTCCCTCGATACCACCATTGAAGCAGTATCCGATATCTGCGCTGTCACGGCCTACCGTAAGCCAGGCATCACCATCCATGCAGCCCTGCAACATGGGAAGAAGAATATTGTTCTCCTTGTCAATCATGCTGCGTACCTGCTCCTCAAGTTTTGCCAGCTCCGCCTCAAGTACCTCGGAAGAGGATTCAAGAGTTCTGATCACCAGCTTCCACAGGGCACGTATCTCGTCATCAACACCCCACATCACCTTGGGAGGAGCGGTGATACCGGCTTTCTCCAGATAGGGGAAGAACAGGTTTTCCTTGCGAAGATAGTGTTTCTCCAAGCTTGACAGCGTCTTCAATGCAGCCAGCAGATTCAGTTTGCTGTTCTCGTCTTTTTGTGCCTTGTACGTCTGGACAGCCTTGGCGAAATCACCATCGAGGAAGGCTTTGAGCCCTTCGTTCTCCTTGATGAAGACAAAGGCGGGGTGTCCGGGTGTCTTGTCAACCTGCTTGCCCTGATGAATTTCCTCAACACTGCCGCCGAAGACAGATGCATGTACGTCACACAACTTCTGTACCTGCTCCACCTGGATCTCTCCGTCTTCCATCAGCTTGCGTTCCGCTGCTGCGAGCTCTTCGGCACTCACACTCCCGAATTCAGCCTCAAACTCCTTCTTGACGTCGGCACTGCTGACACCAGCGTGCAGTCTTTCAATGATTGCTTTCAGCTTCACTATCTTCTGTTCGTCCATCTTAACTCCTATCGTAGTAATTCCTACTATAATACTATGATAAAAAGCACCTCATAAGTGAAGTGCTTTTTCGGAGAAACTATACTTTTTTTCAAATAGTTAGTAGGCATTGGTGATATAGTGCTCAAGCTCGCCTATCTGGAAGTCACGTTCCTCCAGGGCCGCCTTTACAACATCTCCGATTGAGACCATACCAACCACCTTGTCGTCATCAACAACCGGTAGGTGACGGAATCTGCCTGCAGTCATCAGCTGGAGGCAGTCTTCCAAACTCTGATGAGGCTTTACATACGTTACTCCGGTGGTCATAACCTCACGTACCTTGATCTGGGCAGTGTTCAGGTGCTCAAGCTTTTTGGAAAAATGCCGGATGATATCACGTTCTGAAAGAATTCCCTTGATATCACCTTGCTCATTCAGCACCAACAGGGCACCAATCTTATGTTCAGTGAGCTGCAAGAGGGCATGGGAAAGCGCCTCTTCAGGACTGATGCTGAACACAGCACTCCCCTTCTGATCCAAGATCGATTGTACATTTGCCATACGTTACCTCCATTATGTCAAACATTCGCTCTCTTTCTGTTTCAAGCGTACTGCAGCGGATGCGAATCCGCAAGAGAATTGTGCAGGAGGACTCCAAAATTCCTACCATTCTTGTAGTAGACGCTGAAGACAAAAATCATTCTATGAATATATACTGATATTATTGCTATTGGCAAGTATTTTTGCTATAACCTTAATTAGTACGAATGAGGTGGTTCCATGACGATAGTTCTCTACGGAGTGACAGCGGTGTTGTTGTTGCTCTCATTGTACCGGGACAAGGGAAAAACAAAGCAAGCCCTGAAAAAAGCCTGGAAAGCGTTCGAAAACATCCTTCCCCAATTCCTGGTGGTCATTCTGCTGGTAAGCCTGCTGTTGAGCTTGCTCAACCATGATACCATCCTCAAGATCATCGGTGCTGAATCCGGCTGGGTCGGCGTGCTTCTTGCTGCAATCGTTGGGGCCATCACCCTGATACCCGGCTTCGTGGCCTTCCCCACTGCAGCGCTCTTGCTCAATGGGGGGGCAGGTTATATGCAGATTGCTGCGTTCATCTCCACCCTCATGATGGTGGGTATTGTCACCCTTCCTGTGGAGTTCAAGTATTTCGGCAAGCGGCTCGCTCTCCAACGCAATGCATTGGCCTTCATCTTTTCCCTGCTTGTTGCATTCGTTATCGGACAGGTCATGGAGGTAGTGCTGTGAGAAGCCTCGTTGTACGCTATCGTGCATTCCTATTGGTGAGCGTCGTGCTGCTCGGGTTGAGCCTGCTGGATCGTGAGTTGGGTCAGCAAGTCTATGACACCACCGCATATCAGCTTCGTGAGATGATCCTGGTAATCCCCCCGATCTTCATCCTGCTTGGCTTGCTTGACATTTGGGTGCCCAAACAGACAATGGTCAGGTTCATGGGAGAAGGAAGCGGACTGAAAGGTGTTCTGCTTGCACTCTTCATCGGCAGCGCTGCCGCAGGACCGCTCTACGGAGCCTTCCCTGTTGCAGCAGTCTTCATGAAAAAGGGGGTGAAACTCTCCAATATCCTCATCTTCCTGGGTGCTTGGTCAACCACAAAAATACCGATGCTGCTTTTTGAATTCACTGCGCTGGGGGTGCCGTTTGCCCTTACCAGACTGCTGGTGAATTTGCCGGGGATCATCATCATTGCAGCAATCCTGGAAAAGCTCATGAGCCAGAAGGAGAAAGATTCCCTGTATGAGCGCGCCCAGTCACTCTAGCTTTCAATCGGGAACACCCGCCCGCTCAGTGAGGCTTTCAAGATCGAGAATCCGCACCACCTTGGTGCCGAGGTTCTCGATGAGCCCCTCCTCCTCAAATTGTGCAAGCTTGCGGCTGAGTGTTTCACGAGCCAATCCCAGATAGTTGGCCAACCCTTCCCTACTCAGCGGAAGGGTTATATCCAGATAGGAACCATCCCACTTTCCATACGAATCCTTGAACTCCAACAGGAACGAAGCAAGCCGGACATCGGCGTTGCGTCCACCCATGCTTTGCATCGCAGTTTCCAGTCGACTCATTCGATTGGCCATTGCCTCGATGATCTCGAGGGCCACCTGGCTGTGGGTCACCAGAAGGGAAGAGAACTGTGTCTTGCTCAGGATGCATACATCACTCTCTTCCAATGCTTCCACGGTGTAGGGAACGCGCTCTGCTGTAAAGAGAAATCGGGCTCCAAAATAGTCATTGGCCGGAAAGATGTAGAGGATCTGCTCCCGCCCATCTGCGGTGGAGCGATACGCTTTCGCACTCCCGGTACGGATAACCGTAAAGGTAGTGGCCTTGTCCCCTTCCCGGACCATGAGCTCTCCCTTCTTGTAATGACGGTGTTCCATCTGGGCTGTGAGGGCGTGCATCGAATCCTTGTCCAAGGAGGCGAAAAGCGGGACATTCCGTAAGCAGAGGTCGTTGGTGCATCCGCTGCACTCGTGCAACTCTTCCATCCTATCTCCTAGTAAAATACTATCTTTGTGATTTCAATCACAGTGAAACATTTGCAAACATGGTAGAACAAACTCAGACAAAGTATACGGAAATTCATTGCAAGAGGAAACACCATGAACGATACAGAAATGACAACCCACGAAATCGACACCCGATCCTTCATCAACACCCACTATACTCCGTATGATGGCGATGAGAGCTTTCTCCAAGGTCCTACCGACAGGACCCTCAGGCTCTGGGATAAGCTGAAGGGCTTGCTTGCCATCGAGCGCGAACGCAACGGCATGTATGATATCGATGAGAAGACCATTTCCACCATCACCAGCCACACGAGCGGATACATTGACAAGGATGACGAGCAGATTGTAGGCCTGCAGACCGACGAGCCGCTCAAGCGAGCCATCATGCCTTTCGGTGGCATTCGTCTGGTGCACACCGAGCTCAAGGCATATGGACGCACCCTTCCCGAGAGTGTTGATGAAGTCTTCAAATACAGAAAGACCCACAATGACGGTGTCTTCGATGTGTACACCGAGGAGATGAAGAAAGTACGCCACAGCGGCATCATCACCGGCCTGCCCGATGCCTATGGCCGGGGAAGAATCATCGGTGACTACCGAAGGGTTCCTCTGTACGGTATCGACTATCTCATTGAACAGAAGAAAGAGGCAAAAAACCAGTATTCGTTTGATGCAATGACCGAGGAGGTAATCCGCGATCGGGAGGAGCTGAGCGAACAGATCAGGAGTCTGGTTGAGCTCAAGGAGATGGCTGCAGCCTACGGCTTTGACATCTCCCAGCCTGCCAAGGACACCAAGCAAGCCATCCAGTGGCTCTACTTCGCCTTCCTTGCGGCTACCAAGGAACAGAATGGGGCGGCAATGAGCCTTGGGCGTGTTTCCACGTTCCTGGACATTTACAGCGAGCGTGACCTTGCAAACGGAACCTTCAGCGAGTCGGAGATCCAGGAGCTGGTCGATCACTTCATCATGAAGTTGAGGATCATCCGCTTCCTGCGCACTCCCAGCTATGACGAGTTGTTCAGCGGGGATCCCACCTGGGTCACCGAATCCATCGGCGGGGTCGGCCATGACGGGAGACACATGGTCACCAAAATGAGCTATCGGTTCCTGCACAGCCTGACCAATCTCGGACCCGCACCGGAACCGAACCTCACCGTTCTGTGGAGCAAGCATCTTCCCCAGCCGTTCAAGCGGTATTGCGCCCATCTCTCCATCGAGACCTCGTCCATCCAGTATGAGAATGATGACCTCATGCGTTGCGACTATGGGGATGACTACGGCATTGCCTGCTGTGTCTCTGCTATGCGCATCGGCAAGCAGATGCAGTTCTTCGGAGCACGGGTGAACCTTGCAAAGACGCTGCTGTACGCCATCAACGGAGGAAGAGATGAGAAGAGCGGGGAACAGATCGGACCGAAGGTTGCCCCTATCACCAGCGAATACCTCGATTTTGATGAGGTGATGGATAGGTTTGAAGCCATGAGCGGCTGGCTTGCAAAGCTCTACCTCGACACCCTCAATGTCATCCACTTCATGCACGACAAGTACAGTTACGAGCGCATAGAGATGGCATTGCATGATGAGCAGATCGTCAGGACCATGGCAGGAGGCATCGCCGGCCTGAGTGTGGTGGCTGACAGCCTCTCGGCGATCAAGTATGCAAAGGTCAAGCCCATCCGTGATGAGAGCGGCCTTGCCGTGGACTTTATCGTTGAGGGTGAGTACCCCTCCTATGGAAACAACGATGACCGTGTCGATTCCCTTGCCCAGGAACTTGTGAAGAGCTTCATCGCAAAGATGAGAAAGCATACCACGTACCGCAAGAGCATCCCCACCCTTTCCGTGCTTACCATCACCAGCAATGTGGTGTATGGCAAGAAGACCGGGTCCACACCCGATGGACGGAAAGTGGGCGAACCGTTTGCACCGGGTGCGAACCCCATGCACGGTCGTGACACAAAAGGGTGTGTGGCCAGCATGAAGAGCGTTGCGAAGCTCTCCTATGCAGCAGCCCAGGATGGAATTTCCTATACCTTCTCCATCATTCCCTCCACCTTGGGAAAGAACAAGGAGATGCAGATCTCCAATCTTGTCACCCTGATGGACGGATATTTTGAGGAAACGGGACACCACATCAATGTGAACGTCATGGAGAAGAGCACCCTGCTCGATGCCATGGATCACCCTGAGAAGTATCCCCAGCTGACCATCCGGGTCAGCGGATACGCGGTCAACTTCATCAAACTCACCAGGGAACAGCAGCTTGATGTCATCCACCGCACCTTCCACGAAACACTCTAAGGAGGAACCATGTCTGTACACGGCAATGTCCATTCAGTGGAGAGCTTCGGGACCCTCGATGGTCCCGGAGTGCGCTACGTAGTATTTTTGCAAGGATGCTCGCTGAGGTGCCGCTACTGCCATAATCCGGACACCTGGAATATGCACGGTGGCAAGGATACCACCAGTGAGGATCTGGTCAGGGATATCCTGGGGTACCGAAACTTCATTTCCAAGGGAGGGGTGACCATCAGCGGAGGGGAACCGCTGAAGCAACCAGAGTTTGCCCTTGATGTGATCAACCGCCTGAAGAAAGAAGGACTTCATACAGCCCTTGATACCGCCGGCAGTGTTCCCCTTGAGCTTTCCAAGCCTGTGTTGGATGCTGCAGACCTTATTCTGCTGGATATCAAAAGCCTGGACGACAAGCTCTGCTTCAGTCTGACCGGTATGGGCAATGCGAACACCCTTGCCACCCTCGCCTACTGTCAGGCAACAAGGAAAAAAGTCTGGCTCAGGCATGTGCTGGTTCCCGGTTGGACGCTTGAGAGAAAGAAACTTGAGGATCTGGCAGCATTCCTGACCGCATTCGACTGCATCGAGCAGGTGGAGCTGTTGCCCTACCATCGCATGGGTCAGTACAAGTGGGAACAGCTGAAACTCAACTACTCATTGAAGAACGTTTCAGAACCCACGAAGGAAGAGCTTTCCATGGCAAGAGCCATCTTCGAGGACCAAGGTCTGAAAGTTCTCATGACCAGCTACCTGGAAGACGAGCAGAAGACAAAGGTTGGCTGATAAAACAAGCTCCTGCTGGTGGGCAGGAGCTCGAACGAACACGAAACAGAAGAAAGATCATCGCTCCTTCTGTGGTACCAAGTACAAGGAGGAAAGCTCATAGCCCTGGTCCTGGGCTATGGCTTTCATCCGATCAAGGACCGTTGCATCAACGAATGGGGTTCTGGAGAGAAACCACAACATGGTGCGGCTGTCATTTCCCACTACCGCCCACTGGTAGTGCTGGTCATCCAATCCAAACACAAGATAGTCACTGGTGAAGAGGCCGAAAAACCTAACCTTCAACTTCCCGGCTTGCGTGTCATCCGGTCTCCAGGCAACGGCCTTCACCTGGGTAAGCTTGCCATCCAGATCCCTTTTCAGTCCGCTGTTCACCACTTGGACACGGCCGTCTTCCCGCAAGGAGTAGTCGGCTTTTACACCCACCAGGTTTTTCTCAAAACCATGTTGGTACCGCCCGATTTCATACCAAGAACCAAGATACCGGTCCAGATCAAGAACCGGTACTGTCTGGAGGGGCGCCGTTGCACCACCTTCCGTAGTGCAGGAAGCCAAGAGAGCTAGTGAAAGCAAAACCATCATGACCATGCCTCCCTGCCTAAACATATGTTATCTGTCTTCCTCACGTTCCTTGCGTGTCTGCTTGAGCTGGGTGAGTGTATCGTCCAGCATCGTGCGAAGTTCAGCATATTTGCGTGTCTGCTCATCTTGATTGCTGCTGAGCAGGCACGTTGCAATGTGGGAGGGAATGGTGAGCGCCTTTTGTTCCAACTCACGACCTTTTGCCGTCAGGCTGACTTCCACGGTCCGTTCATCAGTGACAAGGCGGTGTCGCTCAATAAGGTTTGCCGCTTCCAGCCGCTTGAGCAAAGGGGACATCGTCCCTGTATCCAAGCTCAGCGCGCTGCAAAGCTCTCCTACCGTTCCTTTTCCATGTTCCCAGAGATACATAAGCGTGATGTATTGTGCATACGTCAGGCCAAGCTCATCCAACAAGGGCCGGTAGGCAGCCATCAACTCACGTTCGAGCGCATAGAAACGAAAACAAAGCTGATTTGAAAGCAACAGCTGTGGGTGTGCCATTACAGGACCTCCTCAATTTTGGGAGCGATGGAGGATGGTACATCGGTAGGTGCGTAGCGGTGCACCGTCACCCCATCCTTCTCCACCAGGAATTTGGTGAAGTTCCACTTGATCGTACTGCCAAGCGTACCCGGAGCCTGCTCCTTGAGCCAGACATACAGGGGGTGCGCTTCCTTGCCGTTGACCTTGATCTTTCCCATCAGAGGGAAAGTAACGCCATGGTTCACTTTGCAGAACTCGGTCATATCGGAGTCTGTTACAGGTTCCTGATGGGCGAACTGGTCGCACGGAAACCCGAGCACTACAAGGCCCTTGTCCTTGTACTGTTGATGCAAGGCCTCAAGCCCATCGAATTGGGGTGCAAAGCCACATTTGGTGGCAGTATTCACAATAAGAACCGTTTTCCCTTTCAGTGAAGAAAAGTCAAAAGGCGTCCCATTGGAGTTTTGTGCTGAAAAATCATATAGGTTTGGCATGATTGCTCCTGGTATCATCTATTAAGTTGTGAACAATATAACAGAAGCAAATATTCTTGTCAATCCTTGCTGGATCGCGCCCAGAGGTTGATCCCCCCCTCCTTGGCGTAGGAATCTATCGCCGCAAGTTCCTCTTGGGAGAAGGAAAGGTTCTGCAAGGAGCCCACATTCTCCACAATCTGCTCCGGCGAACTTGCGCCGATGAGCACACTGGTAATCTCCTTCCTGCGCAAACACCAAGCCAATGCCATTTGCGGCAAGCTTTGTCCACGGGAGAGGGCAATCTCATTGAGCGAGCGGATGTTCTTGAGGTTTTGTTCCGTCAGCAGCTCTTGGGAGAGGGAACTTCCCGACTTTGCAGCACGGCTTCCTTCCGGTATTTCTTTCAGATAGCGGTCGCTGAGCATCCCCTGGGCTAGCGGAGAAAAGCAAATCGTACCCACGCCCAAGGTATTGAGGGTATCAAGCAGGGACTCTTCCACCCAACGGTTGAGCATCGAGTAGGATGGCTGGTGAATCAGCAGCGGCACATCCATGGATGCAAGGATCTCATAGGCTGCTTTCGTTTTGGCTGCCGAATACGAGGAGATGCCTACATAGAGGCACTTGCCCGCCTTGTACGCACTTGCAAGCGCCCCCATGGTCTCCTCAAGCGGTGTGTCGGGATCAAACCGGTGTGAATAGAAGATGTCGACATAGTCCAAGCCCATTCGCTTGAGACTCTGGTCGAGACTGGCGAGCACATATTTGCGGCTTCCCCACTCCCCATAGATCCCGGGCCACATGCGATATCCAGCCTTGGTGGAGATGATGAGCTCATCGCGGTAGGCGGCAAAGTCCTGGGCAAGCAGCTTTCCGAAATTCAATTCGGCAGAACCCGGAGGTGGCCCATAGTTGTTCGCCAAGTCAAAATGGGTGATACCCAAATCGAAAGCAGTATGCAACATCTTCCGGGAGTTGGCCAACGAAGTGGTGTCCCCATAGTTGTGCCAGAGCCCAAGGGAAATGGCAGGAAGCTTCAGGCCGCTCTTCCCACATCGGTTGTAGAGCATCGAATCGTAGCGTTCCGGATTTGGCTTGTACATGGTGGCCTCCTTGTATCGTGTGCTCCATAGTATACACGCAATTGCCGCTTCCTGCATTTGTTTTGACTTGCCAGGTTCTCTCTTGTACACTAGTACCAACAAAAGGAGTGCAGGAATCATGAAAAACAGGTCCTTCTTGGTCCCGATTGTTGCAGCATTGACTTATGTACTCATGGTGACAATCAACGCCCTTGCCAACATTCTCCCGATTGCAGGTATGAATACGGGTGCCGTCTCAGATGCGTATCCAAACCTCTTTGCTCCGGCGGGTCTCACCTTCTCCATCTGGGGACTCATCTATCTCTTGCTTGCCATACATACCATTTTCCAGTTTTCAGCAAAGGACCAACTGCCGCTTCGCAAGAGAATCGGACTCATATTCTCCCTCTCATCGGTTGCCAACGCGCTGTGGATATTCACGTGGCACTACCAGTACATCGCCCTTTCGGTGGTGCTGATGCTCGTAATCCTCATCTCCCTGATTCTGATCAATCGACTCACCAGTGCCCAGAAACTAGGCACAGCCTTCTATTGGACAGTACGTCTGCCTTTCTCTGTATACTTTGGTTGGATTACGGTGGCAACCATAGCCAACATCACCACCTTTCTGGTTGACCTTGGTTGGTCAGGCGCACCTTTCTCCCAATCGTTCTGGACCGCCTTGGTGTTGGTGGTCGGCTTGGTCATCGGCCTTTCCTGGGGCCTTCCCACCAACGACAAGGCCTATCTTTTCACGTTTGTCTGGGCCTTTCTTGGTATTCTGATCAAGCACACCTCTGTTTTTGCATCAGCCTACCTATCGGTCCTCATCACCGTTTCCCTTTGTCTGGTAGCCCTCGTCTATGCCATTGTGCTGACATACCGCGTGGGCAAAGTGCATGAAAACTGATCGCAGGCTTGTCGCGCTGCGACTCTTGCTGGGATTCTACATCCTCCTGAGCCTTGTGCTTGCTGCCCTCAACCAAGGAACAAATGAGGAGATTGCACGAAAAGTGGCTCCTTGGTGGCATTTCTCTGAGAATGAGCTTAAAACAGCCCTGATTCTTGTGTGCGGGTATCTGACACTCAGCATCAAAAAGAAAAAGGGTCGCATCACCAAGCAGAAAGCAAACCTGGCGTTCTTGTTTGCAACTGCCCTGTGCATCCATATCCTGCTTCCGCTGTTCACCGGAAATCCTGAGCTGTATTTCTTTGCCATGCCCCTCCCCTGGACAACCCTTCCCCTGCAAGCAGGCTTCGAACAATCCTCATTCTTCCAAAGTCATCAGTACACGCTTGGGTTGGATGGCATAGCCAGGGCCATTGCCTTCTTTTGGGTGTACAGCGCCTGTATCGCCATAGGCACAATCTTGCTGGGGAGAAGATTGCACTGTTCGCATCTGTGCCTCTTCAACGGATTTGCAGCCGAAGTGTTCGATCTTGCCATTCCCCTTTTCGGAAAGCGCAAAAGGCCATCGGCAAAGATGCTCAAGCACCTGGATTGGTTGCGGTATCTTTTTTTGGGCATCGCACTGCTTTTCACCATCTTCTGGCTCTATCCAGCCAAGCATCTGCCGTCCCAGTCCATCTCAGTGATGCGAACCCTTGAGCTGATCTGGTACTTGGGAGCCAACCTCATCCTTGCGATGGGGTTCTGGGTTGCTTCCCAACCACGACGATACTGCCATCTCTGTCCTTTGGGAACGGTGCTTGCATTGCTGGCAAAGCTGGGGGGAATGAGGATTACCACGGCCAAGACAAGCTGCATCGGGTGTGGGGCGTGTGACAGGGCCTGTCCGGCAACGATTTCCATCATGGCTATGGCTCGTGAGGGAAAACCCGTCATCTCTGACCGTTGCGTGGGATGCGGTCACTGCATTGATGCCTGTCCGCAGAAAACCCTAGGGTATGAGACAGGCTTTCTCAGATGGATATCCAAGCGGTTTCCTTGACGATGGTTTGGGGCAATGGTAGCATGCAGATACCCCAAGAGGAGGCTGGTGTTCCATGGTACAAGCACAGGCAAAAGTACAATCCAATTCATGGAAGACATTGGTGTTGCCCTCTCTGCTCATCCTGCTCATCTTCCTTGGGGTAGGCTATTACGTAATCGCTTCCATACTCAGTTTTTATTACCGCGAACGTGCTGAGGAAGCTTCAGTTCTTGCAAAAAGCTATACGAGCGTTATTTCAACGGTCATCGATGCTGAGCAGCAAATCGAAGATCAGCTCAACAGTACCTTGCGGGTAGCCGGGGTTACCGTTGCAAACTATGAACTCCCCTTCTCCCAGGCAGTTCTCTCATCCATGGCACGCAACCTCGAAGTTGATGTCCTGTACGTATACGACGATTCCCTGACCGTAACACATTCCAGCAATGGGGAGTACCTGGGTTGGCAAGTGCCACAAGAGCATCCTATCCGTACCTTCTCCATGAGCAACCAGATTTCGCTGGTGGAGGAAATCCGTGAGGATACGGTCTCCGGGATTCCCCATAAGTATGGGTATCATCGCTTCGAAGATGGCAGAATCGTCCAAGTCGGGATTTTTGCCAGCAACATCTCCAAGCTCTACTCCCAATTCGAACCACAGTTCATAGTCGACAAGCTCAGCCGTGATGCCACAGACAACCTGCTTGCCCTCCTCGATGCAAAGGGGTCCGTCCTGGCAGCTTCCGATCCTGCGATTGTGGGAACCCTCATCAATCCTGAAACCGTAGGACTACCCATCTCCGATACCCAATACAAGCGGATTGCGTGGAAAGACAAGGAGTATCTCGCATTTCATCTCCCAATCATCATCAAGGATGAGCGGGTCGGTTCGCTGGTACTCTATTATGATCTGACTCAGGTCAACCTCCTGATGCTTCGCGTTTCGCTCATCGTTTCGATCAGCCTGCTCCTCTTTTTCAGCATCTTCCTGTTCTCCTTCCTCAACATTCGGGCGAAGAACCGACGGATACTGAATATCGCCTACCACGATGAGCTGACAGGACTACCCAATCTCAGATTTTTCCACCAGTACATACTTACTTTGAAGAGCAGGGAAATTGCCTGCATCGTCCTCAATCCGACCAACTTCCGGTTGTTGAACATGTTGTATGGCTATGAGCACGGCGACAAGGTCCTGATCGGTATCGGAGAGATGCTGGACCAGTTGTGCAAAAGGCAACAGGCATGCCAAGCCTTCCGGTTGTCTGATGATCGATTTCTGGTGGTGTATGCGGAGATTCCCCATGAGCAAGCGCTCCAGGTCTTCTGTGATGAGCTGATTTCCATCAAGGAAAGGTCCGGATTGTTTGGATCCATCGAGATTTGTCTGGGGGTTTCCCAAAGCGACTCGAAAACACACGACTCCACCCGCTTGCTCAAGGAAGCCCTGATAGCGCTGAATGCTACATCCAGCAGCAATCATCTCCAGTTCTACAACAAAACCCTGGAAGAAAAACTCATCCAAGGGGATACGATCGAAAGTGATTTGAAACAGGCCGTCTCCTCGGCAGAGGGTGGCCTGAGTCTGGTTTACCAAGCAATCATCGAAAGCAAAACAGGAACCATCCGCAGCTTTGAAGCGCTTGCAAGACTGAAGAGCGAAAAGCTGGGGATGATCAGTCCGCTCACCTTCATTCAGATTGCCGAACAACGCCAGTTGATCATCCCACTGGGGCGAAAGATTCTCAGCTTGGCCTGCGACTTCATTGCCTTGTTGCAAGCAAACGGTTTTACCTCCATCTCGGTGGCGGTGAACATTTCCGTGATGCAGTTGATGCATGAATCATTCGTTCCGGACCTGGCCTCCTTGCTGAAGGATAAAGGGGTGCGTGCAGCAAATCTGGAACTCGAGCTAACCGAATCAGTGTTTGCCCAGGATTTGGAACTGCTGTCCAAGCAGCTTCGACAAATCCGGTCAATGGGAATCAGGATATCCATCGATGACTTCGGTACCGGCTATTCGTCCCTCAGCCGCTTGGGGAACCTTCCGGTAGATACGCTCAAACTGGACAAACAGTTCGTCGATACGCTGAATGCCCTCCATGAGCAGGACAATGGACTTGCAAGCGATATCATCTCCATGGCACACCATGTGGGAAAACTGGTAGTCGCGGAAGGGGTCGAACAGGAGGATCAGAAAGAAATACTGATCGGCATGGAGTGTGATTTGCTGCAGGGATACCTTTTCAGCAAGCCGATTCCCCCCGCAAACGCCCTCGACCTGCTGCGTCTCAAAGGGGAGAGCCATGCCCAAGCCTAGGGTACTGCTGACACTTTGCCTGCTATTCCTGCTCGCTCAGCTGTCTGCGGCAAACCTTCCCTCCTTTGAAGAGGCCACCCAAGCATCAATCCACCCCATCCTGGTACTGGATGCAGAAACAGGGACCATCATTCATGCCAATGCAGCCACAGCAAAGCTTTTCTCTGTCCCCCAAGAACGCCTCAACGGGAGATTGTTCTCCTCCCTGCTCTCCCTGGGAAATCAGAGTCTTGCCTCATTGCAGGCAAAGACGGTGATCCATGCCCAGCCTGACGGTTCCCTGCTACACCTGCTCATAGGACTCCAACCGTTCCAAAACGAGGATGGCTCCTACTATATGGCACTGCTGCTGGACCAAACCCAACAGGCCAATCTGGTCATTCGCAATCGCATCCTTACCATCGCACTCAGCACCTTGCTTGTCATCACCCTGCTCTTCCTGCTGTTTTTCCTGTTCCTGCAACTCAAGCTCACCAAACAGGTGCAACAACAGCAGCAACAACAAGAGTATACCGTACAGTTGCTGCAACGCTTTCTCGATGCGGATGACAGAATCAGCTACGTAAAGGACGATGATGGGCGTTTCATATTCGTAAATGCCGCACTTGCAGCATTTCTTGGGAAAAATAATGAACAATTGCTCGGAAAACGATTGGATGAGGTAGCTCATCCTGACTTTGCAGCAATGACCACCCTAAGCGACCAAAAGGTCATGGAGACCATGCGTTTGCTCACCTTTGAATCTGCATGGAACCAACAAGTCTACCAGGTCACCAAGTTCCCCTTGATTCTTCCCGATGGGAAACCGGGCATGGGAACGTTTGCACAGGACATCACTGAGGCAAAAAGACAGGATGAAACGCTCAACCTCAGCCTGAAACGCTCAGCCATGCTGGTAGACCTGCTTTCTTCCTCGATAGCGCACCCCCAGGTACAAATGCACAAAGCACTGGACAAGGCATGCGAGCTTACGCAAAGCAATCTGGGTATCCTGCTGCTCAACGACAAGAGCTCTTCAGGTTTGATGCTGGCAGCAACCAGTGGGAATCTTGTCCCCTCATGCCGGCTTGAGGAGCATCCGCAGGTCCTTGATGCTTCGCTCTCTGTATCCTTCCGACAATTGACTGATGATGGCAAACCGTTGATACAAAACCAGAAACCCATCACCACTGCGATGCAAACCTATATCCATGGACTTGAAGGTACGCTGAACACGCTGATCACCGTCCCGTTCTTCGTGGATGAGCAACTTGCCGGTATCGTGTTGCTCGCCAACAACCCCTACGGCTACGATGAAGGGGATGGCTATCAGGTGCAACTTCTGTTTGCAGGCATCCATACATCCATCCAGAAAGCGCAGAAAGAAGTGGAACTTGAGGCAAGCAAGCAAAGCCTGCGCCTGATCCTGGATTCGACTGCAGAAGGCATCTATGGCATGGATACAAAGGGCAACTGTACCTTCTGCAATGCAAGCTGTCTTTCGATTCTCGGCTACGACAGCGAGGCCGAGCTGCTCGGCAGGAATATGCACCGATTGATCCATCATTCAACCAGAACCGGAAAACCCATCGAGGAGGAGGACTGCCCCATCAGTCGCGCCCTTGTGGATGGTATCGGTGTCGTCATGGATGATGAGGTTTTCTTCCGCAAGGATGGAAGCTCTTTTGATGTGCTCTGCCATGCGTATCCCCAAATGAGAGAGGGCAACGTGATCGGCTCAGTCGTCACTTTTACCGATAATACTGAACGAAAGGCGAATCTTGCCAAGATCGAATACCTGAGCTTGCATGACCAGCTCACCGGGCTATACAACCGCGCCTTCTTTGATGATGCACTGGTCAAGGTCAACCGCAAAGAGCTGTTGCCTATTTCCATCATTGTGGGAGACGTAAATGGCCTGAAGCTTTCCAATGATATCTTTGGGCATAGTGCAGGGGATGGATTACTCACCGATATTGCCGATG
>Ga0172377_10002987_pt1 | contig 17338 bp, 12 predicted proteins | sample Pumphouse3metaG_FD_119749 | JGI IMG/M metagenome (GOLD analysis project Ga0172377, IMG submission 119749) | Leachate microbial communities from a municipal landfill in Southern Ontario, Canada - Pumphouse #3 metaG | ecosystem: Engineered > Solid waste > Landfill > Unclassified | place: Canada...
AAACTTTTTATTTCCATAGAAAGTATGGATCATTGGTCCGTTCCGCGATCCGGGAGAAATTATTACCTGACGTATACCTTTTGCAATTAATAAACCGGAAAGTTGCTGAATTTGTTTTTTTTGTGAAATCATCTTTTTTCTTCGTCAATGACTGATAAAAGAGGTTGTGCTTTTGCTGTAGTCTCCTCCCATTCTTTTTCAGGAACGGATTTTTCTGTAATTCCGCCACCGGAATATATAATATAGTTTTCCCGGGTTATTTCCATACAACGTAAATTTACAAATAATTTTACAGACTTTCCGGTAAGCCACGGACCTGTATATCCGCAATAATAACGGCGGTCGTGTTTTTCAATAGTCGAAATATATTTATCTGCCTCGTCTTTGGGAAGTCCGCATACGGCAGGGGTTGGATGCAGCTCTTTTACAAAATCGCCCCATTTCCCTTTAATTTTGTCTGACGAAAAATAAAAATTAGTTTTTAGATGAGCTACATTCCCGCTTTCAAGGGTTTCCGGTCCGCGGGTAGTGTATGGATAAATATTAAAATGATAGAAAACATCCAGCATATACCTTGAAACAAAGGCCTGTTCTTCTATTTCTTTTGTGTGCCAGCTGTAATCTCCGTCTTCTCTTAATGACTGCGTTCCTGCCAGAGAAACTGTTTCTACTGTTTTCCCGTCCGTACTGAATAAAGTTTCCGGAGTAGCTCCCATCCATGTTCCTGCCTGAGGTATATGCGCCAGATAAACAAATTCTTTTGGAGATCGTTTTTTTAAATTCCAGTATATATTCCCTATAGACTCATTTCCACGTTTTTCAGAAATAAGACGCGATATTATAACTTTCGATAATGAGGATTTACGCAGATAACCGACAGTTTTTTGGATATCTTTGAGATATTCTTTTTTAGAAATAAAGAACTGCTTTTTCTGTAAAATATTTTCTCCGGGTAATTTTGGCAGCTGATCAATGCGAAATAAAGAAAAGTCTTCTTCTTCCTGTAATAAAATTCCGGGTTTAATCATCAGAATCGGACTCTTTTCCTGAACTCTGAAAGGAGCAAAAACGAAACCATCAGGATTATTTAACTGACTAACATCCTGAAAAGAAAGTACATCGTTTTCTCCTCCTATAAGTATAACCGGCAATACTTTTCCAGGCATTGTCCATACGGCAAAAGGATAATTTTTTGCCATCAGCTGATCTAATAAATGCGGGAAATAATTTTCTGTTATCATCGTTTTTCTAAAACCATATTTACAACCCTTCCTGCCGAAATAAGATGATCTTCTTCACTTTTTACATTAACATCCCAGATATGGGTAAGCCTGCCCTTATGAATAATATCAGCAATGGCAACAGCTCTTCCTTTAGTTAATCCTTTTACATGGTTAGCTGTTACCTGCATACCGCGAACTTCATATTTATCATTGTCAAGCATAGTCATACTTCCGATTCCTGCAACAGACTCGATCACAGATAAAATCAATCCACCGTCCAGAACATGACCTCCGGGACGCATAACCTTTAAAGATAAAGGCATACTGGCCTCTATATGACCTTCACTTACCTTATCTATTCTCATCTCAAGGTATTCTAAAAAGGTACCCTTTAATTTGTCATTTATTGATTTTTCTATACTATCCTCGTTGGAATTAAATTTAGATAATTTCATTTTTCTTAATTATTTTAGTGTATGAAATTAACTAAAATAATAATTCATATGCAAAAGAATGACAACAGAGAAAAAAAAGTTGAATTTACTATCTTTAATCCTAAACAACCGACACAAAGATTTTTTCTATGATGCTTTTTCCACGATCATGTTCATAACACGACCTGTGGAAATTAATTTACCTTCTTCATTTTTCACGTCTACATTCCATACATGAGTACGTCTTCCATGATGAAGAATATCAGAAATAACATAAACTCTTCCGGCGGCCAGACCTCTTACATGATTGGTATTTATCTGAACACCGCGAATATCATATTTATCAAGATCCAGAAGAGAAAGACTTCCTATACCGGCAACAGTTTCTACAAGAGATAAGATCAATCCTCCGTAAAGAACTCCTTCTCCGGGACGCACAATTCTCGGAGACAATGGCATACTTGCTTCTACATGGCCTTCGGTTATCTTGTCGATTCTCATATTCAGATCATCATAAATAGTTCCTCTGAATTTTTCTATTAATAATTCCTTATTAAAATCCTTATTATAGGTTTTAAAGCTTTTATTAAAATCAATTTTATCAATACTCATTTTTTCAATTATTTTATTATTCAAAAATAATAAAACATTTGAGATCAGTAGTCATCCTTTATGCCCACCGTTCCATTTTATACATTCATTTAAACTTCCTTAAAATAAATGTAATAAGAATGGGTTAAGACTCAGTATAAAAAGAATCCGGTAAAACTATAAATATCTGATTTTAGCTCATTTAAAATTAAAACATTAATATAATGTTTAATTAGTATAGTTAAATTATTTTTTAAAAAAGGGAAAAACAGACTCCATTATATCTTTTTCATAAAATTTATTATTTTTATACTTTGAAGATAAAATTTCTATAGAAAATTTAACAATGAAAAATCCAGCACTGTTTGTCGCTCTTTTATTACTGCTTTCCTGCTCGGGAAATAAATCGAACAACGCAGAAAAAAATACTGCTAAAACAAACAAACAGGAAACTGTTAGTCAGGGAAGTAAATCTGTAAATAAAAACAAAACTTCTTTAGAAAAAGAGTATGTCGGAAAGATGATTCTAGTTAAAGGTGGTGATTTTTTAATGGGATCAAATAATTTTCCTAATGCCTCACCGGCGCATAAAATAACATTAAAGTCATTCTACATTGACAAAACTCCTGTTACTGTTTCCATGTTCAAATCTTTTGTGAAAAAAACAAATTTTAAAACAGAGGCTGAAAAATTTGGAGATTCAGGCGTTTTCAACCTTGAACTTCAAAAGTGGGAATTACTTCCGGGTGCATACTGGCGCAAACCGTTAGGACCTTACGGACCTGATGCTGAAGATAATCATCCTGTAACACAGGTAAGCTGGAACGATGCCGCAGCCTTTGCAAAATGGGCAGGCAAACGACTGCCAACCGAAGCAGAATGGGAATATGCCGCCAGAAGCAGAAAAAATTCAGGGAATAAATACAGCTGGGGAAACAGTGTTTTAAAAGATGGCAAATATGTTGCAAACACCTGGCAGGGAACTATTAAGGCTCCCGAAACTACTGACGGATTTTTATATACTTCGCCGGTAGGAATCTTTGGCGAAAATGAATTAGGTCTAACAGATATGGGGGGAAATATCTGGCAGTGGTGCTCAGATATTTATGGAGCTTATCCAGGTAGCACTTTAAACATTCAGGTTAATGATAAAGTAAGGGTTACACGTGGTGGCTCGTTTTTCTTTGATGAATATGGAGAAGAAAGTTTTTCTGTATATTATCGTTCTAAAAATTCGATTGAAACATCACTATTTAACACCGGATTCAGATGTGCAAAAGATGTTAAATAAATAACTCCGGAGAGAATTTTTAGGTATCCTATAACACAGTCATTCTGTATCTATTCATAAAATGTAGCCGTTAGGAATGATTAATTTCTGTCTGCAAAAAAAGAGAGGCTGATAATTGGGAAAATTCATCATCAGCCTCTCTTTATGAGCATAAAATCGTCTGTTTCTTCCTGTTACCAGGAAAATCTATTTACCGCAAACCAGGCAGCATTATCTTATAATCATTCTAACACAATTCTACCGGACCAAGTATACCCATTGGATAATATGACTGCCATCCCGTCCATCTCTGTGCAACCGCATTATCCTTTAAGCTCTTAAGATAATTTCCGGCAACTGTCGTCAGCTTTATACTTAACTTGTTTTCTCCTTTTTTTATGAGATCTCCTGCGTCATATACATAGTCTCCATACCATTTGCATCCAAGTTTCTTCCCGTTAATCGTCAGTTCTGTAATTCCCTGAACATTCCCCAGATCAATATACCTGTAATCGTTTTTGTCTGATGTGAATGTTTTTTCGTAAATCACTGTTCCGGCAAAACTCTTTAACTCTTCATCAGTTGATAAGTCTTTAAGCTCAGTAAAGATTCTCGTTTTGCGACTTCCGTCAATATGATTTAAAGCGAGATTCCATGGACCTCCAATATCTTTACGATCAGCTTGAAATTTCTTCATTTGATAGCTCTTTCCTTCCTTTTTCTTATCAAAAACGAGTAGAAGAGATGTTGCCCTTGGAAGATCTATTCTTAAATGATTATTACTACCGTCTGCAGGATATAAAAAGCGTTCTCCTGTTTCAGGATTCCAAAGCCACGGCTGCAATTTTTGATCCTCCATATAAAAATCGGCTTCAACAGATATATCTTCCGACAAACTCGTATTGGCCATAAAATATACCGGAGTATTACCTAAAAAATAACTTATCTGATTTAAGTATTTGTTGGGTTTATCGAAACGAACATACTGTTTCAGCTTCAGCTCTTTCTGCATCTTCCCGAACCATTCTATTAAATTTCCCTTGGGGGAAGGATATAGACAAACCTGTCCATTATTATTCCCTATTAATTCATTTATATTTTGTTCTATCTCAGAACTCTTCTTTCCCATATCTTTAAAGGACGGAGACCTAAAAGGTTTCTTCCCTATAAAAACAATTTGTCCTCCTGCTTCGGCAAAACGACTTAAAGATTTCACAGTCTTCAAATCCAGAGTTTCAATTTCAGGTAACAACAGGGCGCTATAAGAACGATTGTTATAAATCATCCTGCCATCTTCAAAGGTGGCATTACAAATAATTGATTCACTAACATAATCACATCCGCATCCGTTTTGATTAATAACTTCCCAGAGGTTATTCTGGTATTCAGGATACCACTTCTGAGGGAATGGATCCCGCTGAGGACCTTTTTTCAGCCAAAGATCAGTTAACGGCTGTAAAATTGCTATTTCTGCTCTTGGCGTAGACTCCTGGAAAACATAGGAAAGACGAGCTTTGTAATCAGCCCATAACCTAAACCATGGCCACCATGTATTACGTTCATTGAAATAGGTACCATAACGAATCCATCCAGGGAACGGAGCCTTTAACGGAGAATAGTTAAAACCATGAAGAATTGAATGATTTACTCCTGACAAATTACTCTGATCTCCAATTATTTTAATATTTTCCAGAGTAAGCATAAAGGCCATTGTTGTATTTGTCTCCTCTTCGCAACTCACAATATTCTTTCCTGTAAGATTAGCACTCGAAGAAACATATTTGTTAACCATGGTAGGAGCCCGCCCTACTAATCCAAGATTGGGATATTCTCGTCCTACTTCCTTACGAGCCCATGTTTCACATTCCGGAATATCTATGGACATGCTAGCTTCAAGCGGATGCATTCCCCGTCCGTATGCCTGCATTCGTGATTTTACATTATTTTTATGACACCATTCGGTAAAGGTTTCAAGAAATCTTTCTTTAAACAACTCCAGCCTGGTTTTATAGAAATCCAGATCCACCTGATTTAATAAATCGGTTACTTTTTTAGGAAATTTTGTCCCGTATTCTTTGTCTACCGGATTACCCATAGCTCCGATTTTTTTCAGTATAAATGGCAAATACGGCAACATGGAATATCCTCTGCGTTTTTCAAATTCCACAGGTAAATCATCATTCCAGTTCGCCCCTTCCAATTCCATACTATCGCAAAACATGGCTCGGATATATTCACCCATATTTCCGACTTTTCCTGATATCTTCCCTGAAATTCTTTCCAGATAATTTTCCACTGCCGGCTTGCTATAATGGTTCAGAACAGGACCGGCTGCTCCGGGTGCTCCATTAATTACTACCATATAGCCTGTCAGTTTTACAACAAAATAAAGAATATATTCACCATCCGGAACCTTTACTTTTATGACGGATTCTTTAGAATTTATCGGAAAATCCTGTCCTTCTGTAAAGTCATGGGCTTCTGAGGGAGCCAGCCGTACCATGACAAGATCTTTGTAAACGTTTGTATTTTTTGAAGAAAAATCCGGGGCTACTTTATCCAGCAATTCTTTTTGGGAGAAACTATATTCTTTTCCTCCTTTTAAATTAATAGTTTCTATTGTTACCATCTGTGTCTGATCATCCTTCTTCAAAAATTCTCCTCCAAACGGCCATCCGGAACCTACAATCATATCACAGATCATACCTCTTTTTTTCGCTCCCTGAAGTGCCGTTTCCAGCATATCCAGCCATTTATCCCCAAAAACGGTCAGGGATTTATATCCTACGGGATCCGTATTTGACGGGAAAGCAATAGGATTTATTTCTACACCTCCGATTCCGGCGGATTTCATTACATCCAGTTCCCGTAATAGTTCCGTCTTATCAAGACGGTCTCCGTTCCACCACCACCGTACAAACATCCGTGAGGTTACCGGAGGATCAATGAATCCCTTATAATATTTGTTGTCATTATATCCTTTCATCCCTGCTTCCATACATCCTGTTAAAGGATCAAACATAAGTATCCCTGAGGAAACCAGTAGACCTGACTTTACAAAATCTCTTCGTTTCATAATTTTTTATTTTATTTATTGTTTTGTTGTTTTAAAACTTATTACTGCAACGGAAAATGGTCCTAGTTCCAGAATATTACCTGTCATATTAATTCTGGAATAAGTGTTTTCTCCGGTCGTCATGTCTACATAACTAATTTTTGTATTACTGCTTTTCACGGGTAGTTTAATCCAGACACTCTTATTCTTTTTATTTATCAAATCATTTCCTGGTTAACTCTATAATATAATGCCCCGATTGCAATAAGTAAAGATCTTTAGAAGAAGATTCCAAATCAATCTTTTCGCCACCTACCTTTGCCTTTATAAGCCGGTAACCCTGCGGTACAGTCATAGAAGCCGTACTATTGGGAGGTATAACAACTTTATATATAACTTTTTTCCCCTTATGCTCCCATTGGGAAGTAATTTCCCCATAAGGAGAACGATACTGAACTTTTACATGTTCCAGGTTTGTAATAAAGTTCGGACGCAGCAAAATATTTTTGAAGCCGGGCTGTAAAAAATCAGGATGTATGCCCCCCAATGCTTTGTAAAACCAGGCATCTATTTCCCCAACCATTATATGGTTAAGAGAACTTTTTATTTTGCCGTCAGTAGAAGAAACTGATTTCCAGTCCTCAAACAAAGTTGTGGCTCCGTTTTCAATCCACATTCCCCATGAAGGGTAATCTTTCTGTGAGGCTATAGTATAAGCCAGATCTGCATATCCATTATCACTCAAAGCATTCAAAAGAGATTCAGAACCGAGAAGACCTACATCAAGATGATTATTGTCAGCCGTTACTCGTTTTGCAAGTTGTCCGGCAACCTTTAATTTTAACTCATTGGGAACCAGTCCCCAAAAAAGCGGGAAGCTCAGCTCTGTTTGATTTCCTTCTCCATAAACACCTGTTTCAACATTTAAATATTTTTTATTTAAAGCAGTTTTAATCTTTTCTGCCAAAGCAGAATATTTCTTTGAATCTTCCTGTTTACCAAATATTTTAGCAGCATCAGAAAGAATTTTCGCATCCACATAGTAATAAATAGAAGAAGTAAATTCCACAGGAGTTTTCGACTTAACGGGAACCCAGTCACCCAGGCCCCAGTCAGTTAATCCATCGGGATATTTATCTGAAACATGATCCACATAAAGTTTTATATTTTCATAACAACTTTTCAAAAGATGCGAATCTCCGTAAAACATATAAATATTCCACGGAATAATGGCAATGGTGCTTGTCCAGTCCAATCCGTTAGCCCAGTGATATCCCCAGCCGGAAGTAGGAATAATAGCCGGTAATACCCCGTTAGGCTGCTGTTCATCCTGATGGTCTGCCATCCATTTTTCATATACTGTGATACCGTCAAAATTATAGAGTCCTGTTTCGATGGCAATATGTGCATCACCGGTCCATCCGTTCTTTTCCCTGTGAGGACAGTCAGTCGGAATTCCAATCAGATTTGAAAGATAAGAACGATTCGCCGCTTCCCATATTTTGTTTATAAGTGGATTGGATGTCATCACTTTTCCAACAGGAGGGACATCACTATGAGTAAAAAAGGCGGTAAGATTATCTGCTGCTAAAGTGAATGGCCGATCGCAGGTAACTTCCACATACTGGAACCCTTTGTAATTAAAATGAGGTGAAAAAGTTTCTTCTCCCCCGCCTCCTAAAATATAGATATCGGTTCCGAAAGGATCAGTGTCATCAGTGGGACGATAATGTGCATCAAGATTACTCATATCAATTCTTCCATCCTTCATTTCCTCTCCGTGTTTAAGAGTAAATGTTGTCCCTTTTTCCCCTTTTACGCTAAGCCGGGTAACACCCGAAATATTCTGTCCAAAATCGAACAGCCAGGTTTTTTCGTCTATTTTTCGTATACTTTTCGGACATATTTTCTCCACTCTTCGTATCGGTTGTATTTGTTCAGAAACGATATTCTGAGACGGAGCTGGACGAACGAGTACATTCGTCCATTTGGAATCATCAAATTCGGGTTTATTCCATCCATTCTGAATCTTTCGGGCATCATAATGTTCTCCTGTATAAATACTGTTGAAGACCAGAGGGCTCAACGAGGTCTTCCATTTATTATCAGTAGATATGGTTTTAACAGAACCATCTTTGTAAGTAATACGAATATCCATACAAAAAGCAGGACGATTTCTCCACGGAGCCTTGTCGAAATACCATACTGCCGTGGATTGCAAATTGTACCATCCATTTCCCAACCATACACCAACAGCATTTTCACCATTTTTCAGGAAGTCGGTAATATCATACGTTGCATAAAGATTACGACGATCATATCTGGTAAACATTGGATCCAGCTGGCGATTCCCGATACGTTTTCCGTTCACTGATAGTTCATAAAGACCTGCAACAGCTATATATGCTCTGGCGGAGACAATCGGAGAGGATATATTTATTTCTTTTCGAAAATAAGGAGCTGCCTTCTCTTTGATTCCTTTGCCAAAATTTCCGTTACCGTCGGAAATCCAGGAACCTTTCCAGTTATTTTGTTTCATCATACCTGTCTCAAAATAGGCAAATGACGATTTATAAACTGCATTCCCCTTGTCCCATGTTTCTACACACCAGTAATAACGGGTAAAAGGAATAAGAGGTTGCCCGTTATAGGAAACAAGTATTTTATCAGACAAGACTTTACCGGAATCCCATACATTTCCCTTTCCTGAAAGTACAGCTACAGAATCAGTTCCTATCTTCAACCGGTATGCCTTTTGAAGTGCTCCGGGACGACTGTCGTTTAGCATCCATGTAAGACGAGGTGAAGTACAATCGATCCCAATAGGATTAATTAGATATTCACACCGAAGAAAAGAAGGAGTTTGTGAAAAAACCGGGATAATATAACATACAATAAAAGAAATAAGTAAAAATATTTTCAAATGTTTTTTTTCCATAGTTTTGTTTATTAAGCTTTTATATAAAGATTATATTATTTACACATAGAAAAAGGAGGAAATTAAAAATGACTCATAATATAGAAAAAAATCTCGGAATAAGGATGTTTTAAAAGATAAATAAAAGGCTGTTTGCACCTACTTCTAGCTACCCGTTTAATTTTAAAACCCACCTGATAATGACATACGTACAATTCTCCTGTGGCGGAAGTCATAATCACATAGTGATTTTGAATTAATTTTGGATATTTTTTATTTCTATACGACATCCCTGACCATAAACTTTTGGCTTAATTATCCCAAGAGAGAAGTCAATAACTATCATGGTTATAAGAATATATAGAATTGTTCCCATTTTTTTTCTTTTAAAAACAACAAAAATCAAATTAGTAATCAATCCTTTGAAGATACCTGATAAAACACTTATTATAAGTCCTTTATCTTTCCATGGAGAATAAAATAAAACTTTTCATATATAAAAAATAACGAATATTTACGTTACGCTGTATTGAAAAATGTATTTTATATTATATTGATATTATTTTTTAAAGGATATCAAAAATAAAGAAAAATTATTATTAATATTATCATGAAAAAACAGTTAAAATCTATTGGAATTATTAAAACACCATATAATACTCTAAGTGATTGTCCTGACAACATTTCAGATGAAGGACCTATGTGTGAAATTATAGTCAAAAAAGAGTACGAAGCCGGATTGCTGGGACTTAATAAGAACACCGGAATAATGGTTTTGTACTGGCTGGATAAATATGAAAATACAAAATCAGACCTGCAGGTTCTTTCTCATGCAGATATTGAAAATTTAAGAGGTGTCTTTTCTTTAAGAACTCCGAAAAGACCCAATCCTATTGGAGTCGCAATTGTAAATATTATCGAAATAGATGAAAATTCAATATTCGTAAAAGGATTGGATTGTCTTAACGATACTACTTTAATAGATATTAAACCTGCCATTTATCAAGAACTTAAAGAAGAAATTTCTGAAAAAAAACCAGATAACAAATAAAAAATACAATTGTCTTTGTATACAATTTATTCTTTTACAATAAACCGACTGATTTTTTCAAAAACGTTTCGAAACTCTGAATCAATCTGTTCTTTATTCTTTTCCCCCGTAACGGAAAATGAATTTATGTGGGTATAAGGAAACGGAAAATCAAGAACCTCCACCGGAATCGGTATGTCACGCTCTGCTCCCTGAAGAGTATTAATTATTTCATGTGGAGGAATAACACTGTCTTTTTTAAGAGTAATTGCCATAAAATCATTTTCGTATTTACGGAATAATGATTCCCTGAATTCACGCATTTCGTTATAATTAAGCATGGAATGAAATACTTTCCCTTCAAAGTGCGGACCGTTTATATAATGGTTAAGACGTTCATCTTTCTTTAAAAACTTATCAAAATGTTCTACAAGAAAAGAATATAAGGCAATATTTGCCTCACTGTCAAGAATATATCCGGAAACAGGACAAAGACGATTGAATACGGCTCCACCACAAAAAAAACATATTTTTGAATTATCAAAATAATTATGATAGTTAGTAAGTTTCAGTATCTCGGCTAGAAAACAGCCTATTGAATATGCCACTATGTGGAAATCTGACGACGGGGAAATCTGTGAGATTTTATCTGCCTTAATATCTTCCATCAACTGAATAATATCGTAATATGTCTGAAGACCGGACCATATAAATCGCTGTGGTCTTGAATTAAGTCTCATGCTAATTGCAACATTAGCCAGAGAAGAACCTACTATATCAGGGAACATTCTTTCCCTATCCTCACTCAGTTTAAACATTTTTCTCTTTTCTGACCAGAGCGACAATGTTCGGTTCATATGAAATGCTATTGGAAACAGAATAACGGCATATCCTGTTCTTTCTGTAATATACTGAGCCCATGGTAAATATTTTGTCCAGCTTTTTTCATTGAATCCGTGAAACAGAAAAATGGCATGATCTACCCGTTTTTTTGATGCTGGCATAAAAATCCTGTAGGTAAATTTCCTGTCTTCCTCAATTTCACTGTCTTTGACAAGAATATTGTTGTAAATTTCATCTATATCCGGAGGAAATGGATTTACTGTTTTAAAAGTCTGATTATGTACATTACATCTGTAGATATCTTTACCAGGTAACAAATCATACGACTCTGATTCAAATTCACGGAGGTAGGCATCTATACCTTCAAAATTTAAAAAAGTATTTTCCGCTTCCGTCAGTTTTTTTAATTGAAGAAATGAATTTAAATATTGCATTACTTTTTCATTTTAAAGTTGAGGTTAATATATGAAATGGAACGAAAAAATAAAGCAGCAAATAGTGCAAAATCCAGAATCTGAAAAATATATTTAAAGTAAACTGGCAGAATCCTCATCCAGGAAAAACAGCAATATCCCGTGTTTAGGGCAGATATAATAGGCAGGAAATTTTAAGGCCTGGTCATCTTCACAGACAATTTCTTTTATTCGTTGCTGCTTTGAGGATCCGGGAACAAAAAAAATTATATGGTCTGCATTATTGATTAACTTTACTGTAAACGTAACTCTTTTTTGACCGGTTGCAGGGAAAGATGATACTTCGCAACATTTCTCTGATTTCAGTATGTCCATCTGATTAGGAAAAATAGAAGCAGTATGTCCGTCAGGCCCCATTCCAAGAAGGATAAGGTTAAATACGGGAAATCCTTCTCTTTGTTTCAACTCTTTTGTCATTTTTGCAGAATAATCTACTGAAGCTTCTTCCGGCTTAAGTTCTCCTTTTATTCTATGGATATGACCATAATCTATTTTTAACGGATCAAGGAGATATTCTTTTGCCATTTTATAATTACTGTCATTATCTTCAGGTGAAACACATCGTTCGTCACTCCACCAGAAATATACATTATCCCAGAATATTTTTTTGGCAAATTTCCCGGCAAGGACATCGAATAAAATTTTGGGCGAATTTCCTCCTGAAAGAGCTATATCAAATCTTTCAACATCTGAAAGAATAAGTTTTTCCATGTATGTAGCAATAGCTTCGGCAGCAGCCTGAGCCGTACTATATTTTTTTATTTCTCTTGACTGTGACATTTTGGTGATTTATTCTTCTATAATTCACAATAATTCTCATCTTTGGATAAATTCTTACATGGATATCTCCATAATCCGTTTTCTATCAGATTGTCTACATTCTCGGGACCCCATGAACCGGCAGGATATCCATAAAGAGGGATATCAGAATTATTTTGCCATGTATCAAGAATAGGCTGAACATATTCCCATGCTCTTTCAACAGCATCACCTCTTAAATAAAGAGTGGCATCTCCCTGCATACAATCCAGAAGTAATCGTTCATACGCTGTTGGTAAATGTTCGTGACTCAATTCGCTATAATGAAAATCCATACCAACATTTTGAACATTAAAACTGGCACCCGGAACTTTCATAGCAAATTTCAGAAGGATCCCTTCATCAGGCTGTATCCTTATAACCAATTGATTACATTCATTACAATAAGTATTAATTTCTTTAAACAGATGATGAGGGGTTTGTTTAAATGTAATAACAACCTCAGTAACCATTGTAGGGAGTCTTTTACCTGTTCTTATATAAAACGGTACTCCACTCCAGCGCCAGTTATCAACATATGCTTTAATAGCAAAAAAAGTTTCTGTTCTACTTTCAGGACAAACACCTTGCTCCTGCCTGTAACCAGGAATGTTATTACTACCTATTTTTGACTCCATATACTGACCACGAATTACATTATGGAAAACATCTTCTTCCTTTATAGGTCGCAGTGACTGGAAAACTTTCATGGTTTCATTACGTATAGCATCAGCACTAATTACAACTGGAGGTTCCATTGCTACCATTCCAAGTAACTGCATAAGATGATTTTGGACCATATCACGCATAGCTCCGATATTATCATAGTACCCCCCTCGCAATTCTACGCCCAACTCTTCTGCCGAAGTAATTTCCACATGATGAATATAATTCTGATTCCATATGGGTTCAAAAATACCATTGGCAAAACGGGTAACCAGCATATTCTGAACCGATTCTTTTCCAAGATAATGATCAATCCTGTAAATTTGTTCCTCTTCAAAATACTTAAGAAGTTGCTTATTTAGCAGGCGGGCTGAAGACAAATCGGTTCCGAATGGTTTCTCTACAATAAGTCTTCTAAATCCGTCTTCCTGTTTATTAAGCCCCACAGATGCAAGACTTGCAGGAATTTTACTATATAGACTGGGAGGTGTTGAGAGATAAAATATAAAATTTTTTGATATCAGATGTTGATGCGACAACACAGTCAGTCTGTCTTTTAAAACCGGATACTTATGACAATCTTCCGTAGCAAGCGACTGATAAAACAGTTTTTTTAAAAAAGCCGGAATCAGAGACATCTGTTCCGGCGTCCCGGATAAAAAAGATTTGGTTCGTTCTCTGAAATCATCATCCGAAAATTTAGTACGACCAACTCCCAGTACAGCAAATTTTACAGGAAGGAGTTTTTGTTTATATAATTCAAACAGGGCAGGAATCAGTTTACGTTTTGTAAGATCACCTGAGGCGCCGAAAATAACAAGTATTTGTGACTTTGCTGTATCCATATAAATTTTTATTAGTAATAAGCAATATAATTATTTTTTATTTATTTCAGAGAATTATTGTTGTATCAGTTATATCTGCAGATATTCATTTACGATTATACTAACTGACAATGCACACAAAAAGACATCCCTACTGGTAAATTTAGTTAAGAATACGACAGATACAACTTTTTTTGATTAATGTAATTTACTTTTCGTCTATATTTCAGAAAATATTTTCTATTGGAAGAACAATCATATTGGACATATTTAAGAGAGCGTTGATAATTCCAACTTTATGATATTTACAGATATCTCCTTCCTTTATCGTTCCTTTGCGAATTGACTTTTTATTCAGTAAAAAAGTTCTCTGCGTCCCTTTTAACAAAGGAGTATCAGGAGTAATCCAGTTATGTCCGTCAAAAAACAAAAGGTTACCAACAGAACAATCTGTTACCATACCATTTTTAATAATAACTACTTCATCTGCGGTACCCTTTTTCGCCAGAAGTTTATTAAGCGACGAACGGTCATCATATTTAAGATGATAATCTATTTTATTGTCATATACCAGTTTAAGACTTTTAAAATGTCTCTCCTTTATTGGAAAAAATTCTGTTTTTATTATATTTTTATCATACAGCACACGACATCGAAAAATTCCTTTTTTATATACTTCCGGAATAACGATTTCTTTTTCGATTGATAAAGATTTTTTTATTCCGAATAACTCACTGCGTGAAGCATTCAGTCGTTTGTTGTGATAAATTATTCCCGAAAGGATACCATTTTTTAGTTCTATTGTTTCAATTAACCGGCACATATATTTTTTGAATTAATTCACGATATTCTTTTCCGCAGTCACTCTGAAAGGTAATTCCTCCGCCACTTTTAAAACATAACTTATCATCATTTTTTCGATATATCGTATCATTACACAACTATCTACATTATTACCGTCAAAATAGCCGAAGACTCCCGAGTAATAACCACGATCATAATTTTCAGCTTCTTTTATAATATTTACAGTTTCCTGTTTGGGAGCTCCTGTAATTGATCCTGCCGGCAATATTTTTGCAAAAATATCTCCGAAATGTTCATGGTAATCTTCGGGTAGATGCCCTGTAATTTCAGAACTCATCTGTAAAAGATCCTGACGATTTGATTTTATTTTATCTATATAACCAAAACGTTTCACAGTTACATCCCTTGCTACCATACTAAGATCGTTTCTTATAAGATCGACAATAGTATTATGTTCGGCCATCTCCTTTTTGTCATGCCGTAGAATATTTTCGGCATCGGGAATATCTGCATCAATAGTTCCTTTCATCGGATATGACGAAATTTTCCCGTCTTCTATACGAACAAAAATTTCAGGAGAAAAACATATAAACTTATCTTTCAGATATATTTTATACGGAGCTTCACTCATATAAAACAATTCTTCAAGCGATAAATCTGTTTTAATATCACTGGGCATTGTAAGATTAAGAAGATAGCTATCGCCTTTAAGTAAACGATGGTTTACTATATTAAATGCCTTTTGATATCTATCAAAAGATACGGGAAAGATATCCCAGCTAAATTCCTTTTTACATTTATATCCCGTCTGGATGTTACCATGATTCGGGGTCTTCCAGAGAATAGCCTCTTTGATATCTTTCTTCTCAAAAATAAGAGGGCGCTTACCTTCAAAATCAATCAAAAAAACAAAAGGGATCCTCTTTTTTCCCAGAGTATTAATTTTTAAAAGGATCTTATCACTTAATATATTTGAATATTCATTCATCCGGCAAAGATAAAAAGACGATCACTAAGTGCATATTCATTCTAATGCAAACCTCAAAAAATTAAGAAATATCTTTTCTGTCATAACTTCCAAAAGACACAATTCTATAAGAATAGCAATTATAAATATTATTATAATCTATAAGAATTACATCTTCGTAAAAGGGCTGGATTATCTTAACAGTACGGCTTTAATCAATATTAAATCTGCCATTTATCAAAACTAAAAGACACCTAAAATTATCGAAGCAAATATCTGGCTGTGAAAATAAAAACAGAAACGTACGCAAGGATTTTGAATTTGAGTACATAATGTTTAACAGTTGGGCTTTTTAAAAAAAATTAAAATATAGCAATCTGAATAACAGAAAATTAACATATATAAAACTTTAGTTAAGCCCAATCTTAAAAGTATGTTTTTAAAAATTGATTATAAACAATAATATACAATATATTGACTAACAAGTGAATACTGAATGATTTAAAACAACTGTTTTAACTAAAACTTATAGATATTTGCATATCCGACTTTTCAGAGTGGGCTCTTATTTTATTCTGCTATTTATTACGTTATTGAATATAGGTTCCGGGTACCAATAGAAAAGGATGATTAAACGTTTTATAGTGCATCCTTCTGTTTAATATCAGAATCAATTTTCAAATCTTCGATATTACTAATCAAAGCTTCCGGTTTTGAGTTGACAGATGTTGTTATCCCGATAAAATGACCTTGTTTTACATCATCCATCAAAAATACCGGACGAGGATCTTTTTTTTGGCTTACAAAACTAACACCATTTACCTGAATATTACGGACATGTCTGACAAATAACCCACTACATGGCAAATTTTCCCATACAGTAGGCTGAGGATATGATTTTTCATTATCTTCAACATCAGAAAGAGTAGCTTTATACTCACCCTTTTTAACTCCTCCTTTATTGACAAACATAATATTGCTTAATATTACATTTTCAATATTTGCACCTTTAATTCCGGTAATTGAAGAGGCATAGTTACCGGTATTATATGCCACAATGTTGTTAATAATAATATTTCTCATTATTCCCTGAGGAGGTGTAGGCGCTCCCTCCATATGTTTGCGGGCTCTGTTTCCAAGACGTAAAAAAATCGGACAGTCTGTTCCTTCTATATCCAGATTGCTAACCGAAACACCTTCCATTACTCCCCCATCAACAATTTCCAAAGACAATCCGGTTATACCGATCCATGATCCTACAGATTTTTCTTTTGCAAGTGAAGGTTTTATAGTACAATTTGAAATATTTATATTTCTGAAACCTCCTGTAGATTCGGTACCACACTTAATTGCGTTACAATTACTACTAACCACACAATTGGTAATGGTAATATCTTCACACGGAGCAGGTCCGGTACTCTTTAACGTTATAGCATCATCACT
>Ga0172377_10002991_pt1 | contig 17328 bp, 14 predicted proteins | sample Pumphouse3metaG_FD_119749 | JGI IMG/M metagenome (GOLD analysis project Ga0172377, IMG submission 119749) | Leachate microbial communities from a municipal landfill in Southern Ontario, Canada - Pumphouse #3 metaG | ecosystem: Engineered > Solid waste > Landfill > Unclassified | place: Canada...
AAGACCATGGGCAGAAGCAAATTTTTCTAACTCGGTGTGTAGGCATTTGCCGTTATGGCTGAAATGAATCATATATGCGGGAGCCTTTTCTTTAAGAGCGCCGATCTGTAGTAATTTATCGCGGGTCTTTACAACGGTATTAACGCCCATATGTCCGATTGCTGCATCAGGATGTGCAAAGCCACAATTAGAATCTATAAAGACAAAATCAATTTGCGCATTTTTTAAGAATTGCCATGATTCATCGGGCAAGAATCCCGTGTCGTTACAGATAAAAAGTTTTTTGCCATCGCGTTCGATAAGCAGAACAAACGGGGTGGAATTTGGATCGTGGCATGCATTGAGGGGGGTGACTTTTAGGTCGCCGTCTACAATCGTTTTGCCGTGTTCATATAAGATGGGAGAAATCTTCAATTGTTTTAAATCCCATATCCCCTCTGTGCTCATTTGGTTGATTTCTGTTGTAAAGACATTCTTTCCGCCCATTATTTTTAATGGTTTCGATACTATTGAAAAGCCTGGTTTCCGCCATAATAATTCGATTGGACTTAAGTGGTCGCCGTGAGAGTGCGTGAATAAAATACGCTTAATTTCGAGAAAATTGAAATTGAAATGGAGGCTTTTTGAGAAGATATCTGGTCCAAAATCGACTAAGGTGTCATTGTCAATTAAGTAGGATGTGCGACGTCGAATCTCTTTTCCGCCTCTTTCTCGTGCTTGCTTGCAGATATCGCATTCGCACCAAATTGCTGGAATGCATTCTGCGGCGGCTGAGCCTAATACTTTGATTTTCATTTTATACTTCCTGAAAGGCGCTGTTTCTGATAAAGAAACTGGATTGTTAATTTCCAGTAAACGAACAACCTAAAAATATAACTCTTGCTATTAAAAAAACAATTCCGAAAACAAAAGATCTCTATAATATTAGTTGAAATAAATGTTCTGTTTCCCGTAATATATTTTATAAAAAGTATTTGTTTTACAACTATTGTCAAGGACAATAAAAATGGGCCCATTATTGATAATGAATTGGAATTCGTTTTGATTTCTATTCACACTAATAATTTGCCCGATTTTAAGAATGAATTAAAAATTATATGATGCCAATTCATAGAAATAGGAGTATCCTTTTCTTATTGATAGGAATAACTCCTAGTTAAAGTATAAAGCTTTTGGGCCGTGGTATAAAACACGTATATTTTTTTGTTGTTAGGCGCTTATGTACAAAACACTTGTTTCACTGCTTTCTTTTATAGAGTTAAGGTGGTTTGCAATAAGCGCGTTTATTCAATCTTTTTTTTGTATGCCAAAAAGTGTTGAATTTGGTGATTGGTTCTAATTTTTAAAAAGTGTTGTTGTTCCATTGCTTTATATTTCTGTGGCTAGACCGTCATAGGCTACATGAAGACTATGGGCAGAAGCAAATTTTTCTAACTCGGCATGTAGGCATTTGCCGTTATGGCTGAAATGAATCATATAGGCGGGAGCCTTCTTTTTAAGAGCGCCGATCTGTAGTAATTTATCGTGGGTCTTTACAACGGTATTAACGCCCATATGTCCGAATGCGGCATCCGGATGTGAAAAGCCCATAGTAGAATCTAAAAAGACAAAATCAATTTGCGCATTTTTTAAGAATTGCCATGATTCATCGGGCAAGAATCCCGTATCGTTACAGATAAAAAGTTTTTTGCCATTGCGTTCGATAAGCAGAACAAATGGGGTGGAATTTGGATCGTGGCATGCATTGAGGGGGGTGACTTTTAGGTCGCCGTCTACAATCGTTTTGCCGTGTTCGTATAAGATGGGAGAAAGTTGCAATTGTTTAAAATCCCATAGCCCAACAGTGCTCATTCTATTGATTTCTGTTGTAAAGACACTTGCTCCGCCCATTATTTTTAATGATTTTGATACGACTGAAAGGCCTGGTTTCCGCCACCTTAGTTCGGTTGGGTTTAAGTGGTCGCTATGAGAGTGCGTGAATAAAATACGCTTAATTTTTAGAAAACTGAAATTGAAATGGAGGCTTTGTGAGAAGACATCTGGTCCAAAATCGACTAAGGTGTCATCGTCAATTAAGTAGGATGTGCGATGGCGGATATCTTTTCCGCCTCTTTCTTGTGCTTGTTTGCAGATATCGCATTCGCACCAAATTGCTGGTATGCATTCTGCGGCGGCTGAGCCTAATACTTTGATTTTCATTTTATACTTCCTGAAAGGCGCTTTTTTAAATTAAAAGAACCGGATTATTAATTTACAGTAAATGAACAATATAGAAATATAATTATTTTTTTAAAAAAGTATGCAAACAGAAAAAGCAAGCGCGCCCATTTTTTGTATTTAATCTTGCAAACGATTCCATGTGCGTTTCATATATTGTATAGGATATGACTTTCATCTTTTTTTATTCATACAGTCTGGATGAAATACTGCTGTAGTAAAACAAAAAGGGCGCGGATATTTTTTGGTCCGCGCTCTTTTTGTTGATCTATTATTGTTGCTAATTAGCGGGGAGTAATAATACTCGCATCGTAATCAGCAGGCTTTTCGTAGCCCATCAAGTTCATGCAAGTTGCAGCAATGGAACTGATGCCTAAGCCGGAGACGAGCTCTTTGCTGTAGTCGTCTTTGTATTCCGGATCGTAAATAATGCATGGAACCGGATTTAAGGAATGCGCTGTTTTTACTTTGATAATACCATTCTCAGTTTTTACACTGCCGTCCTTTTTGTGTTCATACATATCATCAGCATTTCCGTGATCGGCTGTGATAATCATGATACCGCCAGCTTTTTTTACCGCCTTCTTTAAGCGCCCGATGCATAAATCAACAGTCTCAACGCCGATTTGTGCCGCTTGAAAAACACCCGTATGCCCAACCATATCGCCGTTGGGATAATTGCAGCGGATAAAATCATACTTGCCACTGGCGATGCCGTCCAGTAGCGTGTCCGTTATCTGTGCACAACGCATCCATGGACGCTGTTCAAATGGAATGACGTCTGAATCAACTTGAACGTAGTCTTCAAGCTTTTCATCAAATTTGCCCGATTTGTTGCCATTATAAAAATAGGTCACATGGCCATATTTTTGGGTTTCGGAACAAGCCAATGTGCGAAGACCTGTTGCGCATAAATATTCGCCAGTGGTGCGATCAATGGCTGGAGGGCTGACAAGATAACGATGCGGTATATGCAAGTCGCCGTCATATTCCATCATGCCGGCATAACAGACTTTCGGAACGCGGACGCGATCAAACTGTTCTATCTTTTCATCCTCAAATGCTTTCGTGATTTCAATAGAACGATCACCGCGGAAATTAAAGAAGATCACGCTGTCGCCGTCTTCAATTGTGCCAATAGGAGTGCCGTTGTCCGCAATTACAAAGGGCTCCAAATCCTGGTCAATAGCGCCCGTCTTTTCACGAATGCTCTCAATGGCTGTTTGGGCATCCGGGTATTGATTTCCCTGTCCGAGGACGTGTGTTTTCCAGCCGCGATCCACCATCGTCCAGTCCGCATTATAGCGATCCATTGTGATGTTCATTCGGCCGCCGCCGGAGGCGATGCGGGCATCGCAGCCTTTTGCCTGTTGTTCTTTTAAAAACTGCTCAAAGGGAATGACGTATTCTAATGCGGATGTTTCACCGACATCACGGCCGTCCAGTAAAATATGAACGCGAATTTTTTGAATGCCTTTGGCAACTGCTTTTACAATCATGGCTTTTAAATGATCGATGTGGGAATGGACATTGCCGTCTGAAAACAATCCCAGAAAGTGCAGCGTGCTGCTTTTTTGCAGAACGTTGTCGGTAATTTCATTCCAGGCTTTGCCTTCAAACATTTTGCCGGATGCAATGGAATTTTGGACCAGTTTGGCGCCTTGATCAAAGACGCGGCCAGCTCCCATGGCATTATGACCGACTTCGGAGTTTCCCATGTCATTATCGCTGGGCAGTCCCACGGCAGTGCCGTGTGCTTTTAATTTTGTGTGTGGGTAATGGGCACACAATTCGTCTAAGTTTATTTTGCTGGCAGCGGCGACTGCGTCGCCGTCTTTGTATTTTCCGTAGCCAACGCCATCCATAATGACTAGTACAACGGGGCCGCGTCTGGGGCTGAACCATTTTGCTTTTTGTAATTTTTCCATGGAATTTCTTTCTTTGTTTTGTTCTATTTTAGGCTTCATAAAATGCGAGTTGAAATGCTTTTTGATTTACGGCAAGTGCTTTTGGTTTGATGCAGTCTTTCAGGGCGTCCATCCAGGCATCGAGGGGCAAATGCAGGGCTTTTGCCAAGTGGCCTAGAAGGATGATGTTTGCGGCGCGTGATTCTCCGAGTTTTTCGGCCTCGGTGAGGGCGTCGATGTATATGAGTCTGGGAAATAGAGTGGGCAGTATTTTATCGACATCCGGGTAGACTGCATTTCCGGAAGAAACTGTTACAGGAATAATGCGTTGTTTGGATACCACGGCTAATCCATCAGAACAGAGGTAGTGTTTGTAGCGAATTGCTTCGATGGCTTCTAGGGAGAGAAGAACCGAGGCGCTTCCTTCTGAAACGAGGGGGCTATAGACTTCAGTGCCAAAGCGAATTTGGGCAAGGACCGAGCCGCCCCGCTGAGCCATTCCATGGACTTCGTTCGCTTTTACCTGCAGTCCGCAGGACATGGCTGCTTTCCCGATAATTTTGCTGGCAAGCAGAATGCCTTGTCCGCCGACTCCAGCTAATACGATACTGGTTGTTTTATGATTCATTTGTCTTTCCTATAAAAAAAAGCATGCGTAGAGGTTTCCGATGCTAGAACAGTATTATTGTGAAATGGCGTCAAATGGGCATACTTGTGCGCAGATATCACAGCCGGCACACATATGCGTATTAATTTTGACAATGCCGTCTTGATATTCAATGGCGGGGCATCCTAGTTTGAGGCATTTTTTACATTTTTTACATTTGGCTTGATCAATATGATAGGGTGCACCAACGGGCTTGTGTTCTTTTAACGGACACGGTGCGCGCGAAATAATCAGGGATGGTTCATCAGCATTCAATTCTTCTTCCAGAACGTCGTGTGCTTCATCCAAATGGTAGGGGTTGATAACACGAATACGCTGAACGCCGCAGGCTTTGCCGATGGCTTCAATGGAAACGGCAATGGTTGCTTCTCCCATTAAAGTGCGACCCGTTCCAGGATGGTCTTGATGGCCGGTCATGGCTGTTGTGCGGTTGTCCATTACAATAATAGTGGCTGCGCCTTTGTTATAGACGATGTCAAGCAGGCCAGTAATACCGGAATGAAAAAAGGTGGAGTCTCCAATGACGCCGACAATTTTTCGTTTTTCTCCTGCTTTTTGCAAACCGTGGGCCATGGTGATTCCTGCACCCATACACAGAATGACATCAGTGCGGCTTAAAGGCGGAAAAACGCCCAAACTGTAACAGCCGATATCACCAGTGACAATGACATCAAATTTTGTTAAGGCATAGAACATGGCGCGATGCGGACAGCCGGGACAAAAGACGGGCGGCCGAGCGGGTAAAGTGTTTGCGGCGGGTACATCAGCTGGCACAGTGTATTCGGTATGATCCAGCAGCGCTTTGGTCTTTTCTAAGCTAGGAACAGACAATTCGCCACAGCGGCCACTACATTTTTTCCATCGCATGCGATGCCGAGAGCTTTGACGTGTTCTTCTAGAAAATTGTCAAGCTCTTCAATCACAACTACGTGGTCGACTTTTTGGGCAAAATCAAGAATTAGCTTATCTGGAAATGGATAGGCCCAGCCTAGTTTCAAAACGGACGCTTCTGGAAAGACTTCACGGACATACTGATAGGCGATGCTTGAAGTAATAATTCCTCGTTTGGTGTCGCGCATTTCTTCACGATTCAGCGGCGATGTGCATGCCGCCTGTGCTAAATCTCCGAGCCGTTTCTCAACGGCTCTACGCATGGGGCGTCCCCAAATAGGCAACGGACAATGGCGTGACGGATCTTTTATAAATTCTAGGGGCAGCGGGCTCTTTTGACGAGGGCTGTATTCCACCAGACTTTTGGAGTGGCTGACACGGGTGGTGCTCCGTAAAATAACCGGCGTGCGAAATTTTTCAGAAATTTCAAAGGCGGCTTTCATGTAGTCGATGCATTCTTGAGAGTCGGATGGCTCTAAAACCGGAATTTTGCCGAGTCGTGCATATTGTCTGGTATCCTGTTCGTTTTGAGAAGAATGCTGACCGGGGTCATCGGCAACGCAGAGGACCAAGCCGCCTTCTGTTCCAATATAGGATAAGTTCATCAGTGGATCGGCGGCAACATTTAAGCCGACGTGTTTCATGGTGACGATACAGCGGGCTCCGCCAAGGCTTGCGCCAGTAGCAACCTCCATGGCAACTTTTTCATTGGGGGACCACTCGCAGTAAACCTCGTCTTTATGCAAGACTAGATTTTCCAGTATTTCAGTGGATGGTGTTCCGGGGTAGCCTGTGGCAATTGTTACGCCTGCTTCGTAAGCTCCACGGGCGATTGCCTGATTTCCTGATAATAAAACGGACATAGAATTTCCCTGTATTTCGTATGTATTAAATTTCTAAGAAGACATTGTCGATTAAACGCGTCTTTCCATATTTTACGGCCACGGCCAGTAATGCCGGTTCCGTAATAGTGGCAATTGGACGCAAGGCACGCTGAGACATTATTTCGACATAATCAATTTTTCCACCGGATGGATCAATTTCGGAATGAGCGGCATCTAAGAGGACGCTGCTGCTGCATTCCCCAGCATCAAACAGTTTTTTGACTTTAGAAACGGCACGTGAAAGTGCTAATGCTTGCTGATGGTCGCTTTTACTTAAGTATTTGTTCCTGGAACTGCGGGCAAGACCATCTTCTTCGCGAATTAATGGTGCTTTGATAATTTTAACCGGGACATTTAAATCGCGGACCATGCGGGCAATAATCAGTACTTGCTGGGCATCTTTGCGGCCAAATACCGCAACTTGACATTGGGTAATATTGAACAGCTTTAGGCAAACAGTGGCAACACCGCGAAAGTGAATAGGGCGAGTAACGCCACAGAGTGTTTTACTTAAATTTTCTTCTTGAACCCAAGTAGAATGATCTTCGGCATACATCAGCTCTTTGGTGGGATAGAAAATGCCGTCTACGCCGGATTCTTTGCATAGCGCCTCGTCATGCTCAAAGTCGCGGGGGTATTTATCAAAGTCCTCATTCGGTCCGAATTGCGTCGGATTTACGAAAATGCTGACGAGAACATGATCCGCATTTTCTTTCGCGATTTTAACGAGTGATAGATGTCCTTGATGAAGATATCCCATGGTTGGGACGAGGGCAACGGTTTCGCCTTTTTTATACCACGCCTGAACAGTGGCGCGAGTGTCTTCGATACTTCGTAAAATTTTCATCTTTTCTGAACTTTTCCTTTATTTTGGAAAAATGCCTTCCTCAACTTCTTTGCAATATTGTTGTAGAGCCTCGGTGGCTATTTTACCAATTTCTGCATATACTTTTGCATGTTTGGGGATAAATGCCCCGCCCATGGATAACACATCTGTGATAACTTGTACTTGACCATCGCAGTCTGGGCCGGCTGCAATGCCGATGGTGAAGATGTCCAGCATTTCGGATATTTCTTTACTTAAGTCGGCGGGGATGCCTTCTAAAACAACGGAGAATGCGCCGGCTTCCTGTACTGCCAATGCGTCTTTTTTGATTTGTTCGGCTTCTTTGTCGTCTTTGCCGTGAATATGGTATCCGCCGTCTTTGAGAACGGACTGCGGCATTAAGCCGATATGCGCCATGACTGGGATGCTTGCATTTACAAGGGCTTTGATGGTGTGTGCTACGCCGGCACCGCCTTCCAGTTTAATGGCATTTGCGCCGGTTTCTTTGATATATCTTCCGGCATTTCGAATTGCTTCTGCATCGGATATTTGGTAGCTCATAAAAGGCATATCGCCGACAACGAAGGCGTGTTCGCGTCCGCGGCAGACTGCGGCGGTTAGGATCAGGGATTCTTCGAGGGAGACTGGTATTGTATTTTTATAGCCGAGGACGGTATTTCCCATGGAATCGCCGACAAGGATCATGGGGCAGCCCGCTTTTTCGGCCCATTGTGCCATGAGGGTATCATAGGCGGTAATCATGACGATTTTTTGATTATTTTTTTTCATTTTGGCCAATGTTCTGACCGTGATATCTTTTTGTAATTCACTCATTTTAGTTCCTTCTGTTCTTTTTGCGTAAAGTATTTTTCATAGAGTGCAAGGGCGCGATGATTTCCCAGTCCTGCCGCTTGTCCCAGTAATTTTTGTGCTTCTTTTTGATCGCCGTCATTTTGTTGGTTTTTATGGAGTAGTAGTTGTGCCATTTCGACCATAGCCTCGGGTTCTTGCAGGGCGATTGCTTTTTGGTACCAATTTTGGGCTTTTTCTATTTCTGGTTTTGTTTTTTTGCCGTCGAATCCATAATAGGCAATTTTTCCAAGCTGAACCATTGCGGGGGCATATTTTTGCTCGGCTGATTTTGTCAGCCACTCCAGTGCTTTTTCATTGCTTTGCGGGGCGCCATTGCCGGATGCATAGATCATGCCGGCATCGTATTGTGCAACAGAATCACCGAGGTTCGCTGCTTTCATGTAATAATCAAACGCGGTTTTTGTATTGTAGCTGACGCCATTTCCAGTGAGGTAGCAGTCTCCGAGATAGATCATTGCGAGCGGATGATTGGCATCGGCTGCGGTTTTGAACCATACGACTGCCATTTCAGGATTTTTAGCGGTGCCGATGCCTTTTAGAAAGCAGTAGCCCAATTTTGTTTCTGCTTCGGCATTTTCGTTTTGTGCAGCGAGGGATAGCCAATTAAACATTTCAAGATAATCGCGGGGTACGCCATTGCCGTTGTAATAGCAGTCGGCGAGTCGTACTTGTGCAGCGGAGTATCCTTTGTGAGCAGCCGCGAGCAGGTATTGTGCAGCTTCTTGGGGGTTTGTTTTTCCGCCGATTCCCTGCTGTAGATAGCTTGCGGCTTTGCACATAGCCTTTTCATTTCCGGTTGCGGCTAGTTCTTTTACATAGCGCAGAGTGCGTACAGGGTCTTGGTTGTTTTCAGAGAGGATAATAGCGGTATGCAATGCAGGAAGGACACCCGCATCGGCGGATTGGTAAAAATATTTAGTGGCAGTTTTTTCGTTTTTTTCTACGCCGAGTCCCATTCGGTAGCAGATACCGACATTAAACATTGCTTTCGGGTTTCCCAGATCGCTGGCTTTTTTGAAATAATCGAAGGCTGTTTTAAAATTTTGTTCTTGTTCTGCTACGCCCTCGAAGTAAATTTTACCCAGAGCTACCATCGCGCTTGCGTTGCCGTTATCGGCTAATTTTTGCAGGTGTTCTACGGATATATTATTTTCTTCTTTGGGCTTTGATGTTGTTTTTTGCTTTTGTGGAAAAACATTCGCTGGAATGCTGGAGCCGATTGGAAGTTCTTGCTCTGTTGTCGGCGTTGTTTTGGTCTCTTTTTCAGAAGAAAAAGGCCAAAAAGCATAGGCGGAATGAAAAGAAAGCAAGATACATCCAAGGACGATGCTAAAAAAACGGTTGTTCATTTTTGAAAATTCCTTCTGTTTTGACTGCCGACAAAAGAAGCCCGTTGATAGAACGAAAGAGAACGGTCTCCGAAAATACTACTGACGAATGATACGCGGGCCCTTTGGAGTGTCTTCTACTAAAAAGCCGCAGTCGCTGATTTTGTCGCGCAGACGATCGGATTCTGCAAAATTTTTAGCCGCACGCGCTTCTTGCCGTTTTTGTGCCATCTCCATAATTTCGGGGGGGATGCCTTCGGATGGATCCGGTGTACAGACGGCTAAGACGGTGTCTAATTGTTCCAGAGTGCTGAGAGCCTTTTGAGCATCTTCGGCATTGATCGCATGATGATCTAGCATGCGATTGATATCGCGAATAAAATCAAAAAGCGCGGCTAGTGCGGCTGAAATATTTAAATCAGCCGTAATTCCCGCACGAAAGGATTCGAGGGCATGATGGGTTACTTTTTTCAAGGCGAGGGGATCTGTTTCCCATTTTTCTTCCGTTGTAGCAACGTCTTGCAATCTTGTTTTAAATGCATCGATACGCTGTAACGATACCCGCGCATCTTCTAATGCCTTGAGGGAAAAATTCAGGGATTGACGATAATGCGTGCCAATTAAAACCCAGCGGATTTCACGGCCAGTATAGCCCTTGTCTAGTAAATCCTGAAGTTTGTAAAAGTTCCCGGCTGATTTTGACATTTTCTGGCCATCGACCATCAGGTGGGCGCAATGCAACCAGTAGTGAACAAATTTGCAGCCGTTTGCGGCTTCACTTTGGGCTATTTCGTCTTCGTGATGCGGAAACATATTGTCAATGCCACCGCAATGAATATCGAAGGTTTTTCCGAGATAGCGGCTGCTCATGGCGCTGCATTCAATATGCCATCCGGGGCGGCCTTTGCCCCATGGGCTATTCCAGAAGACATCGCCGTCATTTTTATCCCATGCTTTCCAGAGGGCAAAATCGGCGACGGATTCTTTGGCGTATTCGTCCATTTTTACACGCACGCCGGTGCGCATCTGTTCGGGGTCGAGATGAACCAGCTGACCGTATTGGGGCCATTTTGCAATGGAAAAATAGACGGATTTGTCCTCTGCCTGATAGGCAATCCCTTTATCCATTAGTGTTTGAACCAGTTTGATCATATCGCCGATATGCTCTGTTGCTGCGGGATAAGTAACGGCTGGAAGAATATGAAGTGTTTTTAAATCTTCAAAGAAAGCATTTTTGTATTTTTGGGTGAATTGTTTCAGGGGTATATTTTGTTCTTGGGACCCACGGATTGTTTTGTCATCGACATCGGTCAGGTTCATGACATGATTGACATCATAATTTTCAAAGAGCAGTGTCCGTTTGAGAATATCTTCAAATGCATAGCAACGAAAATTGCCGATATGGGCATAATTATAAACGGTGGGACCACATGTATATAACCCAACCTTATTGGATACGAGTGGAATAAATTCTTCTTCTTGATGATGTAAAGTATTATAAAAAGTGATTGACATATCTGTACCTGTTTTTTTAAGGGTGAAAATCAGGGAAAGTTGTTTTAATGTGTTAGCTTAATAATATAAACCATTTTCTGTGTTCACTTTGTTTTTTTTACTAAAAAACTTATATTAGAGTTGTTTTTCGTGAACCGGATAAAACAGACTGTTTTGTCGTAGAATAAGATTGAAATTTTATCTGTTTTTTTATATCCTTTTTGAAGAAAGAAAAAAATGTCTCAAAAATCCTATTTACTAAAAAATGCTCATATTGTGAATCCGGTTGAAGGCCTTGATTATCGGGGCTGCTTAGCCATTCACAATGGAAAATTTATATTGCCGGAACAATTGCCGAAAGAATACGAAACAATTGATTTACATGGATGGGCAGCAGCGCCTGGCTTTGTGGATATGCATGTTCATTTGCGGGATCCTGGACAGACTCAGAAGGAGGATGTTGTTTCCGCTACAAATGCCGCTGCCGCGGGTGGCTTTACAACCGTGCTGGCTATGGCTAATACGGTACCCGTAATCGATACGCCAGAACGCTATCAGATTTTTTTGGCCTCTCTGACGGGGCGGGCGGTTGTTCATGTATTGCAGTCGGCAGCCATTACGCTGGGGCGAAATGGCCGTGATCTTACGGATTTTTCGGCTTTGGCCAAGCTGGGTATTCCGGTGTTGACCGATGACGGTTCTACTCCACAGGATGATTCAGTGATGCGTTTGGCGATGCAGCGTGCTGCAAAAGAAGATCTTCTTATTGTCGATCATTGCGAGGACAATCGGTATTCGAAGCCGGGAGTGATGCATCAGGGGGCGGTATCGGAAAGAATGCACTTGCCTGGGCAACCACGAGTGGCGGAAGAGCGTATTGTAAAGCGTGATATCGATCTATGTCGTGAGACGGGCTGTCGTATTCACTTGCAGCATTTGAGCTCCGCTGGTTCGATTGAGTTGTTGCGAAGAGCCCAAAAAGAGGGCTTGCCAGTTTCGGGTGAAGCAACACCGCATCATTTAATGATGACTGATCAGGCTGTGGAGCGGTATGGCGTGAATGCTAAGATGGCTCCGCCATTGCGGGAAGAAACGGACCGCCAGGCGTTGATTCAGGCGTTGCTTGATGGAACGATTTCTGCTATTGCGACAGATCATGCGCCACATACAGCCGCTGAAAAGGCGCAGGGGATGCTAAAAGCACCTTTTGGAATTATCGGGCTTGAAGCTGCCGTGTCTTTAATGTTGACGCTACTTTATCATTCCGGAAAGTTAACGTTGTTGCAGTTTGTGTCCTTTTTTACATCGGGTCCGGCGGCCATTTTGCATCGAAAGAATTTTGGAACGATTGCGCTGGGTGCGTCTGCGGATTTGACGATTTTTGATCCCGAGGAAGAGTGGGTGTTGGATGTAAGTAAATTTCAATCCAAAGGCCGAAATTGCCCGTATGATGGCCAGCAATGCAAGGGGCGTGTAAAGGCTGTATTTGTAGCGGGAAAACTTTTGCAGTATGAATAAGAATCTGCAGTATGACAGAAAAAAATATGCTTTTGGGGAGACTTGTACGTATAGAGCTTGCACGGCTGTGCAAAAATGGTCAGAAAAGATTTTCCTCCATGCAAAAAAAACTTGTATCCATATTTAAAACCTCTTATTGCATTGGATACGGCTTTTTTGTATGTTTTCCATTAAAAAAGGAAAAAAGATCGTAAAACTAAAAATAATAGTACTATTTTTTTAGCTATGAGTTGCGAATATAGGATATTGATTATATATTAAGAGCCAAACGTTTTAAAATATTTTTATTTGATTGAAATTAGGGAAGTTAAAATAATATGTATGCATTTATCACAGTATCTTTGGCCGTTATCTCTATTGTTTCGTCTCTTCTATTAGTTGTTGTGATTTTGATTCAGAATAACAAAGGCGGCGGTGGAATTGGCGCGATCAGCGGTGGAATGACTGAAACGATGTTTGGTGCTGGAGCATCGAGTGCTCTCATTAAAATTACCGTTTGGCTTGCTGCTATTTTTATGGGTACAACTCTTTTGTTAGCTACTGTTAAAGGCCGTTCCCGTAATGCAAAGAGTGTTGCTGAAAAATATGCACAGGAAGAGACCGTAAAGGTTGAGCCTGCTAAACCAGTGGTAAAAACTGAAACTGCTAAACCAGTGGTAAAAACTGAAAGTGCGAAACCAGTTAAAACTGAATCGGCGAAGCCTGTTGAAAAATAATAAGAATTTCTGATATAAAAATACAAGGCAATATTCGAAAAATCGAATATTGCTTTTTTTTGATTTAAATTTGTTGTTTTTGGTGGTTCGAAAGTATATTATAGGAAGAACATAAAAAAGATAAAAATCAAAATATGACTTCCAAAGATATTAAACAAAAATCAATAAGCAGTGGCTGGGCCTCTTTCGTTAGCATTGCGATTCATTTCGTATTCATTATTGCTTTAGTGCTTGCCGGTTTTATTATACCAGAGCCTAAAAAGATAGAGAGCATCCATGTAAAAATGGTGAATGTTGAACCAAAATCAGTGATAACTCCTGTTCAAAAACAGGAACAGGCTGATAAACCGTCCGCTGTGGAACCCGAACCTGTTGTGGAACCTGAACCTGTTGTGGAACCTGAACCTGTTGTGGAACCCGAACCTGTTGTGGAACCCGAACCTGTTGTGGAACCCGAACCTGTTGTGGAACCCGAACCTGTTGTGGAACCCAAGCGGGTAGAAAAGCCTAAAGTGGTAGAAAAGCCTAAAGTGGTAGAAAAGCCTAAAGTGGTAGAAAAGCCTAAAGTGGTAGAAAAGCCTAAAGTGGTAGAAAAGCCTAAGCGAGTAGTGGAACCCAAGCCGGAAAAGAAGCTTACTTTAGCGGAAAGATTAAAGCAGGCGCGCGTAAAAACAGTAAAGAATAACAATCGTTCGACTGTCCCTAGCAATCAGCATGCTTTAACCGAATCACAAATAAGGCGTCGATTAAATAGTGGTGTAAGCACCTCGCAGAGTCCTACATTGCAGGATTTTACATCGTCTAAAAACGATTCTAGCAGCAGTGCGGTTGCGCGAAAGGTTGTTAATTATGCGGATTTAGTGATCAATCCTATTTTACAGCCACTGTGGCAGAAAGTTGGACCAGGCAGGGGAGAGCTTGGCCGGACTGTTCCAAAACCTGTTATTATTTCGATGATTATTTTAGCAAATGGAAACATGATTTTACCGTCGATACAGACGCGTTCAAATTCGGCAGCGATGAATCAGGCGGCACAGCGGTTGTTAGAGATTATTCGTGATTATAAATTTCCGCCCTTATTAAAGAGTGATATTCATGAGTCCAAGATTCGGGTACAAATTATTCTGGAGGCCAGTACGGCTTAAAATAATGAATAACACCAACTCATTGCTTGAGGATTAATTTCAAGCAATGGAGATGGTGGCTTGGATGGATTTGTTTGCGATCCTAATATTTGTCTGGAAGATAGAAAATACTCTGTACGAGAAACACTTACAGTTCCATGCCGCCGGTGATATTAATATTTGCGCCGGTGATATATCTTCCGGCATTGGAGCATAGCAGTAGTGCCGCGCCGGTAATATCTTCGGCATTTCCAAAAGTATGCGCCGGAATTATATCTAATAATTTATGAACTATTTCTTTGTTTTTTAGAATTTCGGTATTTCGATCGGTTGTGATAACGCCTGGAATAATGGTGTTGGCAGTAATTCCATAGTGCGAATATTGTTTCGCGCAGTTGTAAATAAGATTTGCAAAGGCGGCTTTGGTGGTTCCGTAAATAGAAAGTCGTGCGGCGGGGCGAATTCCATTAATGCTGCCGATTGCTAGAAGACGGCCCCATTTTTTTTGTTGCATCGATGGAACCCAAGCTTTGATGAATTCAAAATTGGCCGCTAAATTGACGCGGTATTCTTTTTCGAATTCTTCATAATTGAAGTCCTGGACTTCGATATAACTTTGCATTGATGCATTCATGACAAGGATATCTGGTGCACTGCAGTTTTTTATCAGGTCCGCTACTTCATCTAGATTCCCAAGATTTGCCGTTCTTTTTTCAGCGTGAAGTTCTTCGGCAATAGAATCTAATTGTGCCGAAGAACGGCTGCCATGGACGATTACTTCTGCGCCGGCTTCGGAAAAAGACTTCGCGATTGCACGTCCGATTCCGCGACTCGATCCTGTGATTAAGGCACGTTTTCCTTGCAGGCTGAATAATTTTTGAATTGTCATTTTTTACCTTTTATAAAAAATTATAAGCATATTTCTTTCGGCCTTGTGAACCAGCGATTCGTTTTTCCAGTTTGCCTGGTTCATAAGGCACGGAAGGGGTGCCATTCGCATGGTTCCTGTTTTAGAAATAGCCGCCTTTTTCGATTATTTCAGCGATACTATCGCCCTGGTGAACCCAGGAAAAAATATCGATTTCATTTTTTTCAACGCCTTCCGCGCGGAGCAGAACATCGTAGGCAATTTCGCGTGGGACGCAGAGCACGCCATCAATGTCGCCAAAAATAATATCACCGGGGCGTACGGTCACTTTGCCGATTTTAACCGGGACTTGATAGTGTGTGATCTGACAGCGGCCGAGCGAGCCATTGGATGTGCGATAGCGATAGAACAGCGGAAATTTTTGTTCGAGAATTTGTTTGGTATCGCGGATTCCGCCGGCAACCACTGCGCCGCGGATTCCTTTGGTCATTGCGGTTGCGGTCATCACTCCGCCCCAGAGGGATGCTTCTACATCGCTGGATGTATCCCAGACAACGAGTCCATTTGGTTTCATATCATCGAGCATTTGAGCACGGAAGGTCATTTCGCCTTCAATCATGCAATTTGGTGCGCTTTTTACGGTAAAGGCTTCGCCGCAGATCGTCATTTCATCGCGTAAGGGCATAATATCGCTAGGGAGATTTTGGTCCAGGAGGCATAATTCACGCATAACATCATTAATGCATCCCGTGTAGAGTTTTTCGTAGCGTTCGCATAGCTCTTTGATCGGAATTGGAAGTTTACAATTTGGAATTCTTTGACGTGTTGCGATTAGTTTGTCTAATTTCATTAAGCCGGCTTCTTTTGTCTGGCCGCGCATATCTCTAAGTGATGGCATTTTTTTCCCTTTTTTTGTTGATTTATAGGTTCGTTTCTTATCTACTTTTGCAAATGCAAAATAAAGTCTATTGAATATCTTTTGTGTTCTTGTGGTGCGGACGTTTTAGGACCATCGGCGGTCATTAGCCCATTCTTTGTCCCAGTTACGAGTTTCTTCCCAAGCGACCGGAAAGTCCGAATGCAGTTTTTCATGGATCAATTCTTCGTTCAGTGCTTCAATTCCCAGTCCGGGTGTGTTCGGTACATCGATAAAGCCGTCTTTTATTTGGAGAGCTGGTTTTATCAAATCTGCCCACCAAGGAACATCCACGCTGTGAATTTCGAGCGCCATAAAATTGCGTGTGGCAGCGGCAGTATGGACTGCGGCTAGGCAGGTGATCGGACTTTCGGCCATATGCAGCGACATTTGGACGCCATTTTCTTCGGCGAGATCGCCAATTTTTTTGGTTTCATAAATGCCGCCGGCTGTCAGAATATCCGGATGGACAACGGCAAGTGCTCCAGATTGTAACAGTGGCAGAAAACTTTCTTTGCAATACATGTCCTCGCCGGTGCCGAGAGGCGTTGTTGTAGATGCCGCGAGACGCTGATATTGTTGGGTCATTTGCCATGGAATGGGATCTTCCATCCAAGCAAGATTGAATTTTTCGAGACGTTTGGCCAATTTTATGCAGTCTTCCAGTGGTATATGTCCCAAGTGATCAATGGCGATCGGAATTTCATAACCGGTAACCTTGCGACAATCGGCCATGTAGTTCTCGAGATAATCTAAGCCGATCTCGGTAAGATGAATACCCGTAAAAGGATGGGCGGTATTAAAAAGGTCATAAGCTTCTCCACGCATTGCGCGTGGATCAATGGAACCGTGCGGCGTGGAAAAAACAGTGCTTTTATAGTCGCGCATTTTTTTTAGAAAACCGAGTGGAGCGGACAGGGCACCGGGTACGTTCATTAGCAATTCAATACCGAGGTCCATTTTTAGAAAAGTATATCCTTGTTCCATGCGTTGTTTTAAGGCTTTTCCCATATCGCGACCGCCGCCTTCCGAATCGGTGTCGCAGTAGAGGCGAATCTTATCGCGAAATTGACCGCCGAGCAGTTGCCAGACAGGAACG